>Ga0182030_10015218_pt1 | contig 15096 bp, 9 predicted proteins | sample 812S3MmetaG_FD_121299 | JGI IMG/M metagenome (GOLD analysis project Ga0182030, IMG submission 121299) | Permafrost microbial communities from Stordalen Mire, Sweden - 812S3M metaG (Illumina Assembly) | ecosystem: Environmental > Terrestrial > Soil > Wetlands > Permafrost | place: Sweden... | reverse complement strand
GCTCCTACAACCTGAGCCCTTATGACATTTACTCGGAAGCCAACATCGGCGCCATGAACTCCCTGGTTTCGTTGCAACAGAACGTTTCCAATCAGTTCACGATGGCCAATGCCGCGAAAGGAGTGGAATTGAGTGGCGGCCACCATTATGGCGGCTATCAATACTCAATTGCGGTGTTCGACCAGAACACGAGTGGCATCGACCAGTCGACCAACACCAGCCCATTTCTGCCGTCGGCGACGGGCGGGGCCAACGGTGGTGTTGGCTTCGGTTCGGATTCGACGTTCAAGAACATTTACGGACGTTTCTCGTATCGCTTCAACCTCGAACGCGATCCTGAGAGCCGGCACTCGATACAAGCTGCGGGAACCACCGGGCCTCACGATCACACGTTTCTCAGTTTTGGGTCTTTTTATTTGTATGGAAAATCCCACCAGGGATTCGCGGGCGTCACGGCGGCCGGAGACAGCACCCTTCTGAATGTGCAGGAGCCTTATTATCGGGCCGGGGGCGACTTCAATTTCAATTTCCGCAAGTTCAATATGTACGGCGTATACATGCGCGGCCGCGACGAGAGCCTGGTCCCCGTCGATCAAAACGGAATGCTGATCCCTCTCCCGCTCGGCTCCAGCGGATCCCTCCCGGTGGCCTTTGTGAGGAGTGTTCCGGCGACGTTCGATGGCGGATTCATCCAGGCCGACTACATGATCCTCCCGTGGATCATTGCGATCGGGCGCTGGGACGGTGTCAATTCGACCGCCGATAGGATTAACGGCCTCGCGCTCGCCACGGGTACATCGTACTTCGGGCCGCTCAGCGCCACCCGCTCGCGTTACACGCCGGGCTTGCAAGTCTTGATTCACCCCAACATCAAGTTTTCGTTTGAGTATCAATTCCGGCCGAAACAATCGGTCACGATCGAAACGGATCCCACGACCGGCGCATTGATCGCGGTCAATCCCTTCCGGGTCAACACGGCGTTGTTTGGCCTCGAGTTCGTCTATTAGGTTTGAAAGGACCAAAAGCAAATCCATGCATTCCATCACATTGAGATCTTTAAAATGCTCGCCGCTACTCGTTGTCATTAGCCTGGTGGCGCAAGGTGGCGACATCACCGGGACGATCAGCGGCGGTAAAGGCATTGCCGTGGTCTACGTCGAAGCCGTGGTCGGCAAGACGTTTCCGCTTCCAGCGACGCCTTTCGAGATGAATCAGAAGTCGCTGTTGTTTCAGCCTCACATCCTGGCCGCGCCGGTTGGAGCTACCGTCGAATTTCTAAACAGCGATAACGTCGCGCATAACATTTTCTGGCCGGCCGTGAATGGCAACAAGAAACTGGGCCACAACCTGGGAACTTGGCCCACGGGGCAGAAGCGCGCTTTCAAATTCGATACTGCCGGCATCGTGCCGCTTCTTTGCAACGTTCACCCCGAGATGTCGGGGTACATCATCGTGACGCCCACGCCGTTCTATGCGGAAAGCGATGAGTCGGGAGCCTTCAAAATCGCGAACGTGCCGGATGGTGCCTATACCGTTACTGCGTGGCGCGAAGGCATGAAACTCCAGTCCAAGCCCGTCACTGTCACTGTTGCCGGCGCCGGGAAACTGGATTTCGCGCTCGTGAAGTAACCGGACCCACGCTATTGTGTGCGCTGCCACGATTCCAAGCCGACACCCCGAAGTCTTGTCTAATCGCGACAACCCGGCCGCACAGGCGCATGCCTTCACGGACGGCGCCACGTTGACTGCAATGACCGACTCGAATCTGGTTGCGATCAGCCACGGTGGCCCTGCGCTCGGCAAGTCCGCCGATATGCCGACTTACGGAAATACGCTCACCAAGCCGCAGATCGACGCGTTGGTCGCGTTGCTTCGTACCTTCACCGACCCGCCCCATCGTCCACAGGGGATCTTCAATGCGAGCAACTAATATTCTCTTTTGCGCATTCTTGTTGCATGGCTTGGCACATGCGCAGGTGCTTTCTCCCGAGGAGATCCGCGATCCCGAAATGAGCGCGCTGCAACGCAAATATCAGGCTGAACTCAAGCTCATCACCAACGTGGCCGCGGCACATGCTTTCCCGTATCACTTTTACTTCAGCCGGGCGCTGGATCTTCCCGAAAAGCAGCAGGCATTGAGCGATCAACGCTCGGTGCAGTTCGACCGGTATCAGGGCAAGATCGTCCTCAAGATTACGGGAAATTACTTCGCGTCCTATTCGGCGGACTTGATGCGGCCGGAGGAACGGGCGCGGAAAACCTACGAGGATGTGATGCTCCCGCTGTTACAGGCATCCGTCCAGGCGCTCGGAGAGACTGATGTTCCCGAGGCCTTTGCGTTCGAAATCTCCCACCATCTACGCAAGAAGGTGCTGGGCGTATCCTCCGAAGGCGTCGAAAACGTCGTTTTGATTCTGCCGAAGGATGCAGCGCTACTGCTGGTCGGGACTACGGATCCGAAGTTACAACGGGCGGCGATCTTCGAAGGCCAGACTTACTTGAATGCCGTCCCTATTTCATTTTGGCCGCGGCCCGAAGTCGAGGTTGCTCACGCGCAACCGGCAGCTGCGAAAGCTGCCCCCCAGCCCTCCGAGCTAATCGTCTCACCACGCCTAACCAAGGATCTGGGTTCTCCTGATCGCCTAGCCCTGGTTTCCCCCGCAGTCGTGGCCAAGCAGCCCGCTGCCGTACCCTTGAACGAGCCAGTAGCCGCGGATACTTCTCCCGAGGCGATGAAGACCCTTCAGAGTGCGCATCAGGCAGACCTCGACAAGATGGTCCAGGAATTGAACCCGCAGGCGCATTTTGTGCGCTACGCTCCGCCGGCGTTCATCCCTTTTCACAGCGGCCTGTATTTACAACTTTCCATGACCACCACACTTCCTCTGAGCGCGGCCGGATCGCAATACAAACTGGCCGCGTTAGCATTCGACCAGCACGTCGCACTTCTGATCCGGCCGGTCCTCGCGTACATCAAGACGCAAGGGGATTTCGAAGGAGTTGACTTCAGCACCTCGGTGCGGTTGTTAGGTGACCAGTCTTCGGACAGTAGTGCCGTCGCCGTGGAGTTCATCTTTCCACTGGTCTTGCTGCAGAAATACGCCCAATATGACAGCACTGGTCAACAACTGATCGACGCGAGCTTCGTTCTGATCAATGGAGAGCGCGTCAGTCTCAACTTGCAGCTGGCGGAAGCCGCCTTCCAACTCCAGTGAGCGCATCTAGCAGCGAGCGTCGCCCAAGCTCTGGAATCCAATGCGGAGTGGGAGTTCCCGATCCCATATGGTCGTAACTCGAATTCTGCTTAGGCCTAACACGCTGGCGGACCAGGAATCACGCGACTGGGCCGAAAGCGGTCGAAAGGGTGCGCATATCAACTGAAGATGACCCGTCCGCCTGCCCGGATTTGCTGGAGAGCCCACGCTAAGCGGCGGGAGCCTAGGCTACTTGAACTCCATGACTGCGATTCGAATACGGTTGCTGAGAGCTTCGATCGTCTTGGCCTTGGGATCATATTCCCAGTCGTTGAAATATCTGTTGACGATCTCGGGCTTTCCGTCGTGTGTGACGCGCATCAGCGCGCCGCCCAGGTAGACAAACGCATAATCACCCGACGGGAACGTGACGGGTTTTCCCGGAATCAGCACCACGTCCCACACCCAGACCCGGGCGGTCTCCTGCATCTTCCCAAAACCAGCATTGGCGAACAAGGAATCTTTCCTCGGAGGATTGGTCTGCCGGTAATAGTTGTTCTTGAGTACGAAACTGATCATGCGCCGCGGACTCGGCGTGCTGCCTTCTTCCTGATGGATGGTGCCTCGGGCGATCCCCGTGTAGGTTCCCGCCAAACCCTCGAGGTTGTTATACGGCAGCCCTCCCTCGCCCACCGGTATCATGTCCGGCGGACACTTTGGATCGTAACAACCGAGCTTTGCGGTGCCCGTGCCGGTAAAGATCCCGGCCATGTCTTGGCGATGTTGGTGAATCGGCGATACATCGTACAGGAACATGGCGTTCTGGAACACATAGAACAAATCGGCTTCGAGCACCATCTTGGCCGTGCCTTCTCGAGGCGGCGAAAACTCCGGCGCATAGGTGTAATGGATGAGCTCGCCCGCAATATCCTTCCCGACTTTCTGCCGCGCGGAGACGGCCATCTGGTCCAGATCCACCACCGCGACGTCGGATTCGCCGGTCACGTAAAGCTGATTCGTGGGATCTTTCATCCGGAAATCCGGCGGCATAACGGTATGCCCGGCGCCCTGGACTGCTCTCGCTGCCGGCGCGAACGCTACATCGACTGCACCCTTGCCAGTCTTCACCGTCCCGACCACTGCTTTCGTCAGCGGATGCAGAATGCTCGTGTCGCCACTCTCGGAATGCGAGGCAGCGATGAAGCGGATGTCGGGCGCTATTGTGATTCTTCCCGCGCCTTTGCCGCCGGTGTCGATCGTTTTTGCCACTTCGTCTTTGCTGGTGTCGATGATCGAGATCGACCCATCCGCCGCCGTGACCCAAGCTTCGCCGCCGATGGAGAACGTAACATCGGTGGGACCACCACGCACTGGTACGGTCTTGAGTACGGAATCCGAGCTGGTGTCGATCACCACGACCTGGTTCTCCCGGCGAAACGGATAGTACAGTTTCCCGGTAGTTCCCTGTGAGTGCATGTGCTGCCCGTCTTTGCCAGGGAGGGGAATTTTCTTACCAGGCTGCTGCCACTCGGGGTTGTAGACCAGTAGTCTCGGGTCAAATACCAGTAATCCGTCGTCGACGGCAACGTAGAGCTTATCTCCGGTCGGCGACGTTGCCAGACCACCGACGAATGCCCCTGTGCCTCCCGAACGCCTGAACTCCGGTCGAACCAAGCGGGAGATCTCCCGGAATGTGGGTACGTTGATGACGGAGATGTACCCGGCTTCGGGCACGGATACGAACAGGGTTAATTCATCCCAACCGAACACCGCATCTCCCGGCGCGCCGCTCAGCTGAATCTGATTCAAGGCTCGCCCCGTTGTTGGATTGAAATCGTAGACCGTGTGGTCGCCCTGGCTCAGGACGATCACCGTGTGACGTTCCGCCCGTGCCGTCACCGCGGAATAGAGCATCAACGCACACAGGGCGCTCGTAAGTCTTCGCATCTGGATCACTGACTCCTTCTTTAAGACCGAAAAGATCGAACTCAAACCTGGTTTCCGAGCAACGGGAATGTCCCTACGTGCCCAAGCTCGCAGACGGCATTTCACTCAGGCGGCCTGCGCCAAAGCCGTCAAGTGCGTGAAAACCCGCAATTGGACATGCCTCCACAAACGTCTATCTTCCCATTCGATTTGGAGACAGCGTCCTGGCTCGATCCTTTGAAGCTGCTGACCTGCAATCGGTGAGCCAAGTCTTCACCTTGATTGCTTGAGATCGGCCCATCCCTTAGGTCCTTGTGAGTTACGCCGGCGCCGTTGGAATTATTGAACTAAAAATGGGTCGCCGCCCCCCAAGAACCTCTTGATTACAATCGAGGCGATTATCTCGTCGGGCAGTGGGCGAGGCGTGTTGTGACAGACCGTGGATGTGCGGACGGCAGTGCCTATCCGCTTACTACAAGCACACGATCTTTAACCACGCGCAATGAACCGATCCGACTCACGGCAGTGTAAAGCCGAATCTGCGGAAAAAGAACCACGAAGAGAGCGGCGTTAAGTGGTGCTATCGAGTGGGGGAGACAAGCGCGCTGGTCCCGCCGATGCTATCGTTATCGCCGAGGTACCAGTTCGTCGATCCCCACGACCTTCCACTGACCGCTGCCGGTGCCGTTCAGCCCATCCACTAGGCGTTGTGCGGACTGATTGTCCACTTCATACCGGCGGCCAGTCCTGGTGTTTTCGACGGTGTCCACTCCGCGAATCACTTGGTCCCAATTCTCGGCGGCGGCCTCCCGGACGCGCGCGCTTTCGCGTCCAGCCGATAAAATGCTCTCGGTCGCCTTATTCATGTTCTTCACGGCATCGTCCATGCGCTGGGCAAACACCTGAGGATTGATGCTGTACGATTTCCAAATGGCGAGCAGCGTCGAGGCCTCACTCGCGAATAGCTCGGACGGTGCCGCTACGCTCGAGATGTAATACACCCACTGCTCATAGCCTGTGGGCACTGCCGCCACCCAACTGAACGACTGTGTGGGACGCCCCCCGATGCTCAGGTTCGCGAAGATGAACGCCGCTTTGCCGTTCATCGGCGCTGGTGTATTTTGAACGTCGCCCTTGTCCACGCGCAATAGCTGCACGGATGGCATACCGGCTTTCTGCATTACCGCAGAGACCTGCGGGGTCAGCACGGTCATGGCCGTCACGGGATCGCAGCAAGGGCCGGAAAAGACCGTGTTCGCGGGCACATAGCTGGGCACGCGCAACTGGACGGGAGTGGCGGCGCCCAACGCAAGGGCTTCTCCGGAAGGGCCAGCAACATCGACCGCACCCTTCGCGGACGAGGTAATCCGCCATCCGTCGGGGATGCTGATCACGCTGCCGTCCGCGAGGCTGACGGGATGCAGCGGTGTTGCCCTGCCGCGAAGCCGTATGTAGGAATCGCGAAAGGACCCGGCCCGGTCGAAGAGTACTGCGATCGTGCCGCCACCGTTACTCGATAGACTGACTCCGATCACCCCGACCACGGGCACACTCTGGATGGCCGCTGAGAAAAGTGCCTGTACCTGGCGGTCCGCGTCATTCCGTGCCGCAGTGTGGATTACGGGAGTGCCGTCGAAATAGTCCCGCAGGCTTGCGAGGACTCCTTGCACGATTACCGTTGCCGATCGCGCATTTCCTGTGAAACTACCAAGGAGCACGCGCCCTGAGCCGCGCGCGTCCGGTAAAAAGGAAAAGCCAGCGGGTATGGGGCGCTCGGGTAAGTTTGGGCCGTAGCGTTGGTCTGCGGCCGAACCGGTCGTGGGTCGTGGCGTAGCGGAACCGGCCGGAGGCGGGATTGGTTCGCCCCGCCTGTCTGCATCACTTTCGACTGTGACACGGACCTCTTTTGGAGCCCCGGCCCGAAGAAGAGAGAGACGAACGACGGTTCCGGGCGGTGTCGCGACTATCCTGATGCCGAAGTCATTAAGATTGCGAATGGGGGTCCCGTCAATGGCGCGGATGATATCGCCACCCTTGAGACCAGCTCGCTCCGCGTTGCCTCCCGGTGCCACATCCATGATCGTCACTCCTCCAGGGGTCGTCAGGGCGAACACCCCGAGCGAACCGTGCGGACCGGATGGGGCACCGGATTCTTGAGCATTGCCAGAAGCAGCCATCGAACACATCGCGATGACAACGAAAAGGTGGTTGAAATATCGGGGAGGTTTCATCCGATGCGTCGGCCTTTCTTCACCTTTGGAGAGTAACAGGTTGTGGTGGCAAGCCCCTAATACTCGGCAGTATACCCAAGCAATCGCTCGTGGACTGCGCTTACCCTGATCGGACGGACGGATCGCGACGCAATAACCGTTGAATGGTCCGTTAACCAACGTTATCGGCACTTGGCGAGATGCGTGTTTTCTGCCGATTTAGCTATCCCTAACGTTGTGGGCAAGTGAAGGAGTCAACCCCGAAACACGGCGCGTGCGATGTTTCGTGGCGCTATCCTGGAGGCCCCATGGATCACGACCCTAAAATCCGCCAACGCGCCCAGCGTAATCGAACGCACACCGATCTGGGAAGACAGCGGCACTGGGTCGAAAAAGCTGGAATTACGAAGCGTTCACCTGGCGGGCGATGAAGGCTTTCACCATCTCTCGTGCGCGATCGGTTTGTGGCCCCGGTTGCGCAACCCACTCGTGCTCGCAACCTTCGAACAGCTGGTACTGGACATCGCCGCCGGCATCTTTATAGGTGTGCGCGAACCTCTCCTGGACCGCCGGAAGAACGTTGTCGTCGAGGGCACCCTGCATGATCAAGAACGGCACCTTTGTGATCGTCTCGTGCCGGTCGAGGATCTCCTGCGGATTGCTTTCGTGGATCGTCTCCCAAGGGACGAAGAACGTCGTGTGATTCTTGACCATCGCGCTGCGCTTCAGCTTTTCCGCATTCTGGTAACGGGCGAAGGGGTTGCTGATGGGCGAGCGCATCGCGACGAATGCGACCGACGCGTCGGCTCCCGGCGCTTCCGGCAACGGAATCGCATTGTACCGGGAATCGTGCGGCCGCATGGCGAGTAACTCCGCAACTTGGCCTCCGCTCGAACTGCCGTAGACGCCGATCTTCGCCGGGTTGCCGTTCCACGCCGCCGCTTTCGTCTTGAGCCATCGGACCGCATAGTTGGCGTCCTGCACGCAAGCGGGATACGGCGATTCCGGCGCGAGCGTCATGTCGATGGCGACGACCAGCACACCGCTTTCGGCGATCGCGCGATCCATCGGTTCTTCAGCCTTGCGGTCTTTTGCGTTCCACGCACCGCCGTGAAGATCGAGAACGGTTGGCCACGGGCCCGTCCCTACCGGCTCATAGATGCGGGCCATCAGGTGCCGTCCGGCTTGGTTACGGCGATATTCGACTTCGCTGACTTTAACGTCGAATTTCGCAGCCGGATTGTAGGACGCGGCAGCGAGTTTGCCTCCCGCGGCAACGCCAAGCAAAGACATGCCTCTAATAAAGTCCCGTCGCCCTAGAGATGCCATTTTGTCCTCCACACGTGGCTTCATCCGTACTTTACTCTATTTGCCTTACTTCAAATGGCGTCAAGGCCGGTTGGAATGAAGAATCTCACGGATAGGCCTTTTCCGCTCAACACTTAATTCGGCACCGACGTACCCGGCCGCATGTTTTGAAATCCTGCCATTCACTGCCGCGGGGGCGTTCCCTCACGTCCTACGCATCAAATGGCGCGCAGAGATCTGCACTGAGTTGCTACTCTTAGGCAAGTCGAAGCAAAAAGCCAAATGCCAACAGCGCCCTACTCGCCGCCAGTTCTGGAACGCTGGCTGGCACTCCTGGTCCGCTATTGGGCCTTCAATATGACGTTGGTGCACAATCGCGGGGTCCAGTGGCCAGGTTTCGGCTATACCGACGCAGAAACAACGGAGATGAAGTCGATCTCCGAAGGTTATCCGCAGATTGAGTTCTACGCTTGGCTCGCGCTGGTGGTGGTCTTTACGCTTATCATTTTCGCCGGCGTCGCGATTGCTGGGATGAACTTGCTGACGTACGCCATTGGCGGCGACAAGAACATGGCGAATACTCCCGCGCCTCTCTTCTATCTTGCATTCGCGCTGCAATTGCTGGTGAGCTTGTCGCTGGGGTTTCCCCTCGCCATGCTTCCGGCCGCGGCCCTGGTGGGACGATTCTTTGCCGTGAAGAACGATGATTTGCCCAATGGCGCGACGACCGCGCACTACTTCCATAAGTTGTGGTTTCAAATCGCGCGGATCGCGGCCGTCGTGGTTGCGGTTTGCGTTCCGCTGTGGCTTTTCGTGCCGGGCGATTCCAAGTTCTATACGGTCATGAGGCTAGTGATCCCGATGCTCTCGCCTGCCGTTGGAGTCCTCACCTCCGCTTACTTTCTTATTCCGCGAAATCAGGATCGAGAAAACAAAGGAACGGGTTGAGCGCCAGATTTCTGTTGGTGGCCGGCGCATCGTCATCTCCCAGCTAGTTCACTTGATGTCTTCGATAGGCGAGGTAAAACCCAGCGGGGACCAAGAAGATAGTCAGCACGACCGACGCGAGCAAACCTCCGATCAATGCGCGAGCCAGCGGGGCGTAGGATTCGCTGCCTTCGCCGAGTTTCAGAGCCATGGGAAGCAGCCCTATAATCGTCGCGAGCGAAGTCATCAGAATCGGCCGCAGCCGGACTCGGCAGGATTCGACGATGGCCTCGGCGATCCCTCGGCCCTCGGCCTTCAGGTGATGCGCAAATTCCACCATAAGGATGCTGTTCGACATCGCGATTCCAGCCAGCATCACCACTCCCATGAGCGACATGACGTTGAGCGTCGTTCCGGTCAGGACCAGAATCAGCAGGACGCCGGAAATTCCAGGGGGAAGTGCGAGCAGAATGATAAACGGATCGATAAAGGACCGGAACTGCGCAACCAGGATGAGGTACAGCAGCACGACAGATAGCGTTAATCCGATCGCGAAACTCTTGAACGAAGCATTCATCGCCTCGGCGCTTCCCCGGATCGCGACGTTCGTGTTCGAGGGGATATTTGTGTGGGCCACGACATCGCGCACGTAAGCCGCGGCGGCGCCGAGATTTTCGGTCGCGGGGCGGGCGTAGATATCGAGTTTGCGCCGGATCTGATAATGATCCACCTCGGTGGGAGCTTCGATGCGTTCGATATTCGCGATCATCCCCAATCGCGTCGGCTGTGCGGCGCCGTCGGCGTGCAAAGGAATGGATTCCAGATCCTGAATCGAATTTACCTGGGCTTCGGGATATTGAACTGTCAGGAAATAATTGTTCCCGTTGCGCGGATCGATCCAGAGATTGGGTGCGATCATCTGATTTGACGTCAGCGACGTAATGACGTTCGTCAATACCTCCCGTTCGGTCAAGCCAAGCTTTGCCGCATGGAGGCGATCGATATCCACGCGAAGCGACGGATAATCGAGATCCTGCGGCATGAACACGTCCGCGATGTCCGGCGATCGCCGCAGCTTCGCGGCAATCTCCTGCGCCACCTGATTATCCGAAGCGAGATTTGCACCAACAACCTGGACATCGATCGGCGCGGGCGCACCCATGCTCACCACCGCATCCACCAGACTTCCGGTGGAGAAGAAAGGCGTGATCTCGGGCAGCTCCTGGGCCATGCGTTTCTTGATCTCGCGAATATACTCATAGCTGCCGACGCGATGGCCGGGGCGCAGCCCCACCTGCACGAATCCGGTGTGCATCGCGGCATTCGAGGTGTAGACGGCCGAGAATCCATTGTCGACGCCGATATTATCCACCAGGACGTCGAGATCCTCAGGCAGTACGATGTTCTTGATCAGCTCCTCGATCCGGGCGACTTCCTTTTCCGTCACAGTGAGCTTGGTGCCGGAGGGAGCTTTTAAGGTAATCACAAACTGGCCCGCGTCCGTTTGCGGAAAATACGAGAATCCAAGCAGCCGATAAAGCAGCAAACTGGCGCCAAAGACGACGAAGAAGATTGCCAGGACAGCGCCCGGTACGCGGAGAGATCGCTGGACCAGCCCTTCATACCACCCGAGCATTCGGTGAAACCCCGAATTGAACGCCCGGTTGAATCGCGTCCCCCCGCCGGGATGCGGAAGCTGCTGGAGCTCTCCGCCCGCAGGCTCGCCCGACGCGCCGTGCAATCCCTCCAACTTCAAAAATCGAGCGCAGAACAACGGCACGACGGTCAGGGCGACGAAATAGGATGCAAAAAGCGAAACGACCACCGCGAGGGCCATCGCCGAGAATAGGAATTTGCTCACCCCCGCCAGGAGTGTCACGGGGAAGAATACGACCGCAGTGGTCAGCGTGGACGCGAGAACCGGCAGAGCGACTTCCTTCCCTCCCGTTTCGGCCGCCACGCGCGGCGGCTCGCCCATTTCCAGATGGCGATAGATGTTCTCTAATACGACCACCGAATTGTCGATCAGCCGGGATAGAGCCAACGCCAGTCCACCCAAAATCATACTGTTGATGGACGATCCGCCTAGCTGCAACACCATAAACGTCACGCCGAGCGACAAAGGTATCGAGAACACGACGGCCAGGGTCGCCCGCAAGCTTCCGAGGAAGATCAGGATCGTCAGGCAGGTGAGGAACAGTCCGATCCCGCCTTCTTCAAGGAGCGTCTGAATGGCCGTCCTGACGAACCGGGATTGATCGAATACGACGGCAGTCTTCATCGCCGGAGGAACGTCCACCAGATGGGACACGGTCTTGCGGACTCCGTCGACCACGGAAATCGTATTCGAGTCGCCGCCCTGCTTCATCACCGAAAGGTAGACCGAACGTTGCCCGTTCACATGGACCACGTTGTACTGCAGCGCGTGCGCATCTTTAAGCTGGCCTACATCCGACATCATCACCGGATTTTCACCGTTCATCTTGATGGGATATTGACCCGCGTTCTTGAGATCGAACTGCGCGTTGGAATAGATGTTGTAATCCAAGTTTCCGATCTGGACGTCGCCCGCGGGCAGCACCACGTTGGCCTGACTCAAGGAGCGAACCACATCCATCGGGCTGATTTGCCGGGCCTCGAGCTTTAGCGGATCTACATAAAACTGAATCTGGCGCCATGGTCCGCCGAAAGGCTGCGGGATCGAAGCTCCGGGAACGCCGGCCAATTGATTGCGGACGAAGTTCTGGGCAATATCCTTTAAGTTTCCATCGCTCATTCCGTCGCCGTTGATCGTAACCAGGCAGACGGGAAGACTGGAAGCGTCGGATTTCAGCACCACGGGAGGCAGAGTTCCCGGCGGCAGGTCCTTCATGTCGGATACTGCGAGATTCGCAATGGTTGCGGCGTCGATATCCGCGTTGGTGCTGGATTGGAAATAGACGCGGATGATGCTCACACCGTTCAGCGATCGCGATTCGATGTGGTCGATGCCGCTGGCCATAGTGAAGAAGCGTTCCAGGTGATACGTGATATCGCCTTCAATCTGCTCCGGCGGCATGCCGGCATAAAACGTGGCGACGACCACCACGGGAATGTTCATCGACGGGAACATATCCACGGGCATTTGTACCGCGCTCACGACACCGAGGATGGCGACGATCAGGCAGGCAACGAGGATGAGATATGGCGTGTTGATGGCAAATCGAGACATGAGTCCTCGCTATGTTTTCGGGGCCGCTTCGCCACCCAGGCCGACAATCCTGGGTTTCACTTCGCTTCCGTCCTTCAGCCCGGCGCGGGAGCCGACGATCACCTCGTCACCCTCCTTTAAATCCCCGGCACGAATCTCGATCTTTTGCGCGGTTTCGATACCGGTTTGAATGGGTATCATCCGCACTGTTCCGGATGCGTCGACGGCAAACACGCTCGGCGAACTGCCGGAACGATCTACGGCCTCGGGGGGAACCGTGAGCGCGTTCTTTCGTTCATCCGTCACCAGGTCGACCTGGGCATACATTCCCGGGATCAGGAGAAGCGTCGCGTTAGGGACGTCCACTTCCGTCTTCATGGTTCGGGTGGATTGGTCCACCTTGTCCGCAAACCGCGCCACGCGTCCTGGAAACGTCCGGTTCATGGCGGATACTTTGACACTTACGGCTTCGCCCAGGTGAATCAGAGGCGTCGCCGATTCCGGGACCGGCAGAGCAAGCCGGAGCAGGCCGTTTTCGGAAAGGCGAACCACCGGCATCGCCTGTGTCTGCGACGCGGTGCCCGCCTGAATCAAGGAGCCTGCGTTCGCGTATCGCTTCGTCACCACTCCCGTAAACGGTGCAGTGATGGTGGCGTATTGAAATACCGTCTTGAACCGCGCTTGGTCGGCCTGAGCGACACGGATGCGCTGCTCGCAGACCGTAATGTGCGATTTCGCGCCGGAGACCTGAGCCTCGGCTACTAGATCGCGCGCGTGTGCTTCGTCTACCTCCTGCTGCGGAATCAAACCTGGTTCACGTTTTGAGACGTCCAACAAGCGGGTGTAGGACAGATGAGCCATTTCATGCGCGGATTCGGCGCGCTGCACTTCATCCCGCGCAGTCGCCAGTTCGGCATTGGCCTCGTCGATGGCAGCCGCTGCTCGAGTTAAATCGTCCTGCATTTCGGGAATCTCGAGCGTCGCCAGCAATTGGCCCTCGCGGACTCGATCGCCGATATCCACTTTCATCTGACGCACGTAGCCGGAGACTTTCGCCATCACGTCCACTTCCTGGAATGGTTCGAATTCAGCAGTCAGTGCGAGATTCACCGAAATGTCGGATCGGGAGGCTTTCACCACCGCGACGGTGCGGATTTCGGGGCCGCTCTGCGAGGCCTGCACGATTGGCCCACGTGCGCAGGACACGGTCGTTCCGGCGAGCGACACGGTCAGGATGAGGGCCGTCAAGCCGGAACGCGAACGGAGAAGAAGTGTCATCTGAGTGTACCCATGGCGAAACTGAGCGCCGCCCTGCGACTGAGATATTCGTACTTGGCGGACGCGGCCGCGATCTCGGCGGAAATCTGATTCAGCTGCGCTTGATTCAGCTCGACGATGCTCCCCAGCGCATTGTCGTAACGCGCCTGAGCCAGCCGCAGCGATTCGTTCGCCTCGGCTACCAGACGTGCGGTGACGTCCAGACGCCGGAATGCGTCGTTTGCGTCCAACCATGCCACCCGAACGTCGCGCGCGATCTGCACAGTGAGATCGTCAACGTCCTTCCCAGCCGCCGCAGCATGCGATTCGGCCTCTTCGCGGCGGGCTTTAAAGAGGCCGCCGTTCAGCACCGGAATGCTCACGTTGACGCCAGCCGCGCTGTACGTCTCGGGTAGCCGGCTGTCATGAATCGGCGCCACGCCGGCAACCGCCGCGGCGGTGATGGTGGGGTTCCGGAGACGTTTTTCGGCGTCGGCATACCGATCAAGCGCCTGGCGATTCAGCTTCAATGCAGCCAGATCCGGCCGGTCACGAAGCGCTTGTTGAATCAGACCATCCACATTCGGATCGAGGGGTGACGGCAGGGACTCATCCCTCAACGCGAACGGTTGGTCGCGTTCATATCCAATGGCCGCGGAGAGCCGCGCATGACTTGCCCTGGAGTCGTTTTCGGCGCCGAATAGATCGAGTTCGCTCTGAGAAACGTTGACCTGCGCGAAGCTGACGTCGAGCGTCGAGCGCAGCGAGTTCTGCGCCAGCGCACTCACTTGACGAAGCGTCAGCCGGCGGAGATCAAGAGTCGCGCGGGCGACGTTGAGCACGGATTGCGAGGCAAGCGCCTGATAATACGTCGCCCGGACTTCGATCAGCACCTGAGCGCGGGTATTGGCGACATTCTGATTCTGAGAAGCGTTGCGCAGTTTCGCGGTTTGTTCCAGGCTCGATGTGCGGCCGAAATCGGAGAGAAGCTGATTCGCCACGACGCCGGTCGCAGCGCGGTTGTAGAGACTGGAGGTGGTGAGAGCACCGGCCGATAACGTCGAATTATGCTCGACGCCTACTC
>Ga0182030_10015217_pt1 | contig 15097 bp, 10 predicted proteins | sample 812S3MmetaG_FD_121299 | JGI IMG/M metagenome (GOLD analysis project Ga0182030, IMG submission 121299) | Permafrost microbial communities from Stordalen Mire, Sweden - 812S3M metaG (Illumina Assembly) | ecosystem: Environmental > Terrestrial > Soil > Wetlands > Permafrost | place: Sweden... | reverse complement strand
CCATTTGTTTCTACTGGGTGAAACAAATGGAGAACTGCTCCCGTGCGTGCCGTGGAATAAGTCAGCGGCGGATATATAGGTCATTAGATATCGAGGATCGAACTAAGCTGGATTAGTTGCAATTTTTTTGACTTATATCGTGTAACGTACAGAGTTAGCGGACGAACCTGGAAATTCCCTCAGAGGCTAAAGCCTACCTCCGTGTGCAGCCTTTTCGGCACGACTGAAGTCGTGCCCTGTTACAAGGCAAAAGTGCATTGATCTGTTCGGAAAAGAGCCTGAGTAAAGTCGATACTCATCCCCTGGAAGCGTCGCTCGGGGGCTGAAGCCCGCATTGATGTAGCGAGGGTTAACGTACGGGCTGAAGTCCGTACCCTTCACCGAAAGACTTTTTCAGCAAGCTGTGAAGGCGTGTCCTTGCAAAGCATTCCGGCGATCACGGCGTGTAGCGCTTCTCGCCTGCTTCAATCGCCACCGGCAGGCGGTTCTTGTCCGGGGGTAAAGGGCAGGTGGCGTACGAGGTGTACGCGCAGGGAGGATTCTCAAGCCGATTGAAGTCCAGAATCAGCGTGCCGGGCTTGTCCAGACCATGGTCGGGAAACGGCGTGTGCAGAAACCGCGCCGCCTGGTAGGTGGTGGATTTGCTGGTCGCATCGCGCAGGATGAAGAACAGCGTCTTTTCGCCGGGACTCTCGAGCACCGGCTCCAGGCGATAGGTCGCGCCGCCAAGCTGGAACTCCGCAACTCCCGGCGCAGGCATATCCAGCGTGGTCCCGATTACGGTGGGGATCTTTTCAATCTGCGGCGGCGTAAACGGAATCCACTGCGCGGTGACGCTGAGGTTGGGGTCGGCGGCGTACCAGTTCAGGCCGTGAAAGGCTTTGCGTGCCGGTGCATTGGCGTCCTTGATGCGCAGCGCGAATCGGTCGCCACGCGCCAGCACGATCATGGAGACGCCATGCCAGCCGATGATCGACGGCTTCGCGCCTTGCACGGCCAGTGGGCCTTCATGCGCCGGCTTGCCGTCGATGGTGAGGTCGTCCGGCAGCCCGCCGGCGATGGGCAGCAACTGCACCGTTTTGCCGCTCACGATGAGCATGCCAATGTGGTCGGGCACATCGGCATGCAGCTGGATCTGGTTGTCGGCAGCGGCTCCAATGGAGTTGGCGCCAGGCTTGAGCCAGTCCAGAGCGACCAGCGTGAGCCAGCCATCAGGCGCGTGAATCTCCTGGGCACGGCGGGTGCGCCAGCGATCGAGGTCCTGCCGCCACTCCGACTCGGCGGAGGTCACTGAGGTTTGAGCCAGGGCAGCTTGCGCCGGGGCAGATTGAGCTGCGGCACGCTGAGGGGCCGTGAGGCTCATGCCCAACAGAGAAATTGCTAGTCCCAACGCGGGGAGCAATGCTCGGTGACCCCTGATCTCCATCGACCGACGCGCCATGGGAAACTTCCTTTCCTGGATTGGAGGAACTCTGATTGGACGATCTCCGATTGGACGATCTCTGCCCTAACTGGCGCGCGGGTCAAGCGGTCAAACGGTGTGAGCCCGACGCCAGCATTTATTATCGCGCGGCGGGACTGCGGCGTAGACTTTCAACTAGCAATTGACAAGCCCGTCACGGCACGGGGTATTTCCATGTTTCCAATGCGCAAAGTTCTGCTTGCTCTCATTTATTGCTGTCCGGCGTTGGCTTTCGCGCAGCAACCCGCTGCTCCATCGGCCGCCGCGGCACCAACCGCCCAGCAGCCCCAGTCTCCGCCTTCTGCCGGCCAGGATCCGCAGCTGCTCAACCGGCCGCCGCCGCAGTTGCCACCATTGCGGGGAGCGATTACACCTGCGGGCCGCATGCACCTGGATGTGCTGGTGAGCGACGCGACTGGCAAGCCTGTCAACGGCCTAGGGCCGCAGGACTTCAAAATCCTGGACAATAATGAGCCGCGCAGAGTTCTCTCCTTCAGGTCCTTTGACGGAGTAACCATCAAGCCGAGCCCGCCCGTCGAAGTCATTTTGGTTATCGACACGGTGAACCTTCCATTCACGCAGGTTTCCTTTGTGCGCCAGCAGGTCACGGCGTTTCTGCAAGAGAACGGCGGCCACCTGGCGCAGCCGCTCTCCATCATGCTGCTCACAGACGCTGGGCTGCGTGTGCAGCCGCACTCGACGGTTGACGGCAATGCCCTGAAGGCGGTTGTGGATCAGATCAAAGGCGGCGTGCACTCCATCTATGGCGCCCTGGGTGCGGATGGGGATTTGCAGCGGTTCCAGCTTTCCCTGCGTCAGATGGCGACCATTGCCGAGAACGAAGCCACGCGCCCGGGCAGAAAGCTGCTCATCTGGGTAGGGCCGGGCTGGCCGCTGCTCGACAGCAGAAACTTCGTGTTCTCTGACAAAGATCAGCGGACTTACTTCGATACGATTGTGGAATTGTCTACGAAGCTGCGCGAGGCGCGCATGGCCGTGTATAGCGTATCGCCCAGCAACGTGGAAAGCACGCAGGAGAAAGCACTTCTCTACCAGGATTTCCTGAAAGGAGTGGCAACGCCGCGCAAGGCCGATACCGGCAATCTGGCCCTGCGGGTGCTGGCTCTGCAAAGCGGCGGCCGCGTGCTGGGGCCGGATAACAACCTCGCCGCACAGATCGATATCTGCATCGGGGAGGCGAACGCGTTTTACAGTCTGTCCTTCGATCCGCCACCTGCCGAGCATCCGAAAGAGCTCCACACACTCAAGGTGGAAGTGAGTCAGCCCGGAATGACGGTTCGCACCAACAGCGCGTACTACGACCAGCCGTGATTCTATTTCGGAAGCATGGTCAGGTGCGGGCCTTGATGCATAATTGAACGAATCGAAAAGAACCGACAAGTCTGATTCGAAAAGAGAAGCCTTGATGAGCAAGTGGCTCGGTCTCGCTTTGCTGGTTGTGTTTGGCTGGGTGCCGGCGGTGTTGGGCCAGCAGGGCGTAGTGCAGCCTGCTGCATCGGCGCAGCCCAGTGCAGCAGCGGTAGCTCCGGCGCGCATCAGCCTCGATGTGCTGGTTACCGGCAGCGATGGCAAGCCGGTGCCGGAGCTGGAGCCGGCCGACTTTACGCTGCTCGACAATGGCCAGCCGCGCAAGATTCTTGCCTTTCGCCGCACTGACGGCGCGTTGGGCAACAAGACTGACCCGCCTGAAGAAGTCGTCATCGTGCTGGACGCGGTGAACATGCCTTACCAGGCGGTGACCATCCTGCGCCTGCAACTGCTTAAATTTCTGCGCCAGAACGGGGGCAAACTTCCCCAGCCGGTCTCTGTTTTCGTCTTCAGCAGCCTGGGATTGAAGGCGCATCCGCAGCCCTCGCGCGACGGCAACGCGCTGGCGGCCATCCTCGATACCTCCACAGGAACCGTTCGTGCCACCAGCTCCGCAGCGGGGGAGTTCGGCCAACTTCAGGAATTTGACCAGTCAATTCGAGCCCTGAAAGAGATTGCGCAGGGCGAAGCGCGCAAGCCTGGACGAAAGCTGCTGGTTTGGCTCGGAACCGGTTGGCCGCTGCTCAATGAGCGTCAGTTCGTGAATACCACCGAGAGCGTGCAGCAATATTTCTACAACATCATCTATGTCTCCAGAATGCTCCGCGAAGCACGCATCACACTCTACGGAATCTACACACTGAACTCGTCGCCGGACCAGATTTTGTACGAGGCATTTCTGAAGCCGGTAAAAGACATTCACAAGGCCAACGCGGGCAACCTGTCTCTGCAGGTGCTGGCGCGGCAAACGGGTGGGCGCGTGCTGTCGGCCAGCAATGAGATCGCCGGGCAGATTCAGAGCTGCATTGAAGACGTGGGCGAATACTACACTCTTGTTTTTGCGCCACCAGCGCAGACGCAGCCCAACGAGTATCACGACCTGAAGGTGCAAGTGGACAAGCCGGGCACCACGGCGCGCACCACCAGCGGCTACTACAACCAACCGTAGAGCGAACGAGCCCCGGCGGGGCAGTCCATGGAACTGAACCACGGAGATTCGGCCAACGCGCAGAGCCGGATGCGGGCGTGTCTTTGTTGCTTGGGAGTGGTCTGCTCTGAGCTCGCAGTTCTAGGTTTTCTTTGCGCTGCGCCTCCAGCTTGCGCCCAGCAAAACCCGACAAACCTGGACGCTACACTGCCGCACGCTGCCACGCAGGACCCGGTTCTGTTGCATCGGCTCACCACCGCGCCGGACAACGCCAGCGTGGCCGGCGGGCGGATCCGGCTGGATGTGGTGGTGACGGACGCGGCCGGCAAGCCCGTCACCGGCCTGGCTGCACAGGACTTCAATCTGCTGGCCGACCAGCAGCCGCAGAAGCTGGTCTCCTTCGAGGCGTACGGCGAAGGTGCCGACAAGCCGGAGCAGCCCGTTCAACTGATCATCGTCATCGACACGGTGAACAATGGCTTCTCCGAACTTGGCCTGATGCGGCAGGGATTGGAGCAGTTTCTGCGCCAGAACGGCGGCCAGGTCGCGCATCCCGTCTCGCTGATCCTGTTCACCCAGGATGGCGCGCACGCGCTGGCGCCTCCTTCCACCAACGGCAATGGACTCGCCGACCTGGTGAAGCAGATCAAGCCCAGCGTGCGCAACCTGGGGCTGGACGCCTTCCCGCTGTCGATCCGGGCGCTGGCCCGCATTGCGCAGGATGAAGCGAGAATGGAGGGCAGGAAACTGCTGATGTGGCTGGGCCCTGGCTGGGAGCCGCCGATTCCCAACCCGGCCGTGATGACGGCGCGCGAAGAGGAGTACCGCAAGGACTATTTTGACTACGGCATTCTGCTTTCCACGCGGCTGCGCCAGGCGCGCATCGCGCTCTACGGCGGCTATGCCGCCAGCACGTACTTTGACCGCGACTTTCTCAAGGGCGTCCGCAAAGTCAACGACGAAGACCCGCGCGACTTGTCGCTGGGCGTTCTTGCGGTGCAGAGCGGCGGTCGAGGCGGGCTCGCCTATATCAATCGCGATGTTGACACGGCCGAGCAGCTTAACAGCTTTGCCGCCGAGGCGGATGTGTTTTACACCCTCTCCTTCACCCCCCCGCCGAATGAACCGCTCGGCGACTATCGCGACCTGAAAGTCGTCATCGACAAGACCGGCCTCACCGCCCGCACCAATACCGGTTATTACAACCAACCGGAGCAGATCGCGCCGCAGCAGTCGCCAATCGAAGCGACCGGAACGAAAGCGGGCATTGCGACCGTGACCGCGTTTGTCGGCAAGCCGATCACGGTTGCGGAACTGGTGGCGCTGGTGAATGAAGACGCGAAGAAACATGATGGCACAGTAGCCAAGGAGCTATACGAGTTGAGGCTGACGGAACGGCTTGCGAGCAGCAGCCTCGAACCGCTGGAGGCCTTGCTGCCGGGTGCGAAGTCCCGTCAGGCGTTGGTTGCGCTAGCGGACGCATCGGCCTTTCTGAGCCTTCCTGCGGGGGAGATTCTCACGAGATCGACGCCCGATCTCACGGAGCAGCGGCGGATCGTCTCCCTGGCCATCGACTACCTGCGCAAGATCATTCCGCGACTGCCCAACTTCTATGCCGCGCGAACGACAAATCGCTTTGAAGACACGCGCGAAGATCCGACCGACCCCCGAATCTCCATCGCCGGTGGAGGCCCGCTGCACTGGGCAGGCAGCACCGTGGCGACGGTGATTTATCGCGACCACAAGGAAGTTGTCGATAGCGGCGGTGCGCGGCAGAAATACGCCAAAGCTGAGGATCGTGGACTGGTAACGAGGGGTACCTTCGGGCCCATTCTTTCCACAGTGATGGTGGACGCGGCGCACGGCGAGATGGCGTTCAGCCATTGGGAAGCCGGAGCGGCAGGCGCGCAGGCGGTGTTCCGGTTTTCCGTGCCGCAGGAGCAGTCGCACTACGATGTTTCATACCAGAGCCCGCTGGGCAGGGACACAAACTACGACCTGAATCGGCCGACGGGCTACCACGGAGAGATTGATCTCGATCCAGAGACTGGAGCCATTGATCGGCTTACCCTGATCGCGGACATCGACCCTGGGTTATCGCTGACGCGCGCCGACATCATGGTGGAGTACGGGCCGGTGGAGATCGGCAGCAAGACGTACATCTGCCCGGTGCGGAGCGTTTCGTATTCGCAGGGGCGCGCGGTGATGTTGGTGCGGACGCTGACCGGCATGGGCGACGCGCTGGGGCCGCCGATTACCCGGCTGAACGATGTGGCCTTCGGCAACTATCACGTATTTCGCACCGAGATGCGGATCCTGACGGGCGACGAGCCGGGGGCAGACGGGAAGCAGTAAAGCGCCGCCGCCCTCATAATTTAGAAGGCCAGGCAAGTCGACGATTTGAAAGGGCGCGGCTTCAGCCATGCCAACAGACCGTCAGTTGAAAATTTCGGGCTTTAGCCCCCGAGGAGATTTTGCTTCAACACCGAACCTTCCCTCGGCGGCTAAAGCCGAGACTCTATTCGCTGTCGCTGTCCGGCACGGCTGAAGGCGCGCCCTGACACTTCTTGCCTCTACCGGAGAGTTTTCCCGCAGCCTGTGAAGCCCTGTCCCGTCCGGAATGCTTTCAGGGGCATAAATGCCCCTGCTTCCTTCGAAAAGGCATATACGGGCAATGGCCAGGCCCTTTTCGAGGGTTTCGATTCACATGTTGCCATCGCAAGATCGTGCGAGGCGGCATTTTCTTGAGAAAAATGCCACTTGGCAGCGTGCCTTCTGTAAAGAGCAGAATCGAAACCGCTGTAACGTCGAGATTGTTTCGGAATGTTTAGATGCGTCGGCCCTGCGCCGCTCAACGAAATGGCCGGCGTGCTTCACGCGTAGGCGTTTACGCTCGCCCCGCTGCCCAGATTGCCCGTGCTGGCGCTCGCCGGAACCGAACTGATCGGACTCGAACTGCTCGATGAGGTTCCGCTTCCGCTTGTGCCGTAGGCGTTCTCAAGAATGCTTGTCGTGGGGTCGGTGTTGCTGCTGGACGAGCTCAGTCCGTATGCGCTGTCCAGGATCGCCGTCGTCGGATCAACCGGAGTTGTGTCTTGCTGGCTGTTGCCGTTCAGATTGAGCAGGTCGTCCACCCAAGAGACCGTCTGCGCCACGGCAGACTCGGCGTTGGTTAGCGACTGCGATGGCGAATTCTTCAGGTCGCCCTGCAGCGTCGCAAACGCGGCCTGGGCAGTGGTCAGGTCCCCTGAGCCGATCGCCGTACCCAGCGCTGTCAGGTCGGTTGAAAATTGAGTGGGCGCGGCGGTGGAGGTTGAACTGCTCCCGCTGCTGTTGGCGGCCGTGGTCGCGCTCTGGTTCAGCTGCTGGTAGGTGTTGAACGCGGCCTGCGCCTGCACCAGGTTGCCTGAGGTCAGGCTCTGCTGCAGCGATTGGAAGGCCTGCTGCGAAACCGTGACGTTGCTTGAAGCGGCAATGTACTGCGAAAACCCTGCAGTCGAAAAGGCGGCAATCGTCATTTTTACCCCAGTCGGAGAGCGAAAAGCCCCTCAGCTTATGCTTGTCGGCAAAAATCGGAATCACTTGAGAAGAAAAGAAAAGTGACCTGAAATGAGGCATTGCCAGCAGGGGGTCCGAGGCTTCGCGGCGCGAAAGGGAACGCCATCCCAATAGGGGCAGGAAAATTTATTGAGCGGGCGCGCAGGGAGAGCAACCTTTTCCTCGTTAGTGCATCTACCTAAATAACAAGCAGAGGCTTCCTCGAAATTAGTCCCTTCCACGAAGGTATCCTTCCATTTCAGATCCTTCACGGATCTGAGTCCCCAAATCCCCCCTGGACCCCCTCCCAATCAATGCCTCTCAAGCGGGCCTGCCGGAAGGCAGGCCCACATGCTTTCTGCCCCTCCTTCATGACGGCCGGATAAGATGGAAGCACGATGGCTTCCTCGTCCAGACTAGAAAATTCCAGGCCGAAAAAACTCCCTGCCTCCAAGTCGGACCGGAAGCCCATTGAAGGCCCGGCAACTCCAGACCCAGCGATCCCCGAGCGAACTCTACCGGTGCTCGACGCTCTCTTCGCCTCCGCGGGCCTGGTGCGCAGCCTGCGCGGCAAATCCGGTGGCGTAACCCGCCGCATGCGTGCCGCCCGGGAGCGCTCTCCCGAAGAACTCGCCCCGCCTCGCCCCAGCCCCTTTGTCGCGCCCAACGGAGCCGCCATCCTGAAAATCGCTGCGTGGCAAAAGGCGCCCTGGCTGTGGCATGGCTTCAGCACCCGCATTGGCGGTCGCAGCCGGGTCTATTGCCCGGAAGACGCCCCAGGCGAGTTGAATCTTGGCTTTACGGCTTCGGACGACCGTGAGGCGGTGGCCGAGAATCGCCGGTTGCTGGTCGAAGCGGTCACGGGCGACTCTTCCGTCCCGCTCATCACCCTCCGCCAGATCCATTCCAACGTTCTCGTCGTCGGCGCATCCGCAGACGCCTGCCGCGTGAGTCCCTGGAAAGGCGATGGGCTCATGACTGCCGAGCCCGGCCTGCTGCTCGGCGTTCAGACCGCGGACTGCATTCCCGTCCTGGTGGCCGACCGCAAGCGGCGTGTCGTCGCTGCCTTCCACGCCGGCTGGCGAGGCACCGTTAAACGCATTGTGGAGAATGGCATAGGCCGCATGCGACTGGAGTTCGGCTCGCGGCCGGAAGACTTGACCGCCGCCATCGGCCCCGGCGCTGCCGCCTGCTGCTATTCCGTAGGCGACGAGGTGCTATCGGCTTTCGAGTCTCAATTCGCCTACGCTTCGGCGCTCTTCCATGAGGTAGACGACGCTGACGTCGTCCGCAAGAAGTACCCCATGCTGTTTCTCACCCAGCGCGCCCCCGGCCACTCGCCCATCGGCCCCAGCCTGCATGTGGATTTGGTCGAGGCCAACCGCCGCCAGTTGCTCGACACCGGGCTCAAGCCCGGGTCCATCTACACCACCGGCGGCTGCACCATCTGCCAGCGCGATCTGTTTTTCTCCCACCGCGGCTCTCAGGGCCACGCTGGGCGCATGATGAGCGTGATCGGCATCCGCCCGCAATAGAAAAGCCGCGACCTGGGTGAGCGGAAGCTGCTGCGGAATGGATAGGGTGGACAGATGCAGCGAGTCAGCTTCGCTGCGCGAACGGGCGGGTCAGCAAGTCAGCGGGGCATCAGCGGTCGCAGTTGTCTGCAGGGGATTCGGGGCGGCTGCCCGCAAAGGCCATAGTTGCGTATCCATGGAATGGGCCCGACGGGGATTTATAGGGAAATTAGCGAAATTATGCAAAAAACATAATTTCGTCGAGGCCCCAAAAGCTCCGGCGCTTACGAACCCTTTTTCGCCTCGTCCGGGTTCACCAGGTCGCGCAGCTCTTTGGAAGGCTTGAAGTAGGGAACGCGCTTGGCGGGGACTTCCACGCGCTCGCCGGTCTTGGGGTTGCGGCCGATGCGCGAGTTGCGCTGCCGGATGCGGAAGGAGCCGAAGCCGCGAATCTCGATCTTGTCTCCGCTCTGCAGCGCGCCAATCACGGAGCCGAAGATGGTTTCTACGATGACTTCGCCGTCGCGCCGCGTTAGATCTCCCAAGCCGGTCACCTTCTCCACCAGATCTGCTTTTGTCATATCCCGTTAGGCCTCCGCTCCCAGCATAACCGGATTTTAAACCTGCATGCGCCAAAAAATATCAACCCGGTGCGGAATTGAGCCTTTGCAGGTCAATAAGATGGGGCAACCTGGGGGAAAACCCCGCCGGCGCCACTTTGACTCAGCCGTGAAGCCTGGCTGGGATATCATGGCAGCAGTCCTCTCCCTGGCTCCTGGCTCGCGTCTCAACCAGGCCCCAGGCAATTCGGGGTTCGTTGCCGTGACACATTTTCCTCATTACAGCATCGTCATTCCCGCCTTCAATGAGAGCGCTCGCATCCCCGCTACGCTTGAAGAGGTGGTGGCCTGCGTGCGCCGGCAGGGCTGGGATGCTGAAGTGATCGTGGTCAACGACGGGTCCACCGACCGCACCGCCGACGTGGTCCGCGAGTTTGCCCGCACCGCCCCAGAAGTCCGCCTGCTTGAGAACCCCGGCAATCGCGGCAAAGGTTATAGCGTGCGTTCCGGCCTGCTGCAGGCGCTGGGTGAGATTGTGATGTTCACCGACGCCGATCTCTCCGCTCCCATGGAAGAGGCAGAGCGCCTGTTCGCCGCCATCGCCGCCGGCGCCGACATTGCGATCGGATCGCGATGGCTGGAAAAGGGCCGTCAGACTCACCGCCAGCCGCTCTACCGCCAGTTCTTCGGCCGCTGCTTCAACGCCGTCACCCGTGCCGTCATGGGACTGCCCTTCGCCGACACGCAGTGCGGCTTCAAGGCCTTTACGCGCGCCGCAGCGCAGACCGTCTTTCAGTTGCAGACCATCGAGCGCTGGGGCTTCGATCCTGAGATTCTCTTTATCGCCATCAAATGCGGCTACCGCGTCGATGAGGTGCCGGTAAGCTGGGCGCACGACGAGCGCAGCCGCATGAGCTACCTCAAAGACGGCATGAAGATGCTGGAAGAGATTGCCACCATCCGCTGGAACGCGCTTACCGGCCGCTACAACAAGCATACCGAGCCCATCCGCCGCGCCTCGCTGGAGAAGCGCTAGCCGGTGCGGCCCTTGGAGCATTCCGAACTTGCCCGCCTGGCCGCCGGCGTCGCCTTCTTTTTGCTGGTGGCGCTGCTTCTCTGGCGGCGCTGGCGCAGGAGATAGCGACTCACGCCAGAGCCAATATTTTCAGGTCTGTTCACGATTCTCTGAAATTTCGTTTCAGCGCAATGGTACGGTGAAACGAAGCCTCATGGAGGCAGCTTGCTCTATCTGGAACGAAGACTCCGCCAGCTCGCCCGCTCCACACTGCTCCCATCGCTTTGGCTGCTCACCACATTCGCCTGCATGCCTCTCATTGCCGCGCAAGTGTTCGCGCAATCTATTTCACAGCCCGAAAACAACGCCGCCTTCTTTGACGCAACCAGCCTGCGCCAGCCTGTTAGCCTAAACAACCCCTGGCTGGTCCACGCCGGCGACGACCCGGTCTTTGCCCAGCCCGCGTTCGACGACTCCCACTGGACTGCCGTCAGCCCTTACAACGACCTTAAGCTCACCTTCGGCAACGCGCGTCCCGCTACTCTCTGGTACCGGCAGCGGGTCAAGGTGAGCCCCGGGGACACCGGCCTCGCGCTGCGCGAGAACAGCCTAGCCAGCGCCTTTGATCTCTATATCAACGGAGCACGGGTTTTGAGCGACGGCCGGGTTCAGCCTTACGTCCCTTACACCTATGCCGCCAATCTCATCGCACCCATCACTCCGCAGCAACTCGCCACGGGCACGTTGCTGATTGCCGTGCGTCTGCACATCTCGTCTGCGGAGTGGTCGGCGCAAGGGCCGCCCGGGCTTACCGCCGGCAACCTGGCCATCGGCCAGCAAGACACTCTCTATGCAGAGGACTGGCTGCATACAATCGGCGCCAACTCGCTCCATTGGATCGACCGCTTGACCACCGTCGGTCTGGGCCTGGTGGCCCTGATCCTGTTCATCAACCAGCGCCGCCAAACCGCCTATCTCTGGATTGCCGCCGTCGGCCTGCTCAACCTGGTGGAACTGCCTGAGCCCATTGTCACCGCCTTCCACAACATCCCGTTCTACTGGGCTGTTCTCAACGTCCTTTGCCGGGTCTTTACGCCTTTTCTCCTGGTGGGGCTGTACCTTTCGTTTGTGGGACAGCGCATCGGCTGGCGCTGGCGCGCCTTCCTGGCGCTTGCCGGCCTTCTCAACGCCTATAGCGGACTCCAGGGCATGGTCTTTCCGGCCATTCTGCAATTGCAGTTCCTCAGCAACCTGCCCTTCATCCTTCTGCTCGCAGTCGTGTTGCCCATCATCCTCGGCATCCATCTGCGCCGCGGCAATCGCGAGGCCGGCATCCTGCTCATCCCGGTGCTTCTGTTCAGCCTCTACATCTACGCGGAGGTCGTCCTCGGAGCCCTGTTCCAGATTCCCGCCCGCGCCGACTTCGCCGCGCTCTGGCTCAACCGCATCGATCGCTATCCCGCCGGGCCGTTCATCCTCTCCCTGAACACCTTCGCCGGTATTCTCTCCACGCTGTCTCTGGCGCTCATCATGCTGCTGCGGTCGATCCGCGACAGCCGGCGCCAGGCGCTGCTGGAAGGCGAACTGGCCGCCGCGCAGCAGGTGCAGCAGGTGCTGCTTCCGGAGGAGATTGTTTCGGTTCCCGGCTTCATCACTGAGAGCGTGTACCAGCCCGCGCAGCAGGTGGGAGGCGACTTCTTCCAGATTCTGCCGGCGGGCGACGGCGGACTGCTTGTTGTTGTTGGCGATGTGGCCGGCAAGGGGCTTCCCGCGGCCATGCTGGTCTCCGTGCTGGTGGGCGCCATCCGCGCCGTGGCTGAGTACACCCGCAACCCGGCCGAATTGCTGGCCAACCTCAACGAGCGCCTCATCGGCCGCACCCAGGGCAGCTTCACCACCGCCCTCGCCGTCCATATCACCGCCGACGGATGGGTCACCATCGCCAACGCCGGTCACCTCTCGCCCTATCTCGACGGAAAGGAAGTCCCGCTCCACGCCGCGCTGCCGCTGGGCGTGCTCAGCGGCGCAACCTATGACACCAGCCAGTTCTATCTTGCCCACGCCAGCCGCTTGACCTTCTATTCCGACGGTGTGGTGGAAGCGCAGAACGCCCGTGGCGAGCTGTTCGGCTTTGACCGGGCCAAAGAGATCTCCATCCAGCCGGCTGCCGCCATCGTGGCCGCCGCACAGCAGTTCGGCCAGGAAGACGACATCACTGTCGTCACGATTGCCCGGGACGACGCGATGGCCACGGCTGCGTGATGCGCTTAGGCCGTGGCTGCCTGGGCCACCTGCTGCAGGCCGCGCGCCTCAATCTCAAACTCGCGAATTTTGTATTTCTGAATTTTGCCGGAAAGGGTTGCCGGGAATTCTTTCACCAGGCGGATGTGCTCGGGAATCTTGTAATACGCAATCTGCCCTTTGCAGAACTCTTTGATCTCATCTTCGCTGGCGGTCGCGCCCGGCTTGAGCCGCACCCAGGCCGCCACAATTTCGCCCAGCCGTGCGTTGGGAATGCCCACCACCTGCGCCTCGTCGATCTTGGGATGGGTGTAGAGAAACTCTTCCACTTCACGCGGATAAATGTTCTCCCCGCCGCGGATGATCACGTCGCGCGAGCGGCCAGTGAGGTGAATGCAGCCATCCTCGCGCATGATGCCGAGGTCACCGGTATGCAGCCATCCATCGGCGTGGATCACCTGCGCGGTTCCGGCCGGATCGCCGTCGTAGCCCTTCATCAGCGCGTAGCCTCTCACGCAGACTTCGCCCTGATCGCCGCGGGGCAGCGTTTCCCTGCTTTCCATTGCCGCGATGCGAATCTCGGTTTGCGGCATGGCGCGGCCCACGGTCTTTACGCGAATCTCGATTGAGTCGGCGGCGTCGCTCATGGTCACCACCGGCGAGGTCTCCGTCTGACCGTAGGCAATTACCAGTTCGCGGCAGTGCATCTCGTCCAGGACGCGCTTCATCAGCTCCACCGGACAGGGCGCGCCGCTCATCATGCCGGTGCGCAGGCTGGTCAGGTTATAGCCGGCAAACTCCGGCAGCGCCAGCTCGGCCACATACATCGCCGGAACGCCGTAGAGGCTGGTCGCCTGCTCGTCGTGCACTGCCTCAAGCGTGGCGCGCGGATCGAAGGTCCAGTTGGGCAGGATCAGAGCCGCTCCTGTATTCAGAGCCGTCATGGTGCCGATCACGCAGCCATAGCAGTGGAACAACGGCACCGGCACCACGATTTTGTCCTGTGCGGTGTAGTGGAATCCCTGAGCGAGAAATTGCCCGTTGTTCACAATGTTGTGGTGCGTGAGCATGACGCCCTTGGGCTTGCCGGTAGTGCCGCTGGTGTACTGGATGTTGGCCACATCATCGACCGCCACATGGCCCGGCAACTCTCCAGGGGCATGCTTCACCGCCTCCCACTCCGGAGAGTCGAAGTAGATCACGTGTTCGAGCGGCAGGGTGAGACCGTGCCGTGCGCGGTTCAGAATCTCCTCGTAATCCGCCCGTTTGTCTCTGCGCCAAAGAAACAGCGCCTTCATCCGCGAGCGCGTCAGCGTGAATTGCAGCTCGTGCGACCGGTAGGCGGGATTCACGTTCACCAGCGCGGCGCCGGCCCGTCCGCAGGCCATGTGCAGCACGATCCACTCGATGCAGTTGGTGGACCACAGCCCCACACGGTCGCCGCGCCGGATGCCGAGCGACCACAGGCCTCGCGCCAAGCCGTCGGCCTCGGCGCTGAGCTCGGCCCAGGTAAGGCGCTGATTCTGGTGGCGCGAGGCAACCGCCAGCCGATCGCCGAAACGGCCAGCAGTCCGTTGCAACAGCTCGCCGATGGTCAACTTCAGCAGCGGCCGCTGCGGTCCGCGCGCATAGCTCAATCTGCCGGCTTCTTCTTCCACTGCCACAATTCGCCTTTCGGGAGAACACCGAAGGGCAGTTTAGTCTTGCCCAGGGCCTCTTCCATGTGACCCAGCACACATTGACGGCGGGTGCACTGACGGGCTCGCATCGACGCAGAAAGGACGAAGATGCCAGCAGGTGCAGACTGGCGAACGAGGTGTAGTAGCGATTTGTTTGGTGGGCGCTGCAGGATTCGAACCTGCGACTTCCGCCATGTGAATCTGCCCGCACTAGGTTTTTCAACGACTTACAACACCGCGGGGACTGCCAAAGTACGCGGAAGTCGTGCAAGAAAGCAGGAGTTGTGGGTTGGGCTGTGGGTTGGGAAAGCCGCGTGGTCGTCCCGAATGATGTATTTATGGACTATTGATCTATAATTGCATACATGATCTCCCGTCGTATCACTCCCCATCTGAATGAACTGCTTCGCCACTCTCCGGCGGTGGTCCTGTTGGGGCCGCGCCAGGCTGGAAAGACAACTCTTGCTTTGGAGATTGGTGCGCAGACTGCATCGATCTACCTGGATCTTGAAGACGAGAATGACCGCGCCAAGCTCGCCAATCCCAGCAAGTATCTTGCGGACCACGAAGACGAGTTGGTCATCCTCGATGAGGTTCACCGCGTGCCGGAGCT
>Ga0182030_10015215_pt1 | contig 15097 bp, 15 predicted proteins | sample 812S3MmetaG_FD_121299 | JGI IMG/M metagenome (GOLD analysis project Ga0182030, IMG submission 121299) | Permafrost microbial communities from Stordalen Mire, Sweden - 812S3M metaG (Illumina Assembly) | ecosystem: Environmental > Terrestrial > Soil > Wetlands > Permafrost | place: Sweden... | reverse complement strand
TGCTTACGCATGGGCCGGTCTCCTTGCACCTCGAGTGCGTGAATAGAGCGCCAGTCGCTCGTCGGGAACTCTTCGGAGTCTTTCCCGTTAGGAGGCCGGCCTTCTCATCTCATCTCGACTACGTGCCTTCGGCACTTCGCTCGAAATGACAGAAGGACGGCACTTCGCTCGGAATGACAGACGGACGGCACTTCGCTCGAAATGATAGAAAGACGGCACTTCAACGATAGGACGGCGCGCGTTAGGGGGAGAGCTGTTCGAGGGTTTGGCCTTTGGTTTCGGTGGCGAACGCCCAGGTGAGGGCGGCGCCGGCGAGTGCGAGGACGCCGAAGTAGACGAAGACCGAGCGTAGGCCGTAGGCGCCGAGCAGGCCCGCGACGACGTTCGGGCCGATGCCGGCCGCGACGCGCTGCCAGGCGCCGCCGATGCTGTTGCCGAGCGCCCGGATGCGCGTCGGATAGAGTTCGGGGGTGTAGAGGTTCAGCCCGATCGAGACGGCGCCCATGAAGAGCGAGCCGATCGACACGAAGATCAACATCGACATCGCCGTCGTGACGCCGGTGAAGAACAGCGCGATCAGCGCCACCCCGCCGCCCAGGAAGCCCAGCGCGAGGAGCGGCTTGCGCCCCACGCGATCGACCAGGATCGCCAGCAGCACCGAACCGCAGATACCGACGATCTGCGTGATCAAGCCGAAGTTCAGCGACTGCTGCAGGCTCAAATGGAGCACGGTTTTGTAGAGCGTCGGCAGCCAGGTGGCGAGCCCGTACGTCGTCGAGAAACAACAGAACCACAACGCCCACACGCAGAACGTGCGGCGGCGATAGATGCCGCGGAAGAGCTCCGCGACCTGCGCCTTCTCTTGCGCCGGGACGGTCACGTGCAGTTCGGGCGGCGGAAGTTCGCGGCCGGATGCGGTAACGGCGGTTTCGATCTGCGTTACCGCGGCATCGGCTTCCGCGAGCCGCCCGCGCGAGACGAGCCAGCGCGGCGATTCCGGCAACACGCGTACCAGCACGAACGCGAGCAACAGCGGCAGCGCGCCGATGTAGAACATCACTTGCCAGCCGAAGCGCGGCACGATCGCCGCACCGCCGACGCCGGCCGCGATCAGCCCGACGACGAAGATCAGCTCGTAGAAGACGTAGAACTGACCGCGCGATTGCGCCGGCGCGATCTCGTTGACGTAGGTCGTCGCAATCGGCACTTCCGCGCCGAGACCGAGGCCCTGCACGAAGCGGAACGCGGTCAGTGCGGCGGGACTCCACGCGAGCGCACAACCGATACTCATCAGCGCGTACGAACCGACCGCGATCGCCACGACGGGCAAGCGGCCGAAACGTTCCGCGGCCCAGCCCGCGCACAGCGCGCCGATCAGTTGTCCGAAGAACGCCGAGGAGATCACGATGCCGATCTGGGCCGGCGACATGTGCCACGATTGTGCGAACGCGGGCAGTGCGAAGCTGATCGTGAGCAGGTCGAAGCCGTCGAAGAACGTCGCGATGCCGAGAATCAGCCGGGCTCGAACGTGCCAGGGCGATACCGGTATGCGGGCCAGCCGCGCCAACACCGCGGTGGGATCAAGAATTCTTCCGCTCGCAACGCTTGCCATGGTAGGAAATCATGCCAGGCACGCGCGGATTCTCCCCCCGTGGACACCCTCGCGATTCTCGTCGGCGGCGGTCCGGCACCCGGCATCAACGGCGTGATCGCCTCAGCGACGATCGAGGCGATCAACAACGGCTTGCGCGTGATCGGCCTTTACGACGGCTACCGGCACATTGCCCAAGGCGATATCTCCAAGGTCCGCGAGTTGACGATCGAAGACGTCTCGCGAATCCACTTCACCGGCGGCTCGATCTTGCGCACCTCGCGCACGAACCCGGCCAAGGACCAGGCGACGCTCGACCGCTGCCTGCGCTCGCTGCGCCAGCTCGGCGTGCGCTATCTCGTGTGCATCGGCGGCGACGACACGACGTACGGCGCCACGCGCATCGCCGAGCTCACGCGCGGCTCGATCGGCGTCGCGACCGTGCCGAAGACGATCGACAACGATCTTCCGTTGCCCGACAACGCGCCGACGTTCGGCTTCGAAACCGCGCGCGCCGTGGGTACCAACATCATCGAGAGCTTGATGGAAGACGCGCGCACGACCGCGCGCTGGTATCTGTGCGTGAGCATGGGCCGGAAGTCGGGCTCGCTCGCGCTCGGGATGTGCAAGGCGGCCGGCGCAACGCTGGCCGTGATACCCGAAGAATTCTCCGATGACGTCTTCGATCTGCGCCTCGTCGCCGACACGATCGTCGGTTCGATCGTGAAGCGCCGCGCGTCGGGCCACGATCACGGCGTCGCCGTCGTGGCCGAAGGGATTGCCGAACGCCTCACCGCCGAGGAGATCGAGCACTTCGACAACGTTGCGCGCGACGCGTACGGCCACGTGCGCCTCGCCGACGTACCGCTCGGCGCCGTGCTGCGCGATGCCGTTCGCAAACGCCTCGATGAGATCGGCGTCGACATGACCGTCGTCAACAAAGACATCGGCTACGAGCTGCGCTGCGCGAAGCCGATCCCGTTCGACGTCGAGTACACCCGCACGCTTGGCTACGGTGCGGTGCGCTATCTGTTGCGCGGCGGAAGCGGTGCGCTCATCGCGCTGTCGGGCGGACGCGTGACCCCGGTGACGCTGGCTGATCTGCAAGACCCGGAAACCGGCCGCGTGCGCATCCGGACGGTCGACGTGACGACGGAAGCCTACGAAGTCGCGCGCTCGTACATGATCCGCCTCGAGCAGGGGGATCTCACCGAGCCGCGGCTCTCGCAGCTCGCCGCCCAGACGAACCTCTCACCGGAAGCGTTCAGCGAGAAGTTCGGAGGCGTCCTGAACTAGCGGGTGTGGGCGCAGGCGTGAGCTTGTTGGGCCTTCGTCGTTGCGTTGGCCACGCTGCCGCCGCCCTTGCTGAGCGGGATCGAGACGATCGGCGCGGCCTGGGCCTGGCCGTTGATCGGGTTGACGGATAACTGCGCGCGATTCGCCATGACGGCGCTCGTGCAGCCCGCACCGCTCATCGTCCCCACGTTGTGGGACTGCTTGCCCGGATTGGTGAGGTTCACGGTGTGGTGGACTCTGGCGTAGTCCGCCGCCGACGTCGGCGTCGGGTGCGCCGTTTGGGCGAGGGCGGGGGCGGCCGTCGCGGTCGCGACGAGTGCCGAGAGGAGCAGGGCGAAACGCTTCATGCTCGTCTCTTTCCCCATTCTAGCGGAAGACCACTGTTCGCGGGCCGTTGGGCAGCACGCGCTGTGCAACGTGGAACTTCACCGCGCGCGCCAGGACGCGGCTCTCGATGTCGCGGCCGATCGCGATGAAATCGGCCACCGACGAGGCGTGATCGACGCGCTCGACGTCCTGTTCGATGATCGGGCCTTCGTCGAGGTCGCTCGTCACGTAGTGCGCGGTGGCACCGATCAGCTTCACACCGCGCGCGTAGGCCTGAGCGTACGGGTTCGCGCCCTTGAAGCTCGGCAAGAACGAATGGTGGATGTTGATCGCGCGTCCGGTCAAGCGCCGGCACGTGGCGTCGGAGAGGATACGCATGTAGCGCGCGAGGACCAGCAGATCCATGCGCTCGCGCTCGAGGATTTCGAGCAGCTGCGCCTCCGCTGCCGGCGCGGTGTCCGCCGAAACCGGCACGTAGTGGAACGGGATATCGTACGACGCGGCGAGGCCGGCGAAATCTTGGTGGTTCGAGATGATAGCCGGGATCTCGACCCGCAGATCGCCCGAACCGTAGCGAAAGAGCAAATCGTTGAGGCAGTGCCCGTAGCGCGAGACCATGATCGCGACGCGCGGCTTCACGCTCAGGTCGCGAATCTCGAAAGCCATCCCGAAGCGCTCCCCGATGGGCGCGAACGCCGTCCGGAGCACGTCCACCGGCGCGCCTCCGGACGTGAACGCGACGCGCATGAAGAACCGCTGGGTATCGGGATCGCCGAACTGCGCGCTATCGACGATGTTGCAACCGTGGTCGACGAGGAAGCCCGAAACGGCGTGCACGATGCCGACGGTATCGGCGCAGGAAAGCGTGAGGACGAATTCTGCTCCTCGAGAAGCGGCTGGCGTGGTCATCCGCCTATCATACACCAGGCCGAACGAGCAATTCCAGCGCGCGGTCGAGCTGCGGATCCGCCCCCGGCACGCCCGGCTGCGAGCCCGCGGGTTCGTCAACCGGGATATCGGGCTGCAAACCGACTTTGTCGATGAAGCGTCCGCCGGCGGTGTAATAACGCGCCGTGGTCAACTTGATGGCTGACCCGTCGGGCAACTGAAACATCGTCTGCGCGACGCCTTTGCCGAAGGTGCGCGTCCCGACCAGCGTGCCGGCATGGCGATCCTGTATGGCTCCGGCAACCAGCTCCGCACCCGATGCCGAATCGTGGTCGACCAGCACCGCGAGCGGCAGCGCCGGAACGGCGTTACCGTCGGCATCCGAGACGCGCCGTTTGCCGTCACGCCCCGCGTTGGCCACGATCGGCCCGCTCGCGATGAACGCCGAGGCCACGTGTACGGCCGCGCTCTCGTAGCCGCCGCCGTTTCCGCGCAGGTCGAAGACGTACGCGCGCGCACCTTGCTTCGCGAGCGCCAGCAGCGCGTCGCGGACCTTCGTGCCCGCATCTTGTGAGAACGAACGCAGCGCAACGTAACCGACGCCGTCGGGCAAGAGCCGTTGCGTCACATCGGGCGGCGTCACGGCCGCGCGCACGATCGCCACCGGTGCCTCGAGTGAGGCGCCGTCGCGCACGATCGCGAGATGCACGGTAGAACCGATCGCACCGCGCAGCAACGCCTCCACATGCGCGTTATCGAGACCGTTGAGGCTCGTGCCGTCGACGGCCGCGATCGTGTCGCCGGCCCGGAGGCCGGCCTTGGCGGCGGGGCTCCCATCGAAGATCGTATCCGCGCGCCACTGTTTGCTCGCATCGTCGAAGGCGAGCTGCACGCCGATGCCGCCGAACGACGTACCGTCGATCGCCGCGCTGAAGCCCTTCACCTCGCGGGCGGTAAAGAACACGGAATACGGATCGTTCAGCGCCGCAACTTCACCGCGAATCGCCGCGTACACGAGCGCCAGCGCGCTGACGCGCGGGCCGTAGCGCTGGATCGCAAGGCCGATCTGCTGGTCGATCGCCGGCACGGCGCCGCGACCGTCGGCGTGCACGTGCATCGTGCCGACGTACGGCTGCGCGATTCCGCGCGATCGCAGATACGCCGTGATGCCGACGCGCGCGCCGTCGAGCAGGCGTTGCGGCGCAACCGGCTGCTGGTACTGCTCGCTGATAGTGGTGTAGCCGAACTCGGTTTCCACCAGATCGAGCAGACTGATGTCGGACGTTTGTGCGGCCAGGCGGCTGCCGGAACCCGCGACCGTAACACAGATAGCGAGGACCGCGAGTGCGCGGCGGATCGGTTTCATCGTAATAGAAGTACCCGCGTACGAAACGTTTCCCCCGGCTCGATCCTCTCGAAGGATCGTTTATCCTCACGGGAAACGCAACGGGCGTGACCGACGACGCTCCAGCAGCACGCGCGGTACGGTACAGCATCGAAGGCCGGAACGTCATCGTGCTCGCCGCCGACGACGCGACCGATTCGATCAGCAACTCAATCAGGCACCGCGATCCGTCGGTCTTCCTCGAATTTCGCGACGTCGCGCCGTTCGTTCCGCCGGGCACGAGCGTGCTCGATATCGGTGCGCACGTGGGCCTCGCATCCGCGTACTTTCGCAGCCGCGGCCATCGCGTGGTGAGCTTCGAAGCGTCGCCGGCCAATGCGGCATTGCTGCGCGCGGCCCGCGCCGCCAACGGCTTCGATCGCTGGACGATCGTCGAGGCCGCCGTCAGCGATCGCGGCGGAACGCTGCAATTCGTCTCCGACGGACCCGAGGGCCACATCATCGCCGGCGGCGATCCGGCGTCCGAGGGCACGGTGACGAGCGTTGAGGCGATCGCCCTCGATACCTGGCTCGACCGCACGCCGGAAGCGCAACCGGTCGGCTTCATCAAGATGGACATCGAGGGCGCCGAGCTCCGGGCCATCGCCGGAGCGCAACGTCTGCTCTCGGGTCCCGACGCGCCGGCGTTGTTCATCGAATCGAACGGACACTGCTTGCACTGGTTCGGCGAAACGCCCGCCACGCTCGCGACCGCCCTCACGCGTCTGGGCTATCATCTCTTCGGCGTACGCTCGAAACGGCCGCTGCGGCCGACGAGCTTCTATCCGATCGATCCGCAAGCGCTGCAAGGACGCGTTTGCGTGAATTATTTCTGCGTCAAAGACGTTGCGGCGTTTCGCGCGCAGGGTGCACGCATCTCCGCCGCACCGCCCGGCAGCGCGCAACTCGAGCGCGACGTGCTGCGCACGATCAACAGCGACAACCCGCACGAGCGCACCTACATCCAGCGCGCGCTCGCCGACTATCCCGATGTCGTCGCCGCCCACCCGCGCATCCGGCTAGCGCTGGAGCGCAGCCGCCGCTAAAACGTTGAACGTCTTCGCCGCGCACCGGTCCCACGAAAACAGCGCGGCACGTTCGAGCGCCAAGCTCTCGAGCTGACGGCGCACCGGTTCATCGTCGGCGAGAACGCGCAGCGCCTCGGCCCACGCCGCAACATCGCGCGGATCGTCCACCCAGGCGCACGCCTGACCACCGACCTCCGGCAGGGCCGCGACGCGCGACGCCACCACCGCGCACCCGCATCCCAATGCCTCGAGCAGCGGTAAACCGAAGCCCTCGTCGAGCGAGGGCACCGCGACCAGCAACGCACCGCGATAGTATGCGGCCAGTCGAGCGTCCGACGGCGCGTCGAGCACCACCGCGCCCGGCGGCAGCACGTCGGGCTTGCGCGTAAACGCCAGCGCGACATCGGCAGCGGGAAACGCTCGCTGCCAAGCCGCGATCAGCGTGGGCACGTTCTTGCGCATGTCGTGCGCGCCCACGTGGAGCACGTACGGCCGCCCGTCGGGCAACGAACCGCGTTCGCGGCCGGGCACGAACGGCTCCGTCACGCCGAGCGGCACGATGGTTTGACGTTCCGGCGAGATACCTAAGAACGTGGTCACTTCGGTCGACGTGAATTGCGAGTCGACGATGAACGCCGCGGCGGTGGCGGCCGAGCGCAGAAACGGGCCTTGCTCGTTCGCGCGCTTCTTCTCATCGTCTGCGGCGAAGCGAAACGGCACCGCGTCATGGATCGTCACGACCGAGGGCGCACGCGAATCGAAGAAGGTGCCGTTCGCCGGATGCCACACCACATCGGCGCTGCGCGGGACACGATAGCCGAACCAACTCGGAGCGACCATCGTCAGGCGCACGTCATCGCGGGCGGATAGGCGCGGAAAGACCGCGCGCACGTAGCGCGTGATGCCGCGCCAATCGCCCTTGAGATTGGTCGTGTCGACGGCAACGTGCAGGCGGGCCTTCACGCGGATGCCGGCCGCAACGCGCCGAGCGTGAGATCCGCACAGCGCTCCCACGTAAACTTTGCCGCTTGCGCCGGGCCGCGTTCCGCCAGGGTCGCCAAGTGCTCGGGCGCACGCGTAAGCCCGCGAAACGTGAACGCCCACTTATCGACATCGTCGGGATCGTCGACCCACGCCACCGCGTCGCCGCCGACTTCGGGCAACGCGGCAACGCGCGAGGCGACCGCCGGAGCACCGCACGCCAGCGCCTCTAGGAGCGGCAACCCGAAACCCTCGTCGAGCGAGGGTACCGCGACGAGCAAGGCACCGCGATAGAACGCGGCCAGCTGCGCATCCGAAGCCGCATCAACCACCACGGCACCGGGCGGCAAGATCTCGGGCTTGCGCGTAAACGCGAGCGCAACGTCGGCGGTGGGAAACGCCGCTTGCCACGCCGCGACGAGCGTGCGCACGTTCTTGCGCATGTCGTGCGCGCCGACGTGCAGCACGTAGGGCCGCCCATCGTCCAGCACGCCGCGCTCGCCGGCGGCAACGAACGGCGCGCTGACGCCGAGCGGGGCGACGACGATGCGGTCGGGATCGACCTTCATGCGTACGGCGATCTCGCCCGCGATGTAGCGCGAATCGGCGATGATCGTACGCGCGCGTTCGGCGGTCCGCCGCAGCGGCGCCTGCTCGCGCTCGCGCACCTTGAACCCTTCGGCCGGAAACATGAACGGGACGACGTCGTGCACCGTCGTCACGCACGGCACGGCCGTCACGAGATCGGTGCCGTTCGAGGGACTCCAGAGGACGTCGGCATCCGCCGGCACCGCCGAAACGACGGCAGTGCGCTCGACCCCGAGCGCCGCCGCGATACGGCGCCGCGGCGCCAGCAGACCGGGCGCAACAAACGACAACCGCACGCCGGGCCAAGCGAGAAACTGCGCGATCAGCGAACGGGTGTAGCGTCCGATGCCGCGCTCGTCGAGGACGGCAAAACGGGCATCGACCGCAACGTGCAACGCGTTCATACCGGCGCGAGCTTCAGGCGGCGCATGATCGGCGCGAGCGCCAGACCCTGTACGAGGATCGTAACGGCGACGACGCCGTAGACCGCGTCGACGATGTCGTCGCGAAAGGCCAGCGCAGGCGGGAGCGAGAGCGCGAGCGCGATCGAGATGCCGCCGCGAATCCCCGCGAGCGCGATCACATGCTGCCACGCCCGCCGCGGTACCCCGAGGAACGGCAGCGCGCCGTACACCACGGCCAGACGCGAGGCGAGTACGAGCGCGAGCGTCCCGACGACGATGAACGGATGCGCGAGCACGCGCCCGACTTCGATGCGCGCGCCGACGAGCATGAACACGATGGTGTTGGCAAAGAACGCGGCGATGGTCCAGAACGTGTGGACGTGTTCGACGATTGCATCATCGTTGTTGCGATGTTCGAACCAGCGATACGCGATGCCGCCGCAGAGCGCGGCGAAGATTCCCGACACGTGCAGTTGCTCGGCGCCCATGTAGGCGCCGTACGCCACCAGCAGGCTGCCGATCACGTGCAAGTCGCGATCGATGCTCCATCGCACGACGACATACGCGATGCCGGCCACCGCGATCCCGATCACCCCGCCGCCGGCGGAAACCGCGACGACGTTCCATGCCAGCGTGAACGGCGCGATCGCGGTGCCGTGTTCGAGGGCGGCGGCGAGCGCGGCGTACATCACGACCGCAACGCCGTCGTTGAAGAGCGACTCGCCCTCGACGGTCACGGAAAGTTGCGCCGGCACCTGCAGTCGCTTGAACGTCGCAATCACGGCGATCGGGTCGGTCGGTGCAACGATCGCCCCGAGCAAAAGCGCGGGTACGATGGGCAAGATTCCGAGCAGCGCGAGCCCCCCGCCGACCGCGCCGATCGTGACGAGCACGCCCGGGACGGCCATCCACGCGATCGCTCGCCACGCGATCCGCAATTCTTCGACGTTGAGGTTCCACGCTGCGTCGAAGATCAGCGTCGGCAATAGCACCACTAAAAACGCTTCGGCGAAGTGCTCGTCCGATTGCAGCGGCGGGAGCGGCAGCGTCACGATGAGCAGCGCCACGATGTACGGAATGCGCAGCCGCTCGGCCGCCACGCCGACGGCCAGCGCCACGCCGAGTATCGCAATGGCGGTCAGGACACCGGCATGCACGTCCACCTATCGTGCGGCGACCGCCTCGCGCCACGCGATCGGCACGGCGTCTTTCGAGCCGGCGATCGCGCCGAAGCGCACGGTTGCGGCGTCGCGGTTGACCAGACGATGTTTCGTGCCCGGCGCAATCAACGCGAGGTCGCGAGCACCGAGCCGCGCTACCGTTGCATTGCCGGCCGCATCGAACGTCTCGACGTCGAGCACACCGTCGAGCACCATGAACGCCTCTTCGACCGCGAGCGCGTACGCCGGGGTCGCCGCGCCGCGCGTGAGCGTATCGACGGCGTAGGTGAAGTGCGTGGGCGCAACGAGGCCGCCCGACGCCGCCGACATCACGTACGGCGAGGCCGTGAACGTGCCGCCTTCGACCTGCGCAACCTGGGGTACGACCGCCGATGCGCGCGAGAGATAGCGTTCCACCTCTTGCAGATACTCGGCGCGCTTTTCGGGCGCGGCCGGACGCAACGGGCTCACCGAATGTTCGGCCGGATGATCCGTATAGGTCGGGTTCATCGGTGCGGCGGTGGCGACCATGATCTGCATGACGCAGTCCTCGGTGCCTTCATTGCGAAAGCCGTGCGGCCGGCTCGTCGGGTTGAGCACCGCATCGCCGGGGCCGACGACGAAATCGACGACTTCATCACCGAATTGCCACGACATCGTCAGGTTGCCGCGATGCACGAAGAACAGTTCTTCGATCCTATGATGATGCGTGGATGCCTTGCGCCCCGGTTCCTGAAAGATCAGGCTGCAGGTGAACGCGCCGGGTGGGAGCGTACTGCGGTCGTCGGTCTTGGGCGAACCGCCGGCGCCGATGTAACGCATCTGCGCGCGCTCCAGCTCCGGGTAACCGGTATTGGCCGGGAAGGCATCCCAATCCCAAGACTTCTCGAGGTAGCGTCCGATGCGGGCTTGGTCGGCGTTGGACACGGCTGGTCTCCCTTGACGTAGCGAGCTCGACCAGAGTATAACAGAGTAGTTCGTATTTGAAAACCTGTTTCGTATAGGAGACACGCTACGCCAACGTTGGAGTCTCTCCACGCGGTGCGCGCCGGCGCCGGGCCCACGCTCTTGCTCCTGCACGGGATCGGCTCGTCGGCGACCTCGTGGCAGCGCCAGTTCGACCGCCTCGCCGGCGACTATACGCTGATCGCCCCCGACCTGCGGGGTTACGGCGACTCGCCCGACCCGGCCGGTCCGCCCTCCCTCGACGCGGTGGCCGACGATCTGGCCGCGCTGCTCGATCGCGAGCCGGCTCACGTCGTGGGGGTATCGTTCGGCGCTCTCGCCGCGCTGGCGCTGGCACGCCGGCATCCGAACCTCGTGCGATCGCTGGTGCTCTCCGACACCACGCTCGGCCGCAACACGCTCGCGCCGGACGAACGCACGCGCTGGGTCGAAGGACGCTATGCGCTCGCGGCCGAGCTGCAAGTGCGCGCCGACGAACGCGCCGGTGAAATCGCCGGCCCCGAAGCGCCGGCCGACGTGCTGGCCGAGATCGCACGCAACATGCGTCGCGCCCGTCCGGCCGGCTATCGGTACGTCACCGACGTCATCGCCGCCACCGACGCCCTGCCGTGGCTCGACACGATCGACGTCCCGTCGCTGATCGTCTGCGGCGAACACGACAGCGTCGTCGGCCTCACGCTCTCGCAGACGATCGCCGAACGCATCCCCGACGCGCGGCTCGCCATCATCGCGGGCGCCGGTCACGCACCGAACATCGAACGTCCCGACGCGTTCGCCGCGGCCGTGCGCGCGTTCATCGACGGCGTGGAAATGCCCGCGCGCGTCGTGCGCGTCGCCGTCGCCGGTGCGGGCGCGATCGCGACGGTGCTGATCGACGGCATCGCGCGCGGCAGCGGCGGCATGGCCCGCGTCACCGCCATCGGCCGGCTCGATACGGAGGCTGCTCGCGTCGATGCGTACGCACGCCGCCAATCCGCGCTCGCCTTCGCCGATTTGGAACGCTTGCCCGAACACGCATCGCTCGTGATCGAAGCCGCCGGCCCCGACGTCGTGCGGCGCTACGCAGCCGGTTGGCTCGCAAACGGTGCCGACGTGATGGTGCTCAGCGCGGGCGCGCTCGTGGACCCGGTGTTTGCGCGCGAACTGCATGCCGTGGCGCGCGCGCACGGGCGGCGCATCCTCGTTCCGTCGGGCGCCGTCGCGGGCATCGACGGCATCCGCGCCGGCGCGCTCGGCGGCTTGCGCAGTCTTCGCCTGCGCACGACCAAACCGCCGCGCGGTCTGGCCGGCGCACCGCACGTCGTCGCGAACGGCATCGACCTCGACGCGTTGACCGTCGCGACGACCATTTTCGAGGGCAGCGTGGCGGATGCCGTGCGCGGCTTCCCGAGCAACGTCAACGTCGCCGCCGTGCTCGCGCTGGCGGCCGAAGGCATTGCGGTGAGCGTGAGCGTCGTTGCCGACCCCGCCTCGACGACCAACACGCACGAGATCGAAGCGAGCGGCGACTTCGGCACGTTCACCGTACGGCTCGACAACTTGCCGAGTCCGGAGAACCCGAAAACGAGCGCGCTCGCACCCTTGAGCGCGCTCGCGATGCTGCGCCGCCTTTCGCAGAGCCTCTGGGTGGGCGCGTGATGGTGGCCGGCGACGATCGTTACCTCGTCGGCGGCTTGATGCGCGGGCTCGACGTCCTGCGCTGCTTCGATCGCGAACACCCCACGCTCTCACTCGGCGACGTCGCACGGCAGCTGGGCTGGCGGCGTACCGAACCGTTCCGCTTTCTGCACACGCTCGAATCGCTCGGCTATTTGCGCCGCGATCCGGTCACCAAGCGTTACGAGTTGACACCGAAGGTGCTCGAGATCGGTTTCTCGGCGCTCGCCAACCTGCAATTACCCGAACTCGCGCAGCCGTATCTGGAACGCTTGCGCGATCGCACGAACGGTTCGGCGCACGTCGGCATTCTCGACGGCAAAGACGTGGTGTACGTCGGCCGCGCCGCGTCGCGATCGCTCCTCTCGAGCGCGATCCACGTCGGTTCGCGTCTGCCCGCTCACGCTACCGCGATGGGCAAGACGTTGCTCGCCGCCAAGAGCGACGCCTGGATCACCGAATGGCTCGCGGCCAACGGCCTCAAGAGCTACACCGACCACACGTTGGCTGAGAAACGCGCGTTCCTCGATGAGATCGCTCAGATCCGCCACCGCGGCTACGCGACGTCCAATCAAGAATTCGAATTCGGCATCCGCTCCGTGGCCGCGCCGATCCGCAACGGCGCGGGCGACACGATCGCCGCGATCAACGTCTCCGCTGCGGCTGAATCGCTCACCGCGGCGAACGTCAACGATATCGTCGTTCCCGCCGTGCGCGAAACGGCGCTCGAACTTTCCCAAGCCTACGGCTGGCGCTCAGATACCGCTCCGGGAGATCCGTCCACATGAACATCACGCACCTGCGTTACGTTGCCCTGGCGATGCCGGAGTTCGAGCGCTCGCGCGCATTCTTCACCGAAGCGTGGGGCCTGCGCGATAGCGGCGCGGTGCTCGACGGCGCCGCGTTCTTGCAAACGCAATTGGACGAGCCGTTTCAGCTCGCGCTCTTCCGGGCGCCCGAACGCAAGGTCGTCCGGATTGCCTTCGGCTTGCCTTCACGCCACGACGTCGATGCCGCCGCAACCGCACTCGAACATGCGGGCGTACCGACCATCGCGTCACCACACCGGCTCTCGACGCCGGGTCACGGCTACGGTTTCCAGTTTCTCGATCCCGACAACCGCTGCATCGAGCTCTCGGCCGACGTCGAGCCGGGCGTAGCCGGCCCGAGCGGTCCCGTGCCGCAGAAACTCGCGCACATCGTGCTCAACACGCCCGATATCGACGGCACAACCGCGTTCTACCGCGACGTCTTGGGCTTTCGGATCTCGGACTGGAGCGAACATCAGATGTCGTTCCTGCGCTGCAATCCCGAGCATCACTCGATCGCATTCAACGCCGCACCGCACGCCGCATACAACCACACGTCGTGGACGATGGGCTCGATCGACGAGCTCTTCCGGGCCCAAGGCCGCGCGCGCACGTCCGGTTCGACGTTGATGTGGGGCACCGGGCGTCACGGCCCCGGCTCGCAAGTCTTCAACTATTTCGTGGAACCGTCGGGCTACGTCGTCGAGCTGATCGCCGACGGCATCGAGATCCCCGACGAGAACGCGTGGCAGCCGCAAGTCTGGCAACGCACGCCCGAAGCGATGGACCTCTGGGGTACGGCCGGCCCGCCGAGCGCTGAGATTCGCGTAGCGATGACCGGCGTGCCGGATGCCGGTCACGAACCGGCACGCGCTTGATCGACGCACGCCGCGTCGCCGTCGTTACCGGCGCCGGACGCGGCCTCGGCCGGGCGATCGCCGAGCGGCTTGCTGCCGGCGGCCGTCACGTCGTCATCGCCGAACTCGACCCGACGCTCGGCGCCGCCGCTGCCGCCGCGATCGAAGGCAGCGGTTTGTCCGCATCGTTCGTGCAAACCGATATCGCCGATGCAGCGTCACTGGTGGCGTTGGCGAAACACGTCGCCGCGTGCGGGCGCATCGACGCGCTGGTGAACAACGCCGCCATCGCGAACTCGGTCGGCGGCAAAACGTACGACGAGATTCCCGAATCCGAGTGGGAGCGGCTCTTTCGCGTAAACGTCAAGGGCACGTGGCTGGCCTGTAAACAGTTCGGTCCGCTGCTCGTCGCGGCCGGCGGCGGCGCGATCGTGAACATGGCGTCGGATACGGCGCTGTGGGGCGCCTCGCGTCTCTTGCACTACGTCGCCACCAAAGGTGCGATCATCGCGATGACGCGCTCGCTCGCAAACGAGCTGGGCCCGGATCGCGTTACCGTCAACGCCGTCGCGCCGGGGCTGATCGAAGTCGAGGCCACCGGCGGCGTTCCTGAAGCACGCTGGAACGATTACCGTTCGCGCCGCGCCCTCAAGTACGACCAAACCCCGAACGACATCGCCGGGACCGTCGCATTCCTGTGCTCCCCCGAAGCCACGTACATCACCGGACAAACGATCGTGGTCGACGGCGGAATGGTGATGCCCTAAGGCGCATCAAGGGCGTATGCCGGGAACCATCGACCCCGTTCTGTTCATCACGGGCTTCATCGTCGGAGCCGGCTGCGTCATCATGCTCGGCGGCTCGTTGATGGCCGAGCACCCCAAACACATCGTCGTACCGGCCACGATCGCCGGCGCGCTCTTGAGCGGCGGCATCCTGGGCTGGTCGTTCAACTACTTCTTCCACTTCGCGCAAATGACGGGGCCGCCGAACTAAGGCGTGATGCTAGCGGCAACGAAAGTCGACGCAGCGCTCCCCGGTGTCATTCCGAGCGGAGCACCGCTAGGTGCGTAGTCGAGATGAGATGAGAAGGCCGGCCTCCTAACGGGAAAGACTCCGAAGAGTTCCCGACGAGCGACTGGCGCTCTATTCACGCACTCGA
>Ga0182030_10015213_pt1 | contig 15098 bp, 15 predicted proteins | sample 812S3MmetaG_FD_121299 | JGI IMG/M metagenome (GOLD analysis project Ga0182030, IMG submission 121299) | Permafrost microbial communities from Stordalen Mire, Sweden - 812S3M metaG (Illumina Assembly) | ecosystem: Environmental > Terrestrial > Soil > Wetlands > Permafrost | place: Sweden... | reverse complement strand
CGGGACATACGGCGACAGGAGAGTCAAAAGCTGGGCGGTGCCAGTGGCAGGCAAGTTCGAGTCCATAGGCTTGCGTGCTACCCCAAAAAAACTGCTGCGTCCAATATTTCTCAATACCTCTCATTTATTTGTCGCAAGGCCTTGATTCACAGGCATTTATGTCGAATTCCCTAAGACCCTCTTTCAGGGTTGTGATCTTTCTTGGGACAACCCAGCGTAGGCCCTCGCTGAATCGTGCCAACGCTGGGCTGATTGATACAATCCCTTTGGGATTGAAGAACCGACCGTTGCAGCAAATTCGAAGCCCCATTCCGTATTGGGCATTGAGGATTTGTCATTTGTTATTGAAATCGCGATTCTGGTTGATGGGGCGGGAGGGAAGGGGCAGGATGCCGGCATGGCACGAGAGCTTCGATCACAAGTTATAAAAGGCAACTGTCCAGCCCAGAGCACGGGAACGGATTCGTTCGTGATATTCGACTTGGAAACGACCGGGCTTTACCCGGACGATTGTGAGATCATTCAAATTGCGGCGACCCGTTTTCGCAATGGCGATGTTGTGATGGGCGATGGGTTTTTCAGCTATTGCAGGCCCAGTCAGCGCATATCACGATTCATTTCGGAATACACCGGCATTACCGACATGGATGTTCGAAATGCGCCCCCGCCTATCGAGGCGCTGGAGCGGTTTTCTCTATTTGTGGGCGATTCTACAATCATGGCGCACAACGGACACCGGTTTGACATCAAGTTTTTGGAGTCCACCTGCGCCCGGCACCGGGCGAAAACCCGAAGGGTTGATTCCATTGATTCCATATCGCTGTCCAAACGGCTTTTTGGAACTGCCGGGGGAACAGGGCATTCGCTCGATCGGGTGATGCAGCGGCTGGGTTTGAATGTCTCGAAATACAGGCGGCATGATGCGCGTGGTGATATCATGGCCTTGGCGGACTCGGTCAAGATCATGTGGCAGCGGCTTGGCCTTGACCCGCAATGCAGCAACATCGTCAGGCGCCAGACATCGCTTCCGGCAATTTGAGGGCGGCAAGCCGAGGCGGTTTGGCTGGAGAAGTCATCTCCGGCAGAAACGCAGAGAACGCAGCGCGGCCAGCCGCAATCGAATCCGGAGTTGCCCGCAGATGGACGCAGATAGCTGCGCAGGAGGAAGGAAAACACGTGAATGCGCGGACGCATCCCCACGCGTCTGAGATTTTTCTGACCTTATGTTTCTGACTCTTATTTCCGGAGGGTGACATCCGGCTGACCGCGCAAGTCTATAAGCCCGGAGGTTCTCTTTGAACAGGAGGTCGCAGAGGGCGCAGAGATTTTCTTTCCGCTTTTCCCCTGCTTCCTCTCAGTTCTCCGCGTCCTCCGCGTCCTCCTGTTCCAAATCCCTGCAACGCAACGCAGTGGCGCAACGGTTCGCCATAAACCTGATGCGGCGAGACGGGATGGAACGGCACAAGGAAAGGGGAGGGGCAGAAAGACGGGGGCAGAAACAGTTTTGCCTAAAATGCGCAATTCTCGGAAATAGCACTGCAGAGAACAAAACCATGAAAACCGACCACGGATTACACGGATTTCACGGATGAAGATTCAACCCCTGATCCCGACTGCGGGATTGCACTGGTTTTGCCGAGGAACCTGAAGAGATTAAGATTAGGATTAAGATTAGGATTGCGATTTTGGTTGACAGGTGGGGCGGAAAGAGGGAGTCTGGCGGCATGGCGCGAAAGATTCGTCTGCAATGTCCGGGTGCCATCCGTCACGTGATAGGACGCGGCGATCGCCGGGAACGGGTGTTCATGGATGACGCCGATCCCTTTTACGAGAAAACAGGAGACTCTAGAAAGTGAGAACTTTTCTGACACTTTTATGAAAACACTTCGACATATTTGGACTGGGATTGTCGGCGGTATCGCTGGTGCGGCGTTGGCTGTGTTGATCCAAGTCATCGGGCAGATGACGATGGGGCTACCAGTTGATTATTTACAGTGGATTCTCCTGACTTGCGTTGGCATCGGGTTTTTAATTGGAGTTATGATTGGCCCACGAAGCGCGAAGCCGAAGACATAAGTTTTGAAAACCAACCGCGGATTACACGGAGTACACGGATGAAGACGCAACCGAATCTGGAATTGCCCGCAGATCACGCGGATTGACGCAGATGAGATATGGGATGCTGGTTCAGGATGAGGTGCTCCCCATTGTCTAGACAATTTTATGGGTGGAGTTAGAGGGTGAAATTCTTGGTTAATCCCTGGTGTCAATCGCAAGTTAAACGAGCAGGGGGGCGAGCTGCGAGCCTTAGCTCGCGCCCCCCTGCGGCCCCATTTGCGTTGGACATCCGATTTCATCGGGGCGCGAAATGCACACTTTGGGGCGTGCGATAATCCAACGATTGATGAATGCGTTGGTCGTTGTAGAACGGGAAGTACAGACCCAAACTGTGGCGCGCTTCCGGGACATCGCGGCAGTCCTTGAGGTACACTTCTTCGTACTTGACTGTGCGCCACAATCGCTCCACGAAGATGTTGTCGAATGCTCGTCCGCGTCCATCCATGCTCAAGCGCACCTGGGCGGCCAACACCGGGGCCTGGAACGGCGCGCTGGTGAATTGCACCCCTTGATCGCTGTTGAGGATCTCCGGCCGCTGGGCGGCCATCGCCCGCTCCACTACGGCCACACAGAAGTCGGCTTCCAAACTGATCGACAACTCCCAGGCCAGCACGTAACGGCTGTACCAGTCCAGGACCGCCGCCAAGTAAACAAACCCGCCCCGCAGCCGAATGTAAGTGATGTCGATGCTCCAGACTTGATTGGGCCGCACGATGGCCAAGCCCTTGAGCAAATAGGGAAACCGCTTGTGCTCCAAGGGGTTGAGACTCAAACGCGGCTTGGGATAAACCGCCATCAAACCCATGCTGCGCAACAACCGACGCACCCGCTTGGGACCCACCGCATAGTGTTGCAACCGTAGCCACATCGTCATTTTGCGCACGCCGTAAAATGGGTGTCGTGTATATTCCTCGTCCAGCAGTCGCTGGTAGAAAAGGTTCTCCGCCGACTCCGGGACCGCTTGGTAATAATAGCTGGCCGCAGCCAGGCCCAGCAGCGCACATTGGCGCCGCACAGACAATTGGGGATGGTGGGGTTGGATCCATAATCGGCGTCGCTCAAGCGAACAACTCATGCTTTTTTTTTAGCCAATCCAACTCCACTTTCATTTGCCCGATCTCCTGGTAAAGCCGGTCTCGCAACTCCGCGTCCTGGGCCGCATCGCGCTCGACGCCGCCGCTAAACAGATCGCCGGCTCCGGTCACCAGTCGTTGCTTCCACTGGACAACTTGCGTCGGATGCACTTCAAAATGACCGGCCAATTCGTTGAGCGTCCGCTCCCCTTTGACGGCTTCCAAAGCCACTTTTGCTTTGAAGGCCCCGCTGTGCTTTTTGCGTGGTCGTTTCATATATTGCTCATGATGGTATTACTGTTTCTTCTGACTCACCATCTAAACCACCTGTCCAGCTTTCGGGGAGCACTATAGGATTTCTATCTCCAAACCACGGATTTCACGGATTTCACGGATGGGGAAGATTTTGAACAGGAGGGAACTGAGGAAACGGAGGGGGAAAAAAGCTGCCAAAAATGCGCGGCTTTTCGATGTGGCACTGGAACGCGGGTGGCTGCAACGAATGAGGGATTTGCCACAAAGGATCGCAACGCGGCCAGCCGCAACCAAAAAATGACCACGGATTTCACGGATTTCACGGATGGGAAAGAAGAACAAGAAATATGGAAAGCGGAGGGCAGGAATTTCTGATCCGGGGAATCCGTGTAATCCGTGGTAAAATCCTCGCGAAAATGAGTGAATTTGACAGACAGCAGTGCAAAGAGCACAAAGAAAAGACCATGAAAACCAACCACGGATTACCCAGTGCGGCCAGCCTCAACCGATGGAATTGAACCATGGATTTCACGGATTTCATGGGTGAAAAAACATTTCATCGCAAAGACGAAAAGGTGGAGCGCGGCCAACCGCAACCGAATCCGGAGTTGCCCGCAGATCACGCAGATTAACGCAGATATGAAAGCCAATTCTGCATCTGCGTCCATCTGCGTCAATCTGCGGGCAAAGGCCTTTTATTCTTCCCTCTTTCATTTCTTCTGCTGGGCAAAATCTTGCCGGAAATGCGCGATTTTTTGATACAGTGGTACCGATTTCACGGATGAAGACTCAACCCCTGACCCCGACTGCGGGATTGCACTGGTTTTGCCGAGGAACCTGAAGAGATTAAGATTAGGATTGAGATTAGGATTGCGATTTTGGTTGCGATTCTGGTTGCGATTCTGGTTGACATGGCGGGCAGGAATTGGCAGGATGCCCGCATGGCGCGAGAGATTCGCTTGCAATGTCCGGGTGCCATCCATCACGTGATGGGACGCGGTGACGGCCGGGAACGGGTGTTTCTGGATGACGCGGACTATTGTCTTTTTGCCCACAAGCGGATCAGCGAGCGCATCGCGATGGGATTCTCGGATTTGCTCAACCGAAGGCTCCTTGCGCCCTCTTTGGCCCATTGCGGACGGAACTTGGAAGAACTGAAACAGCGGCTTTTGAACAAGAAATGACTCTACCAAATGATCCATCAGAGCAATAAACATCAAATATGAGAAAACTATTATCCTTGCTGTTTTGGTAAAAATATGAACCACTCCTATAATCGAAGTCTTGCTGGAGCATCACAACTGCCCATTCTTGCCCTTGGGCTGATTTTGCTTGCGACGGGCTGCGCCACAATGCATGAACCACTCCCTCCTGAGGCCCAACCGCCCGAGAATTACGCCCAGCACAAGGAGATAGGCAACTTGACCATAGGCGTGCAACCGATGACGCAAAAACCGGAAATCGAAAAGTTTTTTAACGTCAACCTTCTTGAAAGCGGAATTGTGCCAATCTGGCTGGTAGCGGAGAACCGGGATCCTTCGGCGTCCTTTATCATCGCCAAAGAAAACGTCTTTGTTCTGAATGACGCCACCGGTGAAACCAACACCTTGGGAAACAAGCAGATGGCAACAGGAAAGGTCGTAGCGGGCGCTGTAATAACAGTTATTGGCGCAGGAGGGTTGCTAGAGTTCGTCGGATTAAAGCTTACCTCGGATGCCAGTGTGATCCAACACAATTTCTACGACAAGGAGTATTACAGTACCACGCTTGACCCAGGTGGAAAGACCCAAGGTTTTATCTACCTTCAGTTGCCCAAATCTGCTCCGCCTTCAGGTTTATATCGGTTGGAAGCCAAAGTCAAAAACACTTCCACTGATGAAGTAACGCCGTTCGATTTTGAACTTAACCTCAACGCGACAACACGATGAAAAACCACAACCATCTCAAACATCTGCCGCGCGTGGCAATTCTCATGGGAATGTTGACATTGGCGGGTTGCGTTATCGAGCCTCCGACAACATTATACACGGGTTATCCTTCCCGATCCAAAATTCCGCTCAAGGTTGCGCTCAACATTACCGACGAACTGTGTGAGTCGAAGGATACCAGCAAGACTATCGCAATAGGCGCGGCGGTAGCTTCAAACGCCTGCGTTCTTGCGCGCTCGACCTTTACAGACGTAATGGAGATCACCAATGGCAAGCCGGTGCCCAGCATGGTGGATGCTATTCTGACAACCAAAGTGGCTTACTTCAATCGGACAACAGGCGCATCCGCATCCGGTGAATTCATAATCGCGATAAAACTGGAGTGGACGCTCAGTAAGCCGGACGGCAATATTATTTGGGTGGATACGATCAGTGCCCAAGGAAGTGGTTCGGGCCACACTTCGCCGAATGGTATGCTACAGAACGCCTTGTTCCTGGAGTTGAGCAAGTCCCAGTCAACTATGTATTCATCGAGAGCCATCCGACAATTCACCAAAAGGAAATATCCAGACGTTGCGATTGCCGATCCACCTTTGCCAATTGGCGTTATTACAGACCCCAAAGTCATGAAACTTTGTGCTGCTCTCGGTTCATCCGATCGTGGTAAAGTACAGAATGCGTTGACGTCACTTCGGAAGCCGGAGTATTCGGCAGCGGTACCGGAGATATTACCCCTTCTCCTGAATGCAGACGATCACGTAATTCGCGATGCCTGCCGCACTTTGGCAGTTATCGCAAATAAAGACGTCATTCCCTATATTGAGCCCCTATTGAAAGACAAGAGGTCGGCTGTTCGCAAGGATGCTCAGAAAGCCATCGACAAACTGCGCGCGAAACTCTGAAGTTACCTTATCGGGCATTCTTATGAAGAACATCGGTTATTCCTCCATGTTAAACTGGTCACTGCTCCCCCTTTTGGCGTTGCTTCTTCTGGCCACTCCGGCTGCCGTGCAAGCCCAATTCACATCACTGCAAATAGGTAAAACATAACAAATCAATACCACCATGAAATCACTATGGCTGCCTTTGTTGGCGCTGTCACTTTTTGCAACTGCGACGCTGCAAGCCCAACAAATCCAGTTTGCTTACACAAACAACGGTGACGGCACCGTCACGGTCACAGAGGCCTATTACACGAGCTATTTTGCGCACGCTGGCCCTGCTTTCACCATACCTAGCACGTACAACCGGATGCCAGTCACCTGCATCGGATCAGGCTTCTCTGAGCCTTGGGGATTATACTTTACCAACATAACGATTCCGGCCAGCATCACCAACATCGCAGATTATGCCTTCGAGGATGACTATAATCTGAATAGTATTTACTTCGAAGGAAGCCCCCCTACTGTCGGCATTTATGCCTTCGAGACGCATTCTCAGGGTAATACGACCGCCTATTACCTTGCGTCAATGGACGGTTGGGGCACGGACACTAACGGGTTTCCCACGAACGACATTTTTGACGAGTTTGAGCAGGACGGCGTCAACTGGGAGGCGTGGACCCCTCCAACAGGTTCTTTGCAAGTCGCGCTTAGCCCGGCGGCAGCGGTAGCCGCCGGAGTGCAATGGGAAGTTGATGGCGGCACCAATAACGATAACGGAGCAATCGCTTCCGGCCTGGTTACAGGCTCTCACGTCGTTTCATTTGTCTCGGTACCCGGATGGAGCGCCCCTCCCAATCAAACGGTGACGATCAAGAAGGAATCCACCACAAAGATCAAAGCCAACTTCACGGCCTGGCCTCCAAACACCGCCCCGCTGACGGTTCAGGTTGTTGGAGGAGGGGCGATCAGCCCCAACGACAATGGCAAGCTGCTCAAAATTGGCCAAACTTATACTTTGACAGCCGAATCGAATCCGAACGTGTTTTTTACCGGATGGGCGGCCAGCGGCAGCGAGAATTTTGTCTCTAACAACCCTGTCCTCCGTTTCAAGATGCGAAGCAACCTTGTTTTGCAGGCCAGCTTCATTCCTAATCCGTTCGCGGATGTCGCGGGCCAATATATCGGCCTCTTTATGCCTCAAGTTGAAAACACTCTCCAAAATTCCGGCTACGCAACTCTTACTATCACGACAAAGGGCACATTTTCCGGATATTTGCAGACAGGAACCACGCGCCATATCTTGTCTGGGCAATTGGATACCAATTTTGATTATACGAATACCATAAGTATTCCAGGCGATGGCCCGGTAACGATTGGTCTTAACGCCGCGCCCGGTTATAGTAGCATAAACGGCACGATTACCAGCACCAATTGGAGTTCCGCAATCGAGATGGTTCAGACCGACCACGGCGTTATCAGTTACGACGGCGAAGGCACTTACAGCATCGCATTTACCGATGCGGCCGGTGGCGAGGGAGGGAGTGCGGTGGCGGTCTTCGCCAAGCGAGGTGCCGCAACTTTTTCGGGAAGATTGCCGGATGGAACCCATTTCAGCGCCAGTTCTTTCTTTAGCGATTCCGCAACATGGCCCTTCTACGCGCCCCTTTACGGCGGGAAGGGGTATTTGATGGGATGGATGAGCGTCGGTCCCGGTGATGGCGGCACTGATTACTCGCATTTCACGGCTGATGGTTCATTCGTATGGTTGCTACCGGCCGGGCCTGTCCAACATCTGAGCGCAGGCTCACAATGAAATCCAAATTTATGCGTGACCCTCGGAAAGGGGTCGTGCCGGTGTCAGTTCTGACTATTGATACTTTTCTAGGAATTGTGTCAACAGTGAGCCAGGACTGACACGTGAACGCGAGGCATTGGATGGTGGCGGCAAATTTTGAGGTGATCCGCCAGTGCCGGGGACAAATAGAGGGATTCAAAGGTGATTTCGGCCCGGCCAAGCAAGGTGGCCTGGGAGGAACGCCCAGCCTTCAGTTCCACCAATTGGAGGTGCAGGTGAGAGGGGAGACGGCGGCCATGAACCTTGTCTCCTGTCCGCCCATCGAAGTAGGGGTCAGGCCATAGATTGGTGCATTTCTAATCCAACATCTCCGGCCTTTCTTTGAACCTCCTGTTTTTCTCATAGTTTGCTTTTCTCATATCCCAGGCCGAATATAGAGGATTAAATGAACCAATCTATGGCCTGACCCCTTCGTCCAAACCGCGCTGGTCAACTTGGCCGATGTGCGCGCGCGCGGCACGATGCCCTTCGTGCCCAGCATCCTGGTCTCAGGCGGAACCGGCGATGGCAACGCCTCCAGCGGCTTGATGGCGACCCTGACCGCCATGTTCGCCAAATCCCTGACTGCGCCTGCCATACCGGTGGCCGCGACAGAAGCAGCCCCGGGCAGGCCGATGAACTAAACTGGAGAATTAAGGCTGCGCTTTGTAGTCCTTCATCAGCTTGTCGTAAGGGGCCATTTTTTCGGGGATGACGGCACCGGTGTTGTTGAAAAGTTGCTGCTGGTTGCCGCTCTGGGTCGGTTCCCATATAAATGTGCCCAGGCCGCGGTGATCGGGCAGGGCGCGCATGATTTCGTTGGATTCTGCAGTTTCGTAGGCGACCTCGGCCACGAGGAACTTGAGTTTGGAATAGCGCGCAGCCAGGTCGTCGAAGTTCGCCTCCCAACGCGAGGCCGGCCCTTGGAACCTCGTGTAGCAGGACAAGCCGAGGATGTCGAAGGACACGCCATGCGCCAGCGCGGCGTCCAACCAAGAGCGCGTGGCCTGATTGTTGCCGCCAGTGTCAATGTGAAGCACGATGAGAATCTTTGGGTCCGCCTCTCTCGCGCCGGAAATGCCGGCCTTGAGCAGGGAAGAGAGGGTGTCCCAATCGCGCGCGCTGCCTTCGGGCTGGGTTGAGATTTTCTGCGCGGTGCCGCCGCGTCCCGCAGGCAGCGTGTTGAGGAGGAGGCCGGGCGTGATTTCATTGCCGATTTGCACCAAGTCCGGTTCGCCTCCGGCGGTCTTGAGTTGGGCGATGACATTGCTGGTGTAGTCGTGCATGGTCTTGACGAGCTGATCCAGCGGGAGGTCGCGCCATGCGAGGGGCTTGGTTTGTTTGCCGGGATCGGCCCAAGTGTCGCTGTAATGGAAATCCAGGAGCAGGCCCATGCCGGCGGCTTTCACGCGCCGGGCCATTGCGATGGTTTGCGCCAGGCCACAGTAACCCTGCCGGCTGTAACCGCCCTGATTGGCCGGTTCCACGAACAACCGGAGCCGGATGTAGTTAAAGCCGTGGTCTCTGAGGATTTGCAGAATGTCCTTCTGCGCCCCGTTGTCGGTGTATTTGACTCCGCGTGCCTCGGAAGCTGGGACCGATGAAATATCCGCGCCGACAATGTAGTTGGTCAGGGAAGGCGCCGATTTGCCGGCGTTGCTGCTCGCGGCGAGGGTTGATCCAACGCAGCCCGCCAGAGCGACCGCCAGGGCCGCGACATGCAGAGCGGCATTGTGCAACCGGCGGGAAAGTCCGGGATTCATGCGTGCCATTACGGCGTGTTGGTGTGGCCGTTGGAGTCGAAGGTGAGGGTCCGGCGGGTCTGGCCCTTGCGCAGGACAACGTCGTAGGTGGTGTTGGTTTCTTTTATGGTGCGCACTACGTCGTCCACATCTTCCCCTGCGACCTGAAGGGGATGCAGGACTATTTTCACCTTCCCGGGCAGCGAAGCCCACGAGATGTCTTCCTCCTCGGAATCCAGCGCGCCGGCGGCGTCCAGGGTCACCCGGTAGTCGTTGAGGCCGATGGTCAGGGTCGCTTCGTAATAGACTTTCCCCTGGTCGGTTGACTGGGTGATTTTGCCGAGACGGCCGCGCTTGCCCTGGGTCTGGAGGGCGTTTTGGACGGCTTGTGGAAGCTCCTCCGCGAAGACCTGCTGCTCGATCAGTTCTCCGTTGGTGCTGACGCTGAAGTCGCGTCTCCTGCCAGCCCTGGTCATCAGCACGTCATAGCTAACTTCTTGGCCGTCAATGATCTTCTTGATTTCGCCGAGGGTGTTCGTGCCCACCGTGGTGTTGATGATTTGTTGCACGGGCGGAGGCGTCTCCTTGAGGAGAACTTGCATTTCCAGCAGGACCCCGTGGTCGTCCAAAGTATAACTGCCCGTTGTGCCGTCGCGCGTTATTTCCACTTCGTAAGTGGTGGTGTCGTTCGCGGCGATGTTCTTGATGATGTCGCCCAGCTTGGCGCCCTTGGCGAGGGTTTGGATGGCGTTTTGCGCGGGCACGGGTATTTCGTCAAGATAAACCAACGTGTCAAGCAACCTGCCATCCACCGCCACGGTGATATTGCGCGGTTTGCCGACGAGGGTGAAGTCCACGTCGTAAATCACCTGGCCGATGTCATCGTTGGTGCGGCTGACGGCGTCAATGATTCCGGTGGAAACTTCGGCCAGCACGGTTCGGCGGACGGGAACGGGGAGAGGTTGCAACAGGGCGGCATTGGCGGAAGCCGCGCCGCTGGCGAAGGCCGGGGTGGAGGCTAGAATTGAAACGCCGAGTATCAAGGCGTGCAATGGGATGCGCATGGGGTTTTGTCCTTCTAAGGGGCCAGAATCAGGCGGTAAAAGCGTTGCGGATCGGCGGGCTGGTTGTCGGAGGCAGCGATGACGCCGTTGGCCGCGGTGATGGGCGAACCGAGATTGATCCAGTTCGTGGTGCGCAAATCAGTCGTGTACTGGAGTTGATAGGTCGCTCCCGTCACCGCCGCCCAGGTGAACGAGATCGAGCCGCTGACACTGGCGGCCGATTGGAACGCCGGGGTCGCGATGGCTGTCACGGAGACATCATCAAGACCAAAGTAATCGGAGTTGTTTTGCGCCCCAAACTCAAGGACCGTGCTCGCGCTGGAAGCCCAGACGATAAATTGCATGTTGGTGTAGCTGAAGGCCCCCATGTTGGTTTGATCGAGTACGGTGTTTCCATCCCAAGTCACGGTGAATTCGTTCGGCACCGGCGGGTTGAGAAACTTCCCCGGGTTGACGAGCCAAAAGGAGAGCAAGTACTCCTGGCCGGGATGGGTGGCAATCGTCTGGCTCAGATACGCCACTTCGCTGGGTTCGCCCAGGATGGCGGCGTATGTGTTGGTGGCGGGAATATAATATGAGCCGTAATAGTTGGTTGTAAAATTGGTGGTGGTATAATTGGTGGGGAAGCGGTGCTTGTGAAGATTGGTGGTGATGATGGCCAGGGAGAACGCGCTGCCGACAAAATTAGCGTTGGTGTTTCCCGTCAGGGTCCAATCGGTAAAATCACCCGTCTGGAAGCCGCCGTTCAGGACCAACTGCACCGGCGCCAAAGTCAGTGTGAACTGCCGGCTCTGAACGTATCCAGTGGTCAGGTTGGTGAGCCAGATATTGGTGGCATAAACCCCTGCCGCCAGGGTGAAGGCCGCGTCGGAATTCAAGTCCACCGTTATATTCGTGAATCCGCCGGCGGGGAGGGTGCCACTGTTCGGCGAAGGATTCAGCCAGGCCACGGGGCTGGTCAGAGTCCAGACCATATCCGTCGTGCTGATATTGGTCAGCACAAAAATCTGTGACGCCGGCTTGACCGGACCGCCCACGTTGGCGCTGATGGAAAAGCCGGCAAGCGGGGTGATTTCGAGAGGGTCGGCCGGAACCGACAGCGCATTTATCAGGTTGCTGCCGGCGGGAGTGCCCCAGCCGGTGCATAAGTCGTAGCCGGTGACGGCGTAGAAGTTGGTTGGACTGACAGAGTTAATATTGTTGCCTGTCGTGATGTCATTGAAGCAGACGTCGTAATTCTGGCCCAGGCCAATCGCGTAAATTGCCGGGTTGAGAAACCCCGCCGGCGTCTGGCCCTCGGCCACATTTTGCTCGTTGATCAGGGCTGTCAATGCGGCCCACAACGGGGCCGCGCAACTGGTCCCGATAAAGCTGGCATATTCCCCATTGTTGCATACCCCAAAAACATTGGTGGCGGTGAGGGCCACGTCTGGGATATTTCGGTGGGTGGCGGAACCGCTGTTGGATGCCATGCTGACACCGGCCTGCCAGCTTGGAATGGGGTAGTAGGAACTAATGCCGCCGCAGGTGCCCCAGTAACGGGTCTTTACATATCCGTTGTTCCAGACGCTTTCTGCGGACCACGAGCCGCCGGGGCCGGTGGTCGTCAGAGTCGTTCCGCCCACAACGGTTATATAAGGACAACTGGAAGGGGTGGTGCTCAGAAATGGGTTGTCAACGCCATTGGCGGAACTGGCGCCGGTCGTGAAAGCGTCATTGTCACCGACGGCCTGGAAGAAGGACTGCCCTTGAGCGGCCATCTTCTGGAAGATGCTGTCGGTCGTGGTGCTGGGACCGCCGCTCCAACCCCACGAACTGCTCAGTTGCGAGACTTGGTTGCTGTCGGCCATGGCATTCAAAACGTCATTCGGCGTCCCGTTCGGCCCCGCTTCATAAACAACAATGCCCGAAAGCCCCGGCGCCATGGCAACCGCCATTTCGATGTCGAGAGCAACTTCCTCGTTGCCGCTCCCCGTCGTCGGCACGCCGTTGAAACCGTCCAGCAACACCTTTTGAAGCGGCACCGCCGGCAGTCCCGCCTCCGTTTCATAGCTGGAAATGTCGCTGGCATAATAACCGTCGAATTCCAGCAACCCCACCATTTGATTGGAACCCCTCAGGGTGACTCCCGGAAGATAAGCGTCGCGAAAATCACTGCCCATGTAGAGGCCTCCATAGGAACCTGAACCTGAATTGGGTGTCCCCGCTGCTCCGGCAGGGAGTAGATTGATCTTCAGGCTCATCGGATGTGGGAGAGAATAGTTGTTCAACCCGCTGATATCCACAATCCGCAGGCTTGCATCCACCGACGGCTCCACATCCGGCGAATAAAAATCGCGCGTCTCCGTCGGGTGCCGATAGACCCTCATGTTCAGGTGAAACGCCTTCTCAACATCCGCCACTGCCCCCGTCACGTCCAACAGCAGCCGGTCCGGACAAGTGCCCGCGACCTTCAAGCCGTTGGACTCGGCAAAGCGCTGCACCGCCAAATAGTCCTTTGCCTCAGGCCCGAACGAGGCGGTGAACTGTTCCGGGCTGAGGAAACGATGGTAGTTCGGGCTGGCAGGATCATAAAGGCTCTGGAGGAGGTTGGACAAGCCCTGCGGGTTGCGAAGCGGCAGGCCGATGGCCAGACGCAACTCTTGCGTGGCGGGCAACCGGCCCGTCGGCGTCAAGCCCCGGGCCACCACTTCAGGCACATGGCCCTTGAGCACTTGCATATCCGCCGACCGGGCGGAAGCCACCAGCAGGACAGTCCCGGAAAAAACCAGGACTGCTCGACGCCGGTGCCACAAGAGTGAAAACATAAGCTTCCTATCCAACACACATCTTTCGAGACGCCTCCCCGTTATCCGGCACATGAGTGACAAAGGGCATATTACCCAGTAATTTGCCATAGGCGCGCCTGCTTTTCCAGCATAAAATTTTTGACATCCCGCGCGTTTTCAGCCAGATTTGGTGAACTTGGCGGTTACCACGCCAGATCAGGTGGTTTGATGGAAGAAAGAACCCCAATGAGCCAATCCAGCCCCTCTCCGCGTCCCTCCGTCGCGGAAACCGCCTCCTTGCCTTCGGCTCCCCGGCATTTGTGGCGCCGTTTGGTTGTTGTTGTCGTGCTCGCGCTCGCAGCCGCAGTCGCCGTCGTCTATTATATCCGCTACATTGCGCCCTACGAAACGACGGACGACGCCTTCCTTGCCAGCTACGTCACCTTTGTCAGCCCCCGCGTTTCAGGCCCGGTTGTGAAGTTGCTGGTCGCGGACAACCAGCGCGTCAAGGCGGGCGACCCGCTGCTGGAAATTGACCCGCACGATTACCAGACGCTTGTGGACCAGGCCAAAGCCGAGTTGGCCGTGGCCGACAGCCGTGTCCGCCAGGCGGAATCGCTTGTCCTTGTTGACCAGGCCAAAGCCGGGCAGCAATCCAACGCCGTCCTCGCCGCCCAGGCTGTCGCAGGCCGCGCCGAGGCGGACCGCCGCCGTTACGAATCGGTGCAAAGCAACGCCGTCTCCCTCAGCCAGCGCGATCTGGCCGAGACAGAGGCCAACTCGACCTCGGCGGAAGTAGAAGTCGCCCGCAATCGGGCCAAGGCCGCCGTTGCCCAAGTGGAACTGGACCGAGCCGACGTCGAAACCGCCCGCGCTCAGGTCGCCCAGGCGCGCACGCGGCTGGAACAGGCCCAATTGCAGCTTTCCTACACGAAGATTGCCGCCCCGCGCGACGGGCGCGTCACGCGCCGCACGGTGGAGCAGGGCGCTTACGTCCAAACCGCCCAGGCACTCATGGCCTTGGTGCCGGACGAAGTCTGGGTCGTGGCCAATTTCAAGGAAACGCAGTTGGAGCGGATGCGTCCCGGCCAGCATGTGGCCATCCACGTGGATGCTTACCCGCATCACGTATTTGATGGGAAGGTGGACAGCCTCCAGGCCGGTTCGGGGGCGCTCTTCAGCCTGTTGCCGCCCGAAAACGCCGTGGGCAACTACGTCAAGGTCGTCCAGCGCATGCCGGTCAAAATCACCTTCGACGAACCGGTTGACTTCTCCCAATTCAACCTAGCGCCGGGCTTGTCGGTCCAGCCCAAGGTCAGTGTCCAATGAGCGATCAGTGGCGTCCCCGTTTTAATCCCTGGGTGATCGCCTTCGCGGTGATGCTGGCGACCTTCATGGAAGTGCTGGATACCTCGATTGCCTCGGTCGCGCT
>Ga0182030_10015209_pt1 | contig 15099 bp, 12 predicted proteins | sample 812S3MmetaG_FD_121299 | JGI IMG/M metagenome (GOLD analysis project Ga0182030, IMG submission 121299) | Permafrost microbial communities from Stordalen Mire, Sweden - 812S3M metaG (Illumina Assembly) | ecosystem: Environmental > Terrestrial > Soil > Wetlands > Permafrost | place: Sweden... | reverse complement strand
ATGCCGATGATCGACACCGCCGACATTGTCGCCAAGCGCTATCACCTGAGCCGCGAATACCAGGACGAGTACTCCCTGGAATCCCAGCGGCGCATGGCCTCGGCCCAGCAGTCAGGCAAGTACAGGGACGAGATCGTTCCCCTGGCCACCCAGATGAAGGTGGTCGACAAGGCCACGGGCGAGGAGAGGATGGTCGACTATGTGGTCGACCGCGACGAGTGCAACCGCCCCGACACCACCCTCGAAGGCCTGGCCAAGCTGGCGCCGGTGCGCGGCGAAGGCAATTTCATCACCGCGGGCAACGCCTCCCAGCTGTCCGACGGCGCCGCCGCGGTTGTGCTGATGGAAGGCAAGGAGGCTTCGCGTCGCAACCTGGAGCCCCTCGGCGTCTTCAAGGGCTGGGCGGTGGCCGGCTGCGCGCCGGACGAGATGGGCATCGGCCCGGTGTTCGCGGTGCCGCGTCTTTTGGAGCGTCACGGGCTGAAGGTCGCCGACATCGATCTGTGGGAGCTGAACGAGGCCTTCGCGTCCCAGTGCCTCTATTGCCGCGACACCCTGGGCATCGATCCTGAGAAGTACAACGTCAACGGCGGCTCCATCGCCATCGGCCATCCCTTCGGCATGACCGGCGCGCGCCTGACCGGACACGTGCTGATGGAAGGCAAGCGCCGCGGCGCCAAGCACGCGGTGGTCTCTATGTGCATCGGCGGCGGCATGGGCGCGGCCGGCCTGTTCGAGGTGTTCTGAGCAGAGCGACTCCCCGTCTGGGGGAGCTGTCGCGAAGCGACTGAGGGGGTCTGTCTGCCGCACGGACCGTTCCGGCAAGGCCCCCTCCACCGCTTCGCGGTCCCCCTCCCCCATCGGGGGAGTATTTTATTGTGACGGCGGGGCCGTGCGCGTCACGCGTCCTTCGATCGGATAGGCTGGGTCCGTATAGCCCGGCGTCGAGGGATGGCCCGCCGGCACCAGCCGGTCGACCAGCGCCTCGTCCTCGGCGGTGAAGCGATAGTCCAGCGCCGCCAGATAGTCGTCCCACTGGGCCTCGGTGCGCGGGCCGCCGATGACGGCTGTGACCATCGTGTTGTTCAGCACCCAGCCGATCGCGAAGTGGTTGGCGCTGGCCCCCTTGGCCTCGGCGTGGGCCTTGATCTCCTGGGCGAAGCGCAGGGATTCCGGGCGCCACTCGGTCTGGCGGATGCGCGGATCGTTGGAACCGGCCCGGCTGTCCGCGGGCGGCGCCGCATCCGGCTCGTACTTGCCGGTCAGGATGCCGCGCGCCAGGGGGCTGTAGGGCACCACGCCCAGGCCATAGAAGTCGCAGGCCGGCAGGTGCTCGACCTCCGGCATCCGGTTCATGGCGTTGTAGTAGGGCTGGCTGACCACCGGCCGGTCGATTCCCATCTGGTCGCAGAGATTGCAGATCTCCGCCACCCGCCAGGAGCGATGGTTGGAGACGCCGAAATAGCGGATCTTGCCCTGGGCGATCAGGTCGCCCATCGCCCGCACGGTCTCGGCCATGGGCGTCGAATGGTCTTCCCGGTGCAGGTAGTAGATATCGATATAGTCGGTCCCCAGCCGCCTCAAGCTAGCCTCGGCCGCCTGCATCGCCCACTTGCGCGACAGGCCCCGCGCATTGGGCGAACGGCCCATCGGATTGCCCAGCTTGGTCGCCAGCACCCAGCGGTCGCGATCCTCGGCGATGGCCCGGCCCACAACTTCCTCGGAGGCTCCGGCATTGTAGACGTCCGCCGTGTCGAGGAAGTTCACCCCCGCCTCGCGCGCCTTGGCGATGATCCGGCCCGAGGTCGGCTCGTCGGTCCGGCCGCCGAACATCATGGCGCCCAGGCACAGGGGCGACACCTTCAGCCCGCTTCGACCCAGTCCGCGATAGTCCATGGCGCCGCCTCCACTGCTGCTTGGCGTTTGGAATACCGCCCCCGCGCGTCACAGGCCAGCGCGGCCGCGCCCCTCTCCTCGCCGTTCGGGCGGGCAAGCGATATCGTGAATGCCCCTGGAGAATGGGGAAGTTGCCGGTGGCCCGCCTCCGCCGCTTACGGATGGCATCCCGATTGGGCGTCGGACTCGATAATGTCGCCTGAATCGACCTGGCCGTAGGCGACCGGCGTTCCGGTGCTGAACGGGGCTCTTTGAAAATGGGCGAAATATGAGGGCACGCCCTGAGAAGGATAAACAGCCCCGTCCGTCACCGTGTAGTGCAGATGCGGGAAGAGGGAATCACCTGAGAATCCGACCTGCCCCAAGGTTTGGCCGCTGGTCACGCGGTCGCCGGTTTTCACCGCGACCGAGCCCGGCTCCATGTGCAGGAGCCAACTGACCCGTCCATCCTCCGCGCGCACAAGCACGTGATTGCCAAGACCAAGAGGATCGATGGATTCTGCGACCTTTGGTGTAACCACTTCGCCTCTCGAGAACTGGTTGTCGGGGACGCCATCGACGGCTTCAACGACAATGCCGGTCACCGGCGCGAGTACGGGCGCTCCGAAGGTCAGCCAATCTTCCTTGCGATCCGGGGAACCCTGGAAGAGGGCTCCCTGATGGTCGATGCGGACGAAGTCATAGGCGTAGAGATTGGCGTTGCGACCCTGCAGGGGATCACCTGGAGTCGCCGCCACCAGATCGCGGCGGCGATGATGCGAATTGAAGTCATGGCCGTCGTGAACCAGCAAACGCCCGCTCAGAGGAAGACAGTATGCTGGTGGACTATAGGCGCGCGGAGTCACAACCACTTCCGCAACCGCATCGCCGTCGAGCGCGACCGGAGGCACCGGACGGTCGATGCGAAGGAAGACAAGGATGATCCGGACCTTAGCCCCGTCAGGAGTGGAGCCGTAGTCTGGGAAAGGCTGCATCAGGTCCTTGTAACCGCCAACGGCCAAGGTGAGATCACCCAGTCCGGACAGCGCCGAAGGCTTGCCGTTGGCATTGACCTCTCGTTCCTGTTGGAGATCGCCATCGGGTCCGAGCACCTGTTCGCGAATGGCCACCAGACGTAGCGGCATATCGCCAGTATTATGAAGTATCACGTCAAAATTTAGCCGTCTTTCGCCGTTGCGAACCTCTACAAAGGGCGTCGCCGGAAGAGGAGTGGCGGAAACAGCAGTGGATACCAGAAGCGAAGCCCCTATCAACTCCAGTATGAACAATGTGGCCTATCTCCATCTTCGCCTGGTGGATAAACCAGAACCGCTATCTTGACAGTCCAAACCGTCGCGCATCGCTCCCCGAACGTCAACGTCAGCGCTGTGCCGACACCGGAAATGAGGTTGCGGCCGGCCACTCGCGGTTCGCACGGGGGGCAAAACGCCTAGCCCCGCCCGATGAACGGCATCTTCGTCGCCATCACCGTCAGGAAGGGCACATTGGCGTCCAGGGGCAGGCTGGCCATATAGACTACCGCGCGGGCGACAGCGTCCACGTCCATGGTCGGTTCGATCGCCATCTCGCCATTGGCCTGGGGCACGCCGCGGCTCATGCGCGCGGTCATCTCGGTGGCGGCGTTGCCGATGTCGATCTGGCCGCAGGCGATGTCGAAGGCGCGGCCGTCCAGGGCGGTCGACTTGGTCAGGCCGGTGATGGCGTGCTTGGTCGCGGTATAGGGCGCGGAGTTGGGCCTAGGGCTATGCGCCGAAATCGAGCCGTTGTTGATGATCCGCCCGCCGCGGGGGTCCTGGGCCTTCATCGCGCGGAGGGCCTGCTGGGTGCAGAGGAAGGCGCCGGTCAGGTTGGTGTCGACCACCCGCTTCCACTGCTCGAAGGAAAGGTCTTCCAGCGGGACCGGCGGGGCCCCGGTTCCGGCGTTGTTGAACAAGAGGTCCAGGCGGCCGAAGGCGTCGCGGGTCCGGGCGAACAGAGCCGCGACCGATGCCGGGTCGGCGATGTCGGTGGGAACCGCCAGCGTCCGCGCGCCGGCCGGCGCCTGGACCGCCGTCGCGTCCAGCGCCTCGCCCCGCCGCCCGGCCAGCACGACCGCATAGCCTTCGCCGGCCAGGGCCAGCGCGACCGCGCGGCCGATCCCGCTGCCGGCGCCGGTCACCAGCGCGATCTTGTCGCTCGTCATGGCGTCTGCTCCCCGCCGAACCGTTCCGCCGGAACCGATATCGGTTCCGGCCCGGCCGATGCTAGCCTGCCTCCAGGCCGAAGACCCTTGGAAATTCCCTCTTGCCTGACGAAACGCCCCTGCTCGCCCCCTCGCCGATCGTCATCGACGCCCGCGGCCACCGCTGTCCGACGCCCACCCTGAGGCTGCGCCGCGCGCTGGAGGCCGCAGAGCCCGGCGCCCTCGTGCGGCTACTGGCGGACGATCCCATAGCGCGCATCGACGTGCCGCATTTCGTGCAGTCCGCCGGTCACGAACTGGTCGGCGCTGAGGAAGGCCCCGAAGGCCTGAGCTTCACCGTGAGGAAGTCGACCTCAGCTTGATCGGCTCGGGCGGGTCGGTCAGCGTCTTGCGCGGCCGGTCCAGCGACAGCTCCATCTCGGTGGCCAGGGCGCCCCCGAAGAACATGGCGTTCACGTTCCACGAGAGCCAGATCAGCATCACCACCACGGCGGCGATCGAGCCGTACATGGCGCCGAAATGGGAGAATTGCTTGACATAGATGGCGCTGGCCCAGGACGCGGCCAGCGACAGGATCGCCGCCGCCACCCCGCCGGCTATCGAGGCTCGCCAGCCTACCGGTCGGCTGGACATGGCGTAGCGGTAGACCAGGGTCAGGCCCAGGCTGAGTCCGATCGAGGCCCAGGCCCACTCGCTGTAGAACCAGGGAATGCCCTTCAACGGGTTGAGCGGCAGCGTGGCGCCCAAGACCCGCACCGCCAGGAAGATCCCCGACAGGACCCCCATCAGGGCGAAGGCGGCCACCAGCGCGGCGAGGGCCAGGAGATTGAAGCCCAGGAAGCCCCGCGGCTCCGGCTCGCCGTGGATGAAGGAAAGGCCCGCGATCAGGGCCTTGAAGCCGCGATGCGCGGCGTAGATCCCGATCAGCAGCGCCACGCCGCTCTGCACCGAAACGATGCGGATCGGGGCATGGGCCAGGCGCAACAGCTCGTTCTGGAACAGGGCGTGGGCGCCCGGCGGCATCAGCTGCGCGAAGGCGTCGGCCTGGGCCATGGCCGCGGCGGGGGTCAGCAGCAGGCTGTAGATCCCGATCAGGATCGCCACCGCCGGGAAGGCCGCGAGGAGGGCGAAGAACGAGACCCCGCCGGTATAGAGCATGACGTTGCGGCCCCAGAGCCGCAGCAGGGATTTCAGCAGCACGCGCTGGGTCGCCATCAGCCAATGGGCCGGGTCGAGATTGATGCGATAGCCGGACCGCGCCTGCATGGTTTCCGACATAGCTGGTTCAACTCACCTGTCGACTGAGACAAACACAGAACGACGCGCCATCTCGCGATCGCGCGTCGCTCCCAGGGCGCCGAGCCCCGGTGAGGCCGCCGTGTCTGGGGGACATAAGAAGCGGCGAGCCTTCACGATGACAATCTCGGCGCTGCGACCTGAACCGGACCTGAACGGACCCTGCGGTGCTAAAGCGCGCCAACCCCTTGCAGGGTTGCGATCTCGGCGGCGGTGAAGCCCCAATCCTTCAGCGCGCTCTCGTTATGCGCGCCGATGGCCGGGGGCGGCGACTGGATCGCGCCGGGGGTGCCGGAAAACCGCGGCGCCGGCGCGGGCTGGGGCACGCCCTCGATCGTGACGAAGGTCTGGCGCGCGGCGTTGTGCGGATGGCTGGGCGCCTCCTCCAGGGTCAGGACCGGCGCGAAGCAGACGTCCGTGGCGTCCATCAGGGCGCACCATTCGTCGCAGGTCTTGGTGCGGATGACCGCGGCCAGCTTGGTTCGGAGCTCCGGCCACTCCTCGCGGCTCATCTGGTTCTTGAACTGCGGGTCGGTGATCCCGGTCTTTTCGAGGAGCAGGGCGTAGAACTGCGGCTCGATCGAGCCGATCGAGATCCAGCGGCCGTCGGCGCACTGATAGGTGTCGTAGAAATGCGCGCCGCCGTCGAGCAGATTGGCCCGCCGTTCCTCGCGCCAGCCGCCCGAACCCTTCATGCCGTAGAACATCGCCATCAGCGAGGCCGCGCCGTCGCTCATGGCGCAGTCGATCACCTGGCCCTTGCCGGTCTGGCGCGCGCTGATCACCCCCGCCATCAGTCCGAACGCCAGATAGAGGGCGCCGCCGCCGAAATCGCCCACCAGGTTCAGCGGGGGCACGGGCTTGTCCTCGGTGCCGATCGCGTGCAGGGCGCCGGTGATGGCGATATAGTTCATGTCATGGCCGGCGGCGCTGGCATAGGGGCCGAACTGGCCCCAGCCGGTCATCCGGCCGTAGACCAGCTTGGGATTGCGCTTCAGCGCCACGTCCGGGCCCAGGCCCAGGCGCTCCATCACGCCGGGGCGAAAGCCTTCGAACACCGCGTCCGCCGCTTCCAGCAGCTTGAGGCAGGCCTCGACCGCCTCCGGCGTCTTCAGATCCAGAGCCACCGAGCGGCGGCCGCGCGCGGTCACGTCGAACTTGGATCCGCGGCCGCCGCCCTTGCGGTCGATGCGCACCACGTCGGCTCCGAGGTCCGACAGCAGCATGCCGCAGAACGGTCCCGGCCCGATCCCCGCGAACTCCACAACCTTCAGTCCAGATAAGGGGCCCTGAGCCATGATCTGTCGTCCCTGCCTATGATTGCGGCGCTGTCGATCGCGCCCTTGGCGTCATCCGCACGTCACCCCTGGGCGGCTACCCACGCGGCGGGCCTCTGCTATGGTGGCGCGCGTCGAATCTTCAGGGCAAGGTAACGCGACCGCGAAGCCGCGAAAATGGCGCCGTGGCGTAAAGGGGTGCGAAAGGGCAATCGGTGTCGATCCACGCGCGTGTACTGATTGTCGCCCGCGACGACGCCCTGGCCGGTCCGTTGGCCGAAGGGCTGGATCGCCTGGGCTGGCGCACCGTCACCGCGCGTGGTCCCTATGCGGCCACCGCCGCGCTCGGCGACATGGACATCGAGGTGGCCATCATCGACGCCACCGGGGTGCTGGAGGACGCCGTCGCCCTGTCCAAGCGGCTCAAGGCGGCCTGCGCGCCGCGGCATCTGCCGGTGATCGCCATCGGCGCGCCCGAACCCCAGGCGGGGGCCTCGGCCTTCGACCTGACCCTGGCGCCGCCCATCCATCCCGCCCAGGCGGCGCTTCGGCTGGAATCCCTGACGCGGATGACCATCGCTGAGGAGGAGTTCGAGCTTCGCGCCGCAACCTTCGCCGAGCGCGGCCGCGGCCTGGAGCTGCCCGAGGAGCCGACCGGCCCCTATCGCGTCCTGGCCATCGGCGAGCCCACGCCCCAGTTTCTGGCCCTGTCCAACGCCCTGGCCCGGACGGGCGCCGACGTGGTGGGCGCCTTCACCGCCTATACCGCCTTCGACTATCTGCACGAGAGGGCCTTCGACGCGGTGGTCCTGTGGGCCGGCGAGAACCAGGCCGAGGCCATGTCGATCGCCACCGGCATGCGCCGCAACACCCGCCTCTACCACATTCCCGCCCTGCTCTATCTGCAGGCGCCGGCCGAGATCGGCCTGGCGGAGGCCTTTCATCGTGGCATTTCCGACTTGGCCACGCCCGAGGTCCCGGCCCTGGAGACCGCCAAGCGGGTGATCGTGCTGGCCCGCACCTATCGGCGCCAGAACACCATCCGCAAGGCGCTGGACATCGCGCGAAGCTCCGGCCTGATGGACGCGGCGACGGGGCTTTTCACCCGCGACCTGTTCGCCGCCCACCTGGCGCGGCTGGTGGAGGCCTCGCGCCGGCGCAACCGGCCCCTGTCGTTGTGCGTCCTGCGGGTCGCCGATCGGCCGGAGCTGACCCTGGCCCGCCGCAACGGCTGGCTCGATCGGGCGGTCCCGCAGATCGGATCCATGGTCGGACGCCTGGTCCGCGCGGAGGACACCGCCGCGCGGCTGGCGCCGGACGTGTTCGCCCTGGCCCTGCCGGCGACCGGCCAGGCCGCCGCGCGCGCCGCTGGCGAACGCATCGCCGCGGTGATCGCCTGCACGGCCTTCGAGGCCGGCGACAACCGGCCGCCCTTTGTCGTCGAATTCGATATCGGCGTGGCCGAACTGGAAGACGGCGAAGGCGCCGCGAGCGCCCTGGAACGGGCCGCGGCCAAGGCCTTGCAACTGAAGGCGAGCTGAATTCATGGACCCGACCACGGCCCGGCCCTGCCCTATATCGTCCCGTTGCTGATCCTGGCCCTGATCTTGCGCCGCAATCTGCGGTCGCGGACGCTGAAGATGGAGCGGCTCTGGGTCTATCCCGTCATCCTGGTCCTTCTCGCGGGCACGGCGATCCTTCACGCCAGTCCGCCTGGGCCGGTGGAGATCGTCGGCCTGGTCGTGGCCCTGGCGGTGGGCGGCGTGATCGGCTGGTATCGCGGGCGACTGACCCACATCACCATCGACCCGGCGACCCACGTGCTGAGCAGCAAGGCCTCGATCGCCGGCACGATCCTGATCGCCGTGGTGTTCGCGGTTCGCTACGGGCTGGAGATGGCCATCAAGACCGGGAGCGGCCTTCCCTTCTCGTTGCCGGTGGACGTGGCCGGGATCACCGATGGACTGATGCTGTTCCTGGTCGGCATGATGTCGGTCCAGCGGATCGAGATGTTCCTGCGCTGCCAGAAGTTGCTGGCCGAGGCGCGGGGCGGCGGCATCGTCGCCTAGAGCCCTTTAGCTTTAGATGGAATCATTTGAAGCGTTGAAAAGGGCTCTAACATATTGAATCTAGAGCATGACGGCCGCTTCAACCGGGTCCACTTAAAGCTGTCATGCTCTAGGATTCCCGCCCTTAAGGCGTCTGCGCCTTGCAGTGCGCCACCGCCTGCTGGACCTTGTCGGACGACGGGTTGAGGCTCTGTTTTTCCTGGATCGAGAGCCCCTGCAGCTGCGCGACCATGCAGCTGCAGTAGCGCTCCGCCGCGTCGGGAGCGGCCTGATGCGAGATCGCCGAGGTCACGCAGGAATCGTGCGTGCTCTTGTCGAACGCCTGGTTGAAGCTCTTCTTGTACGCGTCGCACCCGCTCGCCGAGATCGACAGCAGCGCCAGCACGGCTGGAGCCCAAAGCCGGCGGATGGAAGGTTTCACCGTAGATTCAATCGATTGTGACGGCATCTGCGCCCCCGCTTGTCTTCGCCACACGCTTCAGTATCAGCGCTCGCGCCGCGGAGTCGATAGCCGAGCTTGAATCAAGTCGCCCCGGCGCGACCCGGCCGGTAGGCCTAGCCTTGCGCCGACGCGGGCTCGGTCGACGCCTGAGCCGCGCCCGCGCGCCCGGCCGTCGCCAGACGGCGCGCCCGGACGGCCGACGCCAGGGCGTCCAGCAGCCGCACAGACGCATCCCAATCGATGCAGGCGTCGGTGATCGACTGGCCGTAGACCTGCGCTCGGCCGGGCAGCAGATCCTGGCGGCCGCCGACCAGGTGGCTTTCGATCATGACCCCCATCAGGCGCGTCTCGCCGCCGGCCAGCTGGGCGCACAGGTCTTCCACCACGCGGGGCTGGTTCTCGTGGTTCTTGCCGCTGTTGGCGTGGCTCGCATCGACCATCAGCCGCTGCGGCAGCCCGGCCTTGGCCAGCTCGGACGCCGCCGCGGCGATACTGGCGGCGTCGTAGTTGGGCGTCCTGCCGCCGCGCAGGACGATGTGGGTGTCGCCGTTGCCGGTCGTGGCGGCGATGGCGGCGCGGCCCTCCTTGGTGACCGCCAGGAAATGGTGCGGATGGGCCGCGGCCAGCACCGCGTCCACCGCGATCTTCACATCGCCGTTGGTGCCGTTCTTGAACCCCACCGGGCAGGACAGCCCCGAAGCCATTTCTCGGTGGATCTGGCTCTCCGTCGTGCGCGCGCCGATCGCGCCCCAGGCGACCAGGTCGTCGATATACTGCGGGATGGTCACGTCCAGGAACTCGCAGGCCGCCGGCAGACCCAGGGCGTTGACGCCGATCAGCACCCGCCGGGCCAGCCGCAGGCCGTCATTGATCAGGAAGCCGCCGTCCAGATTGGGGTCGTTGATCAGGCCCTTCCATCCCACCGTGGTGCGGGGCTTTTCGAAATAGACCCGCATCAGGATCTCCAGCTCGCCGATATGCCGGGCCCGTTCGGCCGCCAGCCGGCGGGCGTATTCCAGGGCCGACCTCGGGTCATGGATCGAGCACGGCCCGATCACGACCACCAGCCGGTCGTCCTGGCCGTGCAGGATGCGGTGGATGGCGTCGCGCGAGCCTTGCACGGTTTCGGCGATCATCGATGTGGAGGGCGCCTCGCCGATCACCTGGGACGGCGGACTGAGCATGTCCAGGCGCTGGATGCGGAGGTCTTCGGTGGGGTTCGGCATGGGCGGGTTCCGGAAGAGGCTGGCGGGACCGGCGGGCATGAAAAAAGCCGCCAGAACCTGGCGGCGGTGGAGGGGTCGGCTGGGGCCTGGTCTAGCCCAAACGATCCTCTGCCGGCGCCAGGAGCGTCGGATAGCCGAAGAACCAAAACTGATATTGGCGAGCGGCGAGGACCATGGCCGGGCTTATAGACGGCCGGCGGGCGGTTGTCACCTAGGGCGGAGCCGGCGGGGCGCGGCCAGCCCATCACATCGACGCCAGTCTGATCGGGCAGAATCTCCTCAGGCGGCCAGCGCCACGCCCGCCAGCTCCGTCAGGATCTTCTCCGCTGCGTTCAGCCGCGCGTCGGGGGTCTCCCATTCGCCCTTGACCACGACGCGGTGGTCCGGCCGCACGCGCCAGATGGCGGCCTTGCGCTGGACCAGGCTGACCAGGCCCAAGGGGTTGGCGAACGCATCGCCGCGGAAGCTGAGCACCGCGCCCTTGGGGCCGACGTCGATCTTGGCGACATTGGTCTGGCGGCACAGCCCCTTGATCGCGACCACCTTCAGGAGCTGCGCCGCCTCCTTGGGCAGGGGGCCGAAGCGGTCGATCAGCTCGGCGGCCAGGGCCTCGCGGTCCTCCGGCCGTTCGGCCTCGGACAGGCGGCGATAGAGGGCCAGGCGGACGTTGAGGTCCGGCACATAGGCTTCCGGGATCAGCACCGAGGCGCCGGTATTGATCTGCGGCGACCAGCCCCGCTCGGCCTCGTGGGCCAGATCGGGGCGCTGGCGCAGCTCGGCCACGGCGTCCTCCAGCATCTGCTGATAGAGCTCGACCCCGATCTCGCGGATGTGGCCGGACTGTTCCTCGCCCAGGAGGTTGCCGCCGCCCCTGATGTCCAGGTCGTGGCTGGCCAACTGGAAGCCGGCCCCAAGACTGTCCAGGGACTGCATCACCTTCAGCCGCCGTTCGGCGGACAGGGTGATCTGCCGTTCCGGCGGGGTGGTCAGATAGGCGTAGGCCCGCGCCTTGGCCCGCCCGACCCGCCCGCGCAGCTGGTAGAGCTGGGCCAGGCCCAGCATGTCGGCGCGGTGGATGATCAGGGTGTTGGCGGTCGGGATGTCCAGACCGGATTCGACGATGGTGGTCGACAACAGGACGTCGTACTGGCCGTCATAGAAGGCGCTCATCACGTCTTCGAGCTGGGTCGGCGCCATCTGCCCGTGGCCGACGACGAACTTCACCTCGGGCACCTGCTCGCGCAGGAACCGCTCCAGGTTCGCCAGGTCCTTGATCCGCGGCGCGACGAAATAGGCCTGGCCGCCGCGGTACTTCTCGCGCAGCAGGGCCTCGCGGATGGTCACCGGATCGTGCGGAGTGATGTAGGTGCGCACCGACAGCCGGTCCACCGGCGGGGTGGCGATGATCGACATCTCGCGGATGCCCGAGAGGGCCATCTGCAGGGTGCGCGGGATCGGCGTCGCCGACAGGGTCAGCATGTGCACCTCGGCGCGCAGGGCCTTCAGGGCCTCCTTGTGCTTGACCCCGAAGTGCTGCTCCTCGTCGACCACCACTAAGCCCAGGTCCTTGAAGCCCACCTGCTTGGACAGGACCGCGTGGGTGCCGACGATGACCTCGACCTCGCCCTTCTTCAGCGCCTCGCGGGTTTCGTTGGCCTCCGCGGTCGGCACCAGGCGCGACAGGCGCCGCACCTTGACCGGCCAGCCGCTAAAGCGCTCGGTGAAGGTCTTTAAGTGCTGGCGCGCCAGCAGGGTCGTGGGGCAGACCACGGCCACCTGTTTGCCGCTCATGGCGACCACGAAGGCGGCCCGAAGCGCCACCTCGGTCTTGCCGAAGCCCACGTCGCCGCAGATCAGCCGGTCCATCGGCTTGCCCGAGGCGAGGTCCGCCAGCACGTCGCCGATGCTGGTCAGCTGGTCCTCGGTCTCCTCGTAGGGGAAGCGGGCGCAGAATTCGTCGAACAGGCCGGCGGGCGGATCGATCTCGGCGGTGGTCTTCAGCTGCCGGGCGGCGGCGATGGCGATCAGGCCCTCGGCCATCTCGCGCAGGCGCTCCTTGGCCCGGGCCTTGCGCGCCTGCCAGGCGGCTCCGCCCAGCCGGTCCAGCTGCACGCCTTCGCTTTCCGAGCCGTAGCGGGTCAGAAGGTCGATGTTCTCGACCGGCAGATAGAGCTTGGAATCGCCGAAATAATGGATTTCCAGGCAGTCGTGCGGCGCCTCCTGGACCTCCAGGGTCTTCAGCCCCTCATAGCGGCCGATGCCGTGGTCGATGTGCACCACCAGGTCGCCAGGGGTCAGGGACGAGGCCTCGGCCAGGAAGTTGGAGGCGCGCCGCCGGCGCCGGGGCCGCGCCAGACGGTCGCCGAGGATGTCGGTCTCGGAAATGACCGCCAGCTGGTCGGTCTCGAAGCCGGTCTCCAGGGGCAGCACCACCCGCTGCGGCCGCTTGGGATCGGCCGCCTTGGCCGCCTGCCAATAGGGTGAAAAGGGCACGTCGGTCAGGCCGTGGTCGGCCAGCATGGAGCCCAGGCGCTCGGAGGATCCCTCGGACCAGGAGGCGAACAGCACCCGCTTGCCGGCGCCGGCCAGCTTGCGGGCGTGGTCGGCGGTGGCCTCGAACAGGTTGATGCTGTCCTGGGCCCGCTCGGCGGAGAAGTTGCGCCCCATCCGCGCGCCCATGTCGATCACATGGGCGGCCTCGTCGTGCTGGAACGGGGTGAAACCCCGAACCGGCCGCTCGGCCAGGCGTCGATCCCATTCCTCGGCGGTCAGATAGAGGGCGTCCGGCTCCAGGGCGTGATAGCCGGCGCGGGTCTGGGCGTTCTCCCGGCGCGCCTCGAAGGCGTCCAGAATCATGGCCAGGCGTTCGTCGCGCGCCTCCTGGGCCAGGTGGTCGACCCCGATCAGGACGTCCTCGCCCAGATAGTCGCACAGGGTCTCCAGGCGCTCGTAAAGCAGCGGCAGGAAGTGCTCCAGGCCGGCGCGCCGCCCGCCCTCGCTGACGGCGGCGTACAGGGCGTCGTCCCCCGGCGCGCCGAAATTGGCCGCAAAGCCCCGGCGAAACCGCGCGACGCTGTCGGCGTCGATCAGGGCTTCAGACACCGGCAGCAGGTCGACGCTGGCCAGCTTGGCGGTGGAGCGCTGGGTCTCGGCGTCGAAGGCGCGGATCGATTCCAGCGTGTCGCCGAACAGGTCCAGGCGCACCGGCTCCTCGGCGTTGGAGGGGAAGACGTCGATCACCCCGCCGCGGATGGCGAACTCCCCGCGTTCCGACACCGTCGAGGCGCGCTGATAGCCGTTGACCGCGAAATAGCGCTCCAGGTCGGCGATATTGACGTCGCGGCCCACCTCGGCGCGATAGCTGGAGCGGCGCACCACCTCGCGCGCCGGCACCCGCTGCAGCAGCGCCGGGACCTGGGTCACCAACAGCCGGGGCTTCTTGTCGGCCTCGCCGGTCACAAGCCGCGCCAGGGGAGCCATCCGCCGCGCCGCGACGCCCGGCGAGGGGCCCATGCGGTCGTAGGGCAGGCAATCCCACGACGGAAACCGGATCACCTCGATCTCAGGCGCGAAGAAGCCCAAGGCGTCGACGAAGGCCGAGGCGCGGGCGCCGTCGCGGGCCAGGAACACGCTGAGGCCGCCCCGCGCGCGGGCGATGTCGGCCATGATCAGGGCGTCGAAACCTTCCGGCGCGCCGGTCAATTCGACCCGCCCCGAGAGTTGGGCGATGCGTTTCAGATCGGGGGGTTGGGCCACGGCTCGTCCTTACGCGCCCGCCGCGTCGCCGCGCGTCTGGTGCAGCGAAAGCCGGAAATGGCGCAGCCGGTCAAGCATTTCACCGCGAAAGGCGTCCGGCGCCTCGGCCTGGCCGACGATCCAGCCGTAGAGATCGTGGTCCGGGGCCTCGATCAGGGCCTCGAAGGCGTCCAGCTGGTCGGCGCTGAGCGCGGCCAGATGCTGGTCCGCGAAGGGACCCAGGATCAGGTCGGCCTCGCGGAAGCCGCGATGCCAGGCGCGAAACCGGATCTTCTTCAGACGATGGTCGGGGATGGGATCGGACGAGGAGCTTGGCATGGGATGGCGCATATAGAACGCCCGCGCGCGTCCCGCCACCCGCGCTATGCTGGCGCCATGCGTCCGGAGATTCTGTTTCCGCTGTTCGCGCCCATTTCGTCGCTGAAGGGCGTGGGACCCAAGATCGAGCCCCTGGTCGAGCGCCTGGCGGGGCCGCTGGTGCGCGACCTGGCGTTTCTGGCGCCCGCGAGCCTGGTTCATCGCCGCCGCACCACCGCCGCGGCGGCGATCGAGGGCGAGCACCAGACCTTCGTCGTCAGCATCGACGCCCACTTCCCCTCGGCCCGAGCAGGGCATCCCTACCGGATCCGCACCTTCGACGGGTCGGGCTTCCTGACCTTGGCGTGGTTCAAGGGTTTCGGGCCGCACCTGGAGCGGCAATATCCGGTGGGCCAGCAGCGCGCGGTCAGCGGCCTGGTCGAACGCTACGGCGGCGAGCTGCAGATGGCGCATCCTGACTACGTGCTGCCCGTCGAGCGCATCGGCGAAATCCCGGAACACGAGGCCAAGTACCCCGCCACCGCCGGCGTCGCGCCCCGCACCGTGCGCAAGCTGGCCCTGGAGGCCCTCGAACGCGCCCCCGACCTGCCGGAGTGGCAGGACCCCGCCTGGCTGGCGCGGGAGGGCTACCCGGCCT
>Ga0182030_10015207_pt1 | contig 15099 bp, 5 predicted proteins | sample 812S3MmetaG_FD_121299 | JGI IMG/M metagenome (GOLD analysis project Ga0182030, IMG submission 121299) | Permafrost microbial communities from Stordalen Mire, Sweden - 812S3M metaG (Illumina Assembly) | ecosystem: Environmental > Terrestrial > Soil > Wetlands > Permafrost | place: Sweden... | reverse complement strand
GGTGCTTCCCTTCTCCGCCCGAGTGATTGCGATAGGCATATCGGCGCAAGCGCAATGGATAGGCATACTCGAGCGCCTCAATGGGCGTGTTGAGCGAGTTCGTCATGTGCGTCTGGACACCTGAGATGCCATCCAGACCGGGGCGCGCGCCCATGCCGCCTGCGCAAGTCTCGTAGTAGGTGAAGGGCTCTCCGGTGCGCGGGTCCACTCCGCCGATGGTCAAGTTGCTCATGGTTCCGGCGCTGGCGGCGGGGATGCGGTGCGGAGCGGCCTTGGCGAGTGCGCGCAGGAGTACGTCGACAATGCGTTGCGAGGTTTCGACGTTGCCTCCAGCGACGGGCGCGGGGGGAAGCGCATTGACCAATGTGCCTTCGGGAGCTTGCAGCGTGAGTGGGCGGAGAATGCCTTCGGTCGCGGGAGCATCGTCGGGGACGAGGCAGCGCAGGATGTAGAAGCAGGCGGAGAGCGTGATGGCGCGAACCGCATTTACGCTGCCTGTTGCTTGCGGGGATGTGCCGGCAAAGTCGATGGCGAGGGAACCTGCCGCGGGGTCTAGCGTCAGCCGAACGGCAATTTTGAGCGGTGTGCCGGTAACGCCATCGTCATCAAGCCAATCTTCTGCGCCGAATTCGCCTGCGGGCATGGAACGCAATTCTGCACGCACCAAGCATTCTGAGTAGTCCAACAGATCTTGAATCAGTGCGTGGATGCGACTGGGTCCGTAGGTATTCGCAATTTCGCGGATTCGCCGCTCGCCGACATGGCAGGATCCGATCTGCGATGTGAGGTCGCCTTCGCGCTCGCGCGGCGTGCGCACGTTGGCGAGAATCAGGTCGAGCATCTCGCGATCGATTACGCCGGCGCGCACAATGCGCACTGGAGGGATTCGGATTCCTTCCTGATAGATTTCTTCGGCCGGACCCATCGATCCCGCGTACCGGCCGCCGACATCGGCGTGATGAGCGCGATTGGAGACGTAGAAGTCGGGCCGGGTAGAACCGTCGAGAAAGACGGGCAGGACCATGGTCATGTCGGGCAGGTGGGTCCCGCCCGCATAGGGGTCGTTGAGTATGGCAATGTCGCCGGGCGCGAGGGCGATGGCGGCGACCGCGGCCTGAACAGACATGGGCATTGAGCCAAGATGCACGGGCATGTGATCGCCCATGGCGATCACCCTGGCCTGGCTGTCGAAGATGGCGCAGGAGTAGTCGCGGCGTTCCTTGATGTTGGGCGAGACGGCCGTGCGCCGAAGTGCCGCGCCCATCTCTTCCGCAATGGAGTGAACGGTGTTCTGGAAGACGGCGAGCTCGACGGGATCGGTCGGGTGGGCCTTCAATGTGCGTCCTCCTGAAGAATAGAGATCAGGAGATTTCCGAATCCATCGACTGCGGCGCGATCGCTGGGATGAAGGAGAGTCGCGGAGGTGTATTCAGTAATCATGGCGGGGCCTTCAACGACATCGCCGGGAACCAACCCTGTGCGGTGATAGAAGCGCGAAGGAATGGCTTGGCCATCTAAGTAGACATCGCGTTCGGCGTAGCAGGCGGCGCGGCCATCCCCGGGAAGGCACGCTCTTCGCGCCGGCGTGTAGGGTTCGGCGGCAGCAGTGAGGCGCAAGCGGACGTTCACGATTTCTATTGCGCGGGAATTGTCGGAGAAACCGTAACGCTCCCGATGCAGGCTATGAAAGGATTCGAGCGCGGACTGTGGAGATTGGTCATCCCAGGGAACGTTGAGCTCGTAGCCCTGACTTTGATAGCGAAGGTCTACGGTGCGAGTGGGATTTCCAAGCAGCCCGTCGGCAGCAAAGTCCGCATGCGCGCGCGCTTCGAGATCTGCAAAGACACTGCCGAGTTGCCCGATGGCTTCACCTGGCAGCATCACGGTTTGCGAATCGTCGCGCACGGAATCGGCCAGCAGGATTCCCATGGCGGAAAGCGCTCCAGGCGCGGAGGGGATCAGAACCTGGCGGATGCGAAGCTTGCTCGCGAGCGCGCAGGCGTGCAGGGGACCTCCGCCGCCGAATGCGACGAGTGTGTAGTCGCGAGGGTCGCGCCCACGATCGATGGAGATGACGCGAATGGCCTTTTCCATGGACGATTCAACGACGCGCAGGATGCCGGCTGCAAAGTCGTGAATCGTGGCCAGCGAACCCTTTTGCTCGCCGAATAGGCGCTCTGTGGCTTCGCGGTCGAGATTGCCTGCACCATCGAGAAAGGTTTCAGGATCGAGGCGGCCGAGCAGAAAGTTGGCGTCGGTTACGGTGGCGCGCGTACCGCGGCCAAAGCAGATGGGACCGGGGTCTGCACCTGCCGATTCGGGTCCGACGCGCAACAGGCCGCCGGCGTCGAAGCGCGCAATGGAGCCGCCGCCTGCTCCCGCGGTATGAATATCGAGCATGGGCACGCCGATGGGGATACCGGCCACCTGCGACTCGCGCGTGAGTGGAGCGCCGGCAGAGTCGGCGAGGAACACGTCAGTCGAGGTGCCTCCCATGTCGAACCCGATGATGCGCTCAATGCCGGCCCAGCGTGCGACGCGGCAAGCGCCGACGACTCCGCCGGCGGGCCCCGAGAGAACGGTGCGCACGGGCTCGCGCGCGGCCGCGGCGGCCGACAACATTCCGCCGGAGGATTGCATGACCTTGACCTGTCCACCGTCATGCTGCGTGCTGACGTCTTCGGCCAGTCCTTCGAGGTAAGGCGCCATGCGAGGTGCGAGGTAAGCGTTCACAACGGTTGTTGAAGCTCGTTCGTATTCGCGAAACTCGGGCAGGATTCGGTGCGCGGCGGAGACGGGAATGCCAAGCGCAAGCAAGGCTGACTCGACGCGCTTCTCGGTTTCAGTGTTTGCGAAGGCAAACAGAAGCGAAAGGGCTGCCGACTCGGCTCCACTGGCGCGTACGTTTTCCGCAAGATCGGCAAGATCTTCGTCGGAAGGGCGCAGCAGGATTTTTCCTTCGGCGGATACGCGCTCGGGGACGCCGAATCGCAACGAAGGAGGCACGAGGCAAACCGGTACGGGAGCAAACCAGTCGTAGAGGCGGCTGCGGGTCTGGCGGCCAATGGCAATCGTGTCTTCGAATCCGGCGGTGGTGACGAAGGCGACGCGAGCCCCGGTGCGTTCGAGCATGGTATTTGTGCCGACGGTGGTGCCGTGACGCAACTCCACAGAGCGGCCAGGAAGGCGATCGGATGCGTAAAGGCGCGCAATGCCTGCGAGAACGGCTTCGGCGGGATTGTGGGGTGTGGATGGAAGTTTGAGCACGCGCAGTTCTCCATGTCGCAATGTGACGCAGTCGGTGAAGGTTCCACCGGTGTCGACGGCGACGCGCAAGGGGGCCTGCTCGGGCATGGATAGAACTTTAAAGCACAGCGTGGCACGGTTGCCTACGAGAAAGCTTTCAACACAACCGGATTGCGGGGGTGCAGGGGCTCGCGAGCCCGACTTCCTTAAGAGAAGAAGAAGCGAACCCGGAGGATCTTCCGCAAAGAGGATAAATTTTCGATATAGTAAAAGGTTAAGCCCAGTTCCGATCGAGACCAGGCTGCCCAGCCAGCTTTTTTCATTGAAACCAAGGAATGATTTCCATCCGTGGAGATCGACAAGTGTCGTTGTATCCGGCGTTTTCCCAACATTCTTTAACGGAAAATTTGAACCCGAAGGGTGCTATGCAGACATCGGATTTTCATTTCGAAATACCTCAGTCCCAGGGGCTCTATCATCCTAGAAATGAGCATGATGCCTGCGGCATGGGCCTGGTGGCCAGCATTCGCGGGGAGAAGAGCCACGAGATTATCCGCAAGGGCCTTGAGGTCCTGATCAACCTGACGCATCGCGGCGCGGCGGGTTGCGATCCGGAGACGGGCGACGGAGCTGGAATCCTGATCCAGATACCGCATACCTTTTTTACGCGCGAGTGCGGTGAGCTGGGCATTCAGCTTCCGGATCCCGGCGCCTACGGCGTGGCCATGGTGTTTTTGCCCGTAGACAGGCACAGCCGCCTGCAGTGCGAGGGCGTTTTCGAGCGCATTGCCCAGGAAGAGGGACTTTCGGTGCTGGGCTGGCGCGACACGCCGGTGAATGGCGACGCCATTGGCCGCGAAGCGCGCGCCTCGCAGCCGTATATCGAGCAGTTCTTTGTGGGAAGGCCGAAGGGGTTGGACGAGGACGCCTTTGAGCGGCTGCTCTACCGCGTGCGCCGCCGCACGGAGAATGAGGTAGCCGATTCGGAGGTCGACGACAAGGAAGGTTTTTATGTTCCGTCGTTCTCGTGTCGAACCATTATCTACAAAGGTCTGATGCTGGCACCGCAAATTGAGAAGTTCTACTTTGAGCTGGCCAATCCGCTGGTATCGAGCGCGCTCTGCCTGGTTCACCAGCGCTTCTCGACCAATACGTTTCCGAGTTGGAAGCTGGCGCACCCGTATCGCTACGTGGCCCATAACGGGGAAATCAACACGATTCGCGGCAACATCAGCTGGATGAACGCGCGGCAGTCGGTTCTTGAAAGTCCGCTTTACGACGGACAGATCGATAAGCTCTACCCGGTGATCACGCCGGAGGGCAGCGACTCCGCGGCGCTCGACAACGCTGTTGAGTTTCTGTATCAGTCGGGCCGTTCCCTGCCCCACGTGATGGCAATGCTCATTCCCGAGGCGTGGTCGGGCAATCCGGACATGGATGAGGAAAAGCGCGCGTTCTACGAGTACCATGCGTCGCTGATGGAGCCGTGGGATGGGCCGGCGGCGATTGCTTTTACGGATGGCAAGGTGATTGGCGCAACGCTTGACCGCAACGGCCTTCGGCCTGGTCGCTACATCGTGACCAAGGACGACCTGGTGGTGCTGGCTTCGGAGGCCGGCGTGATCGATGTGCCGGCGGAGGATATCCGCAAGAAGGGCCGTTTGCAGCCTGGACGCATGTTCCTTGTGGATACAGTGCAGAAGCGCATCATCTCTGACGCGGAGATCAAAAAGGAGTTGGCAAGCCGGCAGCCTTACGGCGCGTGGCTTAAAGAACAGCAGGTGAGCCTGGACAGCTTGCCCGAGCCATCGCGACTGATCGCCTCGAATCCTGAGACTCTGCTGCGTCGGCAGCGCGCTTACGGCTACAGCGAAGAGGACCTGAAGATTCTGCTTGCGCCCATGGGCGCCAAGGGCGAGGAGCCGATTGGCTCAATGGGAACAGATGTGCCGCTGGCGTGTCTTTCCGATCGCCCGCAGCCTCTGTTCAATTACTTCAAGCAGCTTTTTGCACAGGTGACGAACCCGCCTATCGATCCGATTCGCGAAGAGCTGGTGATGTCACTGATCAGCTATATCGGCACGGAGCGCAACATTCTGGACGAGGCACCGGAGAATTGCCACACGTTGCGGCTGCCGCATCCGATCTTGACCAATCGCGATCTTGAAAAGCTGCGCCGGATATCGTCAGGTGACCTGCTGGCGACGACGCTGCCCGCGTTGTTCCGCGCCGAAGATGGTGAAGCGGGACTGAAGCGGTCTCTCGATGATTTGAGCGCACGCGCTGCACACGCGGTGCATTCGGGCTATACGCTGCTGATTCTGTCCGATCGCGGAGTCGATCCGACGTATGCGCCGATTCCCAGCCTGCTGGCCATGGCCGCGGTGCACAATCGGCTGGTGCGCGAGAAGACACGCACGCAGGTGGCGTTGATTATCGAAAGCGGCGAACCGCGCGAGGTGATGCACTTTGCGCTGCTGATCGGCTATGGCGCCAGCGCGATCAACCCGTACTTGGCGATTGAGACGTTGCACGACCTAAAGCGGCGCGGATTGCTACCGGACAAGGTAAGCGGGGATTACGCCGAGAAGAACTTCATCAAAGCAATCAACAAGGGCTTGCTGAAGACTTTCTCGAAGATGGGGATCAGCACGCTGCAAAGCTATCGCGGCGCACAAGTGTTTGAAGCAGTCGGTCTCAATAGCGATTTGGTTGAAGCCTACTTCGCGAGGACTGCTTCAAGGATTGAGGGCGTCGGCCTGGATGTACTGGCGCGCGAGGCGCAGCTCAAGCATGCGTATGCGTTCCAACCGTTGACGGATTCGGAGACGGACCTGGTGGTAGGCGGGCATTATCAATACCGCGAGGGCGGCGAATACCATCTGCTGAATCCGCAAACGATCAGCAAGCTGCAGCACTCGGTGCGGCAGAATAACCCGGCCACATTCCAGGAGTACACCGACTTGCTGGATGAGCAAAATCGGAATCTGTGTACGCTGCGCGGGTTGTTGAAGCTGAAGTATTCAGAGCATCCGATTCCGGTAGATGAAGTTGAGCCAGCCAAGGAGATTGTGAAGCGGTTCACGACCGGCGCGATGAGCTTTGGGTCGATCAGCAAGGAAGCGCACGAGACGCTGGCGATTGCGATGAACCGGATCGGCGGCATGTCGAATACTGGCGAAGGCGGCGAAGATGAAGATCGCTTCAAGCGCGACGCCAATGGCGATTTACGGCGCAGCGCAGTGAAACAGATTGCCAGCGGACGATTCGGCGTGACCACGAATTACCTGGTCAACGCGGATGAACTGCAGATCAAGATGGCGCAAGGCGCCAAGCCGGGCGAAGGCGGCCAGTTGCCGGGACACAAGGTGGACGACGTGATCGCGAAGACGCGGCACTCGATTCCCGGTGTGGGGCTCATTTCGCCGCCGCCGCACCACGACATCTATTCGATTGAAGACCTTGCACAGCTCATCTATGACCTGAAGAACGTGAATCCCAAGGCGCGGGTTGCGGTGAAACTGGTGTCGGAGGTCGGTGTGGGTACGGTGGCTGCGGGAGTCTCAAAGGCCCACGCCGATGTGGTGCTGATTTCGGGCGACACCGGCGGAACGGGCGCTTCGCCGCTGAGTTCCATCAAGCATGCGGGACTGCCGTGGGAACTTGGCCTTGCGGAGACACAGCAGGTGCTACTGCTGAACGATCTGCGCTCGCGTATCAAGGTGCAGACCGACGGCAAGCTGCAAACGGGACGCGATGTTGTGATTGCGGCGCTGCTGGGTGCGGAGGAGTTTGGCTTCGCAACAACACCTCTGATTGCCATGGGTTGCATCATGATGCGGAAGTGCCACTTAAATACCTGTTCGGTAGGCATTGCGACGCAGGATCCGGTGCTGCGCGCGCGATTCACCGGGCAGCCCGAGCATGTGATCAACTTCTTCTTCTTCCTTGCCGAGCAGGTGCGTGGGCACATGGCCAAGCTCGGCTTCCGCACGGTGGACGAGATGGTGGGGCGCGTGGACAAGATCGACGCTGCGGTCGCCGACGCTCATTGGAAAGCGAAGGGCATCGATCTCTCCAACATTCTCTACGCGCCAACGCTTCCCTCGCGTGTGGCGCGGCGCTGTGTTCAGGCGCAGGACCACGGACTCGACCAGGCGCTGGATCATGCGCTGATTGCCAAAGCCGGTCCGGCGCTGGAATCGAAGAGCCATGTTACGGGCAGCTTCGCCATTCGCAACGTGCATCGCACAGTGGGCGCGATGCTGGGCGGCGAAATTGCACGGCGCTATGGATCGGCGGGGTTGCCGGATGGAACCATTCATTTCAAGTTCCACGGGTCGGCAGGCCAGAGCTTCGGCGCCTTTGTGCCATCGGGCGTGACGCTCGAACTGGAAGGCGACGCGAACGATTATGTAGGCAAGGGGCTTTCGGGAGGCCGCATCATTGCCTATCCGCCGAAGACGTCAAGCTTCCTTCCCGAGGAGAGCATCCTGGTGGGCAACGTTGTGCTGTATGGCGCGACAACGGGCGAGGCGTTCCTGAACGGCATTGCGGGCGAGCGGTTCGCGGTTCGCAATTCGGGCGCAACGGCAGTGGTCGAAGGCGTGGGCGATCATGGCTGCGAGTACATGACCAACGGCACGGTCGTTGTGCTTGGCTCAACCGGGCGCAACTTTGCGGCGGGCATGAGCGGCGGCATTGCGTATGTCTACGACGACCAGGGTGACTTTTCCACGCGGCGCTGCAACAAGGCCAGCGTCGACCTTGAACCGCTGGTAAGCGATGAAGATGTGGAGCGCGTGAAGACGCTGCTCGAACGGCATCGTGACCTGACGGGCAGCCCGCGGGCGGCATGGATTCTGGAGCATTGGGCCGATGCGCAGCCGCGCTTCATCAAGATTTTCCCGCATGAATACAAGCGCGTTCTCGGATTCCCTCGGACGGAATCGGTGTACGGCACGGCACATGTTTCATCAAATTCCGCATCGCCGCGTGTAGCGGCTGCCGAGGTGCAGCATGGGTAAAGATACCGGCTTTCTTGAGATTGAACGCGAACAGCCCACACGGCGCAAGGCCGAGGAGCGGATTCACGACTGGTTTGAGATTTACCAGCCGTTCGCAGAAGAGAAGCAGCGCGAACAGGGCGCGCGCTGCATGGATTGCGGAGTTCCCTTCTGCCATACAGGTTGTCCGGTCAACAACCTGATTCCCGACTGGAACGACCTTGTTTACAACAATCGCTGGGAGGCGGCGATCCGGCGGTTGCATGCTACTAACAACTTTCCGGAGTTTACGGGACGCATCTGCCCCGCGCCGTGCGAGGCAGCGTGTGTTTTGGGCATCGATCAGCCGCCGGTATCGATCAAACTGATCGAGAGATCGATAGTGGAGCGTGGATGGGAAGAAGGCTGGATTCGCCCGGAGCCACCGGAGTCGAATACAGGCAAACGCGTTGCGGTTGTTGGTAGCGGGCCAGCGGGGCTGGCAGCGGCGCAGCAACTGCGACGGGCGGGCCACTCGGTTACGGTTTACGAGAAGAACGACCGCATTGGCGGCTTGCTTCGATACGGCATCCCCAATTTCAAGCTGGAAAAGCACGTGGTCGACCGGCGCATAGAGCAGATGAAAGCCGAGGGCATCACTTTTATCACCCATGCACATGTGGGCGAGAATGTGCCGGTTGAAGCGCTCACTGAGCACTACGACGCGATTCTTCTTTCCGGCGGGGCCGAGCATCCGCGGAACCTGAATATTCCGGGGCGCGAACTGAAGGGCATTCACTATGCCATGGAGTTTTTGCCGCAGCAAAATCGACGCTGCGAGGGCGATGCCGAAGACCACTTTCTCACCGATCGGACGAAGGCGATTCATGCCAAGGGCAAGCGGGTGGTCATCATCGGCGGCGGTGATACCGGAGCGGATTGTCTGGGCACGACGCATCGCCAGGGTGCGTTGAGCGTGCATCAATTCGAGATCATGCCCAAGCCTCCGGAGACGCGCGCGGCGTCGACGCCGTGGCCGCTCTGGCCACTTCAGTTGCGGACCGAAGGCGCGCATGAAGAGGGCGGCATTCGCGACTGGAGCATCAACAGCGTGAAGTTCACGGGCGACGAGCAGGGCAACGTGAAGCAACTGCACCTGGTCCGGGTGAGCGCGCCGCCGAAGTTCGAGCCGATTGCGGGATCGGAGCATGTTCTGGAGGTTGACCTGGTTCTGCTGGCGATGGGCTTCCTCGGGCCGGTGCGGACGGGCATGATCGAGCAGCTTGGGCTGGCGGTTGATGGCCGCGGCAACGTAGCGGCGAATGCAGACTACATGACTTCGGTTGACGGCATCTTCGCGGCCGGCGACATGCGCCGCGGGCAATCGCTTGTGGTGTGGGCGATCGCGGAAGGACGCAAGGCGGCGGCCTCGATCGACAAATACCTCAAGAGCGGCGATGAGAATGCGCCGCATGGGTTGGGCGCGGCGGCGGCTTCGTCGCGCTAGGTTTCGAACTGCATGAATTCGTCCGACTCCCATGTCTCAAAAGCGAGAGGTGGGCACCCGATCTTTTGTGGGTAGTCAGCCACGCGCCACCCCAAGTACCCTGCCCTTCGATCAGAACGAGATGGAAAACGAACAGAGGCGGGAGAAGGTTCTTGGTCTCCGACGTCTTCAACGCGAGACAGGGCGCACCCGATCTTCTGGGAGGGTCAGTCGCGGCCACCCGCTGAATCCATTTCTCAGAAAAAAATAAAAAAAGGCGGTTTCTGTAAAGAAATTCCCTGTTTTCATAGAGATAGGAGGAGTCTATCCTTCCAAATTCTAGATAACAAAGGAGTTATTTGCAGATTCTAGACAACAAAAGAGTTACGGGCACGTTTTTCTTGATTTTGAAGCCTCCTTGGGTTCGAAACGCTTTTTTCTTCAGGAAAATGGCCTCTCGAGGGCCGAAATTTTCCGAATTCGGCATCTTGTAAAACCGATCTAGATGGATTGTGCGCCAGCGACGCGAAATTGCATGCAAACTGAACGAAAGAAAAACAGGAGATTTCGAAGGCTAGGATGGATTCCTGCCATCAAGGGCGAAGGCCGGGATAGGGAGGTTTGGGGGAGCGGGATTCGGTGCAGGGTGGAGATGCGGGAGAATATCCGGAACTCCGCGACGCGTTGGGCTGAAGACGATTCAACCATTGGCTTAGGGATTGCCCGTTACACAACCGGAACGCCGCTGGGGCGTGGAAAACGTTCGATAAGCCGACTTGCACTAAGACTTATCGGTACTAGTCCGATGCAGCTGAGCGCATTGCAGTGTCATCCGGATCGGCTTCTACGCATTTCAAGTAACGAGAAGGCCATCGATAACAGACGATGTATGCGAAGGCCAATGCGACGAGCCCCATATAGGCAATGAAGTGGTGACAATCATCTGCGCGCCCGTCAGGGATTCAGCACCCAAGGCCCCGCGTCAGTCTCTTCGGGTCCCTGAGGATCACAGCAAGAGGCCTTGGGCATCAGCACAATTAAGTCACCTCAGTTCCGCGAAGCATGCCGCGTCTTTGTACGTAAAGCCTTTGAACACGCACCAACGAAAGATCAGAGGGAATTCTTAAGTGAAATTCTCGGATATGAACCTGCGTCGCTGTAAGTTTATGCGGAGACAGCGATGATGGTGGAGCTCTCTCTGCGCTAAGATGCGTCCGGTCCTAAACCGACTTCCGGAAACTTGCCCGTGCCAACGTCAATAACATTTCCGGCGTGGAACCACGACTGAAGCAGCGCAAGAGCCGCGGGGGTGAGAACCTGCGTGAATAACAGCGTCAGGCGCGTCTTTGGCCGAGAGCAAGCGACGTAAAAGAGATTTCGATTGCGCTCAAACGTCACATCTTTGCCCTTGGGAATGCTCGCGGGCTTCGCGTGCCACTGAAGGTACTGATCGAAGTTGTATTTGTTCCAGCCGCGCCCGAGAACGACCAACACGTTTTCGAACTCTTCACCCTTGACGCTGTGTTTGGTCGTGAATGGCGTGTGGCCTTCCAGATACCCGACGAGCGCGATGATCTCTGCATAAGGCACGTCTCGCAGTTTCTTGACACGGGTCACCAAGTCAGGGGTTTCGACACTGTCTACCGGTTGCCACTCCTGCACAGACCGCTCCCGATGAATGACCTTTTCAGGGAGACGCGGATAGCCAATCGACAATAGATGGTCAATGACGGCCCCGACCGATCCGCTCTCGCGAATACTGATCAGATCGTTCATCGCGTCAGACCATTTTTGTTTTTCCGATTGAGAGGATAGGCGGGGTGCTTCCTCGCCCAAAATATCGAACATCTTCCCAAACTGCTTCGCCTGGTAAGCCGTTATAGCTGGTTCGAGCTTGTCTGCCAAAAACGCGATGTGGTCATCCGTTTTTTTGATGTAGAGGTCCGTGTATGGGAACACCTTTGGAAGTGTTGGATAACCCTGCTCGGCAGCCAGACCGTTGTGCGTTAGCAACAGAACCTTGGTTTTGTCTGGTGCGAAGTCCCAACCGGCTTGCTTGAGATGGGCAATACAGGTTTCGAGAAATTGGTGGGCATCTGGAGCATGCAGATCACCAGTCCAATGTCCCCCCGGCCCAGAAGGCTGCCGCGTGCCTGTCCAGCCGTTCGTGTGAAACACATTCGCGGAACCGACAAAAGATTCATCGGCGACGGCTTGCGGAAGCTCTGGCCGCATTTTGTTGAGGACGGCGACGACCGATGTGGCTGACCGGAAGTTTGCCATCTTGCCGATCTCATGCAGGCCTGGGTCAGTGACATGGCCGCAAGTATCTTCATAAATGCGTTGCCAGTGATCCCCGAAAAGTCCGACAACCGGGCCGCCCTTTCGGGCGAACAGGTGAGACTTGATTGCGGACATCAGTTCAGCTGCCGTGTCCTGGTATTCATCTATGAAGATGTAAGGGAATCGCCCCGCCACGATTGCCTGAAACTTCGGCAAACTGAGGAGCGAGGCCGTTAATTTCAGAACGTCGTCGTGATCGAGAGAAACGATCTCATCCGTTAGCTTGCGATAGCCAAGTTCATATTCGATGCGTTGCGAAGCAACGGCAGGGCCAGCTTCGAGCTTTTCCTTCCACTCAGGAAGGGCTTGGAACTCTTTTCTCAAGACGGGCTGGAAGGGGCCAATCAAAGACCAACAGAAAGCGTGCGTCGTACTGACGGCAACCTGTTTGCTTCCGTCGATCCTCTTGACGATGACATCTGTTGCTGCGTTGGTGTAGGTGATGCAAGCAATCTGCTGATTGTTGCGTCGCAGGGCAGCGCCTTCGCGGGCGAGCAAAGACTTTAGAGCCTCGACGAGTGAGTAAGTCTTTCCAGCGCCCGCACCAGCTTCGAGCAAGAAACTCCGCTTTTCAGCCAGGCAATGAGACACCTCGGCTTCCGCTGTCTGCGCAGCGAGGAGGGCAGGGCTGGGAATGGGAGCGCTAGCCATTGGCAACCTCCGTCGCTTCAGGCACTGCCGGTTCAAGGGCAGCGGGCACGCCTCCTGCGGCATTACCTCCCGGAGCCGGCGGAACCGGCACTGGTGCAGGCGGCGCCTCAAGCCAGAGAAGCCCCTCGCTTATGTAGTGTGGGGTGTTCCAGTCGGCAACCGTGAGGGCCTGCGTAAGAGCAAATTCTGACTTCTTCACGCCTGAGGCTTCGTCATAAGCGAAAAGTTCGAGGTTCTCCCGAGACGTTTCCGTGGTTGCGAAGAGAGTCGGGTTGGCGAGCATAAAAGCATCTTCGAAGCTGCGCCCGCAGGGGCCACCAGCGGTCTCGGGGAGCTGAAAAGCCAATCGCTTCGTGCCTGCGATTTTCTGCGCAGTTTTCACCGTGAGTAGGAATTCGGGGCTCGGATGTCCCTCAGCGGCTGTAGGGTCAGCAAACCAACTCTTGATGCAGGCGTTGCTTGTACGAAGTCCGAGATGAACCGGGCAGGCGACCCATTTGTTGCTTGCGTTTTGGCGCACTGCATCTATGTCAGTGATGACGAGCGTCTTCAACTCCAGGAATTCCAGCAGATCGAAGAACAGGTGCGTGTAGGCACCCCCGACCTCTACGATTGAGACATATTGACTGCCAAGCTTCTGATCTTCGGGCTGCGTCTCATCGAGCTTGCGAATGATGCGCGGCAGAAGCAATCTCTCCGTCGTGCCTTCGATCAATATGGCTTTGTCGGCAAAGAACAGGTCGCAGCGCGTCAGCGTCATGTACTGATGCAAGAATGTCCGGTCGGGTTCGGCTTTGCCCGAGAGCCCCTGCCGTAAATCCTTGACTTTTGTTTTCAGCTCCGTGGTGCCTGCATGTGTCACTGACATGAAATAGCGGATCGTTTCAAAATGCGCTTCGTTGGCGATGTGCGCGGAGTGGGTTGAAACGATGAATTGCACAGGCCAAGGACTAGGGACTTCGGCACTGAATTTCGTCGCGATTTCACCGAGCTTGCGGATGAAAACTTCCTGCATTTGGGGATGCAAGTGAACTTCTGGCTCTTCGATGAAGATCACATGGACAGCAGGTTTCGACTCAAGGGCGCAGTAGGCCTTGAAGTACTCGCGAAGCTGCAACAGGATCAAGATGATGTTGCGTGCACCGAGACCGTTATATGACTCGGGCAGATTGACCCCATTCGATCCCGTGTACTTAACCTTAGTGTGATTCGTCAGCAATCGCTCAACGTCAAACGTTGTTTCCGTCAAAAGCTTTGGATCAGAAAGACCGGGGTAGCCGAACAAGGATAACGCGGGAAGCAGCTCATCCAGCTTCTTATTGAAATCTGCACCAATGGTGTTTTGAATCTGTTTGACGGCCGCTTCCAAATCTTCCGCTAGGGTGTGGCTTTCCGCATCGGCTTCATTGCTTTTTGCCGTCGCGAAAAGATTCTCTAAAACCTTGCCAATGACGACGCGGCCTTGTTGGCTGTCGTCATCAAGACCGCGATGCGCACTGATACAGTGATTGGCGCAGGCAGCGCGTAGTGTTGCTTTCGAGAGCGACCGCCTATTGGTTTCATCGTTCGGATCGACGGCAAAGATGGTCGTCGCGTAAAGGTTCGCGATGCGGTCGCGTAGACGGCGATAGAACTCAGGCTTAAAAGCGTCTTCGGTCTGATCGAGATCAGCGAACAGAGCGTCGATTTTGCCTTCCTCAAGCTCATAGCGAATGATCGCTTTGGCTTCAGTGCAAGCCATGTCGAGATCGAGAACGAACTCGGTCAGCGTCCCGTAGTCCTCACCGACCGCGTATTCGAAGGCCAGCGCCACTTCGATGGCAGGCAACATAGGCCGAACGGCGGCGACCTCAGCCCCGCCGACCTTGGCGAGATATGCCTCCCAGAACAACGGGCGCGAGACACACGAGAAGTCTTCCAGGCTGAACCGCGTGTTTCCTTCGCCAAGCAGACGTGAGATGACCTCAGTCAGAGATGTCTTGCCGCTGTTGTTTCGGCCAACGATGACCGTTGTTTTCTTTTCGAGCAACAGCGCCGCATCGTGAAGCAGGCGGAAGTTTTTGACGTGAATTTTCTTGAGCTGCATTGAGACTCTCTATTGGACGCAGTGCCACACGGACTCCAGCCCGACCACACGGTTAGGAATTTGCTGGAAACGGTAACGACTAAGTGTAACGCCGAAGTAGACCGCCCTCTCTGGAGTTCTCACTGATGAAAACAGGCGAATGCACTCATCGAGCACTTGCCCGAAGTGATCAGTAGCGAGAAACGTTAGGACCCTATCAGGGCTGCCCCGTGCACGAAGCTGGGACTGAGAGGCAGTCTCATGGGGCAGTTTTGATAGGGCCGTTTGAAGGAAGCCGTTGGCGCGGCGGATGCGGTGAGGGC
>Ga0182030_10015205_pt1 | contig 15100 bp, 13 predicted proteins | sample 812S3MmetaG_FD_121299 | JGI IMG/M metagenome (GOLD analysis project Ga0182030, IMG submission 121299) | Permafrost microbial communities from Stordalen Mire, Sweden - 812S3M metaG (Illumina Assembly) | ecosystem: Environmental > Terrestrial > Soil > Wetlands > Permafrost | place: Sweden... | reverse complement strand
TACGACTTCCCGCGCCACCCCTACACCGGGGCCCTGCTGGCGGCGGTCCCGGTCGTCGATCCCTCGCGGCACGGCACCAAGCGCAGGCTGCTGACCGGCGACGTCCCGAGCCCGGCGAACCCTCCGGTTGCGTGCCGGTTCCACACGAGGTGCCCGAAGGCGCAGGAGGACTGCTCGCAGGTGGAACCCCCCCTTCAGGAGGGCGGTTCGGGCACCGTCGTCGCCTGCCACCACAAGATGACCCGCGAGGAGGTCGCGGAGATCGGTGTGAGCTGGGGATGAGCGCCGCCGATCCACAGAGCGAGACCGAGCGGCTGCTTGCGGGGCTGATCGGCTTCAACACGGTCAATCCGCCCGGCAACGAGCGGGCGGCCCAGGAGTTCCTGGCGGAGCATCTCAGCAGCGCGGGCTTCGAGTGCGAGCTCCTCGGCGCCGAGCCCGGCCGCCCGAATCTCGTCGCACGGCTGCGCGGCGCGGCGCCCGGGCCGACCCTCTGCTACCTCGGGCATGTCGATACGGTCCTCGCGGACGCGTCCGAGTGGACGCATGACCCATGGTCCGGTGCGGTCGCCGACGGTTTCATGTGGGGGCGCGGAGCCCTCGACATGAAGTCGCAGGTGGCAGCCGAGGTTGCCGCGGCCGCTGAGCTCGCACGCTCCGGCTGGCGTCCCGCGTCCGGCGAGCTGCTGATCGTCTCGGTCGTCGACGAGGAGACCGGCGGCGAACTCGGGGCACAGTGGATCACCGAAACCCACCCTGAGAAGGTGCGCTGCGACCTGCTGATCAACGAGGGCGGGGGCGGAGTGTTCGAGTACGCCGGCACGCGCTGCTACGGGGTCTGCTGCGCGGAGAAGGGCGTGTTCCGCTTCACGATCACCACCGACGGCGTCGCGGGCCACGCGTCGATGCCCGGCATGGGCGAGAACGCGCTGCTGAAGATGGGCCCGGTCCTGGACCGGCTCGCGGCGCGCCAGCCCGCATACCGCCTCACCGACGAGCCGCGCGCGTTCCTGGCCGGCATCGGAGAGGATCCGCAGGATCCCGCAGCGTCGGTAGCACGCCTGCGGGAGAGCGACCCGCGCCTGGCGACGATGTTCGAGCCGATGCTCGGCGTCACGTTCACCCCGACCCGCATACGCGCCTCGGAGAAGATCAACGTGATCCCGAGCCGCACCGAGCTGCGGGTCGACTGCCGGGTCCCGCCGGGGCTCGGCGAGCAGGAGGTGCTCGACGGGGTCCGGGAAGTGCTCGGGGAGCCCGACGGCAGATGGAGGCTCGACTTCACCGAGCAGGTCGTCGGCAACCGCTCGCCCGTGCAGTCAGAGCTGATGGACACCATCTCCGCGTGGGTCGGCGAGCGCGACCCCGGCTCGCGGGTCGTGCCCGTCGTGCTCCCCGGGTTCACCGACTCGCGCCATTTCCGCCTCGCCTTCCCGGACTGCGTCGCCTACGGCTTCTTCCCGCACCGGCACCAGTCGATGCTCGAGAGCGCGCCCCTGGTTCACGGCGCGGACGAGCGGATAGACCTGCGCGACCTCGCGTTCGCGACAGAGCTCTACAGGGACCTCGCGGTCCGCATTCTCGGCTGAACGCCGGCAACGGCTCGACAATCCGGGCTCGAGCACCCATAATGCTCAGTGGATGCCACGGATGGTGCGATTGGAGAGTGCTGGCGAATGGGCGCCGTAATCACCTCTGAAACGACTGGGAGCACGGCCGCTGCGCACACCGCCGCGCCGACGAGCACGACGGTCGTGCACACGACGCCCGCGGTCAGCCACGCCGCGGCGATCGCGGCAGCCCATCACGCGGCGATCGTCGACGCCCACGCGGCCGCCGCTGCCGCCGCCGAACCGTCCTTCACGCAGCAACTGCAGACCTGGGCGCTGAACTGGGAGCCCGTCGTCGCGATCCTGTTCTTCGGCGCGCTGATCTTCATCATGTGGCGGACCCTGAAGGTGATGCCGCGGGTCAAGCCGCAGAGGATCAAGCCGACATCGGGCCAGTCGGTCAGCTTCGCCGACATCGCCGGGGTGGACGAGGCGAAGGCGGAGCTCTCGGAGATCGTCGAGTTCCTGCGCGAACCCAAGTCGTTCCATGCCCTCGGTGCGAAGGTGCCGAAGGGAATCCTGCTCCACGGGCCTCCGGGGACCGGCAAGACGCTCCTCGCGAAGGCCGTCGCGACCGAGTCCGGCGCGCAGTTCTTCGCGCAGTCAGCCGCGTCGTTCGTCGAGATGTTCGCCGGCCTCGGAGCGGCGAGGATCCGCCGCCTCTTCGCCGTCGCCCGAAAGCACGAACCGGCGATCATCTTCATCGACGAGCTCGACGCCGTCGGCGGCCGCCGCGGCAACGACATCTCGGGCGAGAAGGACCAGACCCTCAACCAGCTGCTGGTGGAGATGGACGGCTTCGACACGAGCGGCCGCGTGGTCGTGATCGCAGCGTCGAACCTGCTGGAGAAGCTCGACCCCGCGCTGCTGCGCCCCGGGCGCTTCGACCGCCAGGTCTTCGTCGTCCCGCCCGACGTGAAGGGCAGGCTCGGGGTGCTCGAGGTGCACACCCGCGACAAGCCGCTGGAAAACGTCGACCTGAACCTGGTGGCACAGCAGACGAGCGGCCTCACGGGGGCGGACCTCGCAAACATCTGCAACGAGGCCGCGATCTTCGCCACGCGCCGGGGCGCGAGGGCGATCGCGATCCAGGATTTCGACTCGGCCCTGGAGCGCGTGATCGCGGGGGTTCAGTCCAAGCGCGTCCTCAACGAGCACGAGAAGCGGGTTGTCGCCTACCACGAGGCCGGGCATGCCCTGTGCGGCGAGCTCCTCCCGTCGGTCGACCGCGTCCACCGGATCTCGATCGTCCCCCGCGGACGGGCGCTGGGCTACACGCTGAACCTGCCTGCTGAGGACCGTTACCTGAAGACGCGCGAGGAGCTCCTGGACTACATGACGGTGCTGCTCGGAGGCCGCGTCGCCGAACAGATCGTGTTCGGCGCGATAACGACCGGTGCCTCCGACGACCTGAAGCGCGTCGCCGACATCGCCCACTCGATGGTGCATGACTTCGCGATGAGCACCGGCGGCGTGGGGCGCTCCCCCGACGGCGACGTGAGGATCTCGGAGACCACACTTCGCCTGCGCGACGAGGAGCGACAGGACCTGGTGGAAGAAGCACGCCGGGCGGCGCAGAAGATGATCACCTCCCACCGCCGGCAGCTCGACGCGTTCGCGAACGAGCTGCTCGAGAACGAGGTGCTCGAGAGAGACTCGATCGAACGGATCATGGACGGGGTCCCCCGTCTCGAGCGCGCGCCCGGCATCGGGCTCCGTGTCGTCGCCGCGGTTCCAGCCAGCCACCCCGCGAGCAAGCCCGCCCCGATCCCGCTGCCCTCGCCCGGCGAGGAGACCGAGGACCGGCGGCTATAGACTGCGGCTCATGTTCAGCCGCATCGATCACATCGGCGTCGCGGTGAAGGAGATCGAGCCCGCGCTGGAGCTCTACCGCGAGGACTTCGAGCTGGTGCTCGTGCACCGCGAGGTCGTCGAGGAGCAGGGGGTCGAGGCGGTGCTCCTGGACGTCGGCGAGAACCATGTCGAGCTGCTCGCGCCGCTCGGCCAGGACACACCCGTCGGCAAGTTCCTGGCACGCCAGGGACCCGGGCTCCACCACGTCGCCTACCAGGTCACCGACATCGACGCCGCGCTCGCCAAGCTTAAGGAGGACGGAATGCAGTTGATCGATCAGGAGCCGCGGACCGGCATACGCGGGTCGCGCGTCGCCTTCCTGCACCCGCGCGCCACCGCCGGCGTGCTCACCGAGATCGTCGAGCCCGCCACCGGGGCAGGTGGTCACTGATGGCCTCCGCCGCGCGCCGCGTCAGCATCGGCTTTCAGGGCGGGCAGGTGCTCGCAGCCCGGATCAGCGACGAGGAGCTCAGCTCGCTGACAAAGGCGCTCGGCACCGCTGCCTGGCACGAGATCAAGAGTGAGGACGGGCCGCTGCGCGTGGACCTCGGACAGGTCGTCTATGTGAGCGCGGACAGCGACGAGCCCCGCGTCGGCTTCGGCTAGGACCGCCTCCGGGCAGCGCGCGCCACGCACGGCCGCCGCGCATGCCCCCGGCCCCGACATCCAGTTGCTGTCCACCAAGACCAACCTCGACGCGCGGATGCTCGAAGTGATCCGCACCCGCTGGCACACCCCGGCGCTCGAGCGCGCCGCCGCCGGGTATTCCAAGCTCGGGGAGCATGGCGCGCTGTGGCTCGCGATCGGCGGGGCCGGCGGGGCCCTGGACCGAGAGCGCCGGGCATCCTGGCGTTCGGCGGCCGCCACCGTCGCAGGCACATATGTGCTGAACACGGCGATCAAGCTCGTGGTCAGGCGCCGCCGGCCGCAGCTGCCCGGACTGCCTGCGCTGACGAGCACACCCACCGCCCTCAGCTTCCCCAGCGCGCACACCGCGACGGGTTTCGCCGGCGCGTTCGCCTACTCCCGGCTGGGTATCCCCCGCACCGTGGTCTACGCCCTAGCGGTGAGCCTCGCGCTCTCACGTCTGTATCTCGGGGTCCACTACCCGTCCGACATCCTCGCGGGGGCGCTGCTCGGGACGGCGGTCGCCGCGGCGCGAGGGGCAGGGACGTCATGAGCACGCGCATCGGGATCGTGGGCATGCCGAACGCGGGGAAGTCCTCGCTGTTCAACGCGCTCACCAAAGCCGGTGCGGAGGCCGCCAACTACCCGTTCACCACGATCGAGCCGAATGTCGCGGTGGTGCCCGTCCGGGATGAGCGCCTGGAAGAGGTCGCTGAGACGGTGGGGGCGTCGGAGATCGTGTGGGACACGATCGACTTTCACGACATCGCGGGCCTGGTCGCGGGAGCACACGAGGGTGAGGGGCTGGGCAACAGGTTCCTGGCGAACATCCGCGAGACCGACGCGATCGTCCACGTCGTAAGGGCGCACGGGGATGAGAACGTCGTGCACCCCGAGGGCCGAGTCGATCCGCTCGCGGACATCGAAACGATCGAGACCGAGCTAGTGCTGGCAGACCTCGAGCAGGCCGAGCGAAGGGTTGACCGCGTCGCCAAACAGGCCAAAGGCGGAGACCGCGTCGCGATCGCCGAGGAGGCATGGCTGCGAGCGGTCATCGCCGAGCTGCAGGCGGGGCGTCCCGCGCGCACGATCCCGGTGCCCGAGCAGGCACCGAACGCCGCACGCGACCTGGGTGCGCTGTCCAGCAAGCCGGTCCTGTTCGTCGCGAACGTCGACGAGGGCTCGAGCGAGGTGCCCGAGGCGATCGCCGAGCACGCGGCGTCGCAGGGGGCGGGGGTCGTCGCGGTCTCCTCGCGGATCGAGTCCGAGCTCGCCGAGCTCGAGGACGAGGACGCCCAGGCGATGCGCGAAGAGCTCGGCGTCAGCGAGTCCGGGCTGCAGAGCGTCGTGCGAGAGGCCTTCTCCCTGCTGCAGCTGATCGCGTTCTTCACGGCCGGTGAGGCGAAGCCCGCCCAGTGCTGGCATCTGCGACGCGGCCTCACCGCGTGGCATGCCGCAGGGCAGATCCACACCGACATCCAGAAGGGGTTCGTTCGGGCGGAGGTGATCGGCTGGCGCGAGCTCGTCGACGCAGGTGGCTACGCCGGCGCGCGCGACCGAGGAACGCTCAGGCTCGAGGGGCGCGACTACGTGATGGCCGACGGCGACGTGATCACCGTCAAGTTCACGCCGTAGCCAGGCCCCGCAGGCGCTCGGCGAGCCCTGCCATGCCGAGCTCCGCCGCTGCGTCCGCGCCGCCGGCGAAGTCCGTCGGCGCGTCGTGCGGAAGCGTCACGTCGAACCGCTGGAGCTCTGCGATCTCCTTGAAGGCCCGCAGCTGCGCCTCGTTCTCGATGAGGGCGGCCGCGATCCGCGGCCGGATCGCGGGGTCGCCGCGGCCCGCCGCCGCGAGCACCGCGTCCAGCGAGCCGTGCTCGCGCAGAAGGGAGGCGGCGGTCTTCGCGCCCACCCCCGGCGCGCCGGGCAGCCCGTCCGACGGGTCGCCCCGCAGCGCGATCAGGTCGGGCACGAGCTCGGGGCCGATGCCGTAGATCTCGCGGACCTCCTGCGGCCCGATCTCCACCGTCGGCTCCCCGCCGCGCATCTGCATGACGGAGACGGCGGCGGAGACCGCGCCGTACATGTCGCGGTCGCCGCTGAGGATCAGCGCGCCGCCGCCGCGGTCCTGCTCGGCGAGCGCGAACGAGAACATCACATCGTCGGCCTCTAGGTCCTCGCTGGAGGCATTCGTCCAGCCGAGGCTCGCCAGCAGGCCCGGTGCGAGCGCCCACTGGCCTGCGAGCTCCGCCGGCATCGGGTCGCGGTGGGCGTGGTAGGGCGGGTAGAGCCCGACGCGGTAGGAGGCCTCCTCGGCACCCATGCAGGCCACGACGGCCCTGACCTCTCCCCGGCTCGCGTCGATGGCGGCGAGGATGGCGTTGACGGTTCCCAGCAGGGCGTTGACCGGCCGCCCGCCGGCGCCCCTGATCGATTTGGGCAGCGCGAAATATGAGCGGTAGAGGAGCCACGGCACGTCGGCCAGGAGCAGGCGACGGGTCTGCATGCGCCAAGCCTAAGGGCCGCGCGCGGCGCGCGGGCGTCAGCCCTCGAGCATCCAGCAGTCTTCGGTCCACAGGAAGTGGTTGGGCCCGGCGAGCAGCGGGGTCGCGAGCGCCAGCCGGGCGGAGTTGCCGTGGACGATCACGGCGGCGTCTGTGATCGCGCGCGCCTGGCGGCGCAGCGCCGACCTCGCTGCGGGGCGCCTGAGAAGGGCGGCGAACCGTGCATCCAGCCGCTCCGCGCAGGTGCGGCCGTGGACGCTCACGCGCAGCGGAGCGTTCAGGACCGCACAGGCCGCTTCCCCGCTCCCGCTGAGCTCGGCCTCCACGAAGCGCGAGGCGGCGCTGCGCACCCAAGCGATCTGCCCAGGCGTGCCGACGGAGCGCTCGGCGCTCGCGCCGGCGACGGGGAGCAGCACCGCGATGCAGGCGAGCGCGGACACCAGGAGCGGGAACCTCATGGCAGCAGTATCGACACCGGACAGGACGCGCACCAGTGCTCCGGGCCCCATTCGCCGGGCGGGTGGACGACTGTCGGAGGTGGCGTGCGGGCGCTCACCCGGCGCTCGAGCCGCCGGTCACGCCGACCTTTGACGCTCCGGCGGAAAGCGCGGATACCACAGGTCCCCCCGTCGGGGTCGCCGGCGTCGGCGCGGGCTTCGGTGTGTGCACGGGTGTCGTCTTCGCGGTCGAATGGGAGCTGCGGTCGGGCTCTCGTGTGACCTTCTTGCCGTTCTTGACGCTGAAATAGGCCCACGAGCTCTGGAGGCCGAGGAGCGACGCGAGTTCGGGCCCGGTGACGGTGCTCGAGCCGCCCGAGCCGAGCACGTTGACGGAGATGATCCTCGGGGACACGCCGCGGGTGAGCACTTCGATACCGCGGAACGAACCCTTGAACAGCCCGCTCAGGAGTTTCCCGGCTGCGCCGAAGCTCATGCTCACCTTCCAGCTGCTGACGCTCGGTTCTTCGTACTGGTCGGTGACGGCGCGCAGCCACGGCTCGGGCGTGGAGCCTATGAACGAGTCCTCGATGTTCTCGGTCATTCCGCCCGAGCTCGAGAAGAAATACGTGGCGGCAGGCTTGCCCGCGTATGTCACGACCTGCCCGGCGGTCGCGGCGACCGCGGCGTTCGTCGCCGCTGTTTCAGCGGCCACGCCGAGATACATCTGCGAGCGCGTGTCGGAGTAGACATTGAACCGCGATCCTCCGGCGTCGCTCGTCAACGCGTACGTCCGGCTCGCGATCGCCTGGGCCTCCAGCGCCGCCATCGGCCACGACGACGGCATCTCGGCCGACACGACCCCGCGGACGTATCGTTCGATCGGCAGCTTGACCACCTTCGACCCGACGAGCACCTTGATGGTCGTCGTCGCCGGCGTCGTCCCGAGCGCCGTTCCCGTGTAGTAGTGCGCCAGTATCTGCTGGTAGCTCCAGCCGTGCTTGGCGTAGCCGAGCGCCCCGTACTGGCTCATCCCGACGCCGTGCCCGTCGCCCGCGCCTTCGATGATCAGCGTCGACGCGCCCGCGGGCGCCGCGAGCAGCGCGAGGCTCGAAAGGGCCGCGACGGCGAGGGTGGCCAGGCGCCCGCGAGGTTTGCGACCCCACGGGCGGTGGTAGATTGCCCGCATGGCAAAGGCCGGCGCGAACAGCGGTGAAGAGAACGCACGATCACGGCGTCCGGGGCGAGGTGCTCCCATACCTTCTGGGTCGGGCTTTCGTGCTGACATGGTGAACCCTGCACGATGACTGGCGCCCAGCGCGAGCGCGCCGTACTGGACAATGTACCGACCGAGCTGTTCATCGGCGGCCGGTGGAGGCCCGCCACCGGCGGCGGCACGCTGACGGTCGAGGACCCCGCGACGGGGGAGGGGCTCATCGACGTCGCCGACGCGCAGCCCGAGGACGCGATGGCCGCACTAGACGCGGCGGCCGGTGCACAGGCCGAGTGGGGCGTCCATCCGCCGCGTGAGCGCGGCGAGATCCTGCGCCGCGCCTACGAAGCGATCATCGACCAGGCGGACGACCTGGCGCTGCTGATGACGCTCGAGATGGGCAAGGCGCTCGCCGAGTCACGCGCTGAGATCACCTACGCCGCCGAGTTCTTCCGCTGGTTCTCAGAGGAGGCCGTCCGCATCCACGGCCGTTACATGGTCAGCACGACCGGGAAGGGGCGGATCCTCACGATGCAGCAGCCCGTCGGGCCGTGCGTGTTCGTGACGCCGTGGAACTTCCCGACCGCGATGGGCACACGCAAGATCGGCCCCGCGATCGCGGCAGGGTGCACGATGGTCGTAAAGCCCGCCCAGCAGACACCGCTGTCGATGCTCGCGCTCGCGAAGATCCTGCAGGACGCCGGCCTGCCCGACGGTGTCCTGAACATCATCACCGCCAAGCGCTCCGGTGCGGTCATCCAGCCGCTGCTCGAGGATCCGCGCACACGCAAGCTGTCGTTCACAGGATCGACAGAGGTCGGGCGCACGCTCATCCAGCAGGCCGCCGGACAGGTCCTGCGGGTCTCAATGGAGCTCGGAGGAAACGCGCCGTTCCTCGTCTTCCAGGACGCCGACCTGGACGCGGCCGTCGAGGGCGCGATGCTCGCGAAGATGCGCAACGTCGGCGAGGCATGCACGGCCGCCAACCGCTTCTACGTTCACGAGTCCGTCGCGCAGGACTTCACGGCAAAGCTAACCCAGCGCATGGAGGCACTGAAGGTCGGCCGCGGCACCGAGGGTGATGTCGAGATCGGGCCGCTGATCGACGAGGCCCAGCGCGGCAAGGTCGCGGAGCTCGTGACGGACGCCGTCGAGAAGGGCGCGAGCGTCGCCGTAGGCGGAGCGCAGGTCGACGGCCCCGGCTACTTCTTCCAGCCGACGGTTCTTGCTGACGTGCCGGCGGGAGCGAGGCTACTGAACGAGGAGATCTTCGGGCCCGTCGCGCCTGTCGCGACCTTCTCAACCGAGCAGGAGGCGATCGAGTCCGCGAACAGGACGGAGTATGGGCTCGTGGCGTATGTCTTCACGCAGGACCTCGAGCGGGCCTTCAGGGTCTGCGAGGCGCTCGACACGGGCATGATCGGCCTCAACCAGGGGATCGTGTCCAACGCCGCAGCTCCGTTCGGCGGCGTCAAGCAGTCAGGCTTCGGCCGCGAGGGCGGCTTCGAGGGCATCCAGGAGTACCTGGAGACGAAGTACGTCGCACTGTCCTTGTAGCGGGGAGAGTAGAGAAGGGGTTGTACACCTGGACTATCCGTGACACGCAGCGATCGGGCCGTTCTGGGGTGCTCGCGGGTGCCGGGGGGGGGATCCCCGGATGGCGGCTGGGCACGGAACGGGCTAGGGTTCGCGGTTCGTGGAGGCGATCGGGGGGTGTGCGGTGCGAGTTCGGACGGTTTGCGTTGCGGTTGCGGTTCTTGCGCTCGTGGCAAGCTGTGCTCAGACGTCAGTTGCGGCTGGAGGCGGCGTGAAGATGCCAGTTCGGGTTGCTCAACCGACGCTGCGCTCGGCGTTGGGCGGCCGCTTCACGATCATCGTGAGCGCTCGGTCACGGCCGGGAGCAAAGTGCCTAGCCGTTGTGGCCGTCGACCGTCGGAGTACCGATCTGATGACGTTGAGAGCCGACAGGGCAGGTCGCACCGCGTGGCGCTGGTTGATCTTGCCGACGTCGCCGTCGGGGACTTGGCGAATTGTGGTGTCCTGTGTCTCGGGTCATGCGCGCGGATCAGGCACGACCCGCGTCCTCGTTATCACTAGAGCCAGGGGTTCGTCTGGAGCGATTGGGGAACCAGCTTCCATCGCGGGTGTCGCCGGGGAACCTGTTGGCCGCGGGGGTGGCGTTTGTGGCCCCTTCCCTCCGGGGCAGTGCACGTGTCTGGCATACCAGAAGCGCCCAGATGTCTACAACACGGCGGTGGCGCACGGCGTTCCCGCCGGCGGAGAGCGCGGGCTCGGACCTGAATACGCCGTCTGGGACGGAGGACAGTGGCTCGTGAACGCTCAGAGGGCCGGCATACCGACCGGGAGCCAGCCAGTCGCGGGCGCGCTTGTCGTGTGGGGAGTCCCGAACACCGCCTCGTGGGGACACGTTGCGTACGTCGAAGCGGCGACATCGCCTACGCATGTTCTCGTCAACGAATGCAACTGGGACTGGAAAGGCGACTGCCGCACTATCTGGGAGAATCCGCAGTCAGCGTCCGAGCCACTTCAGGGCTACATCTACGGCGGACCCGCAGGCAACGGACCCGGAGCAGGCGGGACTCAGCCAGGGATAGGACCGACCGTCGGTGGGAGCGATCTCGACTTTGTCAAGACGGTCAATACAGCCGGGACCGTCGAGGTTCACTGGGCGACTGCGGCGTCCGGGTATCAACAACGCGGCGGGGACTTTGCTTCGGACTTCAGCCCCGCGGATGACGCAAACGGGCACTTCCAGCTCTTTGGCTCGGCGAATGGTGCACCTGAGCTCGGCTTCATCAAGACGATCAATACGGGAGGTACCGTCGAGGTTCATTGGGACACGCTGCAGGGCAGCTCCTACAAGCGTGTCGGGGACTTCACGTCTGACTTCAGCCCCGCGGATGCCGGTAACGGAACATGGCAGCTCTTTGGCTCGGCGAATGGTGCACCTGAGCTCGGCTTCATCAAGACGATCAATACGGGAGGTACCGTCGAGGTTCATTGGGACACGCTGCAGGGGGGCTCCTACAAGCGTGTCGGGGACTTCACGTCTGACTTCAGCCCCGCGGATGCCGGTAACGGAACATGGCAGCTCTTTGGCTCGGCGAATGGTGCACCTGAGCTCGGCTTTATTAAGGTTCGCAACACTGGGGGTACCGTCGAGGTTCATTGGGACACGCTGCAGGGCAGCTCCTACAAGCGTGTCGGGGACTCTACATCGGACTTCAGCCCCGCAGACGCAGAAAACGGGTCTTGGCAAATCGGGCCGTTCTGATCGCTCAGAGCAAATAGCGCCAACGCTGCCTGCAGCGGGCCAGCTTTTGGCTAAGAGGCAACGGGAACCGTTGTGCTCACTTCGGAGTGACGCGTCTCAGACGACCGAAGTCCAGCGCTGCGCCAGCGAGCCGGATCACTAAACGCGTGCCCGCAGCGCAATGACGGCGGCCGCGGCTGCTTCAGCGCGTGGTCGGCTGATTTCCCGCGCGCTTATTCCTGATGCGATCCCCCCAAGCGCTTCCGTGCCGATCGAAGGACTGTTCTGATCGAGATGACGTGCGGAGCAGAGGATCAAATCGGCACCAGCCTCAGCCGCCAGTAGGCCCCGCTCGGCGGGTCCGCCGTAAGCGTCCAGAGATCCTGCCTCCAGGCTATCGGTGATCGTGACCCCCCGGAAACCGAGCCGCTGACGCAGCTCTCCTTCGATCACGGTGGGCGACAGGCCAGCCGGAAGTGACGGGTCCAAAGCGGGGTAGGTGGCCCATGAGAGCATCACGAGGCCGACATGGGCCGTGATTGCTTCGCGGTATGGCGCCTCGTCGGTAGCGCGGAGCGTGTTGAGAGGTTGGTTGAGCTCAACGGGGGCTTCGTCGGTGTCTTCGTCGCGCCTGGCGCCGCCAAGCCCGGGGAAGTGCTTGGCGGTCGCCGCAACGCTCAGGCGCTGCTGCGCCGCGATGAATTCGCGTCCGAGCTCGCCGACTCGTCGGGCGTTGTTGCTGTAAGCGCGTTCGTACTCGTCTATGAAGTTGCCCGGCTCCCGGAACACGTCCAGGACCGGTGCGAGGTTGACGTTGAGCCCCGCAGCCCGGAGGTTGGCTCCTGCGCCTTCGCCTGCTTCGCGCGCGGCTGATAGTGCGTCCGCGGCGTTTCCGATCTGCTTCTCCGACAGTTCCGGCGCTCCTGGCAGGCGGCGGACCATGCCTCCCTCCTGATCTGTCATCAGGAGGAGCGACGCGTGGACAGGGCTCGCTTGATTGGCGTGCTGCAGCTCGCGGGTCACGGCTCGGAGTTGCGCCCGGCTTGCGATGTTGGGTTCAAAAAAGATCACGCCGGCTGCTTCGCCGCTCTGGATACGTGCAATCAGGGATGCGGGAGGCGTGAGCCCCGAATAGGCGTAGATGATGCGCTGTCCTGCGAGTTGCCGAATCGACAGCCGCTGGAGCGCCGAAGAGCTAGCCGGCGCCTGCGTGCCACCTGATGACGTGGTGGACTCATTGCCCGGCCGTGGGGCTTGGGCGGTGCTCCTCGCCGCTTGCGCATCGTTCGATTGTCTAGATCCTCCGCAAGACGCGATGATTACGAGTGCGGCGACCGCGCCGAGTCCGAGCGCGCTAGCGCGGACCCTGCGCCGACCTAACATGGTCGGGGGCTTAGCGCCGCATGCTGAATGCGCCAACCGCCGCCGTCTTCGGCCATCGTGTACGACCCAGACCACATCCGGCATCCGTATTCGCTGTCGTCCGTCGTTAGTGACACGACTTCCACTGTCGCGGTCGAGTTGGTGCTAGAGGTAAGGTGTCCTGTGAAGTGAACACTCTCTATGTGGGAGCGCTGCTCGCTCGCTATGAATTCCGCTTCATCGAGGTTGACGGCGCCTGGTGCTAGGTAGCTGTACGCACCCGAGAAATTGTGCTGTTGAACGTCTGACCAGTAGGCGGAGAGCGTAGTGAGTGGTTCGCTCTTCCGGGGACGCGGGGCGCTAGTCGTGGTTGAGGACGGCGTACTTGATTCTTCAGATGGTTCTAGCGACGGCGCCTTCGATTCGTGGGCCAATTGCCATATCGTGGAGATGCCTTCGTCCCATTCAGCCTTCGCCGGTTCGTACTGCGTTGTGAAATGCGCGAGTGTCGCCGGGCTGGGGGTTCCTGTGTAGGCGACGAGCGCGCCCATTGCGTTCTTGAGGCTGTTCGCACTGGTGAACACCTGTACCGCCGCTTTTTCGACTTCGCCGCTGAAGTTTGTGGTAGCGAAGCTATTGCGCACTTCGTCAATATTGTTGTGCGCTTCCTGCGCGGTCTTAGCGAGCTCGTCGATCTTTTCTTCGGTTTCTTCTTTCTGGAGCTCACCGACAGTCACCTCGACTCCGTCGATGTTGACGGCCACTCGTCTTGCAGCCAAGCCGTGTTCGGTGATCCATTCGTGTGCTTCCTTCTCGGAGTGCGACCCAGCGGTCGTGCCGGTGGATGAGGAAGACGAGGACGAAGATTTGTTGCCGCTCGCGACAGCGCCGATGATGGCGAGTACAACAAGGCCTGCGACGACCCACGGCCACTTTCTGCGTCGCCGTCGCGGCGCTGGCGCCGCCGGAGCGAGGGTTGGGGATGCGGGCGCCAACGGGGCCGTGGGGCGCGCCACCTCATCCTCCGGTGCGACGGGATGTCCGCAGGCGCCGCAGAACTTGATGCCGGCGGCGAGCGGAGCACCGCACTCCGTGCAAAACGATTGGCCCCCCGGCATAGCGCGAGTGTATCCGGGTCTGTTGGCCTCCAGCTTGGACGTCCAACTGGCCGGGCGCGCACCTGGCTAGTCTTCCCGTTGAGGCAGTGACGCTAAGCGTGAACCAGTACAAGCACAAGCCCGCAGCGATTCCCAGTGACGGACGTGAGGAGTTCGCTTGCCCAGCCGGATGAGGGAACAGTAATGCTCCGACAGTCCTGTAGCTGCAGCGATCGACGCGATCGGCATCTCCCGCAGACCGGGCAGGATCTCTGAAGAAAAGACGGATGGGTCGGGTCGCTCACCGACCCAAGCCGCGACGGCGGCCTGGTGCGCGGCGTTCTTGGACCCGCGGAGCTGCGCCGCTCGTCCGCCGTGCCCTGGGTCGCGTTGTTCTGCGCGGAGCCTGGCGAGGACGGCGGCGGCGTTTTGGCGGCCGCGATTGCCGTTCGTTTGCCACCGTGACTGGCGGCAGGACTCGCAGTACCGGTGCCGGCGGGTTGGTACGGGGGCGCCGCAGTCCCGACAGCTGTCGGGTAGCGCAGGTGCGGAGCTCGGGGCCGGCCGCGCCCGGCGGGACCGGTTGCGGTTGTCCCAGGCGGTCTTGTGATTGGCGCGCGTCAGCGGCGTCACGGTGTCGCCCCGGTCCGCGGTGAGGATGTGGGCGGTGCGCTCGACGTGCGGCGCCACCTGACCGGACCCCGTTCATGGGTCCACCTGTTGTGAGAGTCGGTGGGTTTGTGTCGGTTGAAGGGTAGGGGTGTCGCCGTCTCGCGGAGTGAGCCCGTAGGGCGATCGCAGCGAGGCGGCGGGCGGCTCGTGCTGGGCCCTCCAGGCGCGGGCGAACCGGGCGGGTGTTTTCATGCCGAGCGCTGAGTGGGGCCGGTGCTCGTTGTAGTCCTGGCGGTAGTCCTCGATGAGCACCTTGGCCTCGGCGAGGCAGGAGAACTGCTCGACGGCGAGCAGCTCGTCGCGGACCCTGCTGCCGAAGGACTCGACGTAGGGGTTCTGCCATGGGCTGCCGGGGTCGATGTAGCTGCTGCTGGTGCCGGCGAAGCGGCACCAGTCCTTCAGGGCGTTCGCGGTCATCTCAGGGCCGTTGTCGCAGCGGACGAACTCCGGTGC
>Ga0182030_10015203_pt1 | contig 15101 bp, 12 predicted proteins | sample 812S3MmetaG_FD_121299 | JGI IMG/M metagenome (GOLD analysis project Ga0182030, IMG submission 121299) | Permafrost microbial communities from Stordalen Mire, Sweden - 812S3M metaG (Illumina Assembly) | ecosystem: Environmental > Terrestrial > Soil > Wetlands > Permafrost | place: Sweden... | reverse complement strand
CTGCAAATCAGTGCGATCCATACCTCATGGATTCAGAGATTGGAGTCCGTGGCAAGGGGCACCCGGAAATCAGCAGCCGCGCCCCAGATCAGCGCGCCGGAAATGGGGGTGGGTAATTACGCGAACGGAAAGCCATTCACGCTCATGGCACACGCTCATGGCCTCGGCCGGTTTCGACGCCGAAGTTGTCGAGCGAGTCGACACAAGGTTGAAGAAACTTGTGGGAAGGTTCTCCTACGCCTATGCGGCCATTGAAGTCGCATTCGGCTATCGGAATTACGATATGGAAGTAACAACCCACGATTCAAAATTCTTGGCCAAACTGGTGATTGTCACGAATTCAAGATATTACGGCGGGAGCTTCGTCATCGATAAAGAGACGAGCGCGCTGACGCCCGGCATGAAGCTTATTTTCGTGCGCGACTTATCTATAATTACGTTGATTAAGCTTGCGACCGACCTGCTCATGGGAAAGCTTGGCGACTCCTCCCTGGTCGGAAGAATGCCCGTCCGAAACGTGCAATTGCGATCCCAACGCGATATCGCCACGCAAATCGACGGAGACTATTTGGGAACGACGCCAATGACGGTTTCCGAATGTCCCGAGACCATCGAGGTCATTATTGGGTAGGATCATCTGCTTGGCATGGATCAACTGTTTACCGCTTCGGCGCGAAAATCGCCCGTTTCTTCATTAAATTCAATTATTTTCATTATCATCGTTTTTCCCAACCGCGCCGCTCACCCCCTCGGCCGCGCCCTGGTCGTCGGCGCGGCGCTGGCGGGGTCGTCGGGCCAGAGGTGGCGCGGATAACGGCCCTTCATCTCCTTCTTGACCTCGCTCCAGGAGCCCGCCCAAAAGCCCGGCAGATCGCGCGTCGTCTGGATCGGGCGATGCGCCGGCGACAGCAGTTCCAGCGTCACCGCGGCGCGACCGCGCGCCAGCGTCGGATGTTTCGCAAGGCCGTAAAGTTCCTGCACGCGCACCGACAGCAGCGGCCCGTTCGGCGCGGCGTAATCGAGCGCGATGCGCGAACCGGCGGCCGTCTCGAAAAACGCCGGCGCCTCGGCGTCGAGACGATGCGACAACTGATAGGGCAACAGGGTCGCCAGCGCCGCGTCGAGATCGGACGGCGCGATCAATGCAAGATTCGCCCGGCCGATGATGAAGGGCGCCAGCCAGTCCTCGGCGCCTTGCGCCAACGCGGCGTCGCTAAGGTCGGGCCATTCGTCGCCCTCGATAGGGCGATCCGAAGCGACGCCCGTCGCAAACGACAGGCTATGGCGAAGAAAAGCCACGCGGTCGCGCAATTGCGTTTGCGCCTTGGTCCAGGGCAGTCGCTCCACGCCGAGCGCGGCGATTCCGCGCGCAAGAGTTTGAGCGTTTTCCAAGGTCGGCTCGACCGAGAGATTCTGTTCGGCGAGGCGGAGCGCGCCCAGCCGGCGGAAACGGCGACGACGCAGACCGCCGCTCGCCGGATCGAACGAGGTTTCGTCGAGCGTCTCGATACGCTTCGCGGCAAGCTGCTCCACCTCTTCGAGCGTCAGCGCGCAGGCCGCCAGAATGCGCGCCTGCGCGGCGCGTCCGGCGATCTCCGCGACAGCGAGATAGATTTCGCGCGCCAGGGCGTGCTCTGGCGGCAAGGAAGCCGCGCGACCATTGGCCATGGTGAAATCGCCGCCGCCGCGCGCCTTGGCGATGCGGTCGGGAAAAGCCAGCGCCACCAGCGCGCCGTCGGAGAGAGGCGTCTTATCTCCAGCTTGCCGCGCCGTCTCCGCCTGCCGCGCCCAACTTGCCGCGAGCCGCCGCGCGTCGCCGGCGCGCTTGTCCCGGTCGGCGCGCAGCCGCTCCAGCCGATGCGAAAGATCCGAATCCAGCCCTCCGAGGCCGCGTTCGGAAAGCAGCATCGCCAACATCGCCGCGCGAGAAGCCTCGCCATGAGCGGCGGCCTCGATCACCATCGAGGCGAGGCGTGGCGGCAACGGCAGCGCGCGCATCGCCTCGCCCTTCGACGTCAGCCGGCCGTCGGCGTCGAGCGCACCGAGATCGCGGTCGAGCAACGCGGCCTCGGCCCAGGCGGCGCGCGGCGGCGGATCGAGAAAAGCCAGCGTCCCGGCGTCGCGGACGCCCCAATGCGCGAGATCGAGCACGAGGCCGGAGAGATCGGCGGCGAGAATTTCGGGGGCGGCGAAAGCCGGCAGCGCGCCGGTCGCCGCCTCCTCCCACAGGCGATAGCAAACGCCCGGCTCGACGCGCCCCGCCCTGCCCCGCCGCTGATCGACATTGGCGCGCGAGGCGCGGATGGTCTCCAGCCGCGTCAGCCCAAGATTGGGCTCGAACACCGGCACGCGCGACAGGCCGCAGTCGATCACAATGCGCACGCCCTCAATCGTCAGCGAGGTTTCGGCGATCGAGGTGGCGAGCACGATCTTGCGTCGACCGGGCGGCGTCTTGGCGATGGCGCGGTCCTGCTCGGCGCGATCCAGCGCGCCGTAAAGCGGCGCGAGATCGACATTGGCGGGGAGCGCGCGTTCGGCCAACAGCGCGGCGACGCGGGCGATTTCGCCCTGCCCCGGCAGAAAGGCGAGGATCGAGCCCTCCTGTTCCGCCAGCGCCCGCCGCACGGCCCGAGCGACCTCCGCCTCGACGCGAAGACTGGGATCGCGGCCGAGATAGCGCGTCTCGACCGGAAAGGCGCGGCCCGCGCTTTCGATCACCGGGGCCGGAAGCCCGTCGTTTTGACGGGCGTCCCCTTGGGGCGCCCTATGGCCCATCAGCGCCCCGACACGCGCGCCGTCGAGCGTCGCCGACATGACGAGCAGGCGCAAATCCTCGCGCAACGCTCCTTGTGCGTCCAGCGCCAGGGCGAGGCCGAGATCGGCGTCGAGCGAGCGCTCGTGAAACTCGTCGAACAACACGCAAGCGACGCCGGCAAGCTCGGGGGCATCGAGAATCATGCGTGCGAACACGCCCTCGGTGACGACCTCGATGCGGGTCTTGGCGGAGATTTTGGATTCGAGCCGCATCCGCAGCCCAACGGTCTCGCCGACGGCTTCATCGAGCGAGGCCGCCATGCGCGCGGCGGCGGCGCGCGCGGCGAGGCGGCGCGGCTCCAGCAGAATGATTTTTTTATCGCCGCGCCACGGCGCGTCCAGCAACGCCAGCGGAACGCGCGTCGTCTTGCCGGCGCCGGGCGGCGCGACCAGCACGAGATTGTTTTGCGCGCCAAGCGACGCGCGAAGCTCGTCGAGGATGGCGTCGATCGGCAGCCGGTCGCCAAAGGCGCGCGTCACAAAGGGCTCCAGAAGGATTTGCAGATCATCGCGCTCACGAGGCCGCCGCCAGCCGCGCCGCCGCACTTGCATGCCCAATCAGCGGCAGCAGCGCCGCGAGTTCCGGGCCCGTCTCGGCGCCGGTCAACGCGAGGCGCAGCGGATGGAACAGCGCGCGGCCCTTGCGGCCGGTCGCGGTTTTGATTGCGCCGGTCCAAGCGCTCCAGGTCGTTGCGTCCCACGGCTCGGCCGGCAACAGCTCCAGGGCGGCCCACAAAAGCTCCCCGTCCTCGCGATGCGGGGTGATTTCTCCCGCGACCACGCGCCACCAATCGAGCACGTCGTCGAACCGCGTTAAATTGCCGCGAACCGCGAGCCAGAAAGGCTCCGCCTTGAAGCCCACGATGTCATGCGCCGCCAGCCGCTCGCGGACATCTTCGAAGGTGAGCATCGCCAGCGTGCGGTGGGTCAGCGTCGCGAGATCGGCGGGGTCGAAGCGCGCCGGATTGCGCGAGACGTGGGAAAGATCGAAATGCCCCGAGAGTTCTTGCAGCGAGCGCACCGCCCGCACCGCCTCGGACGAGCCGGTCAGCGTCGCCAGCGCTGCGACGGCCAGCGCTTCGAAGCCCTCCTCGCGCAGCGAGGCGATCGACAAGGAGCCGGTCCGCTTCGAGAGCCCCTCGCCGCAGCCCGAGACCAAAAGATTGTGATGCGCGAAGACCGGCGCAACCCGATCCGGCGCCAGCGCGGCGAACAGTTGCAATTGCACCGCCGTATTGGTCACGTGATCCTCGCCGCGAATAATATGGGTGATCGCCAGGTCGATGTCGTCGACGACCGAGGGCAGCGTATAGAGAAAACTGCCGTCCTCGCGGATCAGCACCGGGTCCGACAGCGAAGCGCAGTCGATATGCGCCTCGCCGCGAATAAGATCGCGCCAGGCCACCGACTTGTGTTCGAGCAAGAAGCGCCAATGCGGGCGCCGACCCTCGGCCTCCCAGCGCGCACGCGTTTCTTGCGAAGCGTTCAGGGCGGCGCGGTCGTAGACCGGCGGCAGCCCGCGCGCCTGCTGCATCTTGCGCCGCTTCTCCAATTCCTCGGCGGTCTCGAAGCAAGGATAGAGCCGAGCCATCGCGCGCAGGCGGTCCGCCGCCGCCTCGTAAAGCGCGCCGCGGTCCGACTGGCGAAGCGTTAAGTCCGGGACGACGCCCAGCCACGCGAGGTCGACCTCGATCTCCTGCGCGAAGGCCGCGGTGGAGCGGGCGAAATCAGTGTCATCGAAACGAAGCACGAATCTACCATGGTGCTGCGACGCGAAGAGACGATTGAACAGCGCCACCCGCGCGTTGCCGATATGGATACGGCCGGTGGGCGAGGGCGCGAAACGGACGATTGGAGTTGTCATGAGCAAGCTTCAACACAAGGTTTGGGAAAGTCCCCGGCGGGAGGCAGGTCTCGCGCCGGCTCCCTTTTGCCAAGACGGCGCGCAAATGTCAGGCGGAATATTGAGCCTGCCCCGTCCCGGCCTTCGCCTTGGGGCCGCCGCCGAGCGCAAGAAGCGCGCTTTCGCCCGGCCCGCCGCCGACGCGACGCGGAATTTCGACGCCGCGCGACATCAGGCTTGATGAGAGGCCGAATATGACGATTGTCGCTTATATATGCGCGGTCTGGTGCGTCGCGCTGGTTGTTCTCAATTTTTCCGCGATGTTCGTGACGGCGCGCAAATGCCGGGCGCGGCCACGCGATCTGCCGGTTCCTTTGACGCCGCCGGCTGTCTCGCTGGTGCGGCCGCTGCGCGGACTCGAGACCTTTAGCGAGGAGACGCTGCGCGCCTCTTTCGTTTTGGATTATCCCGATTACGAGTTGCTGTTCTGCGTGCAGGCGCCGCATGATCCGATCGTCCCGCTGGTCGAACGGTTGATCGCCGAATATCCCAATATTCCTGCGCGGCTGTTGATCGGCGACGATTATGTCAGCGCCAATCCCAAGCTCAATAATTGCGTCAAGGGCTGGGACGCGGCCAAGCATCGCTATGTCATTCTGGCCGACTCGAACGCCCTGCCGCCGCGCGACTATATTCAAACCATGCTGGCGGCGTTCCGCGACGACACGGCGCTGGTGATCTCCATGCCGATCGGTTCGCGCCCCGAGGGTTTTTGGGCCGATGTCGAATGCGCGGTGCTCAATACGTTTCAGGCGCGCTGGCAATATGGGGCCGAGGCGATCGGCATTGGCTTCGCGCAGGGCAAGAACATGATGTGGCGGCGCGAGGTGCTGGACCGCGCCGGCGGCATCCGCGCGCTCGCCGCCGAGATCGCCGAGGACGCCGCTTCGACCAAGATCGTTCGCGCGCAAGGCTTGCGCGTTCGGCTCGTGGACATGCCGTTCGAACAGCCGCTGGGGCGGCGCGCGGCGCGCGAGGTCTATTCGCGTCATGTGCGCTGGGCGCGGCTGCGACGCGTGACCTTTCCGGCCTATTTCGCGCCGGAATTCATGAACGGCAGTTTCGCTCCGGTGTTTCTGGGCGCCTATGCGGCGTTGCAACTCGACGGCGACGCGGCGCTGACTGCGGGAGCGATCCTCGTCTCGCTTTATGGCGGGGAGATGCTGCTGGCGCGCATTTGCGGCTGGGCGCTCGATTGGCGCACGCCGCTCGCGCTGCTGGCGCGCGACATAATGCTGCCAGTGATGTTCCTCGACGCCTGTCTGTTCGACGACTTCGTTTGGCACGGCAATGAAATGACCGTGCGTGAGGAAGAGGAAACGACGACAGCCGGGTGAGCGGCCGACGGCTCGGCGAGCGATTCACGATCTCGCCCCTGTCCGTTGTCGCTTGCGGCGTCGCTTGCGGCCGATTCATCATCCACGCAGAAATCCACGTCGCGGCCCTTACGAAGGGGGCCGCGACGTCCTAGTTTGCAAAAGGGGAGCGCGCGGGGCGAGCCAGCGGGGCGGTGCGAGGCTCCGTTTCAGCGCTAAGGAGACTGCATCATGTTGCGCAAATTGACAACTATTGTGGCGCTGGGAGCCGCGCTGGCCTTTCCGGCGGCGGCGCTCGCACGCGGCGGAGGCGGCGGCGGACATGGCGGCGGCGGTGGCGGACATGGCGGCGGTTTTGGCGGCGGTTTTGGCGGGGGGCACGGCGGCGGTTTTGGCGGGGGCCACGGCGGCGGTTTTGGCGGGGGCCACGGCGGCGGGTTCGCCCGCTATGGCGGTGGGGGCGGCTATGGCGGCTATGGCGGCGGGGGCGACTGGGGCGACTGGGGTGATTGGTGGCCCTTCTACGGCTACGACGAGTCCTATTCCAACCCCTACTACAATCAGCCCGTTTATTACGTCGTCCATGTGCATCACTATGTGCATCACTATGCTTCAAAATGCCATAACGTGAACCACTCGATCTGGCATCGTGGCATGCGTTATTCGCGGACGGCGCGGGTCTGCCGCTGACGACGCCGTCGGCGGAGGGGTTGTCCCCTACTCCGCCGCCGCCTGTTCCCTGGCGCCGCGCGCGAGGCGCTCGGTCTTGAGCAGTTCAGCGACGAGGAACGCCACCTCGATCGCCTGCTCGGCGTTGAGGCGCGGATCGCAGTAGGTGTGGTAGCGGTCGCGAAGGTCGTTCTCCGAGATCGCCCGGGCGCCGCCGGTGCATTCGGTCACGTCTTTGCCGGTCATTTCGAGATGAATGCCGCCGGCAAAGGTTCCCTCCGCCTGATGCACGGCGAAAAAGCCCCGGATTTCCGCCATGATGCGGTCGAAGGGGCGCGTCTTGTAGCCGCTCGCGCTGATGGTGTTGCCGTGCATCGGATCGCAGGACCAGACCACGCTCCGGCCCTCGCGCGACACGGCGCGGATCAGCGCCGGGAGTTTGTCCTCGACCTTTTCGGCGCCGAAGCGGCAGATCAGCGTCAGCCGGCCCGGCGCGTTGTCGGGGTTTAGAACGTCGATCAGTTGCAGCAGCCCGTCGGGCGTCAGGCTCGGGCCGCATTTGAGGCCGAGCGGATTCTTGACGCCGCGCAAATAGTCGATGTGCGCGCCGCCCGGCTGGCGCGTGCGGTCGCCCGCCCACAGCATATGGCCGGAGGTCGCGTAGTAATCGCCCGTCGTCGAGTCGACGCGGGTCAGCGCCTGCTCGTAGCCCAGCAGCAGCGCCTCGTGCGAGGTGTAGAAATCGGTCTGGCGCAGTTCGGGATGATGCTCGGGATCGAGTCCGATCGCCCGCATGAAGCCGAGCGTTTCGGTGATATGGTCGGCGAGCTTCTGGTAGCGTTCCGACTGCGGGCTGTTCTTGACGAAACCCAGCATCCAGCGATGGGCGTTTTCGAGATTGGCGAAACCGCCATTGGCGAAGGCGCGCAGCAGATTTAGCGTCGCCGCCGACTGGCGATAGGCCTGCAACTGCCGCTCGGGATTAGGAACGCGCGAGGCCTCGCTGAACTCGATGTCGTTGATGATGTCGCCGCGATAGCTCGGCAACTCCTGGTCGCCCTTTTTCTCGGTCGGCGAGGAGCGCGGCTTGGCGAATTGGCCGGCGATGCGTCCGACCTTGACCACCGGCGAAGCGGCGGCGAAGCTCAGCACCACGGCCATCTGCAGGAAAACGCGGAAGAAATCGCGGATATTGTCGGCGCAGTGCTCCTCGAAAGCCTCGGCGCAATCGCCGCCCTGAAGCAGAAAAGCCTTGCCCGCCGCGACATCGGCGAGGACGCGGGTCAGATTGCGCGCCTCGCCGGCGAAAACGAGCGGCGGAAATCCGGCGAGCTGGCGTTCGACCGCGGCCAAGGCGGCTTCGTCGCGATAGACCGGCGTCTGCTCGATCGGTTTATGTCTCCAGCCGCTAGGCGTCCAACGTTCCACTGTTCCCCGACTCCACTCTTTTTGCGCCCAGGTTCGGCGCCCCTTTAACGGGGTTATACAGGAAGCCCCGCGCCAAGGCGATAATTTTGCGCGGACGCCGACAACACCGCCAAAGCTGGCCCCGCTCCCGCCGAGTCGCTATAAGCGAAAATCCCTCCCCCCGTTCGAGGTCTTGATGCCGATCATCTTGTCGCAAATGCTGGAGGCCTATCGCTGGATCGGCGCGCTGCTGGTCCTCTCCGCCCATTCCACCAATCTATTCCTCAGCCTCCACGACATCATGACCGCGCCGCACGCCCCACCGGTCTATGTCTGGTGGTTCGCGGCCAGCTTCGAGTTCGGCCATCAGGCGGTGCTCGGCTTTTTCGTGATGTCCGGCTATCTCGTCGGCGGCTCCGTGCTCGCCAGCATCCGCAAGCAAAAGGATTTTTTGCGCGAATATTCGATCCACCGCTTCGCGCGCATCTATGCCGTCACCGTCCCTGCGCTCATCTTGACCTTCATCGCCGACGGCTTGGGCCGCAACTTCCTGCCCAACACCTATTTTTACGATCTGCCGCTGTTCGCGGGCCATTTCAGCGCCAGCGTATTCATCGGCAATGTATTGAATTTTCAGGAAATTTTCACAGTCACCTATGGCACCAACAGCCCGCTGTGGTCGCTCGCCTGCGAGTTTTGGTATTACGTCACCTTCCCGCTGCTCTTGGCCCCGCTGGCGCGCAACTATCCCAACTGGTTCCGCTACGGCGGTTTCGCGGTCGGCGTCGCGATTTTTCTGTCGCTGGCGAGCGCGCCGTGGTTTCGCTTCGGCTTCGTGCTCTGGGTCATCGGCGCGTTGGCGAGCCTGCCGCGCCGGCCGCTGATCGCCTCGCGCTGGGGCGCGCTGGCGATTTATTTCGCGGCGCTGGTTCCCATTCGCTTGGCCGTGCGCGGGCCGCTGCTGGCTGCGCATCCCTGGCTACAGGACGCCGCCGATCTGCTGAGTTCGCTCCTGCTCGCCAATCTGATGCTGACCGTGCGCTACTCGCCCACGCAGGGATGGAACGCGCTACGGCCGCAATTCCACAAGACCTTGGCCGATTTTTCCTTCTCGCTCTACAGCATCCACATGCCGATCCTGATCCTGCTGCGCACGATCGAGGATTCCGTCATGGGTCCGCAATGGGCGAAGCAACTGGCGACGCCGGCGCATTGGGCGACGGTGGCGGCGGTGATGAGCATATGCATCGCCGTCGCCTATGGCTTTTCGCGGCTTACCGAAGCGCACACAGGCGCCGCGCGGCGCTATTTGAGCGCCGCCCTGCCCTGCTTCACGCCGGCGGCGCCCCGAGTTGGCAGTAGTTAGGCGCGCAAGCTCCGCGCCGGCGCACGCATGGTGACGAGTTCCTCGGCCATGGTCGGATGCAGCGCCATTGTCGCGTCGAAATCGGCCTTGGTCGCCCGCATGCGCAGGGCGATGGCGACGAGTTGAGCCATTTCGCCCGCCTCCGGCCCCAAAATATGCGCGCCGACCACGCGGTCGCTGGCGCCGTCGACGAGCAGCTTCATATAAACCTGCGCGCCGCGCCCCGACAGCGTCGCCTGCATCGGACGGAAAGCCGTCTCGAACACCGCGACCTCGCCTAAGCGCGCCGCCGCCTCTTCTTCCGTCAGGCCGACCGTGCCGATTTCCGGCGTCGAGAACACCGCGCTCGGCACGCAGTCGTAATCGACCTCCGCGTCTCCGCCGCCAAAAAGCCGGTCGGCGAAGGCCTGGCCCTCGCGGATCGCCACGGGCGTGAGGTTGATGCGGTCGGTCACGTCGCCGACCGCATAGATCGACGGGACGCTGCTTTGCGCCCGCGCGTCGACGATGACCGCGCCATTCTCCCGCAGCCGCACGCCCGCCCGCTCCAGCCCCAGACCCGCCGTCGAGGGACGTCGCCCGGTCGCCGCGAGCACGACATCGACCTCTATGTCCGCGCCATCGGCGAGGCGAGCAAGCACGCCGTCGACGGTTTTTTCCAACGCGATCGGCGGCGCGGCGGCGTGCAAGGCGACGCCGCTTTGGGCCATCGCCGCGGCCAGCCGCTTGCGCACATCGAGATCGAAGCCGCGCAGCGGCAGTTCGGCGCGAAAGGCCATATGCGTTTGCGCCCCCAGCCGCGCGAAAACGCAGGCGAATTCGACCGCGATATAGCCCGCGCCGATCACCAGCAGCCGCTTGGGGAAAGTCGGAAGGTCGAAAATCTCGTTGGAGCTGATCGCCAGTTCGATGCCGGGAATTCTCGGCTCCATCACCGGCGCGCCGCCGGTGGCGATTAGGATCGCCTTCGTCCGCGCTGTTTCGCCCTTGGCGAAACGCACGGTCTCGCCATCCTCCGCCACGGCGCGCTGGCGGATCAATTCGACGCCGGCCTTTTCGAGATTTTGCGCGTAGAGGCCCTCGAGCCGGGTGATTTCCTGTTCCTTGGCGGCGACCAAGCGCCGCCAGTCGAAACGCGGCGGCTCAAGGCTCCAGCCAAAGGCCGCCGCGTCCTCGAAGGCGTCGCGAAAACGGCTCGCCAGCACATAGAGTTTTTTCGGCACGCAGCCTCTGATGACGCAGGTGCCGCCGACGCGAAATTCTTCCGCGATGGCGACGCGGGCGCCGTGGTTCGCGGCGACGCGCGCCGCGCGAACCCCGCCCGAACCCGCGCCAATGACGATAAGATCGAATTCCCTTTGCGACATCGGCTAAACCTCGCGCGGCGCGCCGAATCGCGCGCCTTTAGTTGGCTAGCATTCTTCGCGGGCGGGCGGTATCGCAAGGTTTCGCGGTCGGATTGAACATCGCCGGCGCGACATCGCTGGCTTCGACTCTTCCGACTTCGCGGGAGCTTTTTTAGCGGCCTCACAAATGGGCGCCCCCGTCATTTGAACCGAACCAAAGTCGATCTGTCTAACCATGAAAAGATGCGCTTTTGGTCGTCCGTGAGTTCGGGCGCGGCATCCGAGTGGTCCACCAGTTCAAGCGGAGCATCGAAGCGCGTATTCTGTAATATCATCAAAGCCTCGTCGATCAGTTTGATGTGCTCGGCGAGCGAATCAATCTGCTTCTCGCAGGCGGTGATGCGGTTCGCGACGACAACCTCCATGAGGTTTTCGCCCTCCGCCACGCGAAACCGATCCTTAAGCCGGTGAGCGTCGTCGAGAGCCTTTGAAAAATGACCCTTTTGCGTAATCAATTCCTGGCGCTTCTCGGCCAAGGCGACGGCCGTCCGGCCGATAATGTCCGAATCTTTTCGAAGATTCGGCGGCGTCCTGCTGAGTTTGAGTAACGCCAGATCGAGTCCGACAGACAAAACATCGACGATTTTCTTCCGGTGAGGATCCAGCGCGGGAGCGCCGATCTCGCCACTCTCGTCATATCGGGCGCGACGGATCGGATCGGAGAGAACATCATAGGCGGTCTTCAGTTCGTTGAAGGCTTCGACCGAGCCGCCGCCGTCGGGATGGGTGGCGCGCACATTCTTCCGGAACGCGCGCCTGATCGTCGCGAGATCCGCATCGCGCGACACCCCCAGCACTGCATATAAATCCATCATAATTTGCGACCGCCTCGGTCGAGAGCTTTACGCGGGACTCGGTTGAGCCGCATGCGCCATCCGCATCTTGGACGCCCGACGGACTATCGTTAGCGCCTCGGTGGCGACGGATCAATGACCATAAAGCCCGATCATGCGACGGCTCTAACGGCGCCAGGCGAACAGCGCGCCCGAGATAATTGGGTGGGACGACGCGCGAACCCCGCCGGAGCCCGCGCCAATGACGATAAGATCGAATTCGTTTTGCGGCGTCGGCCAGCCCTCGCGCGGGAGCGGCGAGGCAAGGCGGGCGCGACAATAAGACCGGCTTCCCTAAAACAACGAGGCCGAAGGCATAAAGTTCCGTGCACGCCAAGTGCGCGCCACACAGTGCGCGCCACACAGTGCGCGCCACACAGTGCGCGCCACACAGTGCGCGCCACACAGTGCGCGCCACACAGTGCGCGCCACACAGTGCGCGCCACACAGTGCGTCGGCCGCCGAAGACACTCCCCCTCACCCCGCGTGAAGCGTCCTGCCGATCTTCGAGAGCCACGAATCCGTGTGCTCCAGCGGCGCAAGGCCGCCAGTCTTCAGCAGGGCCACGGCGTCCTGGTACCACTGCGAGTCCGGGTAGTTGTGGCCGAGAATGGCGGCGGCGGTCTGGGCCTCGTCGGTCACGCCCATCGAGAGATAGGCCTCGGTGAGGCGATAGAGCGCCTCCTCGGTGTGGCGGGTGGTTTGGTATTTGCCGAGCACATCGTGGAAGCGGTTGATTGCGGCGGGAAAATTCTTGCGCATCAGGTAAAAGCGGCCGACCTGCATTTCCTTGGCGGCGAGTTGGTCGCGCGCGACCTGCATCTTCGTCTTGGCGTCGGCGGCATATTCCGAGGTCGGGAATTTTTCGACCAGCGACGAGAAGAACGCCAGCGCCTTCTCCGAATTGGTCTGGTCCTGCATCACATTGGTGATCTGATTATAATAGGACATGCCGCCGATGTAATACATATAGGGCGTATCGGGCGACTTCGGATAAAGGCCAATGTAACGCGTGGCCGAGGTCACCGCGTCGTCGTAGGCCGGTTTCTCGAACTGCGCGAAAGTGGTCATCAAGAGACCCTTGCGCGCCCACTGCGAGAAGGGATATTGCTTTTCCAGCTCGCCGAATTTCTTGGCGGCGTTTTCGAAATCACTACGCTTCAGAAAGAGCAGGCCCTGATTATAGAGATCCTCGGCGGGAACGACCGGCGTGATTTCGGTCTTGTATTTTTCGCCGCCGCCGCTGAACAGATTGGTGATGGCATCGAGAGGATCCGCGCGCGCATCGCGCGGCTGCGCCGCCAAAAACAGCGCGAGCGGCAAAACCAAAATCCGTATCGAGCGAAACAAAACCATCATCACAGCGGCCTCTCGCGGCGTTCGAGCGCTGGAGGCGCCCGGAAAATTTCGGCGTAGCTTTAACCCAAAGCGTCTCGCGGCGCCACACGCCGGCGGCGCGGCGATCCCGCGAGATTGTCATCAACGAGTTTCTTCGGGCAAGATTAAGGCGACAAGCCAAGTCCCAGCCGAGGCGCGTCCGCCTCGCGGCGCCGAACTCCCGGCGCCGAACGCGCCGAACCCTTGGCGTCGCCGGTCAGCGCGAAGGCGGAAGGGCTCGTCATCAACCGTTCGATCAGCGCGAGATTGAGACCGTGCCCGCCGCGATAGGAACGGAAGGCGCCGTGGATCGGCGCGCCGGCCAGCGCGAGATCGCCGATCACGTCGAGCATTTTGTGGCGCGCCATTTCGTCCGGGTAGCGCAACCCTTGCGGATTGAGCACGCGGTCGCCGTCGAAAATCACGCAATTGTCGAGCGAGGCGCCGAGCGCCAGCCCCTGGCGCCAAAGCTGCTCGGCGTCGCGCAGAAAGCCGAAGCTGCGCGCCGACGCGAGTTCTTGCGCGAAAATGCGCGAGGTGAGCGGCAACGCCAGCCTTTGGCGCCCAATGGCGCCAGGAAAAGCAATCTCCACGTCAATATCGAGGCGATCATGGTTGGTCGGCGCGAATTCGGCCCAGCCGGCGCCGTCGCTCACCCGCACCGGCTCGACGATCTTTATTGCGCGGCGCGGAGCTGCGAGACGCTTTACCCCCGCGGCTCGAATCGCCGCCACAAACTGCCGCGCCGAGCCGTCCATCGCCGGGATCTCGCCCGCGTCGAGTTCAACCAGCGCATTGTCGACGCCGACGCCGGCGAGCGCCGCCATCAGATGCTCGATCGTCGAGACCCGCGCCGCGCCGCAGGAAATCTCGGTGCGCAGCCGCGTTGAGCGGACATTGGTCCAATGCGCGGCGATCGGACGATCGGCGTCCCCGATGGCGAAAACAACGCCGGTTCCGGCTTCGGCGGGAGACAGCGCCAGTCGCGCCGGGACATCGCTGTGCGCGCCCCGCCCCGAAAGAACGACGGATTTGCGCAAGCTCGTCTGGCGCGATGTTGTGTCGAAACACGGCTTCATGGCGTTTTGGCGATCCTCATTAGGCGCCCACATTGAGCGAGGCGTGCGCAATTTTTCTCGAAGCGACCATAAGCTAGCCTAAGCCGTCGCTCCAATCACGCTTTACGACAGTTTGTTACAGCATCGCCGCCCGCGCGCGCAACCAGGAGGCCTAACGCGCCGGCTGGAGCGAAGACCGTGGAAACATCTGTATCCGGAACGGAACAATTCTGCTCGCGGAGCGTTATTTGCTCGACGACTCTTCGATCTCGAAAGGCGAAACAGGGGGACGACGGATGACTGTCGCTCGCATACTGGCCAAAAAAGGCCGCAACGTCGCAACGACCGGACCAGAACAAACATTGCAGGAAATCTCGATCGAATTGACGCGGCGAGGCATCGGAGCATTGGTGGTCGTCGATACAAGCGACGCGATCGTTGGGATCATCTCCGAGCGCGACATCGTCGCCGCGATCGCCGACCGCGGGACGGACGCCCTGGCCGATCCCGTCGCGCGCCACATGACCAAAAATCCACAAGTGGCGGCGGAGCGCGATACGGTCAATTCCACAATGGAAACGATGACCAATCAACGCTTCCGGCACTTGCCCGTCACGGAGAGGGGGCACCTTACCGGGATCGTCTCGATTGGGGATGTCGTCAAATATCGGATCGAAGAGATCGAATATGAGCATAAGGCGTTGCGCGACTATATCGCGACCGCGTAACCGAGCGCGGATAGGCGATCGCACGGATACGGACCGTCGCCAGGGCTCGTTCGTCGCGGCAGCGGCGCATTGCGATTCCTGAAAGACCCCGCGACTAAAATAAATGGCTCTTATCGCGTTGTTTGTTGAAATCGGCTATCAAGCGGGCTGCCGCTCCGTGCGACACGGGAGTTCGCCATGGACCCAACAGCGTTTGAGATTTGGCTTGGTGAGATCGCGGCGCT
>Ga0182030_10015202_pt1 | contig 15103 bp, 8 predicted proteins | sample 812S3MmetaG_FD_121299 | JGI IMG/M metagenome (GOLD analysis project Ga0182030, IMG submission 121299) | Permafrost microbial communities from Stordalen Mire, Sweden - 812S3M metaG (Illumina Assembly) | ecosystem: Environmental > Terrestrial > Soil > Wetlands > Permafrost | place: Sweden... | reverse complement strand
CGGGAATTCGGATCTCGGCATCAGCGGCAATCAGACCGAACAAGTGGGAGGCAATCATTCCCTGAATGTCGGCTCCAACCAAAGCATTCAAGTGGGCACGGCTTATTCCATGAGTGCAGGCCAAACCGTTTATATCAACGGCGGGATGAATGTGGTGATCCAAGCCGGGCTGGAACTGAGCCTGGTGGGGCCCGGCGGCTTTATTACCATCGGACCAGCCGGCGTGGCGATCTCAGGGACGATGGTGCTGATCAATAGCGGCGGTGCGGCCGGTTCGGGCAGTGCAGGGGACACACCCAGCCCGGCAACCCCTGCCGATCCCGACGTGGCGGACGACGGGACCAAGGGCGGGAAGTTGAACGGCTAGCGTTTTCCTCCCGGCAGTCAATCGATTTGCAGAGACCTCGAAGGCCGATACCGAACTTGGAGAGCGTTTCATGCCACCAGCGGCAAGACTAACCGACATGCACGTATGCCCCATGGTTACGGGGCTTGTACCTCATGTGGGTGGGCCTATCGTCGCTCCGGGCGAGCCCACTGTCCTGATCGAGTTTCTACCTGCCGCGCGCGCAACGGACATGGCGGTCTGCGTCGGTCCTCCGGACATGATCGCCATGGGCTCTCCGACCGTGTTTATCGGCAGTCTGATGGCCGCGCGCATGGGCGATCCAACCGTGCATGGCGGCGTTATCGTGATTGGCGCTCCTACCGTCATCATCGGCGAGGCGGGCATGGGCGGCGCCGCACCCGCAATGGGAATGAGCGCGGCACTTGCCGAAGTTGCAGCTACCAGCAGTGCGGCGGACAATCCCTCAATGTATTCTGTTCCCGGCGCGCCCGTTGCGAATACTGTGATTCCTCCACCTTCTTATAAGGCGCAGGAGGCTGCGCTCATCTCTGCGGCCGACAGAGGCAATGTGTTCTGCGCTGAATGCGAGAAGGCCCGCCAGGCAATGAACCAGTCCTAGTCTCGAACTTTCTAGAGGATGGCATGGTCGCAACTCTGTGCAGGATTTCGGATATTGGAGTCTCAATCATATCGAGCATTCATCCGGGCGCTTCTGTCACGGTCGGCAGGAGCGAACGAGCCAATCTCGCCATCCCCGAGGCTACTTATCTTTCCAGCCTGCACTTCAGCATCACGCACCTTGATCATGGCCTGATCCTTCGTGATCTGGGCAGCCGGAATGGCACCTTCGTCAACGCAGTCCAGGTGACCGAGCAGAAGCTCGTGGATGGCGACACCATCTCCGCCGGCGGCTGCACTTTCCGGATCGATATCTCCGGCGGTACGAAACCATTGCAAGACCCGGTTTCCGTTCTTTTCGCTCAACATGACCCGCTGTTCGCCGTGCTGGACGCGGCGCGGGATAAAGCTATTCACCCACTCATTATCCAGGGCGGAGTTCCATACTTATCGCTATACCACGGGCGGGCAGCTATCGGACTGGAGCGGGTGGCTCCATACCTGCTCTATTTGCCGCCGGGTTGCAACCTGCTGCCCCAACTTATCGATCAGGGCTGGTCGAAATCCTGGGGTATCTTCCTCACTTGCCGGCATACCATGGATGAGGTGCGCAAGCAGTTCCGGCGCTCCCTGATGGTGACCCTCCAGGAGACGCAACAACAGGTCTATTTCCGCTTCTACGATCCACGTGTCATCCGCATATTTTTGCCCATCGCCGAGCCCGTTCAGCTAGCCGAGTTCGCAGGGCCGGTAATCAGCTTCCTCATTGAGGACGAGGATCCCGGGATCATGCTCCGGTTCTTCCAGAAGGATGGTGCGCTTGCGATTGAAAAGATCGCTCTAGCTACATGAATTGTCAGGCTCGCAAAACACTGGAATTGCCAACCGACCTGCCCTATAGTTGTTGTGTTGGGCGCTTCCTATTCTTGAGTGGCTTTAATCTCGGCATTCTGCGAGGGCATTGAAACTGCCGGCCGTCGCACTGGAGTATCGACTTGGCAAGACTGGCCCCGCTTGGAGTGTTCCTCCTGCTCGCCGCGATTGGAGCATTGGCATTTTACGGGTTTCTCCGCCGACGCGAACTGGCGACGAAGGACTGGCCAACCACGCCGGCCACGATCATTTCATCGCAAATCATCCGCACCACACAAGCCCATCTGCGAACCTCATTGCAGCAACGCACGCAGCTTTCGCCCCGGGAGTATGAAATTTCCAACGTGTGGGCGGTCGACGTCGAGTACCGCTATCAGGCTGGAGGCGGCCAGCGCACCGGCCATAAAGCGACGTCGACGCCCGTCGTACAGGAGATCGGAAAGAAGGGTGCTGAGCCCGGTAAAGCTCTTCAGGACTTGAGTGCCCAGCTTCCGGCAGGAGCCACTGTGGACACGCATTACGATCCTGCCAACCCGGACAACAGCTACCTGATTTACCGCGATGACCCGGGAATTGCTTCGATTCTGACGCTGGTTTGGATACTGATGGGTGTTGGCGTCGCTTTGATTGTGGTTGCGCGCATTTCGCGCTAGGTTTCGAAGATGAAGTGGAGCGTCAATGCAGATCACGGCGGCTCAGGTCGCAATCATGCGGAAACACTCCGAAGAGGCGTTTGTCCGGCGGGTGGTTCGTTTTATCGCAGAGCAGCAGAACCTGCCCGCCTCCGAGCCGTCTCTGCGGGCCCGGTGCGAGGATCTCGTCCAGCGGGCGCGCTCATTCGGGTTCGAGACCGAGTTCGAGGTCGCCACATTCGTGATGTCTGGTTTCACCTTCGGAATGGATTTTGATCGACAGGAAGGCCTTCCTCCACACCAAATCCTGATCGATCTCGAGATTGAGCCTCAAATCAAGGCGGAAAGGCTTTCGGTCGTTCTGGATGAATTCGACCGACGGTAGTAAGGACAGTATGTCGACACCTACAGCTCCCAGTTCAAGTCTCCAACAGCAGTTTTCCAATTCGCAGACGGCCGGAAGTCCTGTGAGCGATTGTCCTCTGAAGAAGCCGTGCAACCTCAAAAGTCTCATGCTGATTGAATCCGCCGGTGGTTCAGCGGAGAAGCCGAAAGTGCGAAGCGTGAAAGTGATCAACGGTGCGGCTGTGAGCCGCGTTGCAAGCCCCGTGATCATCGGGTTCGGAGACACGTTTCAGATCACGGCGGCTTCTCAATTGGGCCACAAGCCCCGAATGGTCAGCATGACCGCACAGATCGAGGGAACGTGTTCCGGCGCAAAGCACCCCGCCCTGCGCTGGCAGGACTCCGACGGCCAGCATACGAGTGTTGGCACGACTGCCTCACTGAAATTCTACCGGCAGCCTTTACCGAGCGATTCGTTCGGCCCCGCTTTCTTCGCCATGCTGAGGTCCGCCTTTGATCAAGCCTCCCAAACTTACTCCGTATTCGCGGACACCTGCGGCATTTCCAAAACGAATCCTCCCGTACCGGTCGGGACCCTCGGCGCGCGCATTGAGGTATTTCCGGCGGACCGCTTCAAAGTGGAGCTTACATTTCCCGCAGTCAAAAGCGTCGACTTGGCGTCAGGGAAGACCGAAGGGTGGAAGACACAGCAGGACCTCGACGACGAACAAGTAGAAGACGCGGGCAAGCAGGCCAAGGATATCTACAAGAGCACTCCCGGCGACGACGATATTTTGTCTCAATCGGATTTCGTTGACATCGCGAAGGACGTGAAGAAGAACCAGATCAACTACATCGAACCGAACAAGAAAGGCTATGGCAGCGTAGGGCAAGTTCTGAACGGTCTCGGGGTATCCATGACGCAGACCGACGGTGAGCGCGTCATCAAGGCGAACCTCGACGAAGTGATCAAGCTGATTCGCCTGAAATGCGACATCGTGTATCGGTGCAAGGAGATCTGGACCTGGATCGACCAGTGCCCGCAGCCGCCCGGCGCCAGCTTCAGCCTGGACGCGGATTTCCTGACCGGTAGTCTTTCGGCAGAATGGGGTTATGCGGAATATATCGACGATCGCGTCTACATGGCGCTTACCGGAAAGGTGAGCATCAAGCTCGTGGAACTGTCGCTGACTGCGAAATTTGGTATCCAGACGGGCGGTCTAGTCAACATTATTGCCTTTTTCACCGGTTCAGGCTCCATCTCGATTACGGCGCAGGTTCAGATCGAGAATCCTGATGAGATGTCTCCGCCAGAAGTGAATCCCAGTGGCGAGATCACTTTCTCGGGCGGCGTTCAGGGCACTCTATTTTGGATTGCCAAAGCCGAGGGCAAGGTCGAAATCACCTTCACAGCCGAGACCGAAAAGCTCATCGTCCTTCAGAAGGGAGGGATCTTCCAAGGCGAAGCCGTGGTAAAGCGGAGCGATCTGCAGGCTGTCGTGACGACCAGTTTCTCGCTCTGGGGAAGCCGAGCGACCACTCACCGTTTAATCAAGGGGGACTCCTGGACGTTCCCGATCGGGGAAGGAGAATGAATCCGCGCTTTATTGTCACCACCGAATTCAACAACCTCAGGGCCGAGATATGGGTCAATCGCATACCCGTGGGTACCATCACTCCAAAGGATGCAAGCCCGGTTGTATTTCCGGTCAACCAGTTCATCGTAGAGGGCCGGAACCGGATCGGGGTGGTCCTGCATAATGGCCCGGTTCCCAGTGGCCTCGGCGCTCCATGGCCGGATTCTCCGCTTGCGAATCAATACACAGGGCAGGCCAAGCTCACGCTGAAGTTCAGCAAGTATAAGCCGGAGGAGATTCCCTTCCACGATTCGCCGCCCGTTCTTCTCAACATCGACTGGGCGGGGCTGGCCGTACCGGTACCATCCGTCCTTGAGCGTGAGGTCGAACTGCCAAGCGCATTCGGACGATGGGCGTGGGAATCGGCAACCACCTTCACGAGCATCAGCGGTTCGCTTCGCGGCAGCGTACTCGAATACCTGACGTTTCTCCACGATCTGCTCGCAACGGGGCAGTTTGAACGTTTTATCGCCGAGTCCGAAATCAAGCTCAAAGAACTCACGGTGCGCGCGTATGGTATCGAAGCGGGGCCCTTCCGTGACGAAATGCTTGCCGGCCTTAGCAGTCACTTGGGGCCGCCGTACGAACTCGCACCCCTCGTCCCGGAAGAGATCGACCTTCGCTTGGTCGCCGGGGGCAGGCTTATTGAGTGCCTCAAGCGCGACTACGGATATGTGCTGGAGAGCAACCATCCTGAAACCAAGGACACTTTTTTCTTGCCAATCATGGTGGGGCAACGAGAGGGCCGATGGAACATACTGCGCTGACCGTTGAGTGTGAAACGGACATACTCGTGACGCGCTTTAGCGCTGGAGCTCAAAAGCGATATCAGCTGATTTGATGGGTTTTCGCTCAAACGTGTACTGCGCAGCCTCGGACTGGTGGCGCCGGACGCACGCTTTCGAAAGGCCCTATAAAGGCCCAGCCAAACTTCAAGTGGATAGCAGTCCCCTCTTCGTGATAACTTGTGGAGCAGAGATACCCAGCGCTGCAAGGGAAAATGGTTGTCTTTTGAGTGCGGCAGCGGCTTTGTGGGCCACCAGGACTGCCTGTTCAACATCGAAAAAGGCTCGGCCATGGCAACGGAAAATATCTCCGCGGGAAAGATCGGCAAATACGAGATCATCAGGGTGCTCGGCCGGGGAGGCATGGGCGAGGTTCTGCTCGCCCATGATGTCGACCTGGGTCGCAGGGTTGCCATCAAAAGGCCCTTCAAGTCTGCTCTCGATGAGGGGTTAGCTCGCTTTCAGGTCGAAGCCAAGGCAGCAACTCTGCGCCATCCCAATATTCCAGCGGTCTACGAAATGGGCGTCCAGGACGGTTTGCCCTTCATCGCCATGGAATTCGTCGAGGGTGAAGCACTCGACAAGATCATCAACTCAGGCCGAGAGCTTGATCTTATCACCAAGCTGAGAATCATCGAGCAGGTCTGCTCAGCGCTGAGCTATGCCCACGAGAAAGGAATTATCCATCGGGATATAAAGCCGGCTAACGTGATTGTGCAGCCAGACGGTGTGGCCAAGATCATCGACTTCGGGATTGCCAAGATCCAGGATGGGGAAGGGAAGGCTGGACTCACGCAAACCAGCGCTGTCATTGGGTCGCTGCACTATATTGCGCCGGAACGGTTCAAAGGAGGCGCAATCGACGGCCGCGTCGACATCTTCTCGGCGGGAGTTACCCTCTTCAAGCTGCTCACGGGAACGGAACCTTTCACTGGTGGCGAGGCAACGGCTGCCTACAAGATCGTCAATGAAGCGTACACTCCACTGGGGGATTATCTCCACGATTACCCTCCTGCGCTTGACGAAATCGTTGCGAAATCGCTGGCCAAGAATCGCGAAGATCGATACTCGACCGGTGAGGATTTCGCCGACGCCCTCCACGAAGTTATCGAAGATCTCAAGCGGACCCGCGTATCGGAGCTCTTCGACGATGCGGAGCGGCTGACAACGGAAAGTCGCTTTACGCCTGCGCTCGAACTTCTGGAAGAGGCCGTGAGGCTCGACCCGTCCAATACACAAGTAAGAAAGCTTCGTAAGTTCGTTCGGGAGCATCAGGATCGGATTAAGCGTGCCGAACGGCTTCGCGAGTGCATCATCCGCGCCGACGAAGCTCTCTTGTCCGGCAACTTTGATGAAGCGCTTACCCAGCTGAGAGATGCGCAGAGTCTCGACGCCTTTTCGGGCGATCTGAGGCTGAGAATTCAATCTGTTGAGGATAAGAAGCGCCGCTATGAAATCAGCCTTCGGTTGTTGGCTGAAGCTGAGTCGGCAAGAAACCGGGGCGATATCGTCGCCGCACAGCGCATCGTGGCCAAGGGCCTCCAGGAGAACCCCGAGAATCAGAAGCTTCTGGTTCTAAATGGGGTTCTTGCCCGGCAAGCAGAAATTGAAACCCAGCGCGGCAGAATTCTCGAATTGCTGGATATGGCACGCGGCCAGCTTGCCGCGCGAGATCTCACAACCGCGGACAAACACCTTCGTGAAGCCGAGAGCATCGATCCTTCAAATCCGGAAACCGACAAACTCCGCCGGGAATGGGTGAAGGTCAGAGAGCAGGAACAACGCCGGGTCATCCTTGAGGAGATTCAGACAAGAGTCAATGATTTCCTGAGAACGGAGTCTTACGATCAAGCGGCGGATCTGGTCAATCGTGCAATCGACAAGTTACCGAATGAGACGGCGCTGCATCGCTTGAAAGCCGAGGTGACCACCGAAGCACGCAAGTTCGAACAGAAGCGTTTGGTGGATGGCGCGATCTCAGAAGCCAGAGATCTCTTTGCAAGATCTCCGCTGGAAGGGTTGGCCGTTCTCCAAAGGGCTTTGAAGCAGGTGCCTGGCGAAGAGCGGCTGATCGCGTACGAGCGATCCCTGCGCCAACAGATGGACACCCTCCGTGTCGAACAGGTGCGCACCGACACGCTGCTCAAATCACAGGAGCTGATGGCTGGGAAGGAATTCCGCAAGGCAATCGACATTCTCGAATCTTTCCAGCTTGAATTTGGCAATCATCCGGGTGTCGACGATCTTCTCGCTTACGCACGAGAGGAGCAAGCAAAGCTGCAGCGTAGTGAGATTATTAGCCGCTGCACCTCCGAGGGGAACGCCCTGATCCGGGATGGACGCTTGGAGGATGCCAGTAGTTTGCTGGAGTACGGCATCCAGAAGACAGGCGACGCATCTTTGTCCCGTCTTCTCGAGGAGGTTCGGGAACAGCAGGCTGCGGCTGTTCGAAAGATTGAAGTGCTGCAGAAGCGCGTTGAACTGCTAAGGGAACGAGGCGAGATTGAGGAAGCCGTCAAGATACTGCGCCAGGAGATGGCCGCCTTGCCGGTGCTTCCGGTGCTCCAGGAACTCTTGACCTCCTTGCAGGCCGAGCACGAGGAGAAGCAGATCATTGGCAAGGCGATCAGCGCCGCCCGTGCAGCTGCACGCAAGAACGACTTTTCAGTTGGATTGGAGTCTTTGCAGGCGGTCGTGCGCGCCTACGGCGAATCCGCCGAGCTGACCCACGAAATTCAGAAGCTCGAAGCAGAGCGGTCCTCATACGGACGGGAAATTGTCGGAAGATCCATCGACTCGGCGCGCGACGCGCTGTTCAAAAACGATCCCCAAGGTGCGCTGGCAGCCTTGAAGAACGCCACTCCATGGATGGAGTTCGCCGATGCGAAGAAGCAGGCGGATTGGCAGCGCATCGGACAGTCGGTAAAGAAGGCCCTCGAGCGGTCCGGCACGTCAGCCAGCGCCGGCGCCGCATTCGATGCGCAACTATCAGCGATCGCTACGGCCAAGCCTAGGAAACTTCCGATCTGGATCGTTCCCACCGCGGGCCTGGCGCTGGTGGCTGTCGTGGCGATCGTGGTCTGGAACATGCGGAGACCCTCGTCCCCGCCGCCACCGTCCGAAGCCCACTTCCGTTTCGCAGTTTCTCCCGTCGATGCTGTCATTTCTATCGATGGAACTGCGATTCCGACAAATCCGCCCGGACGCCTCACATTCTCCGTGAAGCCGGGAACGACGCATCATATTGTGGTCTCCAAAACGGGATACTTGCCGTTCGAAGACGATCTGACTCCCATGCGTGGCGAAGACGTTCCGGGCCCGCTTATCCTCTCTCCGCTGCCTCCGTCGGATTCAGCCGGATACCTCGTCCCGATTCCGCAGGGGGATCTGGGCAAAGTCAGGGTATTCATAGACGGGAAGAACTTTGGGACCAAGGCTGCGGGAGAAAAGATCTCTCTGGGTGAAGGACCCCACACCGTCAAATATGCGTGGCCGCCGGATTATACGGATTCGAAAGAACACACTGTTACGATTGCCAAGGGCAAGGAGCTGCAGGACAGATTCATCTTGGATAAATATGTTCCGCCGCCGCCTTCCACCGGCAGGTTGACCATCCACACCAACGGCGGTGCGCAAATTTCTGTGGATGGACAGTTTAAGGGAACGGCCGATTCAACTGGGAGCTATTGGATTGACCTGAGTCCGAGCCCGCATACAGTTAATGTTTCCCTCGACAAGTTTCAGGCTGCAACCAAGCCGGTCACGATAGCGGGAGGTCGGGCGCAGACGGTTGACGTGGAACTATCGCCAATCGTTGTAGCTCAGCCATCGGGAAAGCTGACTCTTAGTTCAAGCGTCATCGAAAAGGGTAGTCCGGTTCAGCTCGCCTGGGACGTGAAGAACGCCTCGACGGTTTCGATTCCCGGTCTTGGCGACGGCCTTCGGTTCCAAGGCAATCAAAAGGACTATCCAGATCACACGACGAAGTACCAATTGATTGGAAACGGAACCGTGCTGGACGAGCAGACTGTCACCGTCAATGAACCGAAGCAGGCGGCTGTGATTGCAACGCCGGTGGTCAACAATCCGGCTCCAGCCAGGCCGACTCTTCCAGACCAGGCTGCCCTGACGCCGGCCCTGGTCGCCTATGAGAGCCTGTATACGCAAGCGTCCGGGAAAAGCAAGAAGGAGTGCGAGGCTGTTTTCAACAGCAAATATCAAGGCCGGTTGAAGGATTATGCAGGATGGTGCGACGACGCCAAGAGCTTTGAGGTGAAGGAGCAATGCAACCAGCAGGTAGGCGGTTCACCGGATGCACCGACTTTGACTTGCGCTGAAAATATAACGATCTACCTCAAGAGCGGCGACCCGCAGCGTTCGCACCCGCAAAAGACATTCCGCTTTTCGAAGATCCCAGACGGCTGGCAACTCACCGGCTGGTAAAGGAAGCTGCGGTTGACCCTTCGAGTCCTGACTCCCGCCGGGTACCCGATCCATCTCGCGGAATCCACCAGGATTTTCGCAAGCGCGTGCAATCCTCTTGTCTGAGAGCGGTTCTCCAGTTCAAGTGAGGTCTTGAAAGCTGTGAAATGCGGCATTTGCTGAAGGAAAAAGCCGCTTGGCAGTCGTGCTTTCCCTCTGCAGCAGCTTGAGAACCGCTATATTGCCCAGACCGCAAATCCCTGGGTGCATATTCGCAGCCGGGAATCCGCCTCTACGTCCTGTCAGCGTCTAGCGCTTGTAAGCAAGACCGAACAGCGGCACAGGTTCGCTTCGCAGGCCTACATTATTGGCTTGTATCAGCACGTTCCCGTACACGAGAAAATGCTTTCCAAGCGAATACTTCAAGCCTGAACTGAAGTTGACTGTTGTGTAAGTGTTGGGAGGGTGAGAGACAGTGATGTAGCTGGAATAGGGTGCCGGCGGGGAGGTGGTATGCTGAGCCGGATTCGTCGTCAATGTGAATGACGGCGTATTCACAAACTGGTTTCCCAGTAGGTCAACCGCCAGTGTCAATGGCCTGCTGATTCGAATGTCAGCTCCGCCGTCGTATTGAAGTCCTCCCGGCAGCCGAGTCGTATTTGCCGGCGCGGAAAGGTTCATCAACTGTGAGGTGCCGTTCCATTGGTAGCTCAGCTTGAGATGCGGAGCCACCTTCCACCTGTATTCAAACAGGCCGTACAGGTTTCCGCCGAATGCGCCGGAACCAAGATAGTTGAGCGCATCGCCGCTTGGGAAGCGCATCCCGAATCCAGCTGAAACCGCGGTACGGCTGCCCTCGCTGCCAAGAAGCAACTGCTTCAGACTTACAGTCACGTCCCCTATTCCTGTGGCCGTGCCTTTTGAAGATAGACTCGGGGGCGCTTCCACAGGGAGCACGTTTACATATTGGTTGGACGCTGAATCATAGAAGTACGACTGGAAGCCGTACGATGTAACGCGGAGCGAGATCTGATTGATCGGTACAACTAGCGACACATCGGTTCTATTCGTGAGACCGTATGTCGCCATTTCCGCATACTGGTTAAGCTGAAAAGTGATAGTGTTGGTATCTCCGCCGTAGAATGTTTGGATATCGCTCTGATTTGGGGCAGGCGCATTTTGGGAGTATGTGAAGCCAACGAGCAGCGATCCCAAGTTGACACCATCGAGCGCATTGAAATTGAATTCCTGGAAGCTGGAGCCGATGAAGAGGTGCTTCCTGCCGACTGTGTCCGGACGGTCGGTAAGGATCGGGCCCAGATTGTCGAAGGGATGTCCAACATCGCTGCCCTTGTCCCTGATCGTCACCACGCCGACAGAGGCGCTGGGCACGGGAAGCTGAGTCAACTGGGTGGCGATGGAGATGTTAATTGGCGTAGCTGCCCCGTTGATCGCGTTGAGGAAGGCTGTGCCTCCAACGGAGTTGTTCGCCAGGTATTGTGCGGAAAAAGGAAACTCGCAGACCAATTTGGTCGACGTAGTGCAATCAACCTGTCCGAACGAGTAGACCGTCGGCATGCATGCAAACAACACGAAGAGCAACAGTGCTTTGGCTTTCACAGATTCTCCCCTGCGCAATCAGCGCAAATCTTGGAAATTAACGTTACACCGAGAACAACATCGACTTCTCCGCTCACTCAATTCGAATTAACAGTCAAAGGCACCACCGCATAGTACTTGTTGGGAGTCGGCTTTGAGTTGTCGGTGGCAACCACTTGAACCAGGTAGTTTCCCGCTGGGAAACTGTTGTTGGTGGTGACCGTGGTCGGTTTGGTGAAACTGCCGCCGCAGCCGGTTGCAGCATACGAGGCAATTACAATCATCAGAATCAATCCGATGAATCGGAAGAAGTTCTTGCGCGGCAACTTTCTGCTCCCAACCCATCCCATCAGCGCAAAAAGCGGAATCCCGAGGAATAACCCTGCGTAAACCGTGCTTGAGCGCCACAACTGAGCGGAAGTCGTGGTAGAAACCACGATGGTCACCGGTATCTGCGTCTCGCCACCTGCCGTCACAGTCGTATTCGGCCCGGTGCAGCTAATCAGGTTGCTCAGGCTGGCTGCCAATGGCGCTCCAGTGGCAGTATTCACGACCGTGCCGCAAGCAATGGAAACAAGTTCTGCGGAAGGCGTTGCGGAGGCCGTGTTGAAGGTCACATTTTCTGTTGCGCTTGCGCCCGGGACCTGGCTCAACGGTCCAGCCACGCCCACAACGTATGCAGTTAGGATCGTTTGCTGCGAAAGAGTTTGTGTGCTGTTGTCCGTGGCGGTCAACGTCACGGTGTAGGCTCCGATGGTTGCAGATGAAGTGGCTTTCAGCGTGTAAATCAGTGAGGTGCCGTTCGTCCCGGGCAACATCGTGGTGTTTTGAGGGGGTGGAGGCGTAGCTGTTGACAGCGTGCAAGATGGATCGGTGACGATCGCCTGGTTCGCATTGTTGGTGACCTGGCAAACGACGTTCAACTGATCGCTGAAGCTGTTCGTGGACAATACGACCAGGCTGACGGAGGTGGGATTGAATGGATCCGTGCCGGGCGTCGAACTGGTTGCGGTGGAATAGCCTTGGGTGAGGAATATTTCGGGGCCAGTTTTTCCGGTGGAACTCACCGCCGGTGTCACAGAATTCGAAATGCTCAACGTCTGAACCGTTTGTGAGAAGGTGCCGCTACCGGTGGCGGTGAAGTTGTTATCGCCCGAGTAGGTGGCCGAGATCGTCTGAGCGGCAGCCGCAGCCGCGGCCGTGTCAGGGAATGTAGCGGTGCAGGTCGCGGTAACTGTCTGTTGGCCAGACGCGGTGGGAGAGCCTGTCTTAAGCGCCGCACTCGAGCAGGATGCTGCAGGATTCCACGGGCCAGTCGACGTAAAGCTAAAGGTGCTGGATGGGACAACTGCTCCGGACGTCGTAGCAAGGGTCGCCGTGAAAACGACCACCTGGGTAGCGACGACGGTGGCCGGAGCAGAGGATGTCAGGGTCGCAGTGGCCGTCGCAGGATTGACCACTTGAGGGAGTGATACAGGTGTCACTATGGTGGAAAAGTTGGGGTCGCCCGGGTTGTACGTCGCGGTGATCAAATGAGTTTTCGCCGTCCAAGATGCAGTCGGGGTGTAATTGCAGGACGCCGTGTAAGTGATATTCGAACCGGAGACTGGTTCGTTTGCGCATAGGATCAATCCTGTGCTCGTATCATTGAAGGTCACAGTTGAAGAGGGCTTTGTACCTGTGTAGGGAAGGCCCAAGGTAGCCGTGAAGGTTACAGGCTGGTTCACCGAAGACGGCGATCCAGGGAAAGAAGAAGCCACTGCTAGCGACAGCGACGCCGGGTTGACTGTCTGGGTCACAGTGCCGGTGCTCGTCAAGTAGTTAGAATCTCCGCTATATGCCGCCGAGACGGTGTAAAAGCCCGCCGTGGGAAGCGCGAAGGTGCAACTGGCAGTCGCATTGTTCCCTGAAGGACTGACAGAGACGTTGCTGCACATGGGTACTGACGCCCCACCGCTAAGGGTATAGCTGAAGGTCACGTTCTGTGTTGGAACAGTCGTCGAGCCAAGGGCGGACGGCTGGATCGTTGCCATAAAGGTCACCGACTGGCCAACAACCGAAGCGGCAGCCGGAGCAATAGTCGTCGTGGATGCGGCCTTGCCAACGACCATCGACTCTGTTCCCGACGTAGCGGTGAAATTGGCGTTTCCGGAATATGCTGCCGTGATCGTGTACGTCCCCTGTGTGGTAAATGTGTTTGCCGGGGCAGTGCAAGTCGCAGTCGCATTGGTTCCCGAAGTTGTCAAAGTTGAAGCAGCACAGATGGGCGTGGTCGAAGCGCTGGAGCTGAAGGCCACGGTCCCGGCGGGTACGGCGGTGCCTGTGTTGGCGGGCATGACGACAGCCGTGAACGTCACCTGCTGGTCCACTGAGGGTGAAGCAGGCGAGGAGGTGACGGAAGTAGTGTTGCTGTCGGCATTGACAACCTGATTGACGGTACCGCCTGTCCCTGGCCCGAAGTCCGAATCGCCGCTAAAGGTTGCAGTGACGGTCACACCGGTAGTGGCAGTGGCCGCAGGGAAAGCATAGTTGCATGTTGCAGTCGAACTCGACGTGCCCACGGTGAGGGTCACCGCAGAGCACAGCATGGTGCTGCCCTGCGTAAAGATCACGCTGCCTGTGGGCACAACCTTGCCTGTGGGCGCCGTCACTTTAGCCGTGAAGGTCACGACCTGGTTTACGGACGCGGTAGGCAGTGAGGACGATAACCCGGTTGTAGCCCCGGTTTTGCCGACCGATTCTGTAATGGTTGCCGTGCCTGTAAAGGTGAAGTTCGGATCGCCGCTGTAGGTCGCATCGATCACGTCGGCCGGGGAAACCAGCGACGAAGTCGTGCAGGTAGCCTGCTGGCTGGAATTCACCGTCACAGGGGGGCATTCGCCACTGGGGTTCCCGTTGATCGTGAAGGTTACAGTCCCCGAAGGTACCGTCGGGGTCAGGGAACTTGCGCCTACCGTAGCCGTAAAGATCACTTGCTGGCCGACAGCCACTGAGGTAGATGGAGACGCAGTGATAACGAGCGTAGCTGGGAGCGGGTTGACGGTCTGGGGCAGCGTGGCTGCCGTCGACACAGTGAAACTCGGGTCGCCCGAGTAGGTCGCTTTGATTGCGTCCGAAGGAGCAACCAGCGCGGAAGTCGTGCAGGTCGCCTGCCAGTTTCCACCGACCAGAGCCACCGACCGGGATCCGCAGTTGGCAAGCGTGCTTCCAGCCGCCGTGAATGCGACGGTCCCTGAAGGAACAACCGGGGTGAATGTTGCGCCGCCCAGTTGTGCCGTAAACGTCACTGAGGCGTTGACATTCGAGGCCGTTGTGCCGGTGCTCGACGTTAGCGTTAGCGTGGCGGGGAGCGGGGTGACTGTCTGCGTTAGCGTGGCTGCCGTCGACACAGCGAAACTCGGGTCACCCGAGTAGGTCGCTTTGATTGCATCGGAAGGAGCAACCAGCGCGGAAGTCGTGCAGGTCGCCTGCCAGTTTCCACCCACCAGAGCCACCGACTGGGATCCGCAATTGGTAATTGTGGTTCCAGCCGCCGTGAATGCGACGTTCCCTGAAGGAGTAACCGGGGTGAATGTCGCGCCGCCCAGTTGCGCCGTAAACGTCACCGAGGCGTTTACGTTCGAAGCCGACGTGCCGGTGCTCGATGTCAGCGTCAACGTGGCGGGGAGCGCGGTGACGGTCTGGGTCAGCGTGGCTGCCGAAGCTACGGTGAAACTCGGATCGCCCGAGTAGGTCGCCGTGATTGAGTCTGAGGGAGCAACCAGCGCGGAAGTCGTGCAGGTCGCCTGCCAGTTTCCCGCGACCAGAGTCGGTCCCACGGATCCACATCCGGCAATCGTGTTT
>Ga0182030_10015199_pt1 | contig 15104 bp, 18 predicted proteins | sample 812S3MmetaG_FD_121299 | JGI IMG/M metagenome (GOLD analysis project Ga0182030, IMG submission 121299) | Permafrost microbial communities from Stordalen Mire, Sweden - 812S3M metaG (Illumina Assembly) | ecosystem: Environmental > Terrestrial > Soil > Wetlands > Permafrost | place: Sweden... | reverse complement strand
GAGCGTGCTCGATCCGGTCGGGACGTTAAGATGGAAAGCATACATGTTGTCGGCGTCGCGCTGCCAAGCGATGGACTGCCCATTGCTCGAAAACTTGAGTCCCGACAAACCGGCGATGGGGCCATCGGGAGAATGCTCGCCGGGGAGCCACTTCGGATACAACAAGGTGAGTTTGCCGGGCTTGACCGGCAGGACCAGGTGGACGCGCTCGATGCCGCGCGGCGCTTCACGCGCATCGACGTCGACGCTGGCCGGCGGCGCCGCCCAGGCAGTGATGAACATAGAGGACGCGAGGATGGCGCCGAGCAGCCGGCATGTCAGGCTTGACATCGTCTGATTTCTCCCATTAGTTTGTCTTTACCGAAAACGCGTGCACCCCCGGCATTCAATGCGCCCAGAACGCTCCCGCCGCACCCGGAAACACCACCGGACTTTCGAAGCCATCCGCGGAAACGCTGGCGACGCCGAATGCGAAATCATCGATTGCAATGTTCGCGAGCGTCAGTGCCTCGCCCCTCCCGGCATCGCGCGAATGCGTCCACGCCGGCTCGGTCGTGTCGCGCCAATAAACGCGATATCCCACCACCGTGGAATTGCGCGACGCAGTCCACGACAGCTGGGTGTCAGACGTGACCCCACCGTTGATCTTGACGTTCGCGGGCGGCGGCGGCGCCGAGGCCATCGACGCGGCGGCGAGCGTATTGGTGGCAGTCACCTTGGCGAGATAAGCGAAATCGATATTCGCCAGGGTGTCGCCGTACTCCACGCCGCCCTCCATGCGTAAATCCTGGTGCTGGTGCAGATAGTTCTCGGCATTCTCGGTGAAGCGCACCGCCGGCATCCCCAGTGCGTTGAATGCCGAGTGATCGCCGCCGCGGTCGAAGCGGTCGAGGCGATACACGAGTGCCACGGTCCAATTGGGCATATAGCTTTCCGCGACGGCTTTGGCGTAGCGCGCCACGTTGCGCGATGCCGAATCGTCCTCGCCGCCCTCGAAACGCCGCCGCTGGGCGTCCTCGGCGGTTTCGGTGTCGCGGGTGCCTTCGGAGAACAAACGCAGCCGCGTGTTGTTCACGAGGCCGTTCTGCCCGCGGGTAGCGCCCACGATATCGTTATTGAGATCCGCCTCGACCCGCCAGCCCTTCGCCTTGGCATAGTCGGCGAGCACCTTGCCGCCGTACAGGTCCTGCTCCTCGCCCGACAGCACGCCATAGACAATGGTTGCCGGGAACTTGTAACGGCTCAGAATTCTTGCGGCCTCGATCACCACGGCGACTCCCGAGGCATCATCGTCTGCGCCCGGCGCATCGGCGGTCGCATTCATGAGGTCGCTGACGCGTGAATCGATATGTCCGGTCAACACGATGACCCGCTCGGGATCGCTGCTGCCCTTTTGAATCGCGACCACGTCGACGATCTCAGCCGGCTTGGGCACACCCTCGCCGGTAACGGTCTGCGATGGCATCACGACGGTCAGACACCCGCCGCAATCGCGGCCGATCTGTTCGAATCGAGATTGTGTCCAGCGGCGCGCGGCGCCGATGCCGCGTTTTGGCGACGCGGTATCCGACAGGGTGTGGCGCGTGCCGAAGCCGACCAAGGCTGAACCGTAGCCTGCAACTGTGCTGGATCGGACGAGCCGGAGATTTCCCGCAAGATCGGCTGCTCGGCCGCCGCCGCGGCGCAGGCCGCCGCACCCAGCATCGCGACCGCGCAACACTTCGTAGCGTACGAGGAGATTCCCATTGCTACGTCGTTGTAGGCGCTCAAGGCCGGGAACTGACTGCGTATGCGCTCAACCGGGAAAGTTGTCACTTCGGGCCTTTGTGCTAGTGGTACCTCGCGCTGTTATGCCCGATTGTCTCGACAGTCACCATCCTCCCCGAGGACGAGGTGCTAGATTGGACTGCACTTGCTGTCCGAGCTGAAGGAAGTCGCGTCGGCGCGATCGCGCTTGCCGACTTGGATGGAGGTCAGCGCCCTGGTGACCTATGGCTGAGTTCTTCCAGCTCTCCGCCACCGAACGCTTGGCGCACTCAACGGTGGAATTCCATGGAAGTCAGTGGACAATCTTAGGGAATGTCAGGGGTCAAAACCCATAGAGATCAACGGCTTGTGGACTTCCATGGACTTGCATGGAACTCAATTTGACATAATAATTGGAGCGGGAAACGAGACTCGAACTCGCGACCTCAACCTTGGCAAGTATATGCCATCGTTGGCGTAAGTTGCTGAAAAGTCTGACTATCTGCAAAATACGCGCGGGTGGTTCTGCAACGCAGGAGCGCGATCCGCACCGGTTTACGATGGTCCGCGCCGACGCCGCGAATTTCGGCGGCAGGAAAGAGCGCGCACGGTGCGGCAGTGACCATCATCGCCACCGAGCTGACGAATGCCAGCGCGGCCGACCAAGACGGCGATGGCTGCGACCTCGCGGCCGGGATGTTCGGGCCCGCGGTCAGTGCGTGGATCCGGAAGATGGCGGCCGACTACCTCACCGAGCAACGGGCACAACATCACGCGCGACATGGAGGATGACATCGACAGTCTGCTGCTCAATTGGCCCATAACTATTCCGTTGTAGTTATATACAACAAGGTATTGTTGTTATAACCTACAACATGAAAGCCACGAACATAATCAACACAAGGGCGCCGCTCTCAGAGAACGCCTTTGCCGAAATAGTCGTGTGGGAAGTCCCGAAACGCGTCCCCGGATCTTCCCACGATTTCAAGTATTCGCTTGCGTATGTCGTCAATAATGTGTGCGTGCTGCGACTCGACAACGAAGCCGGCAAAGGGGATCACCTGCACTACGGCAACACCGAGTCTGCGTATCATTTCGTTTCGACCAACGCCCTTCTGAATGACTTCTACAGCTATGTTACGAGGTGGAATGATGAAAACGGTAACGCTTGACGTGCGTTCTTTCGAGGACGTGATAGAGGACTCAAAAGCCGCGCTGCGCGCTCGGAAGCCGCAGGGGGCTCGAATCAGTTTCGCAACGCCGGAGCTGCTGTGGAAAATCTTGACAGTGAAGCGCTGGGAGCTGCTGCGAGCCCTGTGCGGTAAAGAGCCGATGACGCTGCGCGAAGCTGCAAAGCTAGTGGATCGAGACGTGAAGGTGGTTCACGGGGACGTCACTGCGCTGATTAAAGCGGGCGTGCTCCGCCGCGAAGAGGCGGGCGTCGTGTTCCCGTATGACGCGATAAAGGTGGAGTTTTTGGTGCGCGCTGCATGACGTAAGCCCCAGAACACTCGAAATAACCGCAGGCGAGAAGGCGTTGCGCGACTCGGATTATTGGATTATTTGACGGCGGAAGCACCGCTCACGCTTCAAGAAATGCTCGGCTAACGTGGGGGGGGCAACCAACCAGGAAATAATTGACTATGCCCAAAATGAAATTCACTCTAAATAGTCCCGCCAGGGAGCGGTCCATAAAAACCGGGATCGCAGCAGATCCCGACACAAGCGAAGCGAGCCCAGGGGAGATAAGGAAGATGAAACCCTTTCGCCCGGGTCGCCCAAAACTTGCCGCGCCGAAGGAACACGTTTCGTTGCGACACGATCAGCAGGCGCTCAAGCACTATCGCGCCACGGGTGCGGGCTGGCAGAGCCGCGTAAACGCCGATCTTCTCGCAGTCATCACCAAAGCGTCCGCGAAGTCCAAACTATGATTTGAGCGCGCTAAGGAGCACTGGACTTACATCCGGCCCGACTATCTCACCAAAGCGTTCGCCGCTTTATCCACAGGGAAAAAAGCGATGCAAGTGATTGATAGTAAGAGAGAAAACGTGGAGCGGGAAACGAGATTCACACTCAGATCCCAAGCCATTGTAATTGCTAGGTTTCCTGTCCGCCTAGCCTCCAGAATGTCCTAGATTGTGACCTATTTTCGGCGCCATGCCAACGATGTCCCCGAGAGTCGAGCCGCCATACTAACTTGCTAACGCGTTGGCAAAATTTGCCAGATAGCAGTATGCTCTGTACATGGCCACCATGAACATTTCGCTCACGCCCCAACTCGAAAAACTCGTCCACGACCGTGTGAAGTCGGGACGATATACCTCTGCAAGCGAAGTCATCCGCGACGCGCTTCGCTTGCTGGATTCCCGCGACCGAGGCACTGCCCAGCTAAACGCCGATGTGGAGGCGGGCCTGCGCCAACTGGACGCCGGACAATCGCGGCCCTTTGATGCCGATGCAGTCGAGCGCATCACACAGGCCGGACGCGCTAAACTGGCGGCGGTCAAAGCCGGCAAGCCTTGAGATATGCGGTCAACTCGGAACTCGCCGAGGCAGACCTTGCGGACATTTGGGTAGAGATCGCCACCGACGACATCGACACTGCCGATCGGTTTATCCAAGGACTTCGAACCCTGGCACAGAAACTCGCTGAACAACCCTTTATGGGTCGCGTGCGACCCGAATTAGGCCAGGACGTACGAGTGTTTCCGCATGAGCAATATCTCCTCATCTATCGACCAGCGACCCACGGAGTTGGTATCGCTCGAGTCGTGCATGGTGCTCGCGATCTGACAAGCATCGAGGTGCCAAGGCCTGAAGCGTAGTGAATCTCCAAAGGACGGAGCGCGTCCCTCCGCACTTCCGTGGGGAAATGCCAACTGCGCCACTGGTTCCAATTCATCAGGGCCAGCGCATACTTGTTTCGCAGGCACTTGATGGGCGTGACGCGCCTTTGCCGGAGGGAGAAGGATGCCAAGCCCGTATCGAAAATCCAGATGGAAGCCCAGCGGCTCCGGGTTTCCAAGCGCGGTTGCCGGCGACCGGTCAGCCACCTCTGTGGGCGTGCAACGACCGCGCAGCCGCGTTCAGAAATTCGCCGAGCACTTGAAACGGAACCCAACTCCGGCAGAACGCGAGTTTATAAGGATCCTCAACACGGTGGATGCTGGCAAGCTTCGCGACACCTTCACGTGTCAACGACGTGTTGGACGCAAGTGGATTCTGGACGTGTTCTTCTTCAAGCAGTGTCTGGGTATTGAGATCGATGGCGGCTATCACAGCGATCCGAAGCAACGGCGCATGGACGCATTGAAGGAGCATGCGTGCGAAGAAGCCGGCATAACCTTAATTCGGATCACTAATGGCGAGGTCTTCGGTGACCGGGACGTGTTACTGAAAAAAGTGCGAGAGGGCGTGCTGCGGGCGATGCTGCGGGAAAACCCCAAGGGCAGTAACCCCTCGAATAGGTAGTGCACACAGAAAACAAGGGATGCGAGTGCGACAGCCCATTGGCGAGCGTCGCTGAGCAACCGCGGGGGATAAGTGCATTATCTTGGCGGAATTGCCAAGCTATGCATACCAAAACTACCGCAAATCATTGACGCCAAAACGAAAGTTTTGGAGCGGGAAACGAGACTCGAATTCACGCTCCATCTCTTTGAAAAATTAAAATATTTTCGCGATCCAGTCCGATTGCTGTACCGCTTTCGGCGCTTCGGCAACTTTGCGCCTTACGATACACCACCCGCACATCAGAAGTCGAATGTAATCCCGTTGATGTACCTGGGTATGTACCCCAGAGAAGCGCCCTGGCAATACAGTCTTTATCTTCGGCTCCGCGATCGTCTATCTTGACGGCTATGTCCGAGGAAACAACGACTTTGGGTGTTGACGATAGCCTGCTCGAGTCCGCTGCGCGCTGCCTCGACATGAACAGCGTGCGTGCTTTGAGTGAACTGCAGCTGGACGACGCGGCGCGAGCACGACTGGATACCCTGGCGCAAAAGGCGAATGAAGGGCAACTTGCGCCGGAAGAAGCGCGTGAATACGAGCGCTTCATCAATGTAAGCGACATCATCTCCACGCTGCGTTTGAAAGCAGAGAGGCAAGTCGGCGCTCAAGCGCGTATGTGGCTGCGAGGTTACGATGGTTCATGAGTACGGTCTCCTAGCGACGCGACGACTCACGCAGCTGGTCGAAATCTGACAAAAGTCGCTTGACCTCGCGATAACAACCGTCGAATTCCGGCAGACTCATCACTTGCATGCGCAGCCGATCATTCCATCGTTGCTTGAGCGCTTTCTCTACCTGCTCTAGGCGCGGGACCAGCACATCATCTGCGCGGCCTTCGCGGCTCGCCAGCTTTCGGTTGAGTCCGTCAATCAAATCCTCACGATGCGGGATATGTCCTTCATTGGATATGTACCAGAGATCGTAAAGATCTCGCGGCTCCCGTCGCGCGCCGTCGGTGATGGCAAGAGTTTTTTCTACGATGATTTCCGGGAACGAATAGACTTGTAGCGACGTGGCGTTCGGCAAATCAGAGAATTCGTCGTACGTGCCGAGCACCGGCTTTCGCTCCAAAGCAAAGACCACCGTCTCACCTCGAGTGACATCCACTTTGACTTTATTGCCGACGGGGAGCGGTCCCTTATAATCGAAATAGAACGTATCGTTGCGGACGTGTCGAGTGGGTTCGTCATCCGATCGGCGAAATCCAATCTCACTGGCCTCGTATAGCGTGTCGAACACTTCATCGAATGCGCTGAATAGGCTTTCGAGAGGGAGATCGCTTGTTAACGTGAAGTCCAGATCCTCAGAGAATCGGTATTCACCGAAATGCACTCGGCGGAGCGCCGTACCACCTTTGAACGCGAGGGCCTCGGAGAGTACGGGGTGCGAGGCTATCGAGCACAAGAGCCACGCCAAGCGGTAGTCGCGCTCGATGGTGGTTTCCGGGATGCGCAGCGCCAGTTTCTTGCCGACTCGTTCGCAGGCCTCGACGTACAGTCGATTTGCCAATTTGGAAATGTTCTGCTGCCTGATCATCTAGTTGCTAACGGCCTTCTGGATCTCCTCGGCGGATACATTCAAACGTAAGCCCCATTTTGGATTGTGTATTCCGGCCATCGGCAATTGCGGGTCTAATTTGACTGCGCCCGGGAGCAGCCCCGCCTTGAGTTTGGTGACCAGAGCTTCGTCTGCAAGCCCGAGGGTTTCCAGGACAAACCCCATTCGTCGAATGATGGCGGCAATTTTCATCCGATGCGCGTAGCCAACTAGCTTGTCAAAGTTGACTCGCGACTTCGCCATGAAAACCGCTTTCGCCACTTCGACCATCCCGCCGCAGTAATCAGGACGAGCGAATCCGTCAATGAGGGCTCGCTCGAGATCGCTGGCAAATACCGGATGGTTGCTTCCCAGATCGTGAGGGGCAAAGCCAAAGAACTGAGCGTTTCGGGTGGTGACGAAATGAACCATAGCCCCTCCCAGATTTCTCGTCGGAAGGCGATGGGTTGTACTGACGTACACATCGAACGACGGCTGCGTTACCAGACCATGCAGATCCAGAGCAGAGACATGCGACAGATAATAGGGCTTCCCTTCCATGTTGGCGGCGACTATCGCGTATCGATTAGCGAGATGAAAATCGACACTCCCCATTTCAAAAGGAACAAGATTGTAAAGACCCCTTCGGATGGGTGTGATTAGTCCGCGCTTCGACGCAGCGTGCAATATCCCCGCTGCGTGAACGCGGTCCACCTCCATCAATCGGGCAGCGGTATTCAAATCAAAGACCAATCGGTCTTGATCATGCAGTTTCGTGAATAGCAATGAGGTTTTCGGCCCCAAAGTCTTAGTGGCCTTCATGGTATCTCTCACATCGGTAATCGATCAATAATCAATTTATGTTGAATATAATATACGACACCCAGAGATAATGCAAATTATTCAATGATAATCGACCAATAATCAATTATCGTTGAAAACAATAATATTCGAGGAGGCTGCCTGAGGTAGTCGCCCCACGGACGAATGCCCTCCTCCAAAGGATAGAGTACTGTCAGAAATATCACTATATTTCTACCACTTCGAAGCTATCGCCATGCAGACCATCGCCAAACAAGTCCTTGACCACGCTGCCGGACTGCCGGAAGGCACACCTTTGGTCGCCAAAGAACTGTTGCACTTGGGCAGCCGCGCAACCGTAGACCAAGTACTGTCCCGCCTGATGCGGCGTGGCATCCTGCTGCGCGCCGGCCGTGGCATCTATGTGCTCCCCGTCGAAAGCCGCTTCGGGACCCGCGCGCCTTCAGCCGTCAAGATGGTCGAGGGTCTGGCGAACCGGCGTGGGGAAACCATCGTGTCGCACGGCGCAGCTGCCGCCAATGCGCTGGGCCTGACCACACAGGTGCCGATGCGAGCCGTTTATCTCACTTCCGGCCCCAGTCGCCGTTTGAAGTTGGGCGCACAGATGATCGAGTTCCGGCACGCGCCAATTTGGCAACTGATCTTTCCCGGGCGGCCAGCCGGCGAGGTGGTGCGTGCACTGGCTTGGCTGGGTCCAGAAAAAGCCGGTGAAGCAGTCCAGAAACTACGCGCCAAACTGTCCGCATCCGAACTGAAGGAAGTCGCGTCGGCGCGATCGCGCTTGCCGACGTGGATGGCTCAAGAGGTCAGCGCCCTGGTGAGTCATGGTTAAGTGTCCACCGCCGAACGCCTGGGACGCACTCAACGCCGCAGCTAACACATCGGGCCTGCTGCCCCATCTACTGGAAAAAGACATCTTGGTGGTCTGGTCGCTGAAAAGATGCGCTTATGTCCGCTACCGCTCTCGTGCGCGGCATGAGCGTCTTCACCCGCAACGTGGGCGACTTGGAGTCCACCGGGTTTCTCCAACTGAATTTCCGCGGAAAACAGGGACGCGCCAGCCTCCATTTGATTAACCTAAGCCGATAGGTTATTCTATCACATGAGTCGGGTATTCATCTCTGAGGCGACAGGGGCCGGGATCTACGTCTTCTCGGACGACCATTGTCCGGCGCACGTCCATGCTCGACACCGCGGTGAGGGCTGGATCGCACGCGTGAGATTCTCTTACCTCAGTAGTACGCTGGAACTGATCAGCATTGCCCCGGTCAAGAACATTCCTCTACAACGCGTAGTGAACCACCTCTTGAGCGATGTTCAGGAGCGACTACCGGATTGTCGGCGCAGCTGGTGGTTGACGCGAAGAACAACTTGTTTGGTTAATCAGTGGGCCGTGGTGGACGAACATGGAAGAGTCGAGCTTCTCTCGAAACCCACCCAGAGTGCGAAGCAGATCGCCGAGGCTCAGTACGATCCCGCGAACGAGCAGCTTCGCGTGGTCTTTCGGGATGGCACAACGGAAGAGGTGAGATTACGACGATGAACACACAACCGATCAGCGATGCCGAGTACGCCACGGCGCTTGTCACCGGCCGAGCCGAATCAGAGACCGAAATTCGGGCACAAGCCGCTCGCTACGTCCCTGAGCGGGATGCCATCGAAATCGTCACGAACCGTAATGCTGGCTTCTTGATTCCACGGCAGTGGATCGGTGCACTACAGGACGTGCCAATCGAGGAGCTGGGTAATCTCGAAGTGTGGCCAGACGGCTCGGCGATCGAACTCGAAGACCGAGACATTCACATCAGCGTCCACGGTCTCCTGACGGCGATCTTGCCTGCAATGCTGCCCTCGCGAACCGTCGCCGCCATCTTTGCGAGCCGCGGCGGCCAAGCGACCTCGCGCGCGAAGCGGCTCAGCTCGAAAGTCAACGGTCGCAAAGGCGGTCGACCAAGAAAGAGAGCAACGGCTGACGTCACATGACTTCAGCGCGCTCGCAAAGTCGCGTGACCGACAACTATCAGTTGCTGCGCGCCGCAATCGACGCCCCAGACGGGTTCGGCCGATTCGAACATCGCAAGATGGTCGAAGATGTTGCGCGCAAGTACTCTCACAGCATCGTGTACCGGCCTCGAGAAGGAAGGTACATGCGTCACCTACGCGCTCGGGTTAACCGAAGACGCCATCTATCGGTTCGTCGCCACTCGCTTTCAGCGAAAGATATTTGCAGGTCGCGACCTCATTGAGTGGTTAGTTCAACATCACCTGCGAGAGATTGAACCTCCGTACTCGCACTGCCTCGCGCTATATTTCTCGGATAACAAATGGGAGCACGTCGGTGTCGTATCTTCGGCCGGACGAGTCGTCTCCCAATGGGGGACTTTCCCAGTCTACGACCACCCTCTTTTGGAAATTCCAGCCCGTTACGGCGATGCAGTTCGCTACTTCCATTCACCTGGGAAGGCCGAAGCTCTTCGACTGTTTCTTGAGTACGCCAAAACATGGGGTCTGTCCGACAGCGACATTGATGTCGCAATACGTGCGGCCGGCGACAAATGATTATCGGGAAATTCCTACAGTTTTTCGACAGCTGGTCTTTTGAGTCCGGTTGGACGGAATTTCCATACTGAGTGCTCGGGACGGGTTTCCTTGCATTGTGGAACGAGGTGTTATTCCTCATCAAGCCGTCAAAGTGTTTAGTTGCAAAGTCGGTACCGGCGGTGCCGGATTATGGAATCTGAGAGAGCCATACACATTCTCTCCTGACTTTTTATGTAGATATTATCACCGGGAGTATTTTCGCGACGGCGACGGCCATTTGGTTGTTGCGTTCCGTCGAATATCAGCGGGACATGCCCGCGCAATCGACTAATGGGCAAGGAAGCGTTATGGGAACATCGTTATCAGAAGCAACCGGGCTACTGCTGACCGGCAAGAAGCTTGCCTGGAACAAGCATAAAGATCACAAGGCAGGATCAATCGCGCTCGACAAACCCGAACAGCGTCGCTTGCTTGAGTTCCTGCTGGCGGCCGATTCCAACAAAGTTGCCAGCGGCGACGAAACCCTATTCGCAGGACTCCTCGCAACGTGGGAAAACATAGACCATGACCCGGCGAAAACTAAAGCCGCAGGCGGCGGCAAAGCCAGCACACAATCGTGGCGGCTAGACCGCATCGAGGCTTTCGGCTTTGGCGGGTTGACAATCTTTGGTGGCAAACCGTTCGACCTCTACATTGGCGGCAGCAACTGGTGTCTCGAGGGCCAAAACGGCTCCGGTAAAACCTCCCTCGTGAGCGCGATCCTATGGGCGCTGACAGGCAAGCGCATCCGCGAACATGAAGGGCCGGTAGACGAGCGCGGTGCACGCGAGGATGTCCTAAATGACGATGGGACAAGAATCGGGAACTGGCCGCCGCTGGCAGCCTACCCAATGAGCATCTCGGACCTCGGAAAGCAAGCCGAAGTGTGGGTGCGGCTTACCTTCAAGGCAGCGGACGGTGATATGGCAATGGCCTATCGCCGAATGATTAGCCCCCCGCTTGGCGACGCGCAGCTCGAAGAGCAGATTGATCCCCAGTTAGAGACGGCGCTCCGCCTTGCTGAAATCGGCGTCTTGATGCCGGCGCGGCTTACTAAGATCGGCTTCGGCAAAAACAGCCTAACACTCTATGAGGCGGTTAAGCAGCTTACGGGGCTCGACCAGCTGTCCGATGTTGCCGAAGGCTGCGCCGCCTTCGGAGCCGGTAACCGCAAGTTCATGAAGTACGCCAAAGACCAAGGCATCGAGAATTACGAACGCAGGTTCGCAGAAAGTATTGCCAGCGCGAAACAATTGGCAGAGGAATTCGAGTTAAAGCTACCCGAGGTAATCGGTCTCGGGGAAAAAAATATGGATGTAACGCTCAAGGAGGCCGCAAAAATGGCATCCGAGGGCGCGGGGAAGCATCTTGAGACCCTGAAAAGCGAAATCTCCGCGACGATCGACACTTCCACAGCCGAGGGACGCAACGCTGTCAAAACGGCAGTGTCGAGTGCGCGCGGACTAGTCACACAGGGACCGAAAGCTGTTCCCCTATTTCAGACCTGGAAGGCCCTGACGGACGCCGCTTCGGACGCTGGTTTCGCTAGCCTACCGGTCGCGTTGGAAACGGCCAAGGCGAATATAACCACAGGTTTGGAATGGCACAACCGCCAGACAGCTGACGGCAAGCTGCGACTCAAGGCACTGGCTGCACAGAGCTTCACTCCCGTGAAGGGCGCCGACGCCGATTGCCCTCTGTGTACGGCGCCGCTCGATGACGAAGCAAAGAGGGCGCTGTCGGTCGAGTTGGAAGAGCTGAAGACGAATGCCGCCGCCGCCGAGAGAAAAATCGCCGACGTGTGTCGCGGGATCCGAGAGTCGGTAACGCGAACGTTGCCTAACTCTATAAGCGATTCACGGACCTCGATCGACAAGATGGACCCCGCGGAATCGTACGTCACCGCTGTGCAAGAGAAGTTCGTCACCGACAAGCCATTCTCGAGCATCCTGACCGGGCTCGCCTCCTCGGTGAAGGCGCGAGTCGAGAGCCAAAAGAGCGATCTCCCTCACTTCACCTACGGGGAATTCAAGCCGACAGACGACGAGCCGGAGCCGGTGACGAAGCTGCGGCATGAAATTCATGTACTAGAACGCCTGATCGCGCTAGTGAAGTGGTGGAAGACTGCCCGACCGGCTTTCGGCAACGCATGGAGCGCGATAATTGGCAAGAAGCAAGAGGACGGAACTTTACCGGCCGACAGCGTGGAAGGTAAACTGGTTGTGCTTGAGCAAGCGTTGGAGCACGCCCGGCCGCTCGATGATTTATCCAAGCACCTAGGCAACGCTGCAGCGACGGTAGCGACCTGGGACCAGATTGTCGCCGCGCAAAAGACGCGAGAAGCGATCAAAGAGGCGCTGGAACCCCTCAAGGCCTTGCGACTACTAGTCGCAGCGGAAACCGCCAGCTCTATTGCCACGCTGTCGGGCACCATCAATTCAATCTGTGAGCGAATTTGTTTGAAGGAGCGACTTGCTTACGAGCAAGCAGTCATTGGCAGGAAAGAAATCAGCGTTACCGGAAGTTTCACCCCTGGCATGCGCATCGACGCAGCCCTCGTCGCCAACACTTCGTGGTTGCGCGATCCTGTGGTCGTTCGTCTTCGCCCTCCGTGAAGAGACGCTTAATGCAATGGGTTTCAATCCACTACCACTTGTGGTGCTTGATGATCCGCAAGGAACCTTCGATCCGCGCAACAAGCGCAAATGGGCACAGGAGTTGGTGCGCAGTGCCAACATGCCGACCGCCGGCCTTCTCAGCTCGCAGCTCATCGTGGCGACGCATGAACGTAATTTCTACCAAATGATGATGGATCACGAAAAATTCAGCGCACAACAAGGCCTCATAGGTGGCGTGAACAAGGTTTCCGGCGTCGCTACAATCGCCAATGGCGGCGAACTTCAGCGACTGTATGACGAGGCAAAGAAAAATAACGACGACGCCAAGGCCCGCGAATTCATCCGCAAGGTCCGCATTTACTGCGAAGACTTGATCAAGTTTATGCTGCGCAGCGTCAGCAACCAGATCCCCGATATGACCCTTAACAAGCTCAAAGAGGAACTGAAAAAGCTGTGCAAAGATCATGTCGCTCCTTTCGATCGGAAGGCGTTCGACGGGCTTATCAGCGCCCTTAACGAGAGCCAGAAAGCTATTCAGTATATCAACGAGCCCCACCATAAAGATGATGAGAGCTTCGGTGTCGCCGAGGCCGACACGGTCAAGGAATACTGGGACAAGACGCTGCTCGACAAAATCCACGCTGCTTTCGTCGTCTTCGACAATTTCGAGCTATACATGGGTGAGCCGCGCACTTTTTCGTGGGCGAAAAACATCATCGAATTCCCGGATGGCTACAGGAGCAAAGTTAAAGAAGCCGAAATGCAGCAGACTGGCATCGCCGCAGCAGCAAAAACTGGCGGCCGTGCTGGCGACGGCATCTTAACCGTGAATGAATGGGACGCGGGCGAAAAAATTACACTGCCGAACCATGATGTATTCCAACTTGCGGCTGGCACTCTCGACCCTGTTGCGAACGTGGGCGACATCATCATCGTCAGCAACTATGCGACGATTAACCCACGCAACCTGGTGGTGGCTGCCTGGGGCAGCATGCTGTTGGCACGCCGCTTGAATAAGCCTGACAATCACTCAGAGATTGCTGTCTTGACCGGGCAAGCCGTCGATCCGTACGCGTTGCCCCAACCAGTGATCGTACAGCCCGACACAAATTTTCGAAAAATCGTCGGCACGATCTTCACGTCGCATCTTCTGCCTGTGCCGCCGATTGACCCCGAACGCGAGTTCGTCGCGGTTCCTGATCCCAATATCCTAGATAAAACGCTGAAAGGCGCTCGACTGTTTAAGGTCGAGGGGCGGAGCGCCGAGCCCATTGCACTTGAAGGGCAGTTTCTTATCACCCGCAACAAACCTGTGAAGCCCGACGCCATGGCCGCTCTCGATGGACGACTGGTTGTCGGCATCGATGAAGACGGCGCGCGGTATTTCAAGCGACTTCGCTGTCACCAAAAGATCGTGGTGCTGGAGAGCCTGAACCCGGACGGGCAAACCGCGGCACAGGTTCTGAGCTTGGACGGGTCGCATTCCTTGCCGAAAATCATGGAGGCACTGGAAGTCATTGGAGTTCTATTTGAGTTGCCAAGCGCGAAATCATAGGCCAGAAGCGCCTAAGGTTCCCGGAGCGGTCCGCTATTTTTTTTCCTCTTCTGCTTGTGTGTGACAGCGATCGACGGACGCGCGGCCGGTGTGCCCCATCAACCGCCCTCCTCAGTTCAAGCCTAACGCGATCAACACCGCCCCCGCGGCCTCGTTAATGTTTTTCGCAGTGACAACATCCACGGGCGAACGCCCCTCTGGTCCCGCCAGAGGTTCTGACAAGGCTCGATAGAGGGTCCACGCATCAACTTCCGTGCGCTGCAGGACGGTATGAATCAACTGCAGACGCACGGGATCAAGCTGCCAATCGGGGATTCGCTGCCCTCGATTTCCGATGTTCAGCGATAAAAGACGACGGCCTTGGATCTCTCGGTTGATCTGATGGCGGGACTTCCCAGCCAACTTGGCGAACACGGGTAGTGGCAGATTGTGCGGCTCTTCAAACATCGCCAGCATCTTGGCACGCTCGCGCTGGATGTCCGTGAGTGCGGGTTGAGGACGCTGGTCAGTACGCGAAACGATCATCATCACCGCCGGTGTCATCGGCATCACGCTTGAACCGTTTGAAGCTTCCGGTGTTCCTGTGCCAAGGCTTGCCCCTTCATAATGGATAGGGCGCCCGCCGCCCTTCGTGGAAAGCTGTGACCCCACGATTTGAACAGATTCGGGCGCGGACATTGCGGCCGCTCCCGGGCGACCCTGACTCTCCCACTGGTCCAGCCGATCCGCCCAGT
>Ga0182030_10015194_pt1 | contig 15107 bp, 16 predicted proteins | sample 812S3MmetaG_FD_121299 | JGI IMG/M metagenome (GOLD analysis project Ga0182030, IMG submission 121299) | Permafrost microbial communities from Stordalen Mire, Sweden - 812S3M metaG (Illumina Assembly) | ecosystem: Environmental > Terrestrial > Soil > Wetlands > Permafrost | place: Sweden... | reverse complement strand
CGGCCGCGGAAGATCAACGACACGATATCACCTAAAAAAAATATGGCCTCACCGATACTTCGCAAATGCCCAAAAACCCTCTTTAACAATTGGGAGATCATTATTTATCTTTCAGCCAAATATCCTTGAACTCTTTATTGATCTTTTCCTGACGGCTCAATGAAATATATTTTCCGCCAGAATCTTTATTTCCAGAAGGGGCGGGTTTAAAACCCGCCCGTACAGATGTAAATGCCTCCACGCTCATCACACGGGCGCCTAACGAACGCGCGTAAAGATAAATATCCTTATCATTAGAAACAACCACGCAATTTTTGTGGTCCGTATCCTCTTCGACCATGCGCTTGATCTGATCGTCGGCCGAACATCCGTCAGAAAAGATCACCCTGATGTCCTGGCACTTTTGTGAGACCCCGGTACGAGAACCAGGAAACAGGGAATATTGGTCGGGATGACCGTCAAAGACGACCGTCACCAGATTGTTCAGGCTTCCCTGCGGACGGGCTCCCTCGATCCACCCTAATAATCCGCGGCGTCCGTCCTCAAGAGGAAGGTCCCTGAAGGCCGGGATCTGTTTGAGAATATTGTATCCGTCCAGCAGATAATGTAGTGACATAGAATAATCCGCCTAAAAGTCCAGCTACGATCGTGAACGCAGAATTAACAAGGCTTAAGCCCCCGGCCATTTCTTTGGAAACCCCCACCAACGGCAGCAAATAGACCCAGCTGATCTCCCTGAAGCCTAAGCCCCCGATGGAAGGCAGCGAGGTCACGATACAAACGATCGGTGAAAAAATGATAAAATAGACCAAGGGGATATTTTGATGCATGCCTTTGGCCGAAAGATAGAATTCGAACGCTAAAATGATCTGTGACCCCAGCGAGATCAGGATCGATTCCCAGCCCTGCCTCTGCTTGCCTTTCAAAAGCACGATATCATAATGCAGCCTCATCAGATTATCCTTGACCTTGGGCCACGACGCAAAAGCAGTACAGGCGAACGAAAAGATCCGGTGACTGAATAGCACGATAACGACCATCCCGGAAACCAAGGTCATCATCGCGATCGCCAATATGACCAATCTATTCTCGATAATACCATGACCGAAAAGAAATGCCACCACCGCCAGGATGACGATCCCGGCAAATCCCGATAAACGATCCAGGACGATAGAGGCGAATATTTTGGGCTTATGACCTACCTCCTGGGCCAGGCCCAGTCCCCTGATCACATCGCTTCCGACACTGGAGATCGGTGCCAGATTGCAAAATTGTCCGAGCAGGAACCAGCGCATGCTGCTGAGCCTCTTAGACTTGAGCCCGACAGCCTTCATCAGGACCCGCCAGCGCCATATCATCAAAAAATTGATCGAAAAGAAAATGATAGCAGCGGCGCTCATGTAGCGCAGATCTGACCCTTTGATCGCCAGCCAGATATGCTTGTAATCAATGGTAACAAAAAGCCACGTCAGCAATGCAAGACTTAAAAAACAAGGGAGTATGATGGAAAAAAGCTTTTTTAATTCTGGCGTCATCTGTTGCTGACTCCCGCCATTGCTAATATAGCAGCCTGATATCCCTGCTCGGCAATATAAGAACTGCGCACCAAAGGCCCGCTTTCGACATATACAAAACCCATTTCCAAACCTTTCTGACGGTAATTCTCAAATTCCTCAGGACTTAAAAAACGTTCGACCGGCAGATGGCGTTTACGCTGGGTCGGGGCCAGGTATTGGCCGATGGTCAGGATCTGACAGCCGGCCTCACGAAGCTCGCGCATGACCCCGATGATCTCTTCATCGGTCTCCCCGATACCGACCATCAACGATGATTTGATGAAACTCTGCGGGTTCAATTCCCTGAACCGGCGCAAGACCGCCAATGACCTCTCGTGCAATGCTTGAGGACGGATATAGGGGCTCAAACGCCTGACGGTCTCGATATTATGGCTGATCACCTCGGGGGAAGCCTCGCTCAACACTTTCAAAGATCCCTCTTTGGCGGAAAAATCCGGGACCAGGACCTCGATCTTGACCTGCGGCGTAAGCTGCCGGATGGCCAGGATCGTCTTGGCGAATTGCAGGGCCCCTTCATCTTCGATATCATCACGCGCCACCGAGGTCACCACCACATAACGCAATCCCAACTGTTTGACCGCCAAGGCCACATGATGCGGCTCCTCATTGTCGATCAGGTCAGGTCGCCCGGCGGGAACAGCACAAAAACGGCAGGCCCTTGTGCAGGTGCCGCCGAGGATCATGAATGTCGCGACCCCCTCTTTCCAACAGGTGCCCATATTAGGGCAATTGGCGCTCTCACAAACCGTGTGCAGACGGCTGCCTCTAAAAAGATCCTTCATGCCCCGGATCTTTTCCATGTCAGGGATCTCCTGCTTGAACCAATGCGGCAGCTTGACCAATCCCGAATCAAATTTTTCTTTTGTTATCATCGTCGCCTAAAACCTTACCTGTATAAGAACCATTTTTTATCTGTGACACTATCTTTGTGCGGTCCTTTGCGGGCAGATAATCCAATATCAATTTACCGTGCAGATGATCATGTTCATGCTGGAAAACCCTGGCCGTAAGCCCGCTCAACTGGGCCCGCACCTGGCGATTGTCCTGATCGGTGAATTCCACCCAAACGGTCTTGGCGCGTTTGACATCCACCAGCACACGGGGAATACTCAAGCAACCTTCTTCCATGACATCACCGCCAGCAGACCTGATGATCTTCGGATTAACGGCCGCAAAGAATTCCTTACCGGTATCCACGACAAAGATCTGTTCGTTGATACCCACCTGAGGGGCAGCCAAACCAACTCCCCGGCAAGCCTCCATGGTCTCGAACATCGCTGAGATCAGCATACGCTCAACCGGGCCAACCTCCTTGACCGCCTTGGATTTCGTCTCCAGGCATGGGTCACCGTAAAGCCTGATTTTTAAAGGACCGAACATCATATTTTCAGGATCTTTTGATCTTATTTTTGGGATCAAGGTAAACGATCTTGGGCTCAAGACGTTTAGCTTCAGCAGCCTCTAGCATTCCATAACTTAAAATGATCAAGCGGTCGCCCACATAACCGTGACGGGCCGCGGGACCGTTAAGACATATGACACCTGAGGCAGGATTGCCTGCGATCACATAGGTTTCCAATCGGGAACCGGTATTTTCGTTGAGGACATGGACTTTTTCACCCGGAATGATGCCCACGGCCTTGAGGATATCTGAGTCAATGGTGATGCTACCTTCATACTTCAACTCAGCCTGGGTGATGGTCGCGTGCCCGATCTTTGATTTCAAAACTTCGATGAACATAAAAGCTCCATGATTTATAAATGAGGGCCAAGTTTAGCCAATAACTTATCCTTTGGCATGGCACCGACTATTTGATCTACCGGCATGCCGCCTTTGAAGATCAACAGCGTCGGTATCGACATGACATTATAGAGGCCTGCCAATTGGGGGGAATCATCCACATTGACCTTGGCCACCTTAATTTTGCCCTGCAATTCTTGGGACAATTGATCTATGACAGGGGCGATCATTTTGCAGGGACCGCACCATTCAGCCCAAAAATCCACTAACACCGGTATGGTCGATTTTACGACCTCAGCCTCAAAATTCTTCTCATCCAAATGTAAAGCACCCATGATGGTTTCCTTTCGTGAACCTGCCCCGCCATTGGCGGGGCAATAAAAAAATCCCAATATCAGTTCTTTGGGAAATTATGCAATTATTATATATTCGTTATGAATATATATCAATTAAATAAACGGCAGATTTGACCGGTTAGGATACCATTGTATGCGCCTAGGCAATGGCCCAAAATAGCCAAAAGCAAGCCAACCGAAGCAAAGCCCGGCTGATAAACTTCCGCAACCACCGGAGCGGAGACCAATCCCGCTATATTGGACAAAGAAGCAGTGGCAACCAGGAATAACGGCGCCCGGATCAATCTGGCGGTCACCAGTAATATCAATACATGGATGATGATGACGACCACCCCTGCCAGGATCAATATACCCACCTGGGAGGCATTATGCAAACTGGCGCGGGCTCCGATACTGGTCAGCACAAAATACAAGGTCCATTTACCGAATTTATTGGCACCGGTGTCCGGGATACGGCTAAGCGGGGTCATCGACAAAATAATGGCCGTGCTGGACACCAGAATGATGGTCCAGGCATACGGCGAAAGTACATTCTTTCCCGTCGGTAAATAAACAGACGCTGCCTGGGCCGCGGAACCGATCAGCAAAGCCAATGCAATGACCGCCACTGCCTTACTCAATTCCACCTTTTGCTTTTTCTGATGCGAAAAATGTTCGGTGCGTTTGGCCAGGTCATCCAGGATCCTCCGGTCAGAGCCATTCCATCGGTCAAAGCCTTTTTGATGCACGGCTAAGGCGACTAAAATACCCATCCATGTATATGGCACGATGGTATCCATGATGACCATGGGCAGGAATACGTTATCAGGCGTATTCAACGCCTCCTTGACCGCGATCATGTTGGCGCTGCCGCCGGTCCAGGAAGCTGACAAGGCCCCGAAACCTCCCCAAAATTGCGCTCCGACCCAAGGTTTAAAAACAACGAAACTGATCACCATGCCAAGCATGATGCCAAAGGACCCGGCAAAGAACATCACCAGCGCCGCGGGCCCAAGACGGGAAATGGCCTTGAAATCCACATTCAACAAAAGCATAAAAAGCGCCGGAGGCAAAAGGCATCTGGTGATCCCCTGATAGAGGGGACTTTTAGCATCGATAAAACCGCAGGTGGAAAGCACCATGGGCAAAAAATAGATCCAGAACATCGAAGGCAAGAAGCTGAAGAAATGTTTGGTGCGCGTATTCCCGGCTAAAAATAAAATACCGGATTCAACAGCGATGAGGATAAGGACCAGGTACAAAGGGTTATGGATCATGGAAGAATGCCGATGCCGGCTTTGACCTTGCTTAGATCATAAGTTCCTTGAGCTGACAGATATGGATTTCGCAACACTTCACCTTTGATAAAGAACGGTGTATCCAGATCGATATAGTCAAAACATCCTAAACCCGCGGCCAAATGGGCTGAGGCGGTCATGCTCAAATTTGATTCCATCATGCCTCCGATCATCAACTTTATGCCGCAAGCGCGGGCCAGGCGGCTGATCTCAAGCGCATGCACCAACCCGGTCTTCATGAGCTTGACATTGATGGCCCCTGCGGCTTTTTCTTTGATGATATAGAGAGCATCCGCCAGCGACGAAGAACTCTCATCCGCGCAAACGCATACCTTGGTCCCCCGCGTGACCTGTTTCAATCCTTCACGGTCAGCTTTGGGAACCGGTTGTTCGATCAGGTCCGGTATGATCCCAACCTTGCTCAATGCCTTTAAGAACTGCAAGGTTTGACGCGCTGAATATCCCTGGTTCGCATCAAGGATGATCTGTGAGCGCGGGGCAATACGATCAACGGCCGCAACGCGTTTAAAGTCCGTATCCATATCACGGCCGATCTTGATCTTAAAAGCGCGAAAACCCTGCGCCACAAACGCCCTGGCCTTCGCCTGGGTCTCCTCGAGATCGGCAATGACAATGGTGATATCCGTCCGCAGGCACTTGGGCTTTTTAGTCCACAGACGCCATAAAGGGATTCCCAAATAACGCGTCATCGCATCAAAGATCGCCATTTCAACGGCCGCCACCGCACTTTTATTGTGAGGAAGGCGTTCATGCAATTGCGTCGAGATATTTAAATAATCCTCGATCCCTTTTCCTTTCAACCAGAGCGCAATACTTTCCAAGTTCTTTAAAGTCTTCTCAATGGTCTCGCCGGTAATATGCGTGGCCATGGCAGCCTCACCATGACCTTTGGTGCCGTCTTTCAATTCGATGGAGAATAAAATATTTTCTAATTGATCATGCTGGCCGCTGGCGACACGGAATGTTTGCAACAACGGGGCTTGAAAGGATTTCAGGCGGGTCTTAACGATCGTCGAAGAACTATTCAATGGTCACAGTCCTTGTTAAACGTCTTAACAAAGACCCCTTTTGAGTCCCCTGCCCTAAGGAAAGGTCTGAGATGATCACACGGTCGATGGCGTAATTCACTTCCTTTTGGTCCTCTGTTTTCTTATAACCGGTGGTATCGTGGATGACATAGGGCTTTCCATCGACAGTGCCGAGATATAGCATGATATGCCCTTTCATGGCCAGCAGGGTATTGGCTGCAGGGGCCCTGATGATGGACGCTATCTTTACGCTATCATCGCTCTGTTGGTCAAAATCAACGGCCACATTGCTGACCTGGTCCTGGTCTTTGGAGTCTCGCGGCAGCGAAATACCAACAGTGGCAAAGACCATCTGCAAGAATCTCGAACAATCCTGTTCGCCGTACATATCCCCCCATCCGTAAGGTTCATTGAGCATCATCAGGGCCTGTTTATAGATATTGCGTGCGGTAAAAGGCAGATAACCGGCATTGACATCCTCCGCATTCATATAGGCCTGCTTGACCGCCAGGGTCCCGTCAGCATCCATCGCCGGAACGTTGACCGTCACACGTCCTGCGTCATCACCGGATAAGGGCAGGCGCATACCCATGCGGACATAATCATAATATTTGGTCATGCCATCATTCAAAAATATATCCGCCTTGGGTTTGATCACGACCGCAAAATCCTTATCCTCGGCAAATTCCCTGACCTGATTGACATCTCCCAAAGCGACATTCTTGGCCTCGACCCATCCATCGCTGATCTCGGTCAGCGCATAATACCAAAGTCCGTCCGCGGAGGTATGGACAACAGCTACCGGTGTCCCCACATCCAAGGCACTGTTTTGCAGCTGGTCAAAATCCTCATCATCTTTTTCTTCATACATCCCTTCCTTGGTCGGTAAAAAGCGCTGGGACGCATAATGCACGACCAGACCGTAACGCGGCGCCACCCCGATGACCACTCCGCTTAAATTCATGTTACGTTTGACATCATCCATGAAATCCTGCTGGTCCCTGACGTTGGGAGAGGTGTAATAACCTTTTGCCGTAATATCCGACAAGGTCTTTTCCATGTCATCTAAAAGTGTTTCTGTCTTCAGGTCCTGGACGAGAGAAAAGATATCCTTGGTCAATTTTTTATCGGTGCGCAGATTGACATTGAACTGGTCGATGGCATCCGGGCTCATGATCACCGCATCCGGCGAAGGATGTCGGCTGATCCAAAAACCGGCAGTTTTCATCATACGGAATGAATGACCTATCGGGGAGGGAGCCTGATAATTCACCCGTTCCTGAGCTGAAACACCGGAAGTGATGAAAAATAATAAAAGAATGGGGATCAATTTAAATTTCATGAATTTATTTTATCACAAACATCAAAACACCCAATACATTAAGGATAAATAAATTGGATAGGGATTTGCACTGCCGCATCCAGGCTTTTATGTACCGGACAGCTATGGGCCGCAGCCTCAAGCATCGACCGCTTATCTTGAGGGATGCCGCCAGCCATATGCAAGACGACTGAAATGCTCCCGATCCGCCTTACCGGGGCCGTGACCATTTCCTTGCTCACTTCGAGGGTGGTCCCTTTTAGGTCAATATGATGTTTAGCCGCCGCGATACCCATGACAGTCAGCATGCATGAGCCCAAGGCCGCCGCCACCAGGTCCGTCGGTGAAAATGCCTCGCCTTTACCCATATTATCTTTGGGCGCATCCGTATGGATGACGCTGCCTGAAGGTCCGTGTGTCAGGGCACAACGCAGCTGGCCTTCATAAACAATGCTCATATTGACCATTGAATACTCCTCCCTTTTTAATTATATCTCGTCAGTAAAATACAAGAACTCCAAAAGAATAAGGCCTATGATTATAAAGATAAAAACACAGGCAACCAGGATCTCATGGAAATATTGATCCGCCAGGGTAGTGCCGCAATTCAAGGCCACTCCAAAAGTCACCACCACCCTGAAAATATTGGCAATGATCGCCAGAGGTATCATGGAAATAAAGACCAGGGCCCTCTTTTTCCAATTCGACTTTTGGAAAAAAATAAAAAGGGCCGCGAAAATGATCAACAGTTCCAATGAACTGAACGCCACCCAATCACCCCGCAGGGATAACTTGTAAAAAACAGTACTTAAAGTCTCTCCCTTGGCAAAACATGCCCCTTGGATATTATTCAATATAATTAAGCTGCCCTGGATGATCAGGACATTGATCTTCGCTGTTACAAATCCTACCCAGGGTTCCGCAAATTTGGAAGAAACGACCAAAAAGAAGACCACCAACGACAAGATAAAGACCAAAGCTTCCCTGATGGCATTGACAGGGACTGGGGCTATCGGTAGAACTGAAATGCTATTCCCTGCTTTGATTTCCTTTGGTACGGTATTTTCTGCAGGGACATTTTCGATCTTACTCTTAAGATCGATCGGGTCCCCATCAAACCGGGCTTGTTCTGAGAGAATCTCCGGGTCTTTGTGCTCAACAACAGGTTTAGGCTGAGCTTCATTACTCAAAGCTTCCTGTTTGAGCCTGCGTTCTTCAGTCAAGTCCATGATCTGACGGGTTGTATAAACCGTGCGACGCCCTGAAGCGGATTTTTTTCTTTTGGATGTCATAAATTATTTATAGGTCTTATGGCTGGATTATTTTACCACAGGATGAAACTATTCACCTGAAGAATTTCTTTAAGTCTAATGAATGCAGGGTTTAAGCTGAACGTCGATCTTGCATATATGTTCCACCAGCCAATTTTCAAGGAAGCGGTGAAGCTCGGCAAGGATACTGTAGGCATCGTCATCCTGATCGATCCTTTTTTCTAACGCTTTGTAGGTCTGGATGAATTTTTCATGGGCAAATTTATTTTTTTCCGCTATCTGGCAGGCATGGTCATGCATGCACTTCTCTTCCAAATGAAAATGATCGGCCACATATTCACCCAGGAACTTTAATGCATCGGCCAGCTCTTTGCCGGAGACATCCCTGTCCTGAAGGATACCATCGATATCATTTGAAAAGACAAACAGGTTCTTATGCTGTTCATCAAGCTCAGTGACACCTAATGAATATGATTCCTGCCATTTGATCACATTTTTCTCCCACATTTAAGAATTCAAGATCACCATAAGATCATAGAGCAGGATAAAATAAAAATGAATGGGATAAACTACGGCAGGCAATAAGTAGAATTACGTATTTTGGAGACCAAACTACACTTTAAGATCAGCTGATCTATTTAACACATGGTTTTAGTTGGACATCGATCTTACAAATATGATCTACCAGCCACGTTTCAAGGAAATGATGGAGCTGTTTTAATGTACCCTCATGATCATCATCCTTAATTATAATATCCTGGAAATTTTTATACGCTTCGATGAACTTTTGATGGGCCATGGAGTTCTGCTTAGCCATCGGACAGGCATATTTGAACATACATGCTTCTTCCTGACTGAAATGGCCTTTCACATAGCTTCCGAGGAATTTCAAAGCCCCTTCCAGTGTCTGTTTAGACACGGCTCCGTTCTTTATCCCGGATTCCAGATCATTGCTGTACTGAAACAAATTCCTATGCTGTTCATCAAGCTTTTCAATGCCTACGGAATATGTCTCGCGCCATTCGATCATATTTTCCCTGATAAATTATTATTTTATAGCTAATTAATTAATATATGATTAGTAAGTAATTCTACTTATTCTTCAATAGAATATTACTTAAAAATCCCAATAAAATCAATTGATATTTTTCTCATTCTTTTGACTTTATTCCACATTTATCATAATTTATCTAGTATATGCTCTCCAACCCGTAAGGCATTCGCCATGATCGTAAGGCCGGGATTTACCGCGGAATTAGATGCGAAGAAACTGCCGTCAACGACATAAAGATTATCCACTTCATGCGTTTTACAATTGATATCGAGAGCTGACAGTTTGGGATCAAGCCCGAATCGGACAGTCCCACACTGATGGGCTGTTCCGGCCAAGGGGATCCTTTGCCCTAAATAAACGCTCGAAGGAAATAGATGATCTTCACAACCGATATGATCGAGCATGTTCTTAAGCTTGTCTATCAGACGCAAATGACCCTCAGTATTGTTGGGGGTATACTGCAAGGTGATCTCCCCCTTGCTGTTGACGGTCACACGATTATCAGGATCAGGCAGGTCTTCGGAAGTCAGCCAAAAATCCAGGGAATGTTTGGCGATATAATCCAAAGCCAGATGAGGGGCAAAGACAGGTGCATCGCCTTTAAGGATCTCGGCATTGGTCTTGCCGAGCATCTGGATATGCCCCAATGGATAATCCCAGTCCTCACTGTTGAAATAAAAATCATTCAATCCCAGGGTCTTTTGGAATACCGTCGGATTCGGTTCCCTGGAAATAGCGATCAATGCCGAATTAGTGTGGCACATGTAATGCCTGCCCACCACCCCGGAGCCATTGGCCAGGCCGTTGGGATGCTTATCATTCGCGGACCGAAGCAAGAGGGCCGCTGAATTGATAGCACCTGCGGACAAAACAACTATATGTCCCCTGTATTCTTCTATTTGCCCCTGACGTTCTACACAGACCTTGGAGATCTCATTACCGCCGGCATTTGTTTCCAAGCGCGTGACCTTGGCTTGCCTCAATAAGGTCACATTCGGTGATCTAAGCGCAGGTTCAACACAGACCACATGCGCATCAGACTTGGCGTGTATCAAACAAGGAAAACCATCGCAGGTAGGACAACGTATGCAAGGGCTATGTTCCCGGTCAGCTTCATTGAGCATGATCCCAATAGGCAAAGGGAAAGGTTTATGCCCTAATTTTTGAAGGTCATCATGAAGTTGTTGTATTCGCGGTTCATGGCTTACCGGCAGATATAAATACTGCGCGCTTGCCATCGGTCCGGTGGGATCGACGCCGTGCCTGCCATGCACCTGGTAAAGATGCTCGGCCCTGGTGTAATACGGCTCCATGTCTTCATAGCTGATGGGCCACCCCGGGGATATTCCGCCAAAGTGGCGCACCTGGCCAAAATCTTCCTTGCGCAAACGCAAGAGTGCCGCTCCATACACCTTGGTATTGCCACCCACATAATAATGGATGCCGGGATGGAATGTTTTGCCGTCCTTGTCGTACCATTCTTCATGGGCTTTGTATTTTGACCGGGTAAAGACCGCCTCGGTATTCCAATTATCCTGTTCGCGCGGCATATAATCACCGCGCTCGATCAAAAGGATCCGCTTACCGCTGGAAGCAAGCGCATACGCAAGCGTCCCTCCTCCGGCACCGGTACCTATGATAATGACATCGTATGGTTGGCTATCCATGCTTTTTAACCACCCGTCGCAAATCCAGGATAAAGCGTCATCCCTCCGTCAACAAAGATGGTGGTCCCGTTGATATAGTCCGTATCATCGGATGCAAGCCAAACAGCGATACGGGCAATATCCTCAGGTTCACCGATCCGTTGATAAGGGATCAGTTTAAGAAGTTCTTTCAACGCTTCGGGCGTGTCCCATGCTGAAGCATTGATGGGTGTCCGAATAGCTCCCGGCCCGATGCTGTTGACACGGATACGGTAGGGAGCCATTTCCTGCGCGATGCTTTTCATCATCAGCATGACCCCGCCTTTTGACGCCGCATAATTGACATGCCCTCCCCAAGGGATGACCTCGTGGACAGAACTCATGCAAATGATCTTGCCGGCAGCGCAGGACACCTCCGGCTTGATACCACGGCGCTTGAACTCGCGGACAGCGGCCCTCGCGCACAAGAACTGACCTGTTAAATTCACGTCAAGGACCCCCTGCCACTGGGCCAGTGTCATTTGATCGAAGGGCGCGTCTTTTTGAAGTCCGGCATTGTTGACCAATATATCGATGGTCCCGAATTGTTTGAACATGTCCTGGAACATCGCTTCGACTTGGTCCTCTTTGGAAACATCCGCCTGAAAGCCGATGGCATCACTGCCTGCAGCCTTGATCTGGCTGATCATTTCATCAACAGTGCCGTCGTCCTTGACATAATTGATCACGACCGACGCCCCGGCTGACCCAAGGGCCAGGGCCGTGGCCTTGCCGATACCTGAATTGGCCCCGGTGACCAGGGCTTTTTGTCCTTTTAACATCTTTCTGACACAGCCCTCGGGCATCACAACATCAGGATAATCTTTCTGATAGATATCTTTGACCATAATGCCCCCTCTTATTTGTCTAAATGAAAATTATGAAGGAAACGATGTATCAGCGGTGTGAACAGGATCGCCAATACAGAATAAAATACGACCGGGCTCAATAAGGAAAAGAAAATGGTGAATAATTTGCCGTCAACAGTGTTAAGGTTACCGATCAACCCAAGCCCCGTCATGATCAATACCGAATTAAGAACAGCATCAATGCATGCCTGATGCTCAATGAAATGGAACCCAATTGTCCCCAACGAGATCGTTGTGAACATCAACGCTGCCGAACATAAAGTGCAACGGACCATTCTTTTGATAAAATTTGAATAAGACAATAGGGGTTCATTCTTACGTTCCATGATGAATCTTCTGGCCATTCTTTCTCCTCCCTGTTGTTCATTGATCAAGCAACGACACGAACTGAAAAATCTGTCCCTTCCCAACGATCAGCTTGCGGCCAATAAAAAGTGAATTTTATTTCATTTCCCACAGGGACCTTCTCTACAGAAAGGTCCGCGACGAAAATACCCAATCCGGTATCATTGGCCTTTACATCACCTGAAGTTTTCCAATCATCCGCGCTCCAATGGATGAGGGCAGGCGTAAAGGTTTCAATGCGTAATCTCTTTCCATGAGGCATTGTTAAGCGCTGGTAGGTAAATCTCCACAATACAAAGGGAGAAAACTTTTGCTCGACCAAATAACGCTGCACGGTTTGCGGCGGCATATCGAAAACATGCCCGTCTCGCAAAGAACGCAATAATTTGACATGCTCGGCATGGGCCCAGACCAAGGGCATGGCTGAACCGGAAGGCCGTCCGTAAAAAAGCTCACGCTCGGGGATATCTGCCGCATCCCAAATCTGTTCGGGGATAAATCCGCCTTCATTGGCAAAATTCTCTAAGGACTCTAAAAGTTCTTTGGCTTCAGCCACATTCCCGGCGGCAAGTTCATAATGCGCCCGTTCACCGGTCAGCAAAGGCCAGGCCCGGCCGATGCCTGTTCCGTCAAAAGGTGAGCCATCGGCGTGCTCTCCATACCCGTCCCCATTATAGCGATGCCAAATGGCGCCTTGCGGCATTTGGGTCTTTAATAATGCATCAATGACCTTTACTGTATCAAGGATGCGCGGATCATCAGGGGCACGCAATCCGAAACGCACCAGGGCCAAGGCATCAGGACTGACCAAATGATCGGCTAACTGAAAAGCCTTATCACAAGTCACGTTCTTGACCAGGATATTTTCCTGGGACGGGACATCTTCGGCGGCATTCATCGTCGCGATACGGATATAATACCCTTTGACCCCGAATTTCCGGCACCAGTCAGTATCAGAAACATACAGCCAACGGTCAACGGCGGAATTCCAGTCATCGGCGACTTCCCGAAGGTAAACAGCGATCGATGGCTCATTGTTCAGATCAGCCATCTCGGCGGCGACCAATAGTGCAGCTATCTCGGCGCCGATCGTAAAAGGCGTGTAACCGCCGTCCTCTTCCCAACGGTCTTGCGGGCTGATGGGACCGTTACGCAGCAAATAGACAGCTGCCTGACGGACCATAGGCCAAAATCGTAATTTATCCTCCTGGGTCAAAACTTTTTCACGCCACGCCAGGTCAACCAACAGAATAGGCAGTGCTGTTTCATCCATCTGGATACCGCTCCAATAGGGTGTACCGTCGAGCCACATATTCTGCGCCCAGTGCCCGTCCTTTTCCTGGGTGGCTTCCAGATAGCTCAATACACGCCGGGCATTCTCATGCGCACCGGCTGCCAAAAGGCCGCCGGCGGTTTCCACCAGATCTCGCGGCCAGACAAGGTGATACCCTCCCAGGTCTTCATCACCTTTGTTAAAACCCCAGGGCACAGCCAGGCTTGCGATCATCCCGCCGGGAAAACTGGTGGATTCATGGGAACGCATCACAAAGGTACTGGTACGATAAACATTCTTTTGATCACTGGCCCTGATCTTATCTAGTTTTTGAAGAGAATTTTGCCAATCCTCCCACTTGCCTGAATAGACCTTCAACGCGCTGTCAAAACCTTCCTGCAAGGAACTGCGGGCACGATTAGCCGCTTCTGAGAAATTATTTCCAAAGCCTATAGCAAGGACAAATTCCCCGCCACTTTTCTCAAGGTCAATTTCCGCACAAAGGGCCACATTACCATTTTCAGCCAGCGTGTATTGCTCAGTCATTTGTTTGTTTGTCAAAAGGTCCTGCCAACCGTCGGAGAACCCGACAAATCCCACCGACCGTTTAAGCCAAGGGACTGAACAAGCCAAGGCCAGCGCATTACCGTCCCTTTTGGCGAATAGCATAGGAACACCTTTATACTCATCGACCCATGCGGTATTACCATAACCGCCATTCCCTAAATGGGAAGCCAGCAATACATATAAATGATATTTATCAGCAGAAGCTATTAATGACGTGAAACGGGTGCGTTGCAGTAAAACAGGCCTGTGCGGATCTGTAAGGACCTCTTTCTCGATCCTGTAAAACCCTTGATCGCAGGTATTGATGAGCCGATAAGCCGGAACACCTTTTGTCAGGCAATCCGTTTGGCTTGTGGCATGCCTTTTTTCCTCTGAAAAGAAATCCTTGCCATCCGTGACAATGAATTCCATGTCACGGGTGGCGGCGAGATCGATACGGGGATAATAAAGTTCATTGAGGATCCCGTGGCTCAAGGTAAACCACAAAGGACTTTGATCATTATGTGCTGTCCCGACACCGGTCTTAGCGCTTGATGTCAGGCGCGGAGCGATCCCAGGACTTCCAGGAGCTTGTGAGGGAGCCATAGTGTTTTATAAACGCGCCAAGATCGCATCCAATATTGTTCCTGCTTCTTTCTTCCCACCCCAAACACCTACGCGCACCTCAATACGGGATACCGTTGGAGAAAAGACAGACACATTGATCCAAACCGTTCTTCCAT
>Ga0182030_10015193_pt1 | contig 15107 bp, 15 predicted proteins | sample 812S3MmetaG_FD_121299 | JGI IMG/M metagenome (GOLD analysis project Ga0182030, IMG submission 121299) | Permafrost microbial communities from Stordalen Mire, Sweden - 812S3M metaG (Illumina Assembly) | ecosystem: Environmental > Terrestrial > Soil > Wetlands > Permafrost | place: Sweden... | reverse complement strand
CGTGGGAAGAGGTGCTCCGACGGATCCGGCCATTCTTAATTCGCTCGCACGGATTCTGCCCGTTCTGCAGGAGTAAATTTAGAAAGAATCCACCTTGATGTCACTTAACGTTGTAATACTAGGCCGGTTCTGGCAGATTTTCCTGCTGGTAGGACTCTTCCTCTGGCTCTTCCTCCTGGCCTCGGCATTGTGGCCAGCCTTAAAACATCCGGGCCCCAACCGGCACCTGCTCGCGCTGTTCTTGGTGGCCTCCACTGCCATCGCGGTATTTTACTCGGCGGGGTTAATGTGGGGCCGGCAGACGAATCTGGCCATAGCCGAATACTGGCGCTGGTGGGTGGTTCATCTCTGGGTGGAAGGCTTCTTTGAAGTGTTCGCCACTGTGGTGATCGCGTTTCTCTTTACCCGCATGGGGCTTTTGAAGACGACCAAAGCTGCTGCCGCTGTGATTTTCTCGACTGTAATCTTCCTCTCGGGCGGCATTCTCGGCACCTTTCACCATCTCTATTTCACCGGCACGCCGACCGCTATCCTTGCTTTGGGATCGGTATTCAGTGCTCTGGAAGTTGTGCCGCTTGTTCTCATTGGGTTCGAGGGCTACGAGAACCTCACCTTGAGCCGCGCTCGTCCCTGGGTTGAGGCTTACAAATGGCCCATTTACTTCTTTGTCGCGGTAGCATTCTGGAACCTTGTCGGCGCGGGCCTGTTCGGGTTCCTCATCAACCCGCCCATTGCGCTCTATTACATGCAAGGCTTGAACACAACACCGGTGCATGGCCACGCGGCGCTCTTTGGCGTCTATGGCATGCTGGGCATTGGCCTTATGCTTTTCTGCCTGCGCGGACTGACTCGCAAGGCGGCCTGGAAATCGGGTGCGCTCTCGCTCTGTTTCTGGTCGTTGAACATTGGCTTGGTGCTAATGATCCTCCTGAGCCTGCTTCCCGTGGGTCTATTGCAGACCTGGGCCAGCGTCGAACATGGCATGTGGTACGCCCGCTCGGCAGAGTTTATGCAAACCGGGCTCATGGAAAAATTGCGCTGGATGCGTGTGATCGGCGACACCATCTTCGCAATCGGTTCCCTTGCGCTGGGCTGGTTTGTGCTCGGACTGAAGACTGGATGGTCGCTGGGCGCGGACGAATCCGTTGGGGAGTAAGTCAAAAACCACGCCACGACCAATGATAGAAGTCACATCGAATATCCAGGATGGCAACGTAGCCGCTGTTCCGAATGGAATAGGCACATTATTTCTATTGAAACCCAATTTCCTCGATCACGAAAAAGGGCCGTATTTTTGTCCCGGATGCGCTGAGATGCTTGGACTTCTTGAATACTATCCGGAACTGAAGCAATGCCTAAAAATCGAGTATGTTGAGTTTTCGCGTCCCCGTCCGGCGTTGGTGGAGTTGCTCGGAGATGAGAACCAAAGCTGTCCCGTCCTCGTCTTGAAAAAAAATTCCAAGGAGCCTCCCTCCGGTCATCAGGTGCGGAATGCGAACGGGCATTTCTTCGTCGAAGGACCAAACGAAATTGCAGCTTATCTGGCTCACGTCCATGGAATCGGAATACCCCATTGATGTTCACTTCGGAATTGGGAACCGGAACCGTTCGTCGGATCAAGCCTCCGAGCACCGGTCCCCGGTAGTCCACAAATCGTCCCTGCCTTTGATCCGGATTTTCGAAAATATCATTAACGATGGAGAATTGTCCGGGAAAACGATCATCTTACGCATCGGCGGAAGAATCTGTGAAGATTCCGGCATAACAATCCGCGTTCCGCCCGCGTGGGTGTATTCATCGTGTTTGGAAGCCATTTCCTCGGACATCCTGGATACGAATAGGCGTCGTCAGTCCAATCTCAGCGAGATGCTCGTCGGACTCATCGGAGCGAAGATTACACTTTTTGAAATCAATCCTACAAACGTGATTCTTGAGTGCGGCTCAATTCGCATTAAAAAGGAACTTACGAACTATGAGAATTCGTTCCAGGTAGAGGATCACGATCAAAGGGTACGCCACCGAATTTCTAATGAAACATGCGTGGAGGAGGCCCTTTGACTTCAAAACTTGGCATAGAAACCGCAGCCGAGGACTTCTTCGTTGCAGAACATCGGAGCCGTTATCGCTCGCAGGCCATTGAAAAACTGCTTGCTCCACGCATCGTCATTCTCGACGGAGCGATGGGGATTTGATCAAAAGCGACACGACCGACCATCTGACCTTGCACAAGGGATCGGCTCTAATGAAACTCGGAGGCAAACGATGAGCGCGCTGAGAACAAAGAAAACTGCCGATTGCGTGGTGAAGAACACGCCAAAGGAAGAACCTTTGCCGGTGATAATGACCGTTGGTCATTCCACTCACACGCTGGAGGAATTCATCCACCTGCTTCAGGCACACGGAGCAAGGTGCGTAGTGGATGTGCGCACGGTCCCGCGTTCCCGGCACAATCCGCAGTTCAACAAGGCTTCCTTGCCTCGATCGCTAAAGAAAGTCGGACTGGATTACGTTCACCTGCCGGGACTCGGCGGGCGGCGTCACGCGAAGGCAGATTCGCCCAACGTGGGCTGGCGAAATGCCTCCTTTCGAGGTTATGCTGATTACATGCAAACGGCCGAGTTTGCGCAGAGCCTCGACGAATTGGTCCAGTTGGCGAAACAGAAGCGAATCGTCTTGATGTGCGCCGAAGCGGTTCCATGGCGTTGTCATCGTTCACTCATCGCCGACGCCTTGCTGGTTCGCGGAATCCGCACCGAGGACATCACGAGTCCAACCCGTCGCCATGTTCATACGCTTACGCCCTTCGCTAAATTAAACGGCACCCGGATCACATACCCAGTTGAGAGATCACCCGGCATTGCCATGAAGTCTTTCATCGACAAGAGTGGTGCGATGCCATGACCCCAGACAGCCCTCATCTATTTCCTCTCCCCGGCTCTGTCCTTCGGGTGTTTCATCCCGACTCGCCTCAAGCCCGTTCGATCTTCGATCTGGGCATAGTATCAGGCATCATCTTTTTGATCATTTTCGCGATCGTCGCCGGAATCATCATTTTTGCGCTCATGCGCTTTCGCTGGCGCGAAGGGGAACCGGACCCGCATCAGTTCGCGGGCAACAAGACGATCGAGATTGTTTGGACGGCGATTCCGTGCATGATCATAGTGGCGCTTTTCGCGCTGACGGCACGCACAATGAACTTGTCCGATCCCCCACCCCCGCCCGAGCCGGACCTTGTCATGACCGGCCATCAATGGTGGTGGGAGGCCCGCTACACGAAGTCGGGCGCCGTGGTGGCGAATGAAATTCACATTCCAGTGGGAAAGGCGCTCTCCGTGCAGCTCGATTCGATCGACGTGTTGCACGAATTCTGGGTGCCGGAACTGGCTCGAAAAATAACGGCTGTTCCCGGGCATCCGAATCACATCTGGATTCAATCCGACAAGGCAGGGACGTATCTGGGGATCTGCTCGGAATTCTGCGGAACTGAACATGCCTGGATGCATTTCCTGATCGTTGCCGAGCCGGAAGTGGAGTTTGATGCTTGGGAAAAGGCGCAACTACAGCCCGCGGCGAAACCGATCGGCGATTCCGCAGTCAAGGGGCTCGCTCTTATCCAGCGAACCAGTTGTGTAAGCTGTCACACGATCAGAGGGATCACGGCCGATGCGCGGGTCGGGCCCGATCTCACTCATTTCGCGAGCCGCCGACAACTCGGTTCCGGGATCGCCGACAACACGCCGGTGAATCTTCGCCGCTGGCTGGCGGACCCGCAACAGGTCAAGCCCGGCGTGAAGATGCCGGACTTCAATTTCTCCGACGAACAACTAAAGCAGCTCGTCGATTACTTCGAAACTTTGAAATGAACGAGATCACCACAGTCCTCGGTCGCGCCGGCCTGCTCACAGCCGAAGAAAGGGAGCACTGGAAGATGGCGTGGCTCTCCACGGTCGATCACAAGCGTATTGGAATTTTGTACATGGTCACGGCGTTGGTGTTCTTCGTCATCGGCGGCTTTGAGGCGCTGCTTATCCGGCTCCAGCTCGCCGTGCCGAACAATACCTTCCTGCATCCGGACACTTACAACATGCTGTTCACGATGCACGGGACTACGATGATCTTCCTTGTCGCGATGCCGGTGCTCTTCGGTCTGGCAAACTACTTTGTGCCGCTGCAAATCGGCGCGCGTGACATGGCGTTTCCGCGCCTCAATGCGTTCGGCTTCTGGCTCGTGCCGCTCGGTGGAATTCTGCTGCATTTCAGCTTTCTCGCCGGCGGTGCTCCGGCGGTCGGCTGGTTTGCGTATGCGCCATTGAGCGAGACGCCTTACTCTTCGCAACTCGGGGTGGACTATTGGGCTCTGGCGCTGCTCGTCCTCGGAATTGGGTCGGTCAGCACGTCGATCAATCTGATCGTCACTGTGCTCACCCAGCGCGCGCCTCACATGACGTTGCGCCGTCTGCCGCTTTTCTCCTGGATGATTTTCGTTAATTCCTTCCTCGTCATTTTCGCGCTGCCGGTCCTCAACGCCGGCTTGGTGATGCTGCTCATCGACCGGCGCCTCAACACGCACTTCTTCCTCCCGCCTGGGGGCGGTTCGGCGATCTTTTGGCAGCACATTTTCTGGGCATTTGGACATCCGGAAGTCTATATCGTCGCAATTCCCGCGTTCGGCATTTTGTCGGAGGTGATCCCGGTTTTTTCACGCAAGCCGATCTTTGGCTACGAGTTCGTCGCCGGCTCGACAGTTGCAATCGCCTTTCTGAGCCTGCTTGTATGGGCGCATCACATGTTCACGGTCGGGCTTGGGCATGCGGTGGATTTGTTTTTTGTCGCATCAAGCTTGCTAATCGCGGTCCCGACCGGCGTGAAAGTGCTTGCCTGGAGTGCGACCATGGTTGGCGGGCGGATTCGATTGGACACGCCGATGCTCTTTTGCGTCGCAGCGCTCCTTCAGTTTCTCCTCGCCGGGCTGACGGGTGTCAGTCACGCGGTTGCAGCGCTCGATTGGCAGACCAAGAACAGCTACTATCTGGTCGCGCACTTTCACTTCGTTTTCGTCGGCTTGATCGTCTTCGCGATTCTCGGAGCGCTGCATTACTGGTTTCCAAAAATGAGCGGCCGAATGCTTTCGGAGCCACTCGGGAAATGGACCTTTTGGCTGATGACGATCGGTTTTAATATGACTTTTATCATCCAGCATTTCCTCGGATTGGCCGGCATGCCCCGCCGAATTTATACCTATGCCGATCTGCCGGGCTGGGGCTGGATGAACATGGTCTCGACCGTCGGGGCGTTTTTTATGGCTGCCGCGGCGCTATTGTTCGTGTGGAATCTGGCCGCGAGCCTCCTGCACGGCAAACTCGCCGGCGACAATCCCTGGAACGCCTGGACGCTGGAATGGGCGACCACCTCACCGCCGCCCCATGAAAACTTCCACGAACTGCCGCCGATCCGCAGCCGACGCCCGCTCTGGGACGATGCGAACCCTGATCGCCCCGATCCGATTGTCGGCACGAAATGGCAGGCAGACACCTCTTCTCCAGAGAAGAACCAGGCCAGCGTCATCGCTTTCATCATTTCAGAAACGGGCTTCTTTGGCGTGCTGATTCTCGCCTACCTTTTTTACAACGCGACGCCGCAGCCCGGACCGGGCACGCACAATCTAAACCTGCTTAAGACCGGCATTTTCAGCCTCTGCCTGTTCGCGAGCAGCTTCACGATCTGGCGGTCGGAAGTCAGCCTGGATAAAGGCAGGCACCGCGCGATGGCCGGCTGGCTCGCGGCGACAATCTTGCTTGGCGGGGTCTTCATTATCGGCCAGGGACTCGAATATTGGGGCTTGTTCCAGAGCGGCGTACGTGTGAGTTCGAATCTGTTCGCAGCGACATTTTTCACGCTCACCGGTTTCCACGGTTTGCACGTTTGTGTTGGCTTGATTGCTCTGCTGATCGTACTCGGCCTGGCGCTGGCTGGCGACTTTAAGCAGGGTCATTCGCCCGCGCTCAAGGCGGTCGGGCTTTACTGGCATTTCGTCGATGCCGTTTGGGTTTTGGTGTTTTCGGCCGTTTATCTCCTGCCTTTTTTCCGATGACCACAGCGCAATTCATCATCTCCGGCTGGACATGGAATCCCGCCGTTCTTTTTACCGGCGCCTTTGCGCTGGTGATCTATGTCGCCGCGTTTGGCGCCCATCGCCGCATCGGCTGGTTCGTGGTGGCGTTAGGCGTGTTTCTGCTTACGCTGCTTTCGCCGATCAACACGCTCGCCGATGGCTACCTGTTCAGCGCGCACATGGTGCAGCACATCCTGCTGTTGCTGATCGTGCCGGCTTTGCTGTTGCTCAGCCTGCCGCGGTCTCTCTCGCTTGCGGTGAGGCCGCGCGTCTTCGCGCATCCGCTCGTGGGCTGGTTCGCCGGAGTCGGCGCGATGTGGATCTGGCACGCGCCGGCGCTGTGCAACGCGGCGGTAGCCTCACGTCCGGTCCATGCGCTGCAAACCGTTTCGCTGCTCGTGCTCGGCAGCCTATTCTGGCGGCAGATTCTTGCGCCGCGCGAGGAAGAGCGCCTCTCGCCACCCGGCGCGGTATTGTATTTGTTCAGCGCATGCGTCACGTGCAGCGTGCTCGGGATCATCATCACATTCTCGCCGGTCGCGGTCTGTTCGATTTATACGATGCAGCTAACCGACCGTCTCGGGATGCTGCAGACCATTCGCACGGGCTGGGGTTTCTCGCCGGAGCGAGATCAGCAAATCGGTGGTCTGCTTATGTGGGTGCCGATGTGTTTGATTTATTTGAGTGCGATCTTTGCCCAAATTGCGCGCTGGTTCGCGCAGTCCCCGGACCCAGCAACAGGAAAAATATAATGGATAACGAAACGCCGGCAACGCACACGGGATGGGAGCCGCTACTTCCCGAACATCTTCCGCACCCTACCTATTTCCCGGCGGCCATGGCGATGGGGGTCTCTTTCTTCTTTTGGGGATTGATCACTTCGTGGGTCATCCTCGCGGTCGGCGGCGGCCTTTTTGTTGCGTCTCTGGCCGGCTGGATCACCGAAATTCGCCATGAACGAAAAAGAGACTGAGTTGCCGAAGACAGACCTGCCGGAGAAGGAGCCGGAAGAGACGGAACTGCTGCATGGCCGGCTGTTCATGGAGATTCATCAGGGCGGCCATCCCGACTGCGTCTCGCGGCGCAGTTTTTTTTCCAAGCTCTGCATCGCGCTGAGCGGCGTGTGCGCCGTCATCCTGGGAGTGCCACTGGTGGGTTTCATTCTGGCTCCCCTCCTTCGGAAGATACCCGAGAAATGGATGACGATTGGCAAGACCGCTGAATTCGAGATCGGCAAGACAGTCAACGTCACGTTCACCGATCCCTCCCCGCTCCCCTGGGCTGGCATTACCGCGAAGAGCGCTGCGTGGCTGCGACGAGCCAGTGAGACGGAGTTCATCGCGTTTTCCGTGAATTGCACGCACCTCGGTTGCCCCGTGCGCTGGCTGGCGGATGCGGAGCTTTTCATGTGCCCGTGCCACGGCGGTGTTTACTATAAGGATGGCACCGTGGCCGCCGGGCCTCCGCCGCTTCCCCTGATTCGCTACCCGGTGCGAGTGTTGAATGACGAGGTGCAGATCAAATCCGAGCCGATTCCGATCACCAACACCCTATGAAACGGCTTCTTTTGGCTGGATGGAATTGGATCGACGACCGCATCGGGATCTCCGACCTGGTGGGGCCGGCGATGAACCACCTTGTGCCGCGCGATTCCAAATGGTGGTACGTTTTCGGCAGCGCGACGATGCTGGCCTTCATCGTGCAGGTGGTCACCGGGATGGCCCTGGCGTTTTCCTATATCTCCTCTTCCTCGCAGGCATACGAGACATTGCAATTCATCACCAATGATGCGCCCTTTGGGCGCCTGCTGCGCGGTATGCATTATTACGGCGCATCGGCCATGGTGCTGATGGTGGGCGCCCATCTCGCGCAGACCTTTCTCTTCGGCGCTTACAAGTTCCCCAGGGAGATGAACTGGGCCACCGGCGTACTGCTGCTGGGGATGACGATGGTGATGGGCTTTACCGGCCAGCTCCTGCGGTGGGACCAGACGGCGGCGTGGTCCGTGGTGGTAGCGGCCGAACAGGCGGGGCGGATCCCGGTGATCGGCGATTGGATGGCGCGCTTCATCCTGGGCGGCAATACCATCGGAGGGGCGACCTTAAGCCGGTTTTTCGCCATCCATGTCTTTTTCATTCCCGCGATGCTCTTCGTTTTCATCGGGATTCACCTTTGGCTGGTGCTGCGCCACGGCATCTCCGAGCCGCCGGTGGCCGGCCAGCCGGTGGACCCAAAGACCTACCGCGAGCGATACCATCAATTCCTGGAAAAACACGGGCATCCGTTCTGGCCCGAGGGCGCCTGGCGCGATTTCGTGTTCGGGACCGGGCTCATCGTTGCCATTGCATTGTTGGCCTATTTCGTAGGTCCCCCTGCACTTGATAAACCACCCGATCCCAGCGTACTGGGCGCCGATCCACGCCCGGACTGGTACCTGTTATGGTACTTTGCCCTGCTCGCTCTGATTCCGCACCAGATCGAGGGCTATTTGATGCTTTTGATCCCCGCGATTATCGGCACACTGTTGCTGCTCGTGCCGTTTTGGAACAACCAGGGGGAACGTGCGCCGAGTCGGCGGCCCTGGTCGATCGCCGTGGTGCTGTTGAGCGTGATCCTGATCGGTTCGCTCTGGGTGGAGGGAATCAAATCTCCATGGTCGCCAAACTTCGATCCAGTGCCGCTGACTCCGGAAATCATCGGCGCCACGAGCGGTCCGATATTTACCGGTGCGCAGTTATTTCAAAAAAAAGCATGCCTTAACTGCCATCTCATCGAGGGGCACGGCGGCCGGCGGGGACCGGACCTTACCTACATTGCCGATAAACTCACGAAGAACGACATGACCATTCGCATCGCCAACGGCGGCGTGAACATGCCGGCGTTCGGTGCCATGCTCAAACCGGAGGAAATCGACGACCTTGTGGCGTTCCTTCAATCACGCAAACTTCAACAACCCTGATGATGAAGCAACAAGAACCCATCGCCGCAGCCCATGGAGTTGCTTAATCACGTGAACAAGAAAACGGGCGTGCCGATCAACATGACGCTCCTGTTTTCACGCGAGCACTACGTAGTGGCAGCCGAGGCGTACTTGCGCGGCGATGAACGGCGCATCGCCATCTGGCTCAATCCTCAGGTCGAGTCTGTGGCCTACCTCAGATCACAGAATTCACACCAGGGGCGTGGGCCAAGGGTAAGGCGAAGGAGAAACTGGACGCGCGGGCCGCTTGAGCAAAACGGGTAGCTATTTCAAACCCGACAATCACGCATCTTCGCGAAGCGCCTCCGCCAGAACCTTTAGCAGGGTCTCGGCAGTATATGGTTTTGGCACAAAATGCTTTACGCCTGCGCCAACCGCCTTGGCGACCCCGCCATTTGATGCCAATCCACTCGAACCAATGATGTTTACCTTCGGGTTCATGGCCTTTAGGGCGATGATTGTCGATGGTCCATCCATGATTGGCATGGCCATATCGGTGAGAACGACGCTTATCTGCTCGCGATGTTGCGCGTAGAGCCCGAGCGCTTCCGCTCCGTTTGACGCAAGCAGAACGCGGTAGCCGAATCGCTCCAACAGGTCATGTGCAACAGTCCGTATCCTTTCTTCGTCATCCACCAACAACACCGTTTCCCCATTTCCACGGGCGAGCGCAGAATTCTCGATAACGAGCTTTTTAACGGCCTTTGCTGAGACGTTGGCCGGCAGGTAAACTTTAAAAGTAGTTCCCTTGCCCAACTCGCTGTAGAGGTTAATAAAGCCACCGTGGCTTTTTACAATGGCCATGGTGGTGGATAGCCCCAGCCCGGTTCCCTTTCCAATTTCCTTTGTCGTAAAGAAAGGTTCAAAGATTCTATCCTGAATGGCTGGAGGAATGCCGCTGCCGTTATCCTCCACCTTTACTACAAGATATGCGCCAGCCTTGGAATCCGGGTTCATGTCCGCATAAACATCGTCCAGGATGGTATTTTCCAAGGTGACTTTCATGCTGCCGCCGTTTGGTATCGCATCCCGGGCGTTTACGCACAAGTTCGTAAAGACCTGATTCAAATGGGTGGGGTCTCCCGTGATCATCCAGGCATCGCGGCATGGAGCAAAACTGAAATCGATGTTCTTCGGAAATGTATCCCGAATCATGTTTCCAATCCCATCCAGAAGATGGGTTAAATTAACCTCCAGGGCTTCTCCCTTAACCCCGCGTGCAAAAGACAGCACCTGACTGACCAGATTGGCTCCGTGTTGCGCGCTGGCTTCTACCACCGCCAGCACTCTGCGGTCCGCGTCATCAATCATCTTGTCTTTAAGAACCGCCACGGCCATGAGAATGGGTGCCAGAGCGTTGTTTAAATCGTGGGCAATGCCGCCAGCAAGGGGGCCAATGCTCTCCATCCGCTGCGCTCTCAAAAATTGCGCCTCCAGTTGTTTCTTCTCCGTGATATCCGTAGAGATTATTAAGATCGATTTCGCTTGGTTCTCATTATCCCGCAAGAGCGTCCAGCGCGTGTCTACTGTCAGCAAACGGCCATCCTTGGCTTTCTTCTGAAGTTCGCCGGACCATTCATCGTCTTTCAACACGGCGTCATAAGCCTCCGCCTCCTTTGCTTCGTCCAGGCTGTTCAACTGGATCAAATGCGAACCCATGGCTTCCTCGCGGGTCCACCCATACATACTCTCGGCGGCTTTATTCCAAAATAAAATACCGCCTTCAATTGCCCTCACGGTGATGGCGTCCCGGGCCTTGTCCAGCAGTGCCGCCTGCTCCGCGATACGCTCGATACCCAGCTTCCGCTCGATGCCCACGGCGATGTTGTCGGCGATTTGGGCCAATGCTTTCAACGTCGCCTCCGTAAGATTGTGCCGGGCGAACATTGCCACCACACCGACCAAACGATCTTCGACCAGTAAGGGATAACCGGCAAATGCAACCATGCCTTCGCGTTTGGCCCAGTCCTGCTCGCCCACACGCGGGTCTCCCACCACTTGGTTGGTGAGATGCGGATTCCTTTCTTCTGCAATCAGTCCAACCTTGGATTTATTGTCGATGGGCACTCGTCTATGCGGACCGTTGAGGTGCGTATACATCCCGGCACTGGCCTGCAACTCCAGCATCTTTTCCGGTTCATTGACCGTCCAGATGCGGGCGAACGCTGCGCCCAGGTGCCGTACCACGGCTCCGCTGCACAGCCGGAGCATTTCCGCCAGCGTCCCGCCTTGCGTTAACGCGATCCCCACCTCGGCTTCGAGTGCTGTGTGGCGCGCCCGTTCCTCCAGTACACCTTCCGCCCTCTTGCGCTCAGTGATGTCACGAACCACCGCGACCATGTAACTGCTATTCAATTCGAAATAGCGGACATTCACCTCCACGGGAAAAGTGGAACCATCCTTTCGCCGGTGGCGGCTTTCAATATTTCTGAAACCAGATAATCGTGTTTCGCTCAGATTTTCCTGCCACGAAGACATGGCGACCATGTTCGTGTCGATGTCCAGGACGCTCATGGAAAGCATCTCCTCACGGCTGTAGCCCAGCCGCTCGCAATCAGTTCGGTTGATGTCGAGGAAGCGGCCCGTTTCCGGATCGATCACCTCGATCCCGTCGCTCGACCGGTCAATCAATTCCCGGAACAGCTTCAGGGATTCGTCAGCTTGTTTGCGCTCGGTAATGTCCTGCTTGATGGCAATAAAGCGTGTCACCTCACCCCCGCTGTCGATCACCGGAGTGATCGTCATTTCCTCGGTATAAAGGGTGCCATCCTTCCGCCGATTGACTATTTCCCCACGCCAGACCTTTCCGCCGCAAACAGTCTTCCAGAGGTTCTGATAGAACTCCGCATCGTGTTTGCCCGACTTCAGCACGCTTGTTGTCTTGCCGACGATTTCTGTAGCGCTGTAACCAGTCAAGGTGGTAAAGGCGGGATTGACCCACTGAATCACCCCTTTTCTGTCGCTGATGACAATCGCATTCGCCGCCGCTTCGAGCGCGCCGCTTTGTGCACGCAGATTCGCTTGCGATTCAGACAGAAGATCCAGATTTTCACGCAATGCCTCTTCCATCCGCTTGCGCTCGGTTACGTCCAGAAATACCGCAATGAATCGCCCCTTGCAGGGAGAGTACGCGCTCACTTCCAAAAGTTTCTTTCCCGGATCGAACCAAGCCTCAAAGCGTGTGGTAATCCCCTCCAACGCAACCTTCGCATAAGTCTCCAGCCAGGGCTCGATGCCTGGGAACAATTCCCGCCCGGTTTTGCCGGCCACCTCCTCGCGCTTCAAGCCGATGATCCTCTCAAACGCCGCATTCACATGAATGTAGCGGAAATCGCGCGCCACTCCCTCCTTATTGAGAACGATCTCGCATAAAGCGAAACCTTCCATCATGTTCTCGAAAAGCTCGGCGCAAGAATCCGCTTCAGCCGCACGGGGTAATGTCGCAGCCTCGCACGGTCGGTGGACTTGTTCGGAATGTTCTTGGTGGATCTTCGACACTGCTAGGTCCTTTCTGTTGAAAGTAGCAGGAGCATTGCCAAATCATCAACATTCGATATCCGAACGCATCCATGTCTGGATGCCGCATCACCGGATCCTTGCTCGAAATCATAAAACGCCTTGTACTTTATAGTCCGGACGGCGCGGCGCGAAAGTAAAGAACCCCGGAGCAAGCTCCGGGGCATTTTGAGATGAGATTTTAGAGTCCAGAAAAAGTCGAAGCAAGCTTCGAGGAATTGAACCCAAGAGATTAAATTCCGCCGGTCAGCCTATCTCTGTGCTCCGTCCAGCAGAAAGACAATCCCGGCGACGACGGCAGTTACGTCTATGATTGTGAGAAAAGCTACATGCCTGCGCGGAAGTGGATTGCAAGTTCAAGCGTGAATGTAGCGCCCCGGCCTCGGCCGTCGCTTTGGACTGTCAGTGAACCACCAATTGCCCCGGCCCCATTGGAGGAGTTGTGGAGTCCGAATTCATGGCTGTCCTTTTTTGTCGTAAACCCATGGTTGAAGATGCGATTGAGATTTTCCGGGCGGAAGCTCAATCCGCTGTCGATGACCTGAACTACGTCACTCGCATACGATCTACGAGCCAGATGTATTCCCTCAGCCGCATACATTCCATCAGCACTCACGCGGCCTTTGCCGAGGCCAACTCACTACAATGGCTCTGGGCTTTCGCTCCGCATCGCGTCGAGTGTCGAGCGCACTTGGAGCAGCAACTTCTGCCTGGTGTGGGGCTTCTGGATGAAGCCGCGCAGGCCCTTGGCCAGCATGTCTTTCAGCTTCTCCTGCTTGACGAAGCCGCTGGAAAGAATCACGGGCGCTTGCGGGTTGATCATCCGCAATCTACTGAATACCGCGAAGCCGTCCATGACGGGCATGCTGAAGTCCGTGATCACGAGTTGCACCTGGGCCTTTAATGTTTTGTAGATGTCCAGCGCAGTGAAGCCATCACAGGCGATGATGACGCGGTAGCCTGCATCGGTGAGCACACGCTCGGCAAGCTGGGCGACCAGGGCGTCGTCGTCAACGATCATGATGAGTTCGCGCGGCCCATCGGGATTGGCGATGCGGCCATCTACGCCCTCCGCGGCGGCAAAAGGCTTTTGGGGTGAATTCCATGGTGACCCGAACCACTGATGTTCCGCGCAGTTCTTCTTCAGGCTCATCCCAAAAAGGATGAGGAAGAGCCCGCTTCTTGGCGAGAACAAAACACCGTAAGCGCGTTAGGTGTTCGCCCTTCGGCAGTCGGGGGAAGATTTAACGGTGTCTCCACCGCCCATTCGTCAGGCTTTCGCAGGGAACCTTCGCGCATTGCGCGAGCGCCGTGGACTCACACAAGAGCGCGCGGCACAACTCATCGGATGTGACTACAAGTATTACCAGACGCTGGAGGCCGGTTCCAGGGACATTCACCTTTCGACGCTGGAGCGGATTGCCAACGCATTCGGGGTGGACGCATCGGGACTGGTCGGTCCACTCCAGCGCAAGGCACCGTTTAAGGGTGCTGGCTCGGGACTCAAACGGAGCCGGAAAGAAGTCCCCAGTGCTTAATTAGGCCGTATCCCCTCGGACCCGCTGCCTGGCATCGGTGAGGGGATCCGACCGAGACTCTCGCGTCGGCTCGTCCTCGGAAGAAGATGGGCGACCAGGGCGTCGTCATCAACGATCATGATGAGTTCGCGCGGCCCGTCGGGATTGGCGACGCGGCCATCGGCACCCTCCGCGGCGGCAAAAGGCTCTTGGGGGTGAACTCATGGTAATCCGCCCGGCGATTCGTCACCGCTCCATTTATCGTGGGCACAGCGGCCACTTTCCGTCAATCTCGTCGGGTGCGGCTGGTCGACGTGGGAGACTTTGCCAACCACACTCCCTTTCGAGACTCCCGGAAGTATCGCCATTGGCGATGCATCTACGCCGCTCCGCGCTTCGATGTCGGCCGTCGTTTCACCCCCACAGGCTCGACACCCCATGAATACGAACGAAACATAATGTGGATTTCGTTGCGCTCACGAAGGGCTGGCCGCGACCGGGGATACTCCGCCAGTGCCAAATGCCCATGTTTAAAGGGCATGGAAGATCGGCATTTTTCTTGGAATTTCAGTATCGATTCAACATTTAACCATCTGATTCCAAGGTGAATAGGCACACTTGCAATCAGCAATATAATCGGCAATAATAAGGAATGAGGCAACTGTTTGATTCTCCGTCTGACATGGAGCCGCTCCTTCCTGCTGATCGCGATGGAAGCCTGGCGGAAATGGCGACGCGGCTCGCCGTCAAGACAGCCAAGCTTGAAAAGTCGTTTAGGCCGCACACACGCAGCAAGGTCGCTCAGCTTGTCCGTTCAATGAACGGATATTACTCGAACCTGATTGAAGGACACCGCACTAAGCCGCATGAAATCGAAAATGCGCTCAAGGGGGATTTCTCGGAAAAGAAGGAGGTGCGCGAGAAACAGCTTCTGCATGTGGCGCACCTGGAAGCGCAGGAGGCAATGGAAAATTTGAACTTG
>Ga0182030_10015192_pt1 | contig 15108 bp, 15 predicted proteins | sample 812S3MmetaG_FD_121299 | JGI IMG/M metagenome (GOLD analysis project Ga0182030, IMG submission 121299) | Permafrost microbial communities from Stordalen Mire, Sweden - 812S3M metaG (Illumina Assembly) | ecosystem: Environmental > Terrestrial > Soil > Wetlands > Permafrost | place: Sweden... | reverse complement strand
AGCGCCGCGATCTCACCAAGCCAAATCTCAAACGCTGTTGGGTCCATGGCGAACTCCCGTGTCGCACGGAGCGGCAGCCCGCTTGATAGCCGATTTCAACAAACAACGCGATAAGAGCCAAGATTTTCCATGCCCATCTGCATCTGATCCCGCGCCGGGCGGGCGAGGAGCCGCCGCCAGTAGCCCGATGAGCCCGATCACGTCCCTCGCGACAAAAGCTCCGCCGCTCTATAGCCGGAGCGGATCGATCCTTCGATCGTCGCGGGCAGGCCCGTCGCCGTCCAATCGCCGGCGAGCAGCAGATTGCGCCATCGCGTTTTCGCGTCGGGACGGCGCGCCTGTTGGCTGGGCGTCGCGGCGAAAGTCGCGCGCTTCTCCTTGACGATCCGCCATTGCGGCAATTGTGACGGTAGGCCCGTCACGACAGCGACTTCGCCCCAAATGCGCTTTGCAAGATCTTCGGCTGCCTCGTCCATCAGCCGGTCGGCGCCGCTGATCGTCACCGACAGGCGATCGTGGAAGGCGAACAGCCATTCGCTGAGCGAGCCCACCATGCCGAGCAGCGGTGCCAAGTTCTCGGGCGGCGGGACTTTGAAATGCGCGTTGAGAATGGCGCGAAACTCGTTCGGCGCGACAAGGCGAGGGATGAGTTCGGCCGCCGCGAAGGGCGGAACCGCCAGCACGAGGCTGTCCGGCTGCGCGAGATCGACGCTTGCGTCGCCGAAATTAAGACTCAACGCGCGATCCTGCGCAAATTCGATTCCGCGCAGCCGCGCGCCAAAGCGCACGACGACGCCAAGTTCTTGCAATGTTTTCAAGGCGGGGTCGATAAACGCCGGCCCTAACCCATTCTTGGCCACCATCGGCCGGCAAGCGGAGCCGCCGGCGGCCAGGGTCTCGCGCAGCACGGCGCCCGCGAGCGCAGCGCTGGCCTCGCGCGGCTCGGTGTTCAGCGCCGAGAGCAGCACCGGCCCCCAGAGTCGCTCGTAAAGCGGCCCCGAGCAGTCCATCGTCTCGCCGATCGTCGCGCCCTCTTTCGCGAACAACAGCTTCGCGGCGCCGAGATAATCCGCCGGCTTCGTGCCGGGCACCCGTCGCGAGGGCGCGAAAATCCACCAGGGAAGCCTTGAGGCATTGGGTTTGAGTCGCCAGCGTTCGCCGGTGCGCATATCGACGAAATCGAACACGCATTGCTGCGGCCCGATCAGCGCATCCGCCGCGCCAATGCGCGCCGTGTAATCGCGCGCGGCGATATTGCCCGAGAGCAGCAGATGATTGCCGTTGTCGATGGTGAGTTCGAGCGTCGCATCGTAATAGGAGCGGCAGCGCCCGCCCGCCATACGTGCGGCTTCATAAAGCGCGACGCGGCGCCCCGCTTGCGCCAGCTTTATCGCGCAGGACAGCCCGGCGAGCCCGGCGCCGACGATATGCGTGACGCCATTCATGCCCGAGGGTCTTTGCATGCGCGAAAGCCGCTCATGCGAAAGCGTAACGCAGCAGCGCCAGCACGATTTTGAGTTTCGAAGCTTGCACTTTTTCGCGCGGCGCCGCAAAGCCGCGTGCGCAAAGCCGGTCGAGAATCGAGTGATAGGCGGCGGCCATCAAGGCGGGCGCCTTCACGGCTCGCGCCGGGCTAGCGGCCAAGAGACCCTCCGCCGTCTCGTAATGTCCGCGCGCGACTTGCGCGACTTCCTCGCAAGCCCGTCCAAGACCTTGGTGCGCCAGAACGGCCTTGGGCGAAAAATCGGCGACGCCAGCGGCGAGCAGCGCCTCGCGCGGCAGATAGAGCCGGCCGCGCTCGGCGTCCTCGTCGAGATCGCGCAAAATATTGGTGAGTTGCAGGGCGCGGCCCAAATGATGCGCCAGCGCCCGCGCGTCTTCCGGCAATTTCCCCGGCGGCGTGGACTCGTCGACGAGACCGAAGGCGCGGATCGACAGCCGGCCTACCGCGCTCGCGACGTTGTCGCAATAGCGGTCGAGCGTCGCCCAATCGGGCGCGCAAATGTCTTGATCGACATCCATCTCCATCCCGTCGATCACCGCCTCGAAATCGGCGCGCTCCAGTCCATAGCGGCGCACCGGCTCGGCGAGTTGGGCGCAGCGCCGCCGGATGCGCCCGGCGTAAAGCTCGTCGAGGTCGTGGCGCCATTCGTTGAGCCGGCGCCGACGGTCGTCGTGATCGCCGTCTTCGTCGGCGATGTCGTCCACGGCGCGGCAGAAAGCATAGATCGCGAACATGGCGTCGCGGCGCGGCGGCTCCAGCACGCGCATGGCGAGATAAAACGAGCTTTTCTTCGCGGTCAGGCGAGGTTTTTGCGCCTCCGCCGGGCTCTCGGTTGCGCTCATGAAGCCGCTCCCGCTCTCTTGCGGGGGCCAATATGCCGCAGCAACGCGATTGTCGCGCCAAGTGCGCCGACGAGCGCAAATTGCGCTTTGCCGGCGTGGACCTTCTCGCTCAGCGGATCAGCGACAGCCAGCCGCCTAGTCAGCATTTCGGCAAGACGCTGGATCGCGCCGACTTCCATGGCGAGGCGCACATCCGCAATCCGATCCGCGAAGGGCCGCGCTTGCGCTAGAAGATCGCCCGTTCGCCAGGCCAGCGTCTTGAGGGCGGCGCGCATCGGCGCCGGAGCCGCGGGCAATGCCAGCATTTCGACGCTCGCGCCATGGGCCTGGAGCGTGTCCAGCGGGAGATAGACCCGGTCGAGATCGCGGTAATCCTCGCCGCAATCCTGCATATGATTAATGATTTGCAGCGCCGCGCAAAGCGCGTCATTGGCGGCCCAGGTCTCGCCGGCGTTTTCGCCGTGAACGTCGAGCACGAAGCGCCCGACCGGCATCGCCGAATAGCGGCAATAATCGATAAGATCGTCCCAGTCCTTATAGCGCAACTGGGTCACGTCGCGGCGGAATGCGGTCACGAGATCGCGGGCGTGCCGAAACCTCAATCCGCGCTCTAGCAGCGCAGCGCGCAGGCGCGCCGCCACGGGCTCGTCAGGGCCTTGGCCCAGCAGCGCCGCCTCCAGACGATCGAGCAAAGCGAGCTTGCTCGCGGAATCGAGGGTCGGGTGGTCGGCGATATCGTCCGCCGCGCGCGCAAAATCGTAAAACGCCAGGATCGGCGCCCGATGGCGCGGGGCGATCAGGACTGACGCCACGGGAAAATTCTCGTCCCGATGGGTCTTGCCCGAAGACGTTTCGGCTATGTCGATCGCGCCGGCGCCGTTCATGGTTCAAAATCCTGCCCACTGGCGGGCGCCTGATAGCGACCCTTCCAGGCGCCGCCGCGACCCAGCATATGCTGTCGCGCCGACTCCAGGGTGAACCACGTATAACAGGCGGCGATCAGGGGCAAGGCGAGCGCATAGGCCCGCGAGAGATTATAAAAGCGCAGCGACGGCATATAGGCCTGCGCCATCAAGAGGCAAGCGACCAGCGCGGCGTCGCGCGCGGACGCCTCGCCAAAGAGGGCGATCAGCGGCGGCGCGAGATAGACGACGATCATACCAAGGACCGCGCCAAAAAGCCGCAGCGGCGAATAGTTCAACTGCGCATAGGCCGAACGCGTCACCATGCGCTCAATGTCCTTGAGGCCGGGATAGGGGCGCAGGCTGTGCACGGCGTCGGTGAGGCCGAGCCAAATTGGCCCCTGTCGTTTCATCAGCGCGCCCAGCGCGCAATCGTCGATCAGCGCGCCGCGAATGGCCTTGAGCCCGCCTGCCCGCGCCAGCGCCTCGGGCCGAACCAGCATCACGCCGCCGGCGGCGGCGGCGGTGGGGCTTTTGGGATCGTTCACCCTGGCGAAGGGGTAGAGCATCTGAAAGAAAAACACGAAGGCCGGCACGAAACAGCGCTCGGCCCGACTTTCGCAGCGCAATTTGACCATCAGCGAGGCGAGAACCGTCTTCCGCGCCACGGCGCCGGCTGCGAGACGCTCCAGCGCGGCGGGGCCAAAGGCGATGTCGGCGTCGCAAAACAGCACGAAGTCAGGGACTTTCGAAAGGCCCAACACATGATCGAAGCCGCGCTGCATCGCCGCGAGCTTGCCGGTCCAGCCGGAAGCGGGACCGTCCGTGGTCAGCACGGTCAGCCGCCCCGTGTCGCCATGAATGGCGGCGCAGGCTTTAGCGGTCTCGGGGGTGCCGTCCGTGCTTTGGTCGTCGACCAGCACAATGTCGAGCCGCCCGCAAAATTGCTGCGCCAGCAGCGAGGAAAGGCATTGTCCGATCACATCCGCCTCATCGCGCGCCGGTATAATGGCGGTCACCGCGACGCCGACGGGCGCCGGAGCGCCGCGTGGCGCGAAATCGGCGTCCCGTTCGGTCAGTCGCCAGAAGCCGCCATGAAAAACAACCAGATAGAACCAGACGGCGAGACCGGCGAAAGCGAGAAGCGTGAGGATCATGAGGGGATCGCAGGGTTTGAAGTGAAGGGCCGGGGCGCGCGAAAGGGGTCTATTACCTCTGCGCCACGCAAAATGCGCCGCCCAAGTCCGATCGCCTGCCCCCAAAAGCGGGGGATGTTGCCTTTTTCGGGCAAAGCCCGCTATTCCACACTGATCGACTGGCCCGGAGACGCGCGGCGCATGGACAGATCACCCGCCTACACGGCGCCCGCCCTATCGAGGGCGGGGAAAGACCTATGAGCGATCCCAAAAAGCCAGACATTACGGAGTCCCGCCCCCTAGACCTCGATCCTTCCGACTGGGAGGCGTTTCGGGCGCAGGCCCATGGCGCGCTCGACGCGATGATCGACCACATTCGCGATGTGCGCGAGCGCCCCGTCTGGCGCCCGGCCAGCGACGAGGCGAAAGCGTTCTTTCGCCGCCCCCTGCCGCTCGAAGGCCGGGATTTCGGGACAACGCTGACGGAATTCGATCGTTACATCAAGCCCTTTGCGATCGGCAATACGCATCCGCTGTTCATGGGCTGGGTTCAGGGAGCGGGCACGCCGGTCGGGATGGTCGCCGAAATGCTGGCGGCCGGTCTCGACTCCAATTGCGGCGGCCGCAATCATATCGCGCTCGACGTGGAGCGGCAGATCGCGTTGTGGATGGCGCAAGCCTTCGGCTTTCCGCTCGACGCCTCGGGGATTTTCGTCACCGGCGCGTCAATGGCCAATTTTCTCTCGCTGCTGGTCGCGCGCGAACGCGCCGCCGGAGCTAAGAATGTCCGGCTCAACGGTCTTAACGCGCTCGATTCGATGCTGGTCGCCTACGCCTCGCGCGAGGTGCATAATTGCGTGCGCCAGGCGATGGAGCTTTCCGGGCTCGGCGCGCGGCATTTGCGGCTCATTCCTTCCGACGAGCGCCGCGCCATGCGCGTTGGCGACCTCGTTCACGCCATCGCCGCCGATCGCGCGGCCGGTTTTACGCCTTTCATGATCGTCGGCACGGCCGGCACGGTGGACACCGGAGCCGTGGACGATCTCGACGCGCTGGCCGATGTGGCGCGCGAGGAAGACGTCTGGTTTCACGTCGACGGCGCTTTTGGCGCGCTGGCGGCTTTGTCGCCGGTCCTCAAACCTCTGGTGAAGGGGCTGGAGCGGGCCGACAGCATCGCCTTCGATTTTCACAAATGGTTGCATGTGCCCTACGACGCCGGTTTTTTTCTGGTCCGCGACCCCGACATGCATCGACGGGCGTTCAAGACCGACGCCGCTTATCTGTCACGCGCGCCACGGGGGCTCGCCGCCGGTGAAACCTGGCCCTGCGATCTCGGCCCGGACCTTTCGCGCGGGTTTCGGGCGCTCAAAACCTGGTTCACGATCGAGACCTTCGGAACGGAGCGGCTCGGCGCCTGCATCGAGCAGACCTGCCGCATGGCGCGCCGGCTGGAGAGGGCGATCAGGGCTTCGAAAAGCTTTGTCATGCGCGCGCCGGTGACGCTGAACATCGTCTGTTTCGGCGTCGCGGTCGATCCGGACGGCGCTCTGGCGCGCGAGATCGTGATGGAAATGCACGAAAGCGGCGAGGCTGCGCCGTCGCTGACGATCCTCGACGGCGTTCCGGCGATTCGCGCGGCGATTATCAACCACCGCACTCACGAAGCCGATATCGATAAATTCATGGAGTTGCTGGAGGCGACGCTGCGGCGGGCGCGGCGCGAGCCTCACGAGGCGGAGCGAATAGCCGAGGCGCCCAAGGGTCCGGGCCGCACTCGGCTGTCGCAGGATTGACGAAGGCGCTGGAAACGTCTTGCAGTGACGCCAATGTTGCTTCATGAAAGGAGATTGAGCCGGTAGACGCGGGGCGCGTCAATCGAGCCGCGGTGGAAGTTTTCAAGGTGCGGGAGCAGGACTTGATCGAGAGGGATCAGCCCGCCGAAGGCGAGAGCATGGTGGAGACCGCCCAACACGCGCTCTTAGGCGCGGTGGTCGCGTCTCGCGTCGTCTCCCCGTCGGTCCCCAAATTCGCACTTTCCTCACCAGCGCATTGCGCTCGCGATGACGGCCATGTCTACGCTGCGCTCGATCTTGGCACCAATAATTGCCGCCTGCTGATAGCGAAACCCGAGCGCCGTCCGCGTCGACGCGACGGCGAGTCGTTGCGCGTCATGGACGCATTTTCCCGCATCGTGAGGCTCGGCGAAGGCCTCGGTCGCTATGGGCGCATCAACGAAGAGGCGATCGAACGCACGCTCAAGGCGCTGGAAATTTGTCGCGATAAGATGCAGGCGCGCGGGGTCACGCGCGCGCGCCTCGTCGCGACGCAGGCCTGTCGCGGCGCCAGCAACGGCGACGACTTCACCGCCCGCGTGCTCCAGCAGACCGGGCTGGAGCTGGAAATCATCGACCGCGAGACCGAGGCGCGTTTCGCCGCGCGCGGATGCAGCGCTCTGGTGGACCGAGACGCGGACAGCGTGCTGCTATTCGATATCGGCGGAGGCTCCACCGAACTCGTGTGGCTCGCCCGCCCGCCGGGCGGCCCGCTGAAGCTATGCGACTGGACGTCTCTGGAGCTTGGCGTCGTGTCGCTGGCGGAGAATTTTGGCGGCAGAAGCGTGAGCGCCACGACCTTCAAAGCAATGACCGACTTCGCCCGCCAGGCTTTGGCGCCCTTTGCGCAAGCAATGGCCCGGCATCGCCGCTGCGCACGCTTTCATCTGCTCGGCACTTCGGGCACCGTGACGACCCTCGCGGGCGTGCATCTAGGTTTGGAGCGCTATGACCGTTGGCGCGTCGACGGGCTGTGGATGTCCAACGACGACGCCTCCAGAGCGATCGCCCGGTTGCGCGCCATGGATTTCGAGGAGCGCGTCGCCAATGGCTGCATCGGCCCGCAGCGCGCCGATCTGGTGCTCGCGGGCTGCGCCATCTTCGAGGCGATTCGCGAGGTTTTCCCGGCCGAACGCACCCGTATCGCCGATCGCGGCCTGCGCGAGGGGATGTTGCTTGAACTGATGGAGGCCGACGGTGCGCTGCGCGTCAGCCCTGAGCGGCCTTAGGGCGTTTCCGCTCGGATGGAATCATCTGTCTTGCATCCTCGCGCGCGACGACCTGCCGAGCAGGAAGGAATTTTAAGTGGGGACAACGAAGGCGCCTTTACGAGGCGGCGCCGGAGTCTCTTTCGCGCGCGCCGAAACGATGTCACAAAATGGACCACGCGAACGCTTCGCCTCCGATAAGCGCACTCAGGAACGCAATGTGACGCCAAACCGCGCCGCCAATGCGCCCTCCATGTCGCCGGCTCCGGGCTCCCCGCCGGTCGAATGGCGCGTCTCTTCCGGCCTCGTTCCCTATGAGGATGCGCTGGCGCAAATGGAAGCGCGGGTCGACGCCATAGGCGCGGGCGCCGCGCGCGAACAAATCTGGCTGCTTGAACATCCGCCGATCTATACGGCGGGCTCCTCGGCCAAAGACGCCGATCTCCTCGATCCGCGCTTTCCGGTTTACCGCAGCGGGCGGGGTGGCCAATACACCTATCACGGCCCCGGCCAGCGCGTCGCCTATGTGATGCTCGATCTTTCGCGCCGGCGCCGCGACGTGCGCGCCTTCGTCTGCGCGCTGGAGGACTGGCTGATCGCCGCGCTCGAAGATCTCGGCGTGCGCGCGGAGCGCCGAGCCGATCGGGTCGGCGTCTGGGTCGCGCGGCCTGACAAGCCGCGCGGCCCGACCTTCGAGGCCGCCGAGGACAAGATCGCGGCGCTCGGCCTGCGCTTGCGACGTTGGACGAGTTTTCACGGCGTCGCGCTGAATGTGGCGCCGAATCTGTCGCATTTTTCCGGTATCGCGCCCTGCGGTCTTCGCGCCGCGCAATATGGCGTCACCAGCCTCAAAGAGCTGGGCGCGCCGAGCGCAATGCCCATCGTCGACACGGTGCTGCGCCGCCGATTCGAAGACGCCTTCGGTCCAACGGTCGACGACGGGCGACGCTAACCTCCGATGATCGCGCCGAAAGCGCTCGCCAAGCTCGCGCCCCTTGCCTTTTGCGCCCGGCCCGCCCATACCGCGCCCCAACCAATCCTTTTCGCTAGCGGGACCGACATGGGCTTCAAATGTGGCATCGTCGGTTTGCCGAATGTCGGCAAATCGACCCTTTTCAACGCGCTGACCCAGACGGCGGCCGCGCAGGCGGCCAATTATCCCTTCTGCACCATCGAGCCCAATGTCGGCGAAGTCGCCGTTCCCGACCCCCGCCTCGACGAACTCGCCAAGATCGCCGGCTCGAAGCAGATCATCCCGACGCGCCTGACCTTCGTCGACATCGCCGGACTCGTGCGCGGCGCCTCCAAGGGCGAGGGGCTCGGCAATCAGTTTCTGGCCAATATCCGTGAATGCGACGCCATCGCGCATGTCGTGCGCTGTTTCGAGGACGGCGACGTGACCCATGTCGAGGGCGACGTCGATCCTCTGCGCGACGTGGAGACGATCGAGACCGAGCTGATGCTGGCCGATCTCGACAGTCTGGAAAAGCGCGTCGTCGCAGCGGAGAAAAAGGCCAAGGGCGCAGACAAGGACGCCAAGGAATTGCTTGATCTGATGCGCCGCTGCCTCATATTGCTGCGCGAGGGCAAGCCGGCCCGGCTTGTCGAGATCAAGCCGGAGGAGCACGGCGCGCTCACAGGTCTCGGCCTGCTGTCGTCCAAACCTGTGCTTTATGTCTGCAATGTCGAGGAGGGCGCGGCGGCCGAGGGCAATGCGCAGTCGCAGAAGGTTTTCGCGCGCGCTAAGGAAGAAGATGCGGCCTGCGTCGTCGTTTCGGCGAAAATCGAAAGCGAAATCGCCGTGCTGCCGGCCGCAGAGCAAAAGGACTATCTGGAGGCGGTGGGGCTGCAAGAGCCCGGCCTGAACCGGGTTATCCGCGCGGGCTACGAGCTTTTGCAGCTCATCACCTATTTTACCGTTGGCCCCAAGGAGGCGCGCGCCTGGACGATCGAACAGGGAACGCGCGCGCCGCAGGCCGCCGCCGTCATCCACACCGATTTCGAAAAAGGCTTTATTCGGGCCGAGACGATTGCTTACGCGGATTATACCGCGCTGAAGGGCGAGGCGGGCGCGCGCGAAGCCGGCAAGCTGCGGCTGGAGGGCAAGGAATATCTCGTCGCGGACGGCGACGTGCTGCATTTCCGCTTTAACACATAGCGCACCTCTTACGGGCGCCGACACTGTGGCGCCGGGGCAACAGTCGAAAGAATTTTCGCGGCGCACGCCGACGACGTGCGCTGGCGCATTTAATTATTGACCGTCCGGCACTACATATTTCTATTATGGGTAAGCGTAACGACGCCGTCGGCGAACGGAATGCTCCCGAATCAGTTCACAGGACAGCTCATGAGAGTTCGCCCAAGGATCTCTCGGCTTTTTTTGGCGTTGGCGACGATGGGTTGCCTTTCGCCGATGTTGCGCTCCGCTCCGGCGGGGGCGAGAGAAAGTCTGGCCTTTCGCGCTCCCCCGATCGCCCAGTTGGCGCCGCTGCTGCAAATGGCCAATGCGACGTTCAACGCCGCCCCGCGGCCGACGTTCGACCCGGCGCTGTTCGAGGCGTTGGAGGCGTCGCCGCTCCTCGAATTGACGCCGGTCGTGGCGACGCCTGCCGACGGCCGCGAGTTCGCTTTCGAGCTGCTCGACGCTAAGCAGCGCGCCCTGGCGTTGGCGCTCGACGACTGGAGCCGCGCCGCGCCGCGTGGGGTCGAGCGCCGTCGGCTCCGCACGGCGATCGTTGGTCTCTACGTCGCGCGCGATTTTGCGCCCTTGTGGCTCGACGGCGCGCAATGGCGGGAATCGGCGCGCGCCGCCGCGCGTCGGATTCGCGGAGCGGGCGACGACGGTCTGGATCTCTCCGCCTATAAAATTCCCGCCACGGAGGCCGGAGCGCCTCGTTTTGGCGACGAATTCGCGCTCAGCGAAGCGGTTGCGGCCTATGTCGCGCAGGCGTCGGGGTCGCGGGTCGATCCGCAGCGCATTTCGCACCTGATTGGCGCGCGCCCGGCCTTGCCCTCCTTAAGCGAAACGCTGGCCCGCGCGGCGGCGGCGGGCGGAGGGGCCGATGAGGTGCTGCAAGGCTTCAATCCCCCGCATTACGGCTACCAGCAGCTACGCGAAAAACTCATTGAGCTGCGCTCGCGCCGCGCGCGGGGCGATGTCGATCAGCTGGCCGAGGCGAGCGACGCCTTGCCGCTGAACGACTCCCCTTCCGCCGCGAATAAGGCGGCGCGTCGCAAAATGGCGGCGACCGGGGCGCCGATCTCGCGCGTGGAGGCCGAGATCATCGCCAATATGGAGCGCTGGCGCTGGCTGCCGCGCGATCTCGGCGGGAGTCATGTCGAGGTCAATATTCCGGAGTTCGAGTTGGCGGTGGTGCGGGACGGCGCCGTCGCGCATCGCGCCAAGGTGATCGTCGGCAAGGAGGACACGCCGACGCCGGTGTTCTCCAATGCGCTGCAATTCATCATCGTCAACCCCTCTTGGAACGTGCCGCAGTCGATCATCAATAAGGAGATGCTGCCCAAGCATGGCGGCGATCTCTCCTATCTCGCCCGGCGCGGCTGGAAGGTGGGCTACCACAACGGCAAGCTGACGGTGCGCCAGCCGCCGGGCGAAGGCAATGCGCTCGGACGAATCAAGTTTATGTTCCCAAATGATTTTTCGGTCTATCTGCACGACACTCCGTCGCGCGGTCTGTTCTCCGCCGACCGCCGCGCCTTCAGCCACGGCTGCATGCGGGTCGAAGACCCCTTCGCTCTGGCCGAGGCGGTGCTGGGACCGGGCAGCGGCTGGTCGGAGGAGCGGGTCAAAAGGCTGATCGGCGGCTCGGAACGCTATATCAATCTGGCCAAACCGCTGCCGATCCACATCGAATATTTTACTGCCTTCGTCGACGAATACGGTCGCTTGCAAATGCGCGACGACCTCTATGGCTATTCGGCGCGGGTGCGCAACGCGCTGGGCTTGGGCGGGTGAGGCGGGGTGGCGCCGCTGCGTTGACGCCATCCCTCGAACGGCGCTTGCCAAAGACGCAAGCCGCTCCCCGCATTTTTTGTTGCCGACGACCGGCCCCTGAGGCGATAATGGCGCCGGTTCGCGATTCCCTAAAGAATCGCGCGCTGGGCGGACAGGACGACAGCGGTGGCGGCCGGTGTATGAACGATAATACTAACGAGACCGAAAAGGCTGCAATTCGCGCCGAAGCCGAGCGCATGCGGTTGGAGCATCACGATCTCGAGGCCGCCATCGACGCGCTTCTGGCGGTCGGGGCCGTGGACCAACTACAAATACAACGCCTGAAAAAGCGCAAATTGCTGCTGCGCGACCGGCTGCAGCATCTCGATGACGAGATTACGCCCGACATTATCGCCTGATTCCGCAGTTCTGCTTCAGATCACATAGTTGAATGAATCATAGGCGAGATCGCTGAGCAGTTGATCCATATCGCGCGCAGGCTCGGCGCAGCCGGCGACGCCAATAACCTTCGCCGGCACGCCCGCGACGGTGACGTTGCGTGGAGCGCTTTGCAAAACCACAGAGCCGGCGGCGACGCGCGTACAAGCGCCGATCTCGATATTGCCGAGAATCTTCGCACCCGCGCCGATCAGCACGCCGCGCCGCACTTTTGGATGGCGGTCGCCCGACTCCTTGCCCGTGCCGCCCAGCGTGACATTTTGCAGGATCGACACATCGTCTTCGACGACGGCCGTCTCGCCGACGACGAGTCCGGTCGCATGATCGAGAAAAATACCGCGCCCGAAGCGCGCCGCCGGATGGATGTCGGTCTGGAAAACCTCTGAACCCCGGCTTTGCAGATAAAGCGCGAAGTCGCTGCGGCCCCGGCGCCATAGCCAATGCGCCAGGCGATGTCCCTCGATCGCGTGAAATCCCTTGAAATACAGGAAGGGATCGATCAGCCGGCCGCAAGCCGGGTTGCGCTCGACGATGGCCGCGAGATCGGCGCGAAAGGCCTCGACGATCATCGGCTCCGCCGCGACGGCGGAGCCGAATGCGTCGGCGATCATTTCGGCCGGGACGGCTGGCGCGCCAAGCTTGGCGCTGACGCGGCGGATAATCGCCTCGGCGAAGCTCGCGCGGTTGAGAATGGCCCCGACCAGCAAGGGCGCCAGCGCCGGCTCGAGAGCCAGCGCCGCGCTCGCCTCTTCGCGCATATGCCGCCACATAGCGTTGCTGGCGCATATTTCGGTAAGAGCGGCCCGCCCGCCGCCGTCCGGGGAATATCGAGCAGCCTGCTGGTTCATTTTTTACGCGATCCCGTCTGTCCCCATCCATAGATAGGCGTCTTCGGACGAAAAAAGCCGGCGCGAATTGCTAAAATTTCACCTGCGGCGCGCTTTGCGCGGCGTCGCTGGCGGTGAACTCGGCCAGCGGCTTTTCCGACGCGAAGAAGGTCTTGGCCCACAGCAGCGTCGGGAAGGTGCGCAATGCGAGATTAAAGTCGCGGGCCGCCTCGATATAGTCGCGCCGCGCGACATTGATACGGTTTTCCGTGCCCTCCAACTGCGACTGCAGCGCCAGGAAATTGGCGTTGGATTTGAGGTCGGGATAGGCTTCGCTGACCGCCAGCAGGCGCCCGAGAGCGCCGCTCAGCTGCGCCTGCGCGTCCTGAAACTGTTTGATCTTGTCCGGGTCGGTGAGCGAGGAAGCGTCGATCTTGATCTGGGTCGCCTTGGCGCGCGCCTCGGCCACCTGGGTGAGCACGTCCTTCTCCTGCTTGGCGTAGCCTTGCACGGTGGCCACGAGATTGGGAATGAGATCGGTGCGGCGCTGATATTGCGCCTGCACCTCGGACCATTTGGCCTTGGCGTTTTCCTCGAGCGTGGGGATCGCATTATAACCGCATCCGGCGACGTTCAGCCCCAGCAGGGTCGCGATTGCGAGCGAACGCAAACGGGAGACGAAGCTCATCGAAATCTCCATCGGTGGCCGCGCTAGGGCGGCATGCGAAGCTTAGAACTTAGGCCCTTGGCGCGGAATTTGAAAGAGCGCGGCGCCCAAACCTTGACGGAGGGCGCGAACGAGGCGGCGGACTGGCGCGGCGCCTCGTTTATTGACTATTCGCGCTCGCGTTTTGCCCTTGGGCGCAAAGTCGAATTGTGCGAAAATTCGGCCTGGCGCGGAACCCGGTTGTAAAGCAAATGCAAATGGTCATCGACGACATCGTCGGCAATTTCGAACTCCTCGACGATTGGGAGGATCGCTACCGCTATCTGATCGAACTTGGCCGCACGCTCGAACCCTTGGCGAAGGAGGCCTATAGCGAGGCCAACAAAGTGCGCGGCTGCGCCAGCCAGGTGTGGCTCGACACCAAGATCGCGCCAGACGACAAGGGCCAAAAGCTGATGATTTTTCATGGCGACAGCGACGCCCATATTGTGCGTGGACTGGTGGCGCTGGTGCTAGCGCTTTACTCAGGCCGCAGCGCGTCTTCGATTCTTGCGACCGACGCGGCGCCCCTGTTCGCCCGGCTTGGCCTTGCGCAACATCTGACGCCGCAGCGCGCCAATGGCCTGCGGGCCATGGTCGAGCGCATCAAAAGCGAGGCGCGCGCGGCCGTCTGAAGCCTCCCGCGCGCCGCTTTCGGCGAAGGGCTATAAATAGGATCAGGAAGATCTTTCCACATGGGCGCGCTTTGCATAGACTTCGCGCGCCGCGCCGACGCCTCCCGAGAAAACACCTCATGTTCCTAGAACGGCTTTTATTTCTGATCACCGGCGTGTTCGTTTTCCTTTGTCTGGGCTTTGCGCTCATGATGATGGCGTCGAACCCGGCCAAGCGGACGAACGAATCCGCCGCCGTGCTTCCGGCCGAGGTCGCCGGAACGCAAAAGCCCGCCATTGACCAGTCCGGCGCGGCTCAGCCGGCGCCGATCGACATGCACGCCGCCCGACAAAGACTGGACCGACTGATCGCCGCCGCGCCGGACTACGACCGCTTCTTCAAACGGCTACAGGAGGCCTTTCCCGCCGATTACGCGGCCGCGCTCGACGCTTTCGCCGCGCGTCTCGTCGACAGCAAGCGGGAAGAAAGCGTCGATTTTTATGTCTCGGAGGCGGTTCGTCTGTTGCGTCAGTCGCGCGGCGTGCTCGCCGCCAAGGCGGAGCCCGGACCCTTGAGCAAGGTCTTCGACGTCCAACTCAAGATCTTGCGCGCCATCGGCGAGGAAGACCCCCATTTATGTCTGGCCTTTCTCTACGGCGCCACGGATCAGGATTTCACGCGTTTCGCCGCGACGCGCAGGCCTCTCGTCGCGGATATGGCGCTGACCGGACTGGAAGCGATCGCCAGCGGACAGGCCAAAAAAATCGAGCGCACGGGGCCGACCGAAACTGATTTCAAGGCGCTGGAGACCGCGCTCGTCGCCAAGGGCCTCGGTAAACTTGAAATCGACGCGCTGCTCGACGGCAAAATGCCCGATCCACCTCTCGACGACGCCCGCATGTGCGCCGCCGGCCAAACCTATCTCGAAACGCTGCACACCCTCCCCGAGGCGGTTCGGTTGCGCATTTATGGCTTGGCGATGGAATTGATGGCCCGCTCCTGAGCTCGACTTTGCGCATTTTTGATCTTGGTTTTACGTGGAGACCCAGAAGATCGAGGCTTCGGCGACGATGCGCAGCGCCTCGTCGAGCGTGGTGGTCGTGCGGCCAAAGGGGCCGAAGT
>Ga0182030_10015190_pt1 | contig 15111 bp, 14 predicted proteins | sample 812S3MmetaG_FD_121299 | JGI IMG/M metagenome (GOLD analysis project Ga0182030, IMG submission 121299) | Permafrost microbial communities from Stordalen Mire, Sweden - 812S3M metaG (Illumina Assembly) | ecosystem: Environmental > Terrestrial > Soil > Wetlands > Permafrost | place: Sweden... | reverse complement strand
GGGTATGAGTCACGCCGGCGAGATGGCCTTGAAGATCGCCTCAGAATATCACGGGTTCCGCGCGATGGTCGCGAGTGAACCCGCCGCGCATGAATTCTTGCGCTTACGGCCGGGGACCGCGGGCACCGTCAATGCGGCGACTGGCTTCCTCAACGCGGAGACGATGCTGATGCACGAGAGCGATAAGGTGCGTAGCCGGATCACCGAAGACGTGGCGAAGGCGCGCATCACGCCGATCCACACGCCTATTTTCGTCCAAGGACGCGATAGCGATAATCTTCAGGGTATCTTCCGCGTCTGCTACGACCTTCTCAGCGAACTCGGCAAAGACGCCGAATGGGCCAGCTACGAGCACGATGGCCACGGGTTCATCTATCCGCAGCGCAACCCGGCGGGAGTCTACGATCCCGACGAAACGCAGGTCGGAGCCGTCCGCGACGCGATGGCGTTTCTAAACAAGTACCTAAGGAGCGCGCCGAGCGTCCCCCCGTAGGCCGACGCCGCAATCTCCTGAAAGCAAACGTCCATGCACGTTCATAATCGAAGGACCTTTCTCGCGTCCGCCGGCGCCGCAGCGGTCGGGACGCTGGTGCCGTCGTTCGGCTCCGCGCAGAACGCCGTCGCACCGCACCGTATCGACGTCCACCACCATTTCTTTCCAGCCGAGTATCTCAAAGTCCAACGCGCCGGGATCATCGCGGCTGCGGATGCCGATCCATCGATCTTCTTCTCCTGGACCGCAGAACGCGCGCTCGGCGCCATGGACGAGACGGGTGTGGCCTTCGCACTGAGTTCGCCGCCGCTGCCCGGCGTCTGGATCACCGGGGACATTCCGCAGACGCGCAAGGTCACGCGCATCTACAACGACGGCGCGGCCGACGTCGCACGCAAACACCCGACGCGCTTCGGTAACTTTGCTGCACTCGCGCTTCCCGACGTCAGCGGAAGCCTGACCGAGATCGAGTATGCCTTCGGCACGCTGAAGGTCGACGGGATCAGCCTGCTCTCGAGTTACGACGGCAAATGGCTCGGCGATCCACTATTCGATCCGGTCTTTGCGGAGTTGAACCGGCGCAAAACGACGGTCTACGTCCATCCGACGACGCCGGCGTGCTGTAACAACATCATGCCCGACGTGCTCACCTCGAACGTCGAGTTTCTCTTCGACACGACGCGCTCGATCGTGAGCTTGCTCTACGCCGGCACCTTCACTAAGTATCCCAGCGTGAAGTTTATCTTTGCGCATACCGGCGGTACGGTCGCCGACCTCTCGTATCGTATCAACGCTTACGCGGCCCGCCATAAAGAGATTGCCGATCGCAACCCCGACGGCGCTCTCGCCGCATTTAAGAAGCTCTACTACGACGTCGCCAACTCGACGAATCCACCGGCTATGTCGGCGATCCTGAGCCTCGTACCGCTATCACAAATTTTGTTCGGCAGTGATTACCCCTACGTCCAGATCCCCGTAACGACCGGCGGCCTGGATAAGTTAAACTACTCCGCGCAGAACGTTGCCGCGATCAATCGCGACAACGCGCTCGCGCTCTTCCCCCGCCTGAAGGGCGTCACCGCCTAGCGACTGATACCTAAAACGCATCAGCGATTAACCCCAAGTATTGGACGCCTCCCGCTTGGCAGCGCATAATGCGTTCATCAAACGTCACACTGCCCTCAGCCTTATCGGCGCCGGACTTTCGGTAGCGTCGCTGCCTATCGCAGCTCGCGCCGCGGTGCCGTTGCGTATCGCCACGCTCCCGATCGACGCATCGGCGCTGGCGTTTTACGCGCAAGATTTGGGCTACTTCAACGATGCCGGCTTCGACGTCAGCATTCAGAGCATCGCGAACGGCGCGACCATCACATCGGCGATTGCTTCCGGCTCGCTCGATATCGGCTGGTCGAACATCGTTTCGCTGGCCGCCGCCTACAAACACGGCATTCCTATCGTCATCATCGGCGCCGGCGGTGTGTATACACGCGGATCGGTCACCAATCAGCTCACGGTGCGCAAAGATTCGGCGATTCACACTGCCACCGACCTAAGCGGAAAAACGATCGGCTGCACCGGGCTCAGCAACATCGGCCAATTCGCACCCGAGCTTTGGATCGACAAGAACGGCGGCACATCGAGCAGCGTTCGTTTCATCGAATTTCCGTTGCCCGAATTGCCCGCGGCGCTCGACCAACGGCGCATCGATGCCGCGTGGCTCGCCGAACCGTTCATCAACGTGGCCGCGCCGTATGCGCGCCCGATTGCGAACTGTTTCGACGATGTCGCGCCGCGCTGGATGCTCGGCGCGTGGTTTACGACGCCCAGCTGGGCGGCAGCGCATCGGGACATCGTCGACACCTTCCGTACCATCATGGCGAAGACCGCGACGTGGGCCAACGCGAATCAAGCGCAGAGCGGCCAGATTCTCGCGAAATACGCGCACCTCGATCCGGCGCTGCTAAAGAACATGCACCGCATCACGTACGGCACCCGTGCCAATGCGGTGGAGATTCAGCCGGTCATCGATCTCTCAGCGCGCTATGGCGCCCTGTCCGCAACGTTTTCGGCCCAGGAGCTTCTGCTCAGCTGAGTTCGGCTTTGCGGGCATGGTAACTCCAGACCAACTCCAGCAGTCGCTCGTTCTTCACCGTCCCCTCAGTGCACGCGAGCGCGTCCTCCGGGCTTAACGCCACGGCCCCGCCGAGAGCGGCCGCTTGGACCTGATTGCGTGCGTTTTCTTCGAGGAAGATTGAATAAAAGAATGCGAGTTCGGGGGTCTCGCCGCACACGACGGTCCCATGTCCCCGCATTTGCACGGCAATGCGATTCCCCAGCGTACCGGCAAGTTCGGCAGCCATCGTGTCAGTCGTCACGAGTCGCGGGTTATCCCACGTCGGTACGCCCGAATGCAGAAATGCGCCGTGCAGAAAGACGGGCTCGAATTCGCAAACCGCAATGCCGAGCAACGTGGCATGCGGAGCGTGCAGATGCACCACGCTCATGATCTCCGGGCGATCGCGGTGAACCTGGGTGTGAATGCGCCATTCGATTGGAACCGTCAGTCCCGGATGTTCGACGATGGTGCCGTCGAGGTCGAACACGAAGACCTCCTCCGCGGTGACCTTCGTCTTGTCGGAACCGGCGCCCGGGCTAATCAGTACCGCGTTCGTTCCGGGAACGCGGATCGAAACGTGCCCGAACATGCCGATCACACCTTGCATCCCGAGCATCCGCGTCATCGTCGCCGTCTTCTCGCGCAGTTCGGGGAACGATACCGGTTTCGGAAGCGACGTCACCCTATTTCAAGACGCCGGGTGCGAAGAGTTCGGCCGCCGGGAAGCTTGCCTGCAGTTGACCGTATGCCGCGGCCGCATCGAGGATCGGCTGTACGAGCGCGACCGTCGGTTTTTCGGTGTACGTAATGCGCGGCATCGCCGGGTCGACATGTGATTTTGCGTGTTTGGCCAGGATCGCCGCCGACTCGGCGTGATTCGCGTTGGCCCAGCGTGCGGTTTGCGCGAGTACGCCCGCGAACGCCCGGATGATGTCCGGATGTGCTTGCGCGTACGCCGATGTCGTGAAGTATGCGCCGAGTAGCAGATCGTTTCCGATCGAATTATAGACCGGCGCGACGACGCGAAACGTTCCGCTCGTGATGGCGTTCTGCAAATCCGGTTCGGCGATCACCGCGCCGTCGATGCGGTGCTGCTCGAGCGCCCCCGCCACATCGAAGTCGGGGATCTCGATGAACTTGACGCCTTTCGAGTCACCGCCGGTCCGATCGATCCACGAACGCGCGGCAACGTAGGCCGGGCTGCTGATGTCGCGCACCGCGACCGTCTTGCCCGCAAAGTCCGCGCCGGTTTTGAACGTCGCGCTGCTTAGCGCGATCATCGCCGTCGTGGGGGCCTTGCTCGAATACAGTCCGGCCGGCGCGATGATGACGAAGGGCAAGCCCTTCTGATGCGCGGTCGCAATCACCGAGATGCCCGTCTCGGCGATATCGACGGCACCCGACGCAACGCTGGAACCCAACAGCCCGGCACTCGCGATGTTCACGATCTCGACGCGCAGCCCGGCCTTCTCGAAAAAGCCCTTGTCCTCGGCGTAATAGACTTCGGCACCGCTATCGTTGGCCGTCGTCGCAACATGAATCACAGGTGGCGTTTGCGTCGATCCGCCGACCGGGAGTGAGAGCGCTAGCGTGGCACCCAATGCCACGCACCAAACTCGCAGTGACACGGGTTAGATCTGCAAAAACTCCATCGCGTTGTGAGTCATGATCTTCTCCTTTTGCGCGCTGGTGATATCCGTGCGTTCCTTCAACTCATGAACCGTCCCTGGATATTCCGAATCGAAATGCGGATAATCGGTCGCGAGTAAAATGCGATTTTCATTGAATTCGCCGAGCGTTCGTTTGAGATCCCGTTCGTCGGATTCACAGGTCACGTAGACATTTTTCTTGATATATTCCGACGGCATGCGCGTGATTTTCTTCGCCAGGCCGAACTGCATCTTGCGATAGTCGTCGTCCATCCGGTGCATCCAGTAGAGCACCCACTCGGCGCTGCACTCAAAGAACGCGACGCGCAGCTTCGGGAACTTCTCGAAGATGCCGCCGATCGTGAGGGCGACGAGGCCGGCCGTGCAGTTGAACGGACGCCCGAGCACGTGCATCGCGTAGAAGTTATCGTAGAGGTTGATCAGATCGCCCTGCGAGTTCGGATGCAACATCAACGGCACGTTCAAACGCTGTACGGCTTCGTAGAACGGATAGTACGCCGGATCGTCGATCGTGCGCTGCGTCGTCGCCGTCGAAACGTACGGCATGCAGTGCACCGCCTGAAATCCAAGTTCGTTCACGCAGCGTTCGAGCTCGGCGACCATGCCTTCGGGATACGCCCACGGCAGCACCGCAACCGGGCGCAGCTTGCCGCCCGAGTTCTTCGCCAAGCCGTGCGTCCACGTGTTGTAGGCGTGCGCGATCGCCGCACCGAGCGGACCGTCGTTCATGCACGTGAGCATGATCAGCGTCGGGAACATGAACTGGACGTCGATGCCTTCACGCTCGTTGTCGCGCAGGCGGAATTCCATGTCCATGCCGCCCTGTTGGCGCGCCGAGACTTCGCCGCCTTGCCACTGCACGTCGGGGTCGTAAACGAAGTCGTGCCAAAAGGCCTGGTTGACCTTTTCCGGATACGGCCGCTTGATCGTGTTGCTGAACTTTGCTTTGTAGCCGGTTTCGGCATTGAGCCTGACGGGCCGGAAACTTGCGAATTCTCCGGTGAGTGCAAAGGCTTCGTCCATTACGTAGGACTCGCGCAGGTGGGAGTCCATGTCGAAAACGGTCACGGTGAATCCTCGAACGGCAAGCGGGCGATAGCGAGAGTATGCAGGACTGCTCGCCGGCTGTCCAATACTCGTTTGCATCACTGATATCTGAAAAGTCTCAGGCCGCGGGAGACCTGTCCTTGGAACTCCGGCATCTCCGTTACTTTGTCGCCGTCGCCGAACGCCTGAATTTCAGGCGCGCCGCTGAGGCGTTGTCCACCTCGCAGCCCTCGCTGAGTCTGCAGATCCGAGCGCTTGAGGACGAACTGCACGTGCGGCTATTCGAACGCACGCGGCGCAAGGTCGAACTGACCGCGGCCGGCCGCTTCTATCTGCACGAAGTGCGGCGCATTTTCGGAGCGCTCCAACTCGCGAACGAGCAAGCCGCCCACGTCGAACCGGCGTGCACGACTTCCTGCGAATTGCACGGGCACGGGGAGGCACAGGGGCCTGCGAATGGCTGAGATAAGTTTGCAAAACGAGGCTTAGCGCTCTCGCTTATAGAGGGAACCAGTGCTTACCGTACTGCTCATCTGCCACTTACTCATCGCCGTCGCACTGCTCGGCGCGATCACACACCAGACGTTGAGCCTCTGGTGGTCTCCGGCTCCGGCCGCTGCGGGCGCCGGCAAGACGGCGTTTTTTACAAACTATCGCGCCGTTCGCGCCAACGTTTATACAAACATGGTCGTCATTCTGTTCGTCTGTGTCGCGTTGTTCGGCTCGTTGCTTTATCCCGGTTATCGCCTGACGATTCTACCGTTTATGCGCTCGCACCACGCGACCCTATGGGGCGGCGTCTTCGAGATGAAAGAGCACATCGTCGCAATCGGTCTCGGACTGCTCCCGCTCTATTGGTATCTATGGAAGAAAGTTGTTATATCGGAGCACGTCCGGATCCGCAAGATCATCACGGCGATACTTGCATTTTGCGTGTGGTGGAGTTTTCTCGACGGTCACCTGATCAACAACATCAAAGGATTCGGACCATGAAGAACCTCTCGCGCCTGTTTCCGGTCTTTTCCATCGCGTTCGTGTTCTTCTATCCGCTTGCGGATTGGTTCAATCTCGCGCTCTTCAAGTATTATCCGACCATCAATACGTTCTCGTTCGTGAAAAACAAGGCAGGCAACGCGATCCAGTGGTATGGCTGGATGGCGACCGCGCTGATCTTCGCACTTATCGTAAGCGCGATCTACGCCGCACTGCCGCCGCGCTTCTCGGCCCAGCGCGCGCTCGATCTGGCCTGGATCGTCCCCATCGGGATGCTGCTGTTCTCGGTATACATCGTTTACGCGGGTTGGTGGGCCAGCTAGAACGCGGCGCGTTTCTGCGCGTCGCCGGCGCGGGAACGATTGCGTCGGCCGCTGCCGCCGCGATCCCCGCGCTTGCGCAGCGGCAGACGCGCGCCGATTATCAACTCGTCATCGGATCGACCGCGCTCGAGATCGCACCCGGGCACGTCATCTACACGCTGGCCTACAACGATCGCGTGCCCGGACCGCTGATTCGGGTGCGTGAGGGGGCGCGCGTGACGATCGACGTCACGAACAACACGACTCTGGAGGACATCGTCCACTGGCACGGCTTGGGCATCCCGGCCGATGTCGACGGCGCGATGGAAGAAGGCAACCCGATGCTGGCACCGGGGCAAACCCGGCGCGTTAGTTTTGTTGCGCGCCCGGCCGGCACGCGCTGGTACCACACCCACGCGTTTGCCGGCAAAGACCTCACGCGCAGCCTGTACACCGGACAGTTCGGTTTCTTCGTCGTCGATCCGAAAAACGACCCGGGCCGCTACGACCAAGAAGTTTTTCTCGCCGTGCGCCAATGGGAACCGATGTGGGTGCTCTTGCAAGATTTGCGCAAGGGGCCGCCGCCCGACAACGGCTTCGAGGTGATGTACGGATCGGCATCGTTTAACGGCCGCGCACTCGGCGCCGGCGATCCCGTGCGCGTGCGGCCCGGCCAACGCGTGCTCTTCCGGCTACTGAACGCCAGCGCGACGATGGGCACGACGATCGCATTTGCCGGCCACCGGTTTCGCGTCATAGCGCTCGACGGCAATCCCGTTCCGCAACCGCAATTCGTCGAGAGCCTGCCGCTCGCGCCGGGCGAACGCGTCGACGCAATCGTCGAGATGAACAATCCCGGGGTCTGGATCTTCGGCGGAACCTCGGCGAGCGACCGCGCGGCCGGAATGGGCGTGGTCGTCGAGTACGCCGGCGCATCGGGCGAGCCGCAATGGCAACCGCCGGGGAATACGCCGTGGGATTACACCGCGTTCGGCAGCGACGGCGACGCGCCGCCGCCCGACGACGGCTTCGATCTCACGTTCTCGAAAATCCCGGGTGGCCGCGGCGGCTATAACCGCTGGACCATCAACGGCAAGTCGTGGCCCGACACCGATTCACTGATCGTGCGCCGCGGCCGGCGCTACCGCATCACGCTGCGCAACGACAGCGGCGACATGCACCCGATCCACTTGCACCGCCACATCTTCGAATTGACGAACATGGCGGGCAAAGCAACGCGCGGCGTCTTTAAGGACGTCGTCGCGCTACCACCGCGAAAAACGGCGACGATCGATTTTGTTGCCGACAATCCGGGCTTGGCGCTCCTGCACTGTCACATGCAGGACCACCAAGACTTCGGATTCATGTCGCTCGTGCGTTACGCGAGCGGTTAGTACCCGCCGCGTTGCGGAGGTTAGCTCCGCGGTTCGAGCTTAACGATCGAGGATCCGTGATTGTTGCTCGTCCAGAACGTCACCGGCGTCGTCGTGTTGTCGACGAAGACGCGCCGGATGTTCGTGGTGCGCGGGAGGAGATAGGCGATCGTCTTGCCCGTCTTCGGATTGATCCGGATGACGCGGTCGTTCCACATCGACCCGGCCCACAGCTCGCCGTTTTTATCCGCGAACGCATCGTAGGGATTGGTGCCCTTCGGCGTCGCGTATTCTTTGATGACCCCGGTGTGGGTGTCGAGCAATCCGACGTGGTCGCCACTGTATTCGGCAAACACGATCTGATCGTCGCCGAAGACGCGGCCGCGGCGCGGTGACGAGTGCTGCGTCGGCGTGGGCCACATCGTGATCGCACCGGTCACCGCATCGATCTTCGCAATGCCGGCGCCGTCGCCACCAAAGTCGAGCAGGTAGGCGTTGTTATGCGAGTCCGAGAGGATGCCGTACGTTGCAATCAAGCGATCGCGCGTCGGATCTTTGAGCGGGCCCATCGCCGTGTAGGTTCCGGTCTTCACGTCGAGCTTCAAGATCTGATGCTCGTCCTGATTGTTGGTCCAGACTTTGCCGTCGATGTCCATGTTGTTGGGCATGACCATCGATTGCTGCGCGCCCTGGTGGTTCAACTCAGCCGGCAGCGGATACGATTTGAAGGCCGAGGTCTTCGGGTCGAATGCGGTCAGGCCACCCTGATACATCCCCGATAGCCACAGTTCGCCGTCCTTGCTCGGCTCGATATCGAGGCCACCCGTCGGAAAGCCGGGCTTCATCGTGGGAACGCGATACTCGGTGACTTTGCCCGTCGAGGGATCCATCTTGCCGATGTTCTGCTGGCCAAAATCCGAGTACCACACGATGCCGTTTTCGAGAAACACGTCATGCGGTTCGATCGTCTCGCGCGGGAGCGCGTATTCCGTATAAACAACGTGAGTTGCCGCGCCGGTCGGACGCGGGGCACCCTTGAGTGGATAGCTCCAATACGAGCGCCCGTGGAGATTCACCGACGCCAGGTATTCCGCTAGCGGCCGGATCGTTTCCGGGCCGATGTTCGAGCCGACGATCATGCGCTTCTGCGGCATCACAGCGGTGCTTTGGTTCACGTAGGTGTTCATGCGCGGGATGATCGCCATGAACTCTTGCGCACTCCACGTCGAGTACACGATGCGCTGGACCGTGTGGCAGCTATTGCAGCCGAGCAGCAACTTCTTCTGCTCATCGGTGCCGGGCATACTCGCCAGCCACTCGGCATCGCTTAGCTGAAGCGCGATGTCGGGCACCTTGCGCAGCTTCAGATCGTCCGACGTCGTCGTTCCCGTCGCGACGGTTGCCGACGCCGGCGCAGTCAAGTCGTACCCGACGGCACGAATATGCAGCTGGTATGAAGCCGCGGGCAGCTTCGCAACGGGAAACGAGTAACGACCGTGGCTATCGGTGACGACGCTGACGGTGATCGTAGAGCCGGGCGCCTTGGCGCTCACCACGACGCCTTCCATCGGGCCCTCTTGGACCGAACTCACTATCCCGGTAAGCGCCGAAACGGACTGCGCGCGCAGTTCGCTGGCCTTCGTGGAGAGCAGCATGGCCGCACATACGACGGCCATGAGGATCGCAATCGCTTTGGTCTGCATTAAATTCCGCCTCGCTCGAGTAAGCTGGAAACCTTCTTTCACCAGCCTAGCGCTCGGCCCTGTGGCCGTCCCGAGCTTTCCGTCAGTGCTGGGCCGACAGATAGACGAGCAGCGTGCCCGCGCGAATGGGCTTGACCACGCCGTACCGTGCCGCGACGTCGATTACCGGTTGGATGAGCGCCGGCGTCAGTTGCTCCGGATACGAGGCGCGGACCATTTTCGCGAGGACGGCCGGCGGGGTGTGGTAGCGTTTCCCCAGGACGGCGGCCGTTTCGGCGTGGTGTGTATTCGCCCAGCGGTCGCCCTCGGCCATCGCTGCGACGAACCGGCGGGCAGCGTCGGGATGCTCGTGCAGCCAAGCGTTGCGCGCGAGGAAGACACCGATAACGAAGTGCGGCGCGATGTCATTGAAGGTTGCCGCGGCAAACGATACCGAGGGCATGATCTCCGTCGTGACTGGTTCCGACATTTCGGCCGCATCGACGCGCCCGCTGTTGAGCGCAGCCGCGACTTCAGTGAAGCCGACGACGTTCACGTAATGCACGGTTTTAGAATCACCGCCGTGCAGATCGACCCAATTGCGCGTGGCGATCTCGCCGAGATCGTTCGGCGCGGGAACGGAGATCGTCTTACCGTTGAGGTCGGCTCCGCTATGGACGGGGCGTGCTTTCGGCGCGAGCATCACGGTAACCGGATGCGCTGAATTGTAGACCGCCGCCGGGGCGACGACTGTGAAGGCCGCACCCGCTTCAATTTCGTGAACTGCCGTGATGATGTTGACGAACGCGATGTCGAGGCTGCCGTCACGCAAGCCGCTCAAGAGGTTTTGCGAGCTTTTCCGGAACTGCACGTCGACCGCGACGCCGGCGTGCCGGTACGCGCCGCCGGCCTGCGCGAAGAGCGGACCCGACGAGACATCGGTACCGAGCACGCCGACCCGGGCCGGCGTTGCGGCGGAGGCCGGCGCCGTCACACCGGTGGCAAGGACGGCGATCGCGACAAGGCACGCGCAGTGCGATACGAAGCGTTGCTGCATGCCGGAGTCATCGTCCGGCCGGAAAAATCTCCCTTCTTTTAGGGTCGTTTACTGTGCGGGAGCGGCGGCCGCCGGGAGATCCGACGCTTTCAGATTCACCCGAAATGCCGGTCCGTTTCCATCGGTTAGCAGAATCTTCACCGGCGTGAAGCCGGTCGGCAAAACGAAATACATCGTTGCGCGCGCCGGCACGCCGGGTTGCAGCGAATAGTACGCACTATAGACGCTGACTGAATGGCCATTAATCGCGACGCCATCGGCATCGACCATGCTGCCGCTGAAGTTGCCGGAACGCGCCGAACTCGTACCGTTCGATACTAAGAAGATAAACGTCAGCGCGGTGTTGCCGGCGCCCGGCGCGTCTTCAGCCGGAGTCGAGGCGCGAAGCTGCATCTTCCGGATGCGCATTTTTCCATTGAACAGCGTGGCTGCAAGGCCGCCGCTCACGCCGGCCAACTGATTTGCGCCGCCCGGCACCGGCGTCGGCGCCGCCATTACCATTGCGGGTTGGATGGTCGCAAGCGCCAGAACGAGCATCGCTGCGATAGATAAACCGGATCTCTTTTGCTCAATCATGCGAGCGTCTATTCGGCAGCGGCGCAGCCCAACCCAAGCAAGCAAGGACTTGGCGAAGATTCGTTGAGAAGGGGCTTTCATGCGTCATCGCTCGTTCACTCGTCTATGGTTTGTCGGCGCAGCGCTGCTGCTCGCGTCGGTTGCACTCGCGGGAGAGCCGGTGCGCGCTCAGTCCGCGCTGCAGCGCCTAAATATTGCGCTCGTGCCCAGCGACACGGCGGCGCAGGTTTACTACGCCGTCGATCTGGGACTGTTCTCACGTGCCGGGATCCTCGCCGAAATCACGCCGATGAACAGCGGTCCGGCGATCGCGGCCGGCGTTGCCTCCGGCGCTCTCGATATCGGGTTCTCGAACTTCGTTTCGTTGTCGTCAGCGCACGAACGCGGCTTGCCGTTCACGATGGTCGCGCCGGCAAATCTGTCGATCACCGGAGCACCGACCGTCGGCATCCTTAGCGTGACCAAAGTTTCAACGGTGCGCAGCGGTAAAGACCTCAACGGGAAGACCGTTGCGGTCGACGGCCTCAACACGGTCGCCATGCTCGGCGTTCGCAATTGGATCGATGATACCGGCGGTGACTCATCGTCGGTGAAGTTCGTCGAGCTCTCGTTCGGCGAAATGCCGGAGGCGTTGAAGACCGGCCGCGTCGACGCTGCGTCGATGAATCTTACGGCCGATCCGCAGCTGGGATTGCCGGCCGACCCCTTGCGCATGCTCGCGCCCGTCTTCGACGCTCTCGCGCCGAAGTTCACGTTCTCCGCGTGGTTCAGCACCAAGGATTGGGTGAATGCGCACGCCGATCTGGCAAAGAAATTCGCGGGCATCATGCGTGAGTCGGCGATTTGGGCAAACGCGCATCATAAAGAATCCGCCGCGATCCTCGCCAAATACCTGAAGCAAGCGCCGGCCCAAATCGAAGGCGTGACGCGCGTCGTGTATGGCACCGACTTCTCACCGCAATTGATCCAGCCGTCGATCGATCTCGCAGCGAAATACGGTTCGATCAAGAAATCATTCCCGGCCACGGAATTCATCAACTCGGTCGTTCCGTAACTGATGCGCGCGGAATATCGCGTCCTCAGCTATCGAGATGCGCAGCGCGAACCGGCGGCCGGCATCCTCATCGAGGATCGCGTCCACCCGGCGTCGAGCTTGATCACGGGAATCGATACATCGTCGGTGATCGGATTACTCGAGGCGTGGGACGACGCGCGCGCTCAACTCGGCGCGGTCATACCGAACATCGATAGCAGCGCCGGCGTCCCGCTTTCGTCGATCGAGTTACTGGCCCCGATCCTCTATCCGCGCGCGATTTACTCCGTGTGGGGCAACTACGTCGATCACAACGCCGAGATGGCGGCGCTCTCCGGACGCGCACAGCCGGTCGTCGACCCCGCCGCCGAGCCGTTCTTCGTCCAAAAGACATCGGCGCACTCAGTGATCGGCACCGGCGCAGCGATCCGCATGCCGTCGTTCACCGCACAGCTTGACTACGAAGCGGAGCTCGGCGTCGTGATCGGCCGGCGCACGCGCGATATTCGCGCGGCGGACGCGCAATCCGCAGTCGCGGGCTACGTGATTCTCAACGATCTTTCGGCCCGCGATATGATGAAGCGCAAAGACGCGCGCACCTCGCACCTCATGGATTGGTTCGGCATGAAGAGCTTCGAGGATTCGGCGCCGATGGGGCCGTGGCTCACTCCGGCCGAGTTCGTTCGGAACCCGGCCGCCCTCTCGATCAAGCTTTGGGTCAACGGCGCGATCAAACAGAACGGCAGCACCAGCGCGATGGTTTATTCGATCGCCGATCAAGTCGCAGCGCTGAGCCGGCGGCTCACGCTATTGCCGGGCGACGTGATCGCAACGGGTTGTCCGGCGGGCGTGGGCGTTGCCCGCGGCGAGTTCTTACAAGCCGGCGATACGATTCGTATCGAAATCGAGGGTTGCGGCGAACTCGTGAACAGAATCTCCAGCGTAGGAACTCGAGTACCATCCCGCTAGTGTATCGGCGGCCCAAGAATCGTGGTCAGCTGGTCCAACTCGAGCGTTTCGTCACGGAGCAGCGCCGCGGCCAGACTTTCCAGCTGGCTCTTCGACTTCGTGAGAAGCGCCAGCGCCTGTTCGTGTGCGCTATCGAGCAATTGCCGGACCGCAGCGTCGATGCGGGCGGCCGTGGCTTCACTGTAGTCGCGGCCCTGCGTCATCTCGTAGCCGAGAAACGGTTGCGTTTCATCCGACTGGAATGCCGTCAACCCGAGATCGCTCATCCCCCAGCGCGTCACCATCTGCCTCGCGAGCTGCGTCGCGTTGACGAGATCGCTCTCGGCTCCCGTCGTGATCTCGCCGAAGACCACTTCTTCTGCCGTGCGGCCACCGAGCATCACCGCGATGCGTGTTACCAGGTAGGCACGGCTCAAGTTGTGACGCTCGATCGCGGGCAGCTGCTCCGTCACACCCAGCGCCTGACCGTGCGGCACGATCGTCATCTTGTGCACCGGATCGGAGCCCGGCGTCAACCAGGCAACGAGCGCGTGACCACTTTCGTGGAAGGCGACGATGCGCCGTTCTTCCGCGTCCATCAACTGTGGATGCGCGACGCCCAAACGAAGGCGGTCGAGGGCCTCGTCGAAGTCGGCCGGTTCGACGAGCGGGCGACCATGGCGCACGCTTGCGAGCGCTGCCTCATTGCACAGATTCGCGAGATCCGCGCCACTCATGCCGATGGTCTGGCCGGCGACCGTCTCTAAATTGACCGTCGGGGCAATCTTCAGCTTGCGCACGTGGATCTTTAAGATTTCGCGACGGCCATTCCGATCGGGCAGCCCAACGGTGATCTGACGGTCAAAGCGACCGGGACGTAAGAGCGCGGGATCGAGCACGTCCGGACGATTCGTCGCGGCCAGCACGATGACGTTCGTCTGCGGATCGAAACCGTCGAGCTCACCCAAGAGCTGGTTGAGCGTTTGTTCGCGCTCGTCGTTCGTGTTGCCGACACCCGCACCGCGCCGGCGTCCGACGGCATCGAGCTCGTCGATAAACACGATCGCCGGCGCAAGCTCCTTCGCTTGTTTGAAAAGATCGCGCACGCGGCTGGCGCCGACGCCGACGTACATTTCGACAAATTCTGAGGCGTTCAGACTGAGGAACGGCACACCCGCTTCGCCCGCGACGGCTCGCGCCAGTAACGTCTTGCCCGTGCCCGGATTACCGGTGAGCAGTACGCCTTTCGGAATTCGCGCTCCGACATCGTGGTATTTCTCGGGATGCCGAAGGAAATCGACCTCTTCTTGCAATTCCGATTTCGCTTCATCGGCACCGGCAACGTCGTCAAACGTTACTTTCTTCTCATCATCGGTATAGCGGTGCGCCGGCGCTTTACCGAAGCCGAGTTGCGAACCCAAGCTTTTTCCGGCGCGCGCGCTCATCCAAAGAAAGGCGCCTACCAACAACAAGATCGGGCCCCATGTGATCAAGAGCGTGACCAGCACGTTCGTTCGCGTCGTCGAGACATCGATCGTGACGTGTTGCGCCTCGAGTAGCGGCAGCAGACCGGCGTCGCCGATCGCTTGCGGAAACGTCGTGTCGAAGTTCGTATACGTCTGCGGCTTAGGTGAGGCGCTCGCCCTGGGTGTTGGGGACGCGCCGGCGCTGGGAACGGGCGACGGCGGCGCAAACGGATGACGGAACTCGCCGGTGACATCGTCTCCGGTGACGTGCACGCTCGTTACGTTGCCGGCACGAACCTGCGCGAGCAACGTCGAGTACGGAATCGTGACTTGGACGGCCGGGTGCGGAAATGTG
>Ga0182030_10015188_pt1 | contig 15111 bp, 10 predicted proteins | sample 812S3MmetaG_FD_121299 | JGI IMG/M metagenome (GOLD analysis project Ga0182030, IMG submission 121299) | Permafrost microbial communities from Stordalen Mire, Sweden - 812S3M metaG (Illumina Assembly) | ecosystem: Environmental > Terrestrial > Soil > Wetlands > Permafrost | place: Sweden... | reverse complement strand
TCGCCATCAAGAAAAAGGAATTCGGCGTAGAGAAATCTCTCCACGAAATTCTCCAAAAAATCAGCGTCAGCCTTTTTGAGAAAGCGCCTCTTTATGAGTTGTTTACAAAAGAACATTCGCCAATCCCCGATGTCGTGTTTTCTAATTAATTGTTATTCAATGATTTATAGCCGGACAGTTCTGATCCGGCCATATCTTTTTGTGCCGGTTTTTACCCTGTTAAAAGGGTCCGTGCTGGCATTTCTGCTGGCACTTTTCCCATCAGATTTTGATTTAGGCCGGCAAATTTAAGAATTATTCCGTTTGCAGAATGGCGCGAACTTCGCTACAATGTGCAAACGTAAAGAATGAAGCAATCCCAATCCAAATCCCGAATGGACCGGGCGGCTGATGGTTTTATCACCCAGCGTCTGGCCTTGGGGCGCGTCGCTTTCCCGCTGGCGGATTTGGTCAAAGCAACCGGGCTGTCGGTGACGGCAGCCAGAAATCAGTTGTTGCGGTTGAAAGACCGGGTGACGAGGGTTTCACCACGCCATCAATTTTTTCTGATCGTCAGTCCTGAACACCATGCGGTGGGATCGCCGCCGGTGGCGTGGTGGCTCCATGATTATTTTCAATGGTTGGGTGAGCCGTATTATCTGGCGCTTCAGTCGGCAGCCAGTTCACTCGGTTCAAACCCGCAGGCATTGCAGGTGACACAGGTGATTACCAAGATTCCGCGCCGTCCCCTTGAGATTGGTCGCATCCGCATCCAGTTTTTTGTGAAACGCACGGTGGAACAGACGCCGACACAACCACTGGCGAATGCCTATGCGCCGTTGCAGGTCAGCACCCCGGAGGCAACCACGTTCGATTTGGTTCAATATGCCACACGGATCGGCGGCATTGGCCGGGCGGCGGAAACCATCGCTCCGTTGTTGCCGCTGATGCGCCCGGCTGAATTGCGGCGGGTGCTGAAAATTGAAGACGAGCCTACCACGGCGCAGCGGTTGGGGTTTGTGCTGGAAAAATTACGGGCGACCGACTTGGCCAAGGTCGTTGAGAATTGGTTGCCGTCGAATTTGATTGTCGTGCCGCTGGTTCCGGGTGCTCGCCGTGACGCTCCTGAAATCAAGCGGTGGAAAATCCTTAACAACGCCGTGGAGTTTGAACGATGATGGCACCAATTACACGCCGGGATGTCATCGCCCACCAGTCAGTTGTTCCATGGCCGAGCCAGATTCAAGTCGAGCAGGATTTATTGTTGTGCCGGGCGATGGTCGCGTTATTCGATGATGCGTTTCTGCAAAGTCAGGTTGCCATGCGCGGTGGCACATTGCTGCACAAGGTTCATCTCGCACCGCCATCACGATACAGTGAGGACATTGATCTGGTCGTGGTTGGTGATCGCCCGGAAGGTCACATTCGCAGGGCGCTCAATCGCGTTTTGAGCGGCGTGCTGGGAACACCGAAGCAGTCCGTGTGGGAAGACCTCAAGCTGGCCATCCGCAACACAGTCAAGCCCTCACGCGTGCTGCGCATGACCTACGCTATTCCGTCCCTCGTGGAGACGGGAACAAACCTGCAGATTGTGGTGGAGGCCAATGTCACCGAACGCACACCGCATCTTCCGGTGATAAAAATCCCGTTTGAATTTCCATTTCAGGACAGGGTGGTCAGCACGAAGGTCTGCGGCTATGACATCCACGAAATGCTGGGAACAAAGATGCGGGCATTGTTTCAACGACGGCGCGGGCGGGATTTATTTGATCTGTATTGGGCGCTAACGCTGGCCAAACCAGCGGTTGCACCCGCCCGGATCATCGAGTCTTTTCAGCATTATCTCAAATTGGAAGGCAGCGTCGCCGAACGGGAAGAATTTATTTCGCTGCTGGACGGGCATCTGGCCGACCGGGGATTTTGTTCGGACATGAAACAATTACTGCGGGCTGGAATTGATTATGACCCGCAGCAAGCCGGAGAATATGTCAAAGCCAAACTGCTCGCCTTGCTGCCGGAACGCTGAAGTTCAAACACATTTTCCGACGAACGCGCGTCCAGAGTGTTAAAAAAGCCACCCTGCTTTTTAAACATACAAAATTTGGTTTCGGGCGCGTAGTTAAAGCCATGCTTGAACAATAGCACCCAAACCAAGCAGAAGGTGGGCGATTGCCACCTCGATCTTAAACCAGACATGCAGACTCCGAGTGTGATTCCTAAGTGCAACCATCAACTATTGCTGAACTATTATTTTACTGGAGCTTTTACTGGAGGTGAATTCTCCCGGTCAAATATTACGTTTTAGTGTTTGATTGACGCAATCGCGAGATTTCCAAGCTCTGAATTATTCCAGCCGCCACCGAGGGCTTTGATCAACTGAACACTGGCAATCAGGCGCTGGCCGGCGAGCTGGGCATTGGCGCGTTCCGCCGTCAACGTGTCTCGGCTGGCGTCCACTACCTCAATGTAGGCCACAATGCCAGAACGATACCGGTCGGTGGCCAGTTCCGTGGCGCGGCGGGCGCTGGAGACGGCACGCTGCTGGGCCTCCGCTTGAACGGCGAAATGATAAATCCCAGACAGGCTGTTTTCCACATCACCAAAGGCGATAATTACTTGCTGACGATATAGTGCAACCGATTCTTGAAACGCCGCCAGCGAATATTTGTAATTTGCCAGATTGCGTCCGCCGGTGAAAATTGGCAGAGACAGACTGGGGCCTATGGACCAGGTGCGGCTGTCCCAACTGAACAACGAGGAAAGGTCACCACTTAAATATCCAGCCGAACCGGTGAGCGTCAGCACCGGAAAAAATGCCGCTTTGGCGACGCCGATTTTGGCGTTGGCAGAATCGAGTTGGCGTTCGGCCTGGGCCACATCTGGACGGCGCTCCAGCAAGTCGGACGGCAACCCGGCGGGAATTTGCGGTGGCGGCGGATTCCAGTTTGGATTGTCCAATGCGGTGAGTTTGAAGCCTGATGGGTTTTCGCCAACCAAGATCGCGATGGCATTTTCCAGCTCATCGCGGCGGTGCGCTAGCGCGGCGGCTTCGGCTTCAGTGCTGGCCAGTTCGGTTTCAGCCTGGGCGACGTCGAGTTCGCTGCCGATGCCACCTTCCAGCCGGCTACGCACGAGTCGCACCTGTTCGTGGCGCAACTCGATCGTGCCGTTAACCGTGGCAATTTCAGCGTCAAGGGAACGCAGCGCAAAATAATTCTGCGCCACATCGGACTGAAGCGTCAGCAGGACGTTGTAATAATCCGCAAGCGAGGCCTGCGCCTCGGCATGCGCGCCTTGAAAAAGTCGGCGCACACGGCCCCACAAATCCACTTCGTAACTCAAATCCAACGGCGCATTGAAGGTGTTTGCCGTGATGTTGCCGAAACTTGGATTGGCGTTGGGCGAATAACCCTGCCGGTTGAAGCTCGGATCCAAACTCAGGCTGGGCATCAACTCGCTGCGGGCGATTCGCGCGGTATCACGCGCCTGATCCACCCGGGCAACCGCGGCCTTGAGTTGTTGATTGGCCGCCACAGCCTGCGTCTCCAAACCATTCAGATTTGTATCGCCAAATATCTCCCACCAGTTTCCCTTGGGCACATTATCTAGCGGCTGGCCTTCCTTCCAATTGCCGAACTCAACCGCTTTGTAATTTGCGGGAACAGAATTGGTCGGCCGGTTATAATCCGGCCCGACGGTCAGCCAACTGGCTTTCGCCGACACGATGGTAAACAGCAGAGCAATAGTGACAACGCCTGTGGCCGCTGCGTTTGAACCGGGAAAAACAGGATTTGGTTGCGGTGCCGGTGCCGGTTTTTTCTTGAAGCCAAGTTTCATCAGCGTGACGTAGAACACCGGTGTGAGAAACAAACCGAACAGCGTGACACCGATCATGCCGGAGAACACGGCGATGCCCATTGCCTGGCGCATTTCAGCACCGGCACCGCGCGCGACGACCAGTGGGAAAACGCCTGCTATGAATGCAATTGAAGTCATAAGAATTGGCCGCAAACGCAAACGGCACGCCTCAATGGCCGCGTCAAACGGTTTCATGCCTTCGTCCTGTTTACGCTTGGCGAATTCAACGATCAAAATTGCGTTCTTGCACGCGAGACCGACGAGCACGATCAAGCCGATTTGCGTAAAGATGTTATTGTCACTGCCCTTAAGCCAAACACCCGTGATGGCAAACAACAGGCACATCGGCACAATCAGGATGATGGCAAGCGGCAGGCGGAAACTTTCGTAAAGAGCAGCCAGCACCAGAAACACGAGCAATATGCAAAGCGGCCCGATGTAAACCGCTGCGTTGCCGGCGAGGATGCGCTGGTAAGTCAGTTCCGTCCACTCATAGGCCATGCCGCGCGGCAGATTTTCGGCAGCAAGTTTTGACATCGCGGCCTCGGCTTGGCCCGAGCTGAAGCCGGGCGCAGGTGCACCATTGATTTCAGCCGCCGGATAGCCGTTGTAGCGCATCACGCGGTCAGGACCATGGGATTCCGTCACCTTAACCACTGCCCCGAGCGGCACCATTTCGCCCCGGTCATTCCTCGTTTTTAGCCGTGTGATGTCCTCGGCGTGGGCGCGGAACGGTGCGTCTGCCTGTGCAATGACTTCGTAAGTGCGTCCGAAACGGTTGAAGTCATTCACATAGAGCGAACCAAGATAAATCTGCATCGTCTCGAATAGATTTTGCAACGGCACGCCCTGGGTCTTGGCCTTCTCGCGATCAACGTCTGCGTCCAATTGCGGCACATTGACGGTGAATCCCGAAAAGGTTCCAGCGAGGCCGGGCGTCTGATAACTTTTGCCGATGACATTCTGCAGATTTTGATAGAGCGCGTCGTAGCCGAGATCGGCGCGGTCTTCGACATACAATTTGAATCCGCCGATCGTGCCCAAGCCCATCACCGCCGGCGGCGGCACGGCGAGCATGAACGCATCCTGAATCACGCTCAATTTTTGGTTCAACGCGGCAGCGATGGCCGGGCCGCTCAAGTTTTGCGAAGTGCGTTCTTCAAACGGTTTCAGGGTGAAGAAAACAATTCCTTGGTTGGGTGCGACACTGAAACCGCTGATGCTCAAACCCGGAAACGCGACCGCCGCTTCCACACCCGGCTGTTTCAAGCCGATGTCCGACATCTGGCGAATCACCGCTTCGGTGCGGTCGAGTGATGAACCATCCGGCAATTGAGCGAACGCGACGAGATATTGTTTGTCCTGCGTCGGCACAAAACCGGTCGGCACTTTGTTGAAACCCCAGCCGGTGAGCAGAACCAGTCCGCCATAGACGATCAAAGCGATGGTGCTCTTGCGCAGCACACTGCCCACACCCGTGGAATATTGACTGCCCGCCCAGGCGAAAACACGGTTGAACGGGTTGAAGAACCAGGCGAAAGATTTTTCCATCACGCGCGAAAGCCAGTCTTTCGGTGCGTGATGATCCTTCAGCAACACCGCGCACAAGGCGGGTGAAAGCGTCAGCGAATTGAATGCGGAGATGACGGTGGAAATCGCAATCGTCAGCGCAAATTGTTTGTAGAACTGGCCGGTCAAGCCGGTGATGAATGCCGTCGGCACGAACACGGCGCACAGTACCAGCGCCGTGGCCACAATCGGTCCGGTCACCTCGGTCATGGCTTGTTTGGCCGCGTCGAATGATGACAGCCCGCGGGCGATGTTTCGCTCGACGTTTTCCACGACTACAATGGCGTCGTCAACTACAATGCCGATGGCCAGCACGAGACCGAACAACGACAGCGCATTGATGCTGAAGCCGAACGCGAGCATGATCGTGAATGTGCCGATGAGCGAAACAGGCACCGCTGCCAGCGGGATGATCGCCGCACGCCACGTTTGCAGGAAAATGATGACGACAATGACGACCAGCAAAATTGCTTCCAACAAAGTGTGAATGACCGCCTCGATGGAATGTCTCACAAAAACGGTCGGGTCATAAACGACATCATAGTCCAACCCTTCGGGGAAATTTTTCTTCAACTCCGCCATCGTTGCGCGGACATTTTTTGAAAGTTCCAAAGCGTTTGCGCCAGGAGTCTGGAAAATTGGAATTGCCACCGCAGTTTTATTATTGAGCAACGAATGCAGGGCGTAGCTGCCCGCACCCAGTTCAATGCGCGCGACATCCTTAAGCAAAGTCTTTTCGCCGTTCGGGCCGGTCTTCACGATGATATTGCCAAATTCCTCCTCGGAGACCAGCCGGCCTTTGACATTCACCTGCATTTCAAAATTAACCGGGTCGCTGACGGGTTGCTGGCCGATGACACCTCCGGCGACCTGCACGTTTTGTTCGCGGATGGCGGCGACGACATCGCTGGCGGTGAGATTACGCGCGGCAATCTTGTCCGGGTTGAGCCAGACTCGCATCGCGTAATCGCCTGAACCAAAAACTTCCACATCACCTGCGCCGGGAATTCGCGCGAGCACGTCCTTCACCTGAAGTGTTGCATAGTTGCGAATGTAAACCTTGTCGTAGCGATCGTTTGGTGAGAAAAGATGGACGACCATCGTGAGGTCGGGTGACTGCTTGGTGGTTGTGACGCCGAGGTTGCGAACTTCCTCCGGCAGTTTCGGCAGCGCCTGCGAAACCCGGTTCTGCACCTGCACCTGCGCCTTGTCAATGTCCGTGCCAAGATTGAAGGTCACGGTCAGTGTCATGACGCCGTCACCGGTCGCCTGTGAGAACATATAGATCGAACCTTCGACGCCGTTGACCGCCTGTTCCAATGGCGAAGCGACGGTCTCCGCAATGGTCTTTGGATTTGCGCCCGGATATGTCGCCTTCACGACAATCGTCGGCGGCACGACTTCGGGATATTCGCCGATGGGCAGCTTGAACATTGCCAGCAAGCCCATGACAAAAATGGCGATGGACAGCACGCCGGCAAAAATCGGGCGTTTGATGAAATAGTGGGAAAAATTCATGGCTGTTGAATCGGGTTGCTTTGTGATGAGATTCAGCGCTGGGCAATCTTAACGCCATCAACCGTGGCGACATCTTCCTGCGGCGTCACCGGCATTCCGGGACGGACATGGGAAAGGCCGTTCACCACAATTTTTTCACCAGCAGCCAAACCGGAGCGCACGACGCGTTTGCCGTCCACCAGCGGTCCCAGTTCCACGGCTTGATATTGCACCGTGTTGGTGGCAGTCAGGGTCAGCACGAATTTGTTCGCCTGATCCGTGCCGATGGCACGTTCATCCACGAGCAACGCCGGATGACGTTCACTCAAAGGAATGCGGATGCGTGCAAACAATCCCGGCACGATGCGATCGTCGCGATTTGGAAACACTGCGCGCAGCAAAATGCTGCCTGTGTTGGGGTCCAGCCGGTTGTCAAAGGATTCAATGTAGCCGGTGTGAGGAAAATTGGATTCGTCGGCGAGCTGCAATTCGACGGGAACCTTTCCTTCATCGGTGACTCCCAGTTTTTTGGCGGCTACCAATTCGTTGAATTTCAGCAACGTGTCTTCGTCTATGTCCGCATAGACGTAAATCGGGCCTACGGAAACAATGGTTGTGAGCAACGAGGCTGAATCTGCCGCGCCGCTGACATAATTGCCTTCCGTCAAAAGCGCTCGGCTCACCCGGCCATCAATCGGTGCGCGGACTTGCGTGAACTCCAAATCAAGCCTCGCCGAATCAAGCGCCGCCTTGGCCACTTCAGCACGGGATTTTCGCGCTCCGGCGTCCTCGACCGAAATGGCGTTGTTGGTCAAAAGCTTGTCCGTGCGATCAGCTTCACTCTGCGCCTGTTCATACTCCGCCTTGCGCTGGTCAAACACGGCCTGGTTCCAGCGCGGGTCAATGACAAACAATACGTCGCCCTTCTTCACCAGCTGCCCGGATTGAAAGCGCACTTCCTGAATGTAGCCCGATGTGCGCGGCCGAATTTCCACCGAATCAATTGGCTCGGTCCGCCCGGTGAAACCACTCCACTCGACGATTTCTTTTTGTTCAACTGGCGCGACAGTTACCGATGGTGGTGGCGGCCCTTGCTGGGTTGTCTTTTGGCCGCAACCGGTGATTAACAAACTGATGCCTAATGCCGAAACTGCGGTAAATGAATATAGTTGTTTCATAATAATAAAATAATTATGGGGGTCAGATTATAAGCTGCTTGGGTTTATCCATCGTCAGTCAGGCGGCTTCGGCAAAAACAGAATTTTGCCGATGCAGTGACTGCTGCCGCCCGCGCCAGGCAACCACCGCTTGAACTCTTTCCATTGCCAGTGTCGGATAGAATAGGTGCGGATAATCCGTTTGCCAGGCCAGCGCCTCGGCTTCGTTCAAAGCCAGCCGGAAAAGATTTCCATGCGTATCCAAGGTTTCATGAAAATCGTTCACGATCATGTTTTTTGCCTGCTCGATTTCCGTCAACAAAACCTTGCAAGATTGCAGGCAACGATTGGCAATAGTTTGTTCTGCGTTGTTCTTATTTCCGTTTGCCGTATTCATAGTTTGATTAATTTAATAGTTGTCTAATTAGTAAAGTATATGGTCAAAAAAACACTTCAGGCTGCAATAAGGCCTTCCTCCTTCACGCCAAGCATGGCAAACATTCCATTGGCCGTCTCTCGCAACAAATCAATATCGTTTTGAATGCGCGCTTGTGTCAAAAGACCTTCGTAATACGCCAGAATCATCCGGGCTTTGGCCGCTGGGTCGGGAGCATGAACCAAACCCGCTGCGTGGGCATCGCGGATGGCAGATTCAAGATACTTCTGCTTTAAAGCCATGATTTTCTGGATCGTTTTTCCAAGTTTGTCGTCCTGTGTGCATACTTCCGAACCAAGACAGGAATGGGGACAACCCAGCACCCTACCGTATTTAGCCTTGATTTCACTCTGAAATCTAAAGGCAAATTCTGCGTATTTCCGGAGCCGATCCAACGGAGGCACCGTGGGTGAAAATATCGCATCCAACTCCACGCGCTTTCCTTTCCAGCTATCTTCAAACGCCTCTGCTGCCAATTCAGCTTTGGAGTCAAAAAAATAATAAAAACTGCCCTTCTTGACGCCGGCCCTCTCGCAGATATGATCAATGGTGGTGCTGCCATACGAGCCGGACCAGATCAAATCAAGCACAGCATCCATCAATCTTTGTTTTGCATCACTAACGCGTCCCATAACTCTCTGTTTTTTACGCTTCAATCTGTGTTTTGTCGAAGCACGATGAAAATTTAGCAAATTAGACTGTTTAGTCAACTATTATTTTGAGAAATCTGGTCATGGTGCGTTAGTTTGTTGCTATGAATTATAAAACAAAGTGAAGCGGGTAAAAATTCTCAAATTATTTTGCCAATTGTAGGTCTCGCTGGTGCCAGAAACCTTTCCTCGGTGAGCGTTTTCAAAAATGCAACCAGTGCGCGTTTGTCGGCGTCATTCAGCGGCACGCCACCGTCGGGATGCTTCGCGAGATTTGGATCCAGCGTAGCGCTGCGTTTCATGCCTGTGCAATAATGCTCGACGACTTCGTCCAGCGTCTGAAAACGTCCATCATGCATATACGGCGCGGTCAACGCCACGTTGCGCAGCGAAGGCACGGCAAATTTTCCTGCGTCGCCCGCGCGGTGCGTCGCGTCGTAGCGGCCCAAGTCCCGGAAGGCCGAATCCAGGCCGTTGTTTGCAAAATCCTGGCTTTGCAGCAGCGGCCCGCCGTGGCAATGAAAACAGTCCGCACCAAACTGCCCGTGATAAGGATCGTATTCAGTATTGAATAATTCGAAACCGCGCCGCTCCTGATCGGTAAAATTTTCCCAGCCGTTCATCACGCGGTCAAATTTGGAATTGAACGAGACACGCGTGAGCAGGAATTGCTCCAGTGCGCGGGCGATCCGGTCGGAGGTGATTTGCCGCGAACCGAAGGCCGCGGCGAAAAGTTGAGAATAATTTTTGTCCGTCGCGATTTTGGCGACGACATTTGGCAGCGTGGCGTGCATTTCAACAGGATTTTGGATCGGCTGCAAAACCTGCTGTCGCAACGTCGCCGCGCGGCCGTCCCAGAAAAAAGAACTTTTCCACGCAAGGTTTTCCAGAGCCGGCGCGTTGCGCGTGCCGAAATCGCCGTCCACGCCGCGGCTGAAACGCCGGGGCTCGGTGAAGGCGGAATTCGGATGATGACATTTCGCGCACGATTCCGAATTGTTCGCCGAGAGCCGCCGGTCGAAGAACAATTGTCGGCCCAGCGACACGCCCTCAACGGTCAGCGGATTGTCGCGCGGCAAATCCGGTCGCGGGAAAAATCGTGAAAATGTCAGCCGATATGGCGTGGCGTCTGGCGCGATCTCGACGTTCGCATCATGCACCAATTCCGCGACGGGGGAAAAGTCTGTCACGCCTGCCACGGCAAACCCACCCTCGACATTTTGCCGGAGCTTGACGGCCAGCGTGTCATTTGTGCGCGAGTGGGTCGCGTCGGTGATGTCGCTCAACCGGATTAGGTTTGGCGCGGAAAAGATTTTATCCACTTTCAATGCGATTTGCAGTTCGCGGCCGGAATGCAAATCCAGCGCAACCGGCAATTCGACCGTCATCAGCGATCGGTCGGTTGCGAGATGATACGAATAGCCGCCGAGTTCACCGCCGTTCAGCCAGCCGCCTTCGAGCGCGAGAAAAATGTATTCGCGAGACCAGCCCCAATACAAATGGTTCACGTCGGGATTGAGCGGATGCTCCGCCGGCCATTGCGCCGCGTCGCGGCGATTGACGGACGGCTCCAAACCGATATGAAACCGCACACGGTCGTAGCCTGCCGCAGGAATTCCCGGCAGGATGAAACTGGTTTTGCCCTCGCGCGTGCCGATGTAAGCGAACCAGTTTGTTTGGCCGATCCAAGTTCCGTCATCGCGGCGCAACGCGATGTCCGATGCGAGAAAATCCAGCCTTGTGACTGAAATTTTTTGCCCAGCGGCGGTCTGATATTTTATGGCGTCAAAGGCCACGGGCGCGCCGTCGAATTGTGAAATAAAATCTACGTTCAGATCCGACGCTCCCGCACTGGCGGCGAGCAGGAGCGGGAACAGTAGGATTTTTTCCCGGGCGCGTTTCATTTTATTTCAATTGATTGTGAATCCACCCGTTAATGTGTAGGTCGCACCCTGCGTCTGAGCCGGCGGCGGCGAAAAAGTGACGACGACATTTAGCGCGTTGGTGGGCGCGTTGGCCGGGATTATGAACACGGCGACGACCGAGTTCGTGGCCGGATGCGAGATGTTTGAGCCGCTGATTGACCAGAGCGAAGCCGTGTTGGTCAGCGTGACGCCTGGCAGCGGCGCGTTCACCGGCGGGTTGGGCGGCGAACTGGGCAGGGTGATGGTAATGCTGACCGTCTGGCCGCGGCTGGCGCTGCCACCGGGTGCGACGACGTTGGTGGCGAAAAGGGTCGTGCCTGCGGTGTCGTAATTCGCGACGGAAGCCAGCCCGACGCGGTAAAAGCGGCTTGGCAGCGAAGTTTTGTCAGTGTAGCTGCCGGCGATTTGTTCGGGTGAAACTCCCGTGGCGAGAACTGTCCACGCCGAGGAATCGGATAGATTTGTTGTCGCTTGGACTTGATAACTGCCGCCTTCAATCGTGCTCCAAGCCAACGTGACGGTTCCATTGTTCACGCCGGGCGGGTTAAGCGTCGAAAACAAATTGGTATTACCAAGAAAATTGGTCACGACCGTTTCCGTGATCACTGAAACAGCTCCACCAGCAGGACTGCCGTAAAATCCACGTCCGATGTTGTAGGGAAATGTCGGTATGCCGTTGCTGCTGATGCTGACGAAGTAGGCGTAGGTGCCGCTGGGAAATTCTGGCGTCACACACCAGCGCCCGTTGTATTCGTCTAGGTCAAAATCCACGCCCTGTTGATAATTGGTGCCGGTGGCGGAATTGGTCAGGTCGCCGAGATAATCGTTGTCCTCCATGTAACAGCCGTTGGTGTGAATGCCCGTGAACGGCGCGCCCGTCTGATTTGCGCTGACATTGTAGAGCCTCACCGCCCATTGCGGAATGGTGGCGCGTCCGGTCAACGGCAAGTTGTCGGTGCCATCCTGTCCGTTGCGCAAAACGTAGCCCGAAATCATACGGCGGATTCCACTGCTGGCGTTCGTCGCGTTGGAATAGCCGTAAGGGCCGTAGACCGGAAAGCCGTCCGCCGTCCATGCGAGAATCGGCGAATGCTGCGTCGGCGCGTTAGTGGATTCGCTGTAAGTTTTCGTCGCGGCGTTATAATCCACATGATCGCCGAGCAAATAGCGCAATCCAATCGGGTCGGCGTGATAATGATAAACGCCGGTGTTTTGCTGGTGCGCATAGCCGGGGTCAAATGTGGCGCCTTCATTTACATAGGCATCGCGGTTCCAATAACCGGTGATGTTTTGCGCATCCACGTTGGAAACCGTGCTCCAGGTATAGGCGTCCCAACTGTTGAACATGGCCACGCCGTCCACGAAAATTCCGATCTGTCCGCCGCCAGAAATTGTTTTGGTTGCCGGCACGCCATTGGTGCGCGGAAACCGGAATAGCAGCTTTTGGTTCACTGGCAGGTTTGGAAACGCGCCATTTTGCCAAGGCCCCATATTGTAACTGGCCAGTCCGGTGCTGCGGACATAAACCCAGTCCGCCGAGGAATAAGCTTCTTGCACGCCGTCATAGGCCGGCAGCGACTGCGTCTGCGAGCCGTTGCTCCAGCTTGTCAGTGCCGTGCCGCTGGCCAGCATGGTATTGTTTGTGTAAATGCGGGCGTATTGGCCGGAATAAATTGTGAACCAGGAGTTAGTGCGCGGGTCGGCGGCGTGGGTGGCGACTGCGAACATTAAAAAGATTCCGGGCACCGCTGCGGCGAAGTTGGATTCCAATGGGTTTGCAATTTTCATGCCGCCACTTTACGCGATCCAACCTTAAGCAAACGTGAAGCCGACTATTATTTTTGCAGCGCGGTCGATTTCTCCAATGACAGATTGTGATTTTCGATTTTTTTTGCTACGGTCTTAATTGTTGTGCTTGATTACTTCGCTTTGTTCAATGTGTCGCGTCGGCCTTGGCTGGAGGCGGATCTGCTCAAGCAAAAATTTCTCGCGCTGGCATCCGTCGCGCATCCCGACCGCGTTCACAATGCGTGTGAATCCGAAAAAGCCGAAGTGGCCAGGCGCTATGCCGAGCTGAACGCGGCCTTTAGTTGTCTGGCCGATCCGAAACTGCGGCTGCTCCACCTGATCGAACTCGAACTTGGCGCAAAGCCGAAGGACATCCAGCAGATTCCCGATGCGCTCGCGGATTTGTTCGCCGAAGTGGCGAACAGTTGCCGGAACGTTGACAATTTTCTGGCGGAAAAATCCAAGGCGTCTTCGCCGCTCGTGCAGGTTCAATTGTTCGAGCGCGGACAGGATTGGGTTGAAAAACTGAACGGCCTGCAACGCAAGCTGAACGAATTACGCGAGCAGCTAACGGGCGAATTAAAATCGCTCGATGTGCAATGGGTCACTGCGGACACCGCCACGCGCCGGAATATTTTGCCAAAACTGGAAGAACTTTACCGGCTGTTCGGCTACTTCAACCGCTGGAACAGCCAGATTCAGGAGCGCGTCGTTCAGCTCTCGCTCTGAAACACAATCACGCTCAACGGCGGCAGATTGAATTCCGCCGACTGTTGATGGCCGTGACATGGATGGTTTTGTGCCGTGACTCCGCCGTAATTTCCCTGATTGCTGCCACCGTAAATTTGCGCATCGCTGTTCAAGGCTTCTTTCCACTTGCCGCCGCGCGGCAGACCGATGCGATAATTTGGACGCGGAACGGGCGTGAGATTCAAAATGACGACGGTCTGATTTTTGCCATCAGCCGTCTGGCGCAAAAATGACAAGATGCTGTTCTCGCGGTCGGTGCAGTCAATCCAGTTGAAACCGGCATGGTCGTAGTCCGCCTGCCAGACCGCTGGCGAATTTTTGTAAAGCCGGTTCAAGTCCGCGACGAATTTTTGCGCACCGCGATGGAACGGGCCGGCATCGAGCAGCCACCAGTCAAGCTGCGCGTTTTCGTTCCACTCGGCACGCTGGCCGATTTCGCCGCCCATGAACAACAGTTTCTTTCCGGGGAACAACCACTGATAACCGAGCAGCGTGCGGAGATTGGCGAATTTCTGCCAGTCGTCGCCGGGCATCCGCGTGATGAGCGAGCCTTTACCATGGACCATTTCATCGTGCGAAAGCGGCAGCACAAAATTTTCGTTGTGATGATACAGCATCGCGAATGTGAGATCGTTCTGGTGGTATTTGCGATGCACCGGCTCGCGCTTGAAGTAGCCCAGCGTGTCGTGCATCCAGCCCATGTTCCACTTGAAGTTGAAGCCAAGCCCGCCGATGTAAGGCGGGCGCGTCACCTGCGGCCACGCGGTGGATTCCTCGGCGATGGTCATCACGCCGGGAAATTCGGTGTGCGTGATGTGGTTGAATTTTTTCAGGAACTCAATCGCCTCGAGATTTTCGCGCCCGCCGAATTGATTCGGAATCCATTCACCTTCCTTGCGCGAGTAGTCGAGATACAGCATCGAGGCGACGGCGTCCACGCGCAGGCCGTCAATGTGAAAGCGCTCGCACCAGAACAGCGCGTTGGCGACGAGAAAATTGGAAACTTCATTCCGGCCAAAATTAAAAATCAGCGTGCCCCAATCCTGATGCGCGCCCTTGCGCGGGTCTTCATGCTCGAACAGTGCGGTGCCGTCGAATTTGGCGAGCGCCCAGGTGTCGCGCGGAAAATGCGCGGGCACCCAGTCCACGATCACGCCGATGCCGGCCTCGTGCAGCGCATTGACGAGAAATTGAAAATCTTCCGGCGTGCCGAATCGGCTGGTCGGTGCAAAAAAACCGGTGACCTGATAGCCCCATGACGGATAAAACGCGTGCTCGGCCACGGGCAAAAATTCGATGTGTGTGAAGCCGAGGCGCGTGACGTATTCCACAAGCGGCCTGGCGAGTTCGCGGTAGCTCCACGATTCGGTCGCTGTTTTTTTCTGCCACGAGCCGACGTGCATTTCATACACGCTCATCGGCGAACGCAGCGGGTCGCGTTCGGCGCGTTTTTTAAGCCAAGCGGCGTCAGTCCATTTGAAGCCCTTGGTTTCCCAGACAAT
>Ga0182030_10015187_pt1 | contig 15113 bp, 12 predicted proteins | sample 812S3MmetaG_FD_121299 | JGI IMG/M metagenome (GOLD analysis project Ga0182030, IMG submission 121299) | Permafrost microbial communities from Stordalen Mire, Sweden - 812S3M metaG (Illumina Assembly) | ecosystem: Environmental > Terrestrial > Soil > Wetlands > Permafrost | place: Sweden... | reverse complement strand
CGTGACCCACGACATGCGCGAGGCCTTGGCGCTGGGCACACGCATCGCGCTTCTGGAAGCGGGGAAGCTGGTGGGCGTCTTTACGCCAGACGAATTCCTGCATGCTCCCGACCCCATCGTGGCCGCATATGTCGCGGCATTCCGTACGGGCGATGGGAAATCGAACTCGTGAATCGAGGTTGCGCATGGATACCCTTAGTTTCTTCCTTAAGAACCGGGACCAAATCCTTCAGCTCACGCTCGAGCACTTGTGGCTGGTAGGGATTTCCATGCTGCTGGCAGTGGCGATCGGTTTGCCCTTGGGAATTCTGCTGACACGCCGGCGAGCGTTAAGCAAACCGGTGATCGGCGGAGCCAACATTGTGCAGACCATCCCCAGTTTGGCGCTCTTCGGTTTCCTGCTGCCGGTTCCCTGGCTGGGAGAGCGCGCTGACCGCCTGGCCATTGTGGCGCTGACGCTTTACGCGCTGCTGCCCGTGATTCGCAACACGTATACGGGAATCCTCGGGGTTGACCCCGGCGTGCGGGAAGCCGCGCGCGGTATGGGCATGACGGACCGGCAAATACTGCTCCAGGTTGAGCTGCCTCTCGCCATGGGTGTAATCCTGGCGGGCGTGCGCGTGGCCACCGTCATCACCGTGGGTGTGGCCACCATCGCCGCCGCTATCGGCGCCGGGGGCCTGGGGGAATTCATCTTTCGCGGCGTCGCAATGGTTGATAACCGGGTGATTCTCGCCGGCGCCATTCCCGCCGCCTTGCTGGCTCTGCTGATGGATCTGCTCCTGGGGCTGCTGGAGCACAAGCTCACCTACGTGCACTGATAATGACTGACGCGGATTTTTCAACACCGGTTCGGAAGAGCAAGGAGTCGATTTGAATTTATTTCCTCCCCCTCTTGGAGGAGAGGGGAACCGCAAGGCGGGGGGGCGAGTGGGGGGACAGTCATCTTAGGTGAACAGCATTAGGGCTAAATATCATCATCGGGTGTCCGCATGAACCGGCGCATTCTCCCTTCATGGCTTCTTCTCACGGCTGTTCTCGGCTTCCTGCTTGCCGCCTTGTCCTTCCCAGCCTGCGGCCCAGGGAGACAACAAACGCTGGTGATCGGCTCCAAGAATTTTACTGAACAGGTAATCCTGGGTGAGATGCTCGCGCAGCACCTGGCAGCGAAGACGGGACTGCAAGTGGAGAGGAGGTTTTATCTCGCCGGCACCTACATCTGCCATCAGGCGCTGCTGGCGGGGCGCATCGATGCCTACGTGGAGTATACCGGAACGGCACTCACCGCCATTCTGAAGCAGCCGGTGGAAAGCGACCCGCGGAACGTATACGACAAAGTCAAACGCGGGTACGCCTCGCGCTTTGACCTGGAAGTCATGGACTCGTTGGGCTTCAATAATACTTTCGCCATGGTGATCCGTGGCGAGACCGCGCGCCGGCTGAACCTCCACACGCTCTCCGAGGCCGCACCCTATGCTGCCCAATGGCGGCCCGGGTTTGGCTATGAGTTCATGGAGCGCCCCGACGGCTATCAGGGACTCGGGCGGGCTTACCACCTGACGTTCGGCCAGCCGCCGCGTATTATGGACCTGGGGTTACTTTATCGCGCACTCCTGGAAAAGCAGGTGGATCTGGTGGCGGGCAACTCCACCGATGGCCTTATCGCCGCCCGCGACTTGGTCATTCTGGAGGACGACAAGCACTATTTCCCCCCCTATCAGGCCGTGCCCATGGTTCGCAGCGAGACGCTGAAGCGCCATCCGGAAGTTCGCGAGGCGATCAATCAGCTTGGTGGGAAAATCTCCGATGAGGAGATGCGGCGACTGAACTATGCGGTGGATGGCGAACACCGGGACGTAGTCGAAGTTGTTCGCGAATTCCTGCGCGCGAAGCACCTTGATTAGGCCTTAGCCCGGAATTCCCACCAAACTGGGATGGGGCTGCCGGAAGTGTGAGGGTGAAGAGCAGTAGGCAGTAAGCGGAGGCATAAAACCCAACCGCAAGCCAATGCCAAACGCCGGCGGAAGAGCGCTTCACACCTGGCATATGGAGGGGAGCTGGAGGGCGGCAGCTTGATGCCGCATGCTTCCCCGCGAGCTTGCTCGTGGACGCTTCAACCGAGGGCACAATCCCCAACAAGCTGGCTGATAGCAATGCGGCGGCGAGCTGCCGCACTCCAAAGCCTTGCACGCCTGTACAAGCTGTTGTGGCGCGCGGTGTGTGCCGCGCCTTTGCAAACGTGTGATGAGAAATGCGGGTTAGAGAGAGTCGCCGGGGTAAGGTCGGATGCGGACGGCAGAATCTATGCTCGGCGCGTCAAGGTATGGCAAGCAATGCTCCTCTACATTCCAACCCCACAAATTAGGTGCCCTCCCGGCTCTGCCGTGCATCCAACTTAGTGTTGAACTTGGGTCCGGGGTTTGGGGTTGGATTCAAAATTATCCCGATAGAAAGCTTGCCGGTATCGTTAGTATCCTGGGGGGATGCTGGCCTGCCCTCCGCACTCGCTGATACCTCTCCGCCTGACCTTTGTCGGCGGCAGTGGACTTTGTGTGGCAAGTTACTGAAAGATACAAATCAAGGAGGGATTTGCAAATGCAATTGGGAATGATCGGCCTCGGCCGAATGGGCGCCAACATGGTGAAACGTCTGTTGAAGGGTGGCCACGACTGCGTAGTTTTCGACACGAATAAGGACAACGTGAATCAGTTGGTGGATGAAGGCGCCAGCGGGGCCTTCTCACTCGACGATTTTGCCGCCAAGCTGAAGCCTCCGCGTGCCACATGGCTTATGGTTCCTGCGGCCGTGGTGGAATCAACCTTGCATGACTTGACCACCAAGCTTCAGAAGGGTGACATCATCATTGATGGCGGCAATTCCTGTTATGTTGACGACATCCGGCGTGCGCATGAACTGGGCCCTAAGGGCATCCATTACGTCGATGCCGGTACCAGCGGCGGTGTGAGGGGTCTGGAGCGTGGTTACTGTCTGATGATCGGAGGGGAAGCCGAGGTGGTCCGTCATCTCGATCCGATTTTCAAGACGCTGGCGCCGGGACAAGGCGATATCCCTCGCACTCCGGGACGGGAACAGGCGAAGGGCACGGCGGAAGAAGGTTACCTGCACTGCGGGCCTTCCGGGGCCGGACACTTCGTGAAGATGGTCCACAACGGAATTGAATATGGCCTGATGGCGGCATACGCCGAGGGGTTGAACATTCTCAAGCACGCAAACGTCGGCAAACAGACGCAAACCGCTGATGCTGAAACCACGCCGTTACGGAACCCTGAACTCTACCAATACGATTTGGACCTTGCGGAGATTACCGAGGTGTGGCGGCGCGGCAGCGTCGTGGCCTCGTGGCTGCTGGATTTAACCGCATCCGCGCTGTTCAAACACCCTGACCTCGCAACTTTCACCGGCCGGGTTTCCGATTCCGGTGAGGGTCGCTGGACCATCACGGCCGCCATTCAGGAGGGCGCGCCCGCGCCGGTGCTCAGCACAGCGTTGTATCAGCGCTTCACGTCGCGGGGAGAAGAGGATTTCGCGGACAAATTGCTTTCGGCCATGCGATTTGAATTTGGCGGCCATGTGGAGAAGAAGGGGTAACCGCGGACTTTTCTGTAAAGTCGCTGGGTCTGTGACTCTGACCGTGGATTATCACACGATTATCGTGAGTGTTCCCGCGGTCCCGCCCACGTTGCCAATGCGGTGAGGAGCAGCGCTCCCCCCAGTTCTTTCTTCCAATGCCGGCAGAGATGGGCCAGGCTTGCCCTCAATGCGGGAAGAGGGTCTGCCCCGGGAGTCATGCCGGCCACGTCACTCCTCAGCCAATCAAGGAGGCTATCCAAGTTCTGGAAGCGGCCTTGCGCAATCGCCTCTCGAAGCCGGGGAACAGTCTTGCGCTCAAACTCCTGTTTGCGGCCGATATCGATGATATCGGGGAGCAGCAGACCCGGCTCTCCCAAATGAAGATCCAGGCGGGCCAGTAATTCGCGATAAACGGCGCGCGCCATGGTTTCAACCCTCTCCGTCAAATCGCGCATCAAATCCATCCCCTGTAGCGCAGGGCCCGCGGTTCGGCCCTGCGGCGTTTCAAATGGCACGAGCTGGCAATAGAACTTCAACTTGGGCTCGGTACCCGAAGGACGAACGGTAACGATGAAGCCGTCCAGGAAAAATTGAAGAACGTTGCGTGAGAGTTGGTCCGTGGCGCTCTGCAACTTGCCGAATGATTCTTCATTCCAGTGGTCCACCACTTTGCGAACGGCAAGGCCGCCCAGGGTTTCCGGCAAGGAGGCGCGAAGCGATGCCACGATGCGGTCGCGCTGGATTCCTCCCTCCGCTCCGGTCATTACGATGGAGCGGCCCGCGTCAGCGTATCCGCCGAGCTTTTCCAGTATTTCGATGTAGTAGTCCAACAGGTTCCGTCCCTCTTGCCGCACCTTTTGATAAAGGGCGGCAAGGAACATGCACGCCGGCGCAGAATCCTTGTCGCGAATTGCGGAGGTAAGCATCAGCCCATGCGCTTCTTCCGTGGCCAGCACCAACGATTCCGGCCGAGTACAGGCATTTCCCCATCGCCCGCGCTGCTCGAGGATTTTGAGGACGTTCGCCGTATACTTGAACCCTACCAACAGGTCATCGATGATCCAGGAATCGCCCGCCGTCGCGGCGATTTGGCCCAGGATTTTCGTGGTCACCAAAGTCTCCATCACCAAACCCCGGCGCTGCGGGCCGCCTGGATCGAGCATCAGGTAATAACCAAGAAGCGTGGCAATCTTGTTGCCGTCGAAGTGATACCAGGATCCATCGGCGAGGCGGGCCTCCAATCCCACGCGGTCCGCATCAGGATCGCTCGAGAGGACAACGCCCGAGCCCACGGATTCAGCGAATCGTGTCGCGGGCACCGTCGCTTCCGAAACTTCGGGATTGGGCGCCCGGAAGGGGATGGGAGCGAAAGTTCCATTCGGACCTTGATCGGGGGGCGACAAAATTAGGAAACCCAACTTCCGCATTACCGCGCCGGCCGAATCGAGGCCGCACCCACACAGGGGCGTGTAGACCACGGGGATGTCCGGCCGGGGAGAGAACACGCGGCCATAAAGACGCACATATTCCTCCACGTACTCGCCGTGCAGGCCCTCCGGTATTTTGCGAATTAGCGCACGGTTGAGCGCCTCGGCAAACGGAATGCGGTGCAAATCCGTGACTTGATCCATGGCGTCTGCCAAGTGTTGATCATGGGGTGGAATCGGTTGGCCACCGTATTCGTCGTAAACCTTGATGCCATTATCGTCGGGAGGATTATGCGAAGCAGAGATATTAACCCCGCCCGCCGCGTCAAGTTTGCGGATGATGAAAGACAGTTCGGGAGTGCTTAAAAGCGACTGGTCGGCTTCCGGCTCAGCAAGATACGCCACAACTCCATTGCCGGCATAGATCTCACACGCCAATTTGGCGATCGACCTTGACGATGTTCCCAGCAAAGGGTGGTCACTTTCCAGGAAGCGGTAAACGCCCGCGAAATCGTTGAACACGCGAACGTCATTGGCCACGATGACGGAGAGTTGCTTGCTGAGGAAGGCCGCCGAAAGGTAATTACAGTGACCCTGCACCGTCATGGCCACAGTGGTAGGATTAAAGCGATTCGACCCGTAGCCAACGCGGCCGCGGCGCCCACCGGTGCCAAAGGGAAGCACCTGCCAGAAGGCATCGAAGAGCAGCGGCACGTGCTGCTCCTCCACATGCCGGGCCAGAATACCCGGGAAGGCCATCGGCACGGTGCCTTCGAGCCAAGTTTGCAACCGGTCGGCAGCAGCTTTTCCCGGCAAACCGTACCGGTCGGCCAAACGCTGGGAGATTTTCGAGAGCGCTGTGAGGTCCATCGTGAGTTTCGCCCCGTTCAACAATTATTAAACCACGATTCTAATACGATCGCCCTCCGGAGCGGCGCTCATTGAGTGCCCAGGGCACAAAGGGCGCCCGGGCGCCGAAAAGACTTTAGCCATTCCTGGTTTTGGACTAGACTGTCGCCATCTTCACAATGAGGAGACCATGCTATGCCGGGAACAATCGAAGTGGTGATTGGCCCCATGCGCAGCAACAAAACGGCGGAGTTGATCCGGCGCGTCGCCATGCGCGAGGAATACGCGCACCAATCCGTCATCCTTTTCAAACCCAAGGATGACACCAAGAGCGCGCAAGGCGTGGTGCAAAGCCGCAACCAGCTCAGCCATCGGCAGATGGACGCGGTGGAGTTCGACTCCTCCGATCCGTGGGAGATGGTCGCCTTCATTGCGGAACGCGAGAGGGTCATCGGCAAGCCGGTGGATTGCGTTGCCATCGACGAGGGCCAGTTCGTGCATGAGTTATTCGACTGTGCGCGCGCGCTCCTGGAGCGGGGCTACGACGTGCTTGCCGCGGGGCTCGACCTGGATTTTCGCGGCCACCCCTTCGGCGACATGCTGGCGCTGGGATGGCTGGTGAATGCCTACGGCGGAAACGTCACGTGGTGCATCGCCTACTGTGAATGCGGGGCGCGAGCGTTCTTCTCGCAGCGCCTCATCAACGACCAGCCCGCCTCCTACGAGAGCCCAACCGTGATGCCCGGCGATTCCTACCGCCCGCGCTGCGCAAAGCACTTTGTTCTCCCCGCGCGGCCCAAGCGAATGAACATGCCGGTCGGCGAGGAATTGTCCTAAGGCCGGGATACGGGGCTCGGGGCTGGGAACCGAGCAGGTGTAGCGCGGACCTGTTTTGTAGGTCCGCGGCTCGTCCCCAATGGCCAAGGACAAGCCGCGGACCTACAAAACAGGTCCGCGCTACTATCCATGTCCCGTACCCCGTGTCCCGTATCCCGAACTCTTCTGAAAGCAGGTGATTATGCCAAAGAAAATTGTGGTGGTGGGAAGCGCCAACGTTGATTTGGTCACCTTCAACGACACCTTTCCGCGGCCCGGCGAGACGATTTTCGCAAAGAAATTCGACCTGGGCTTTGGTGGGAAGGGTGCCAACCAAGCCGTGGCAGCGCGCCGGTGTGGCGCTTCCGTCGGTATGGTGGCCAACGTCGGCAGTGACTTATTTGGTCCGGCCACGATCAAGAACTTCGAGTCCCAGGATATCGACGCCAGTCAAGTACGGATCGTGGAAGGAATCTCCACCGGCGTCGCGCCCATCTTTGTTGACCCGACGGGCCAGAACCGCATCCTAGTTATTGAGGGCGCGAACGAAACGCTCTCCCCCGAGGACGTAGATGCCGCCGCGCCACTTCTCAGCAAGGCGGACATTATCCTGCTGCAATTTGAAATCCCGTTAGCCTCCGTCTACCACACAATTCACTTCGCCAAGTCGAGGGGCATTCGCTGTATCGTGAATCCCGCCCCCTTTCGGCCCCCGGATTTCAAGGAAGTTGCCACAGCGGATTACTTCGTACCCAATGAAAGCGAAGCGGAGGCTATTACGGGCCTTCCCGTTCACACCCTAGAAGATGCCAGGAAATGCGCGGATTATCTGCTCGCGCGGGGGCTTTTACACATTGTCATCACGCTGGGCGAGCGCGGGTCGCTGCTGGCGACATCGAAAGTCATGGAACAGATCCCCGCCTTCAAGGTCGACCCCATCGACACCACAGGCGCCGGCGATGCCTTTATCGGCAGTTTTGCTGTATTCCTGGCTGAGGGCCTGACGGACAAGGAAGCATTGACTCGAGCCAGTCTCTACGCAGCCCTTTCGACGACGCGGGTGGGAACGCAGAAATCGTTTCCCAATCGAGAAGAATTCGATAAGGAATGGCAGAAGAGGAAATTATGAATTATGAATGATATAATCTGAAACGTTTCTTTGTAACCTTGTGCTTCAGTAGTCATCCTACTTTTGCAGAACTCCGAAATTCCATGGCTCTTTTCATAATTCAGAATTCATAATTTATCCTTCACTTGATCAGCCGCCGCCGGCAATCCTCCAGAATATCCTTGGTCCGCGAGGCGCCCACGCGCGATGCGCCCAAGGCGCGGAAGGCGAGGACTTGGTCGAGATCGCGAATGCCCCCTGCCGCCTTCACCTGAACATGCGCCGGTGAGTGGGCGCGCATCAACTTCACGTCCTCGATCGTCGCTCCGGAGGTGCCGAAGCCGGTCGAGGTCTTCACCCAATCGGCGCCGACTTCCGCACTGATCTCGCACAACCGAATCTTGTGGGCGTCCTTCAAGTAGCAGTTTTCGAAAATCACTTTCACTTTCTGGTTGCGGGCGTGCGCTACATCGATGACGGCCTTCAGGTCCCGGCGCACATAGTCCCAATCGCCGCTCAAAACCTTGCTAATGTTCGTGACCATGTCCAATTCCTGGCAGCCGTCGTCCATGGCCCGCTCCGCTTCCGCCACTTTGATGGCGGTGGTGTGGCCGCCGTGGGGAAACCCGATGGTGGTGCTGGCCTCCACAGTGCTGCCTTTTAAAATCTCCGCGCATCTTTTAAGGTAGAAAGGCATGATGCAGACACTGGCACAATTGTATTCTCGGGCCACGCGGCAACCGTATTCCAGGTTCTGGTCAGTCAGCGAGGGTGTCAGCAACGCGTGGTCTATCATCTTGGCAATGTCTTGGTAGGTGTAATCCATATTGTGCTCCATCGTGCGGGGGCGTTTTCTTCCGCGCATACCACGGGAATGCCCGTGTCAAATTCCATTCGATTTAAGATTGTATGCCCAGCCCCCGGTAGGCTCAAGCGCGGATCCTCCAGTATGACGTCCCGGGCGGGAGGCAAGAGAGGGGAAGCGAAACCCAAGACACGCCTGGGACCGGCAGATTCCGCGGGAAATACGGGAATAGTAATGGCGAAGCACGCAGTGGGGGTTACAAAAGGGTGTATACTCCTAATTCCCGCCAGGCTAAAAAGGGGAATTACGGGTGACGTCCGGGGTTGCACACTCGCATCCGAGCATGGACACGCCGGAATTAATCCGGAAAAAGCGCGACGGCTTGGTTCTGACCAAGGCGGAGGTATTCGACTTCGTCGAGCGTTACACCCGGGGTGAAATCCCCGACTATCAAGCCTCGGCCCTGCTGATGGCGATCTATTTTCGTGGCATGGACCGGCGTGAAACGGCGGATCTGACAGAGGCGATGCTGCGATCGGGCCGGGTGCTTGACTTCTCAACTTTGCCCGCGGCGAAGGTTGACAAACATTCCACGGGCGGCGTAGGTGACAAGACCTCTTTGATTATCGCCCCAGCAGCAGCCGCGAGTGGGGTCCTGGTGCCCATGATCTCCGGCCGCGGCCTGGGGCACACGGGCGGCACGCTGGACAAGTTGGAGGCGATCCCGGGCTTCAGCCCCCGTCTGTCGTTCCAGGATTTTCAGAGAGTACTGGAGAGTTGCGGCCTTGCCTTAGGCGCCGCGACGGAGGAATTCGCTCCTGCGGACCGCAAGCTCTATGCCCTTCGCGACGTGACCGCCACGGTCGAATCCATCCCCCTGATTACCGCCTCCATCATGAGCAAGAAACTGGCAGAGGGCATTGACGGCCTGGTGCTGGACGTCAAAACTGGTTCGGGGGCCTTCATGCAAAATCTGGAAAATGCCCGCGCGCTGGCCACGAGCCTGGTGAATACCGGCGCGGCGCATGGCAAGCGCATTCACGCCTTGATTACCAGCATGACCCAGCCGCTGGGAAATGCGGTCGGGAACGCCCTGGAGGTGGTGGAGTCGTTGGAAACGCTGAAGGGACGCGGTCCAAGCGATTTGGTGGAACTTTGCCGCGAACTTACAGCTCACATGTTGCTGCTGGGAAACGCGGCGGATTCTCTGGACGAGGCGCGCGCGCGGTATGATTCCGCCATTGCCAGCGGCCAGGCGCTGGAAAGATTCGCGCGGGTGGTGGCGAAACAGGGAGGCAATCCGCGTGTCTTGGAGGACTATTCGCTCCTGCCCCAGGCTCAGTACGCGGATTCGGTTGTGGCGCCGTTGGACGGCTACATTGCCGGATTGGAAGCACGAGCGCTGGGCGTGGCGTCGATGATTCTGGGCGCTGGGCGTGAACGCTCGGATGCAACAATCGATCCCGCCGTGGGCTTGGTTTTCGAGAAGAAGGTGGGAGACGCCGTGCGCGCGGGCGAGCGAGTTTGCATTCTCTACTCCAATGACCGCTCGCGTGTGCCTCGGGCGCTCGATATGATCCGCGAGGCGATTGCTATTTCCCCGGATCCGGTTTCTCCCCCACCCCTGGTTTTGGAGCGCGTGCTTCATTCGGAAGGCCCTGTAGCTCCGGCGGAGCGCATCGTGGAGTATTAGCGGGGATTTGGAAGGGCGGGGCTTTACGGGCTGCGCCAAAACACTGCGAGGAGGGGTTAAAGAATGACAAAGTTCATTCCGATACTCGGTATGCTGGTGATCCTTGCGACGGCCGCCCTGCTTTCCAAGAACCGGAAAGCCATTCCTTGGCGCACGGTGGGCATTGGTTTGGGGTTGCAAATCCTCGTGGCGTTATTCGTGCTGCGCACGGGTTTGGGCTATAGGCTAATGTCCGTGATCTCGAATGCGTTCGTGAAGGTCCTGAATTGTTCCTTTGCCGGCTCGGAGTTTGTATTCGGCGCATTGGGGAAATATCAAGGGAGCTTTGGGTTTGTCTTTGCTTTCCAAGCCCTGCCCATGATTATCTTTGTCGCTTCACTGTTTTCCATCCTTTACTACCTTCGCATTATCCCCATGCTCGTCCTGATCACCGGCAGGGCGATGGTGAAACTGCTGGGGACGAGCGGGGCTGAGTCCCTGGAAGTAGCCGCCAGCATTCTGATGGGGCAAACGGAAGCGCCGCTGGTGATCCGGCCCTATCTGAAGGATCTGACGGAATCTGAGTTAATGACGATCATGACGGCGGGCATGGCCCATATCGCCGGTTCGGTCTTTGGCGCGTATGTTCTGTTCGGGGCGGAGGCGCGCCACCTGTTGACCGCGGTAGTGATGACCGCTCCTGGAACCATTGTTCTGTCCAAGATGCTGGTTCCGGAAACCGGCCACCCCAAGACATCTGGCATTGTCAAACTCACCGAGGAAGGAAAGCCCATCAACCTTTTGGATGCCGCATCGCGCGGGGTCTCAGACGGCCTCCACTTGGCGCTGAACGTCGCCGCCATGCTGATAGCGTTCGTCGCGCTCATTTATCTGGTTAACTTGATCTTGGGTGGTTTTCACACCAGCTTTCAAACCCTGCTCGGTTATCCCCTGGCGCCTGTGGCATGGCTGCTGGGTGTCCCTTGGAAGGACGCCGCAACGATCGGGAACCTGATGGGGACCAAAGTGGTGGTGAATGAGTTCGTAGCCTTTTCCATGCTCGGCCCGCTCAAGGGCCACATCGCGGAGCGTTCGTTTACGATCGCCACTTTCGCTCTTTGCGGGTTCGCCAACTTCTCTTCGATTGGGATTCAGATCGGCGGCATCGGCGCCTTGGCTCCTTCGCGCAAGCAGGACTTGGCCAGACTGGGATTCCGGGCGCTAATCGCCGGCACCCTAGCCAATTACATGGCGGCAGCTATCGCCGGGCTGCTGCTGGCGTGAACACAAGACCAAAATCGAAGCTCGAAATTCGAAACTCGCTCCGTCATCGAATTTCGATTTTCGAATTTCGTTTTTCGCGTCACCTCGAATTCAGACCACCGAAACGGTGAACATTATGGCTCGTCGCCCATCACTCGCCGCCCGCCGCCCGCCGCATGCTTATGAAGAGGCGGAGCAAGCTGCGGAATACATTCGCTCTCGCGGCTTCGCGCCGCGCGTTGCCATCACTCTCGGTTCCGGCTTGGATGAGGTGGTGGGCCGGCTGCATTCCCAGGCACAAATCCCCTACCAACTTATCCCCCATTTTCCCGGGACGACAGTGCAGGGACACGGTGGCACGCTCCATCTGGGAACATGGGAAGGTGTTCGCGTGGCCATTCTGGAAGGTCGCGTGCATTGTTACGAAGGTCACGCGCCCGCCACCGTAGTGTTTCCAGTGCGTGTTCTGGCGCTGGCGGGAGTTCAGACCTTCATTTTGACCTGCGCCGCAGGCGGAATCGCTTCGAAATCAAAGCCCGGTGGCTTCATGATTTTTTCCGACCACCTGCACCTGCAAGGAGTGAATCCTCTCGTAGGTATTCACGATCCGCGCTGGGGGGCGCAATTCGTGGATTTGACCAATGCTTACGATTCGCACTTGCGCCGCATCACAAGGAAAGCGGCTAGCAAGCTGCGCGTGCCGTGCTTCGAAGGTGTGTACGCTTCCTTGCTCGGGCCCACGTATGAGACGCCGGCGGAAATCCGCGCCTTGAAAGGCATGGGGGCCGATGCGGTGGGAATGTCCACGGTGCCCGAGGTGATGGCGGCCCGGCAGTTGAAACGCCGCGTGCTTGCCATCGCCACGATTTCCAACCGTGCCGCCGGACTGGCAGGAAAGCCCTTGTCCCACGAAGAGGTGCTCGCCGCCGGGCGCGCCGCGTCGCGCCACCTCGCAGATCTTCTCCATGCGGTCCTGCCAGAATTGGATGAGGGGAGCGAGAGGCCATGAATCCTGAAGAACTCATCGCCCGCGCCGTGCTGGTGCGGGAGAACGCTTGCGCCGGCTACTCCCATTACAAAGTAGGGGCGGCATTGCTGGCCTCGGGCGGCAAGGTCTACACGGGCTGCAACATCGAGAATTCCACCTACGGCCTGACGGTGTGCGCCGAGCGCGTCGCACTGTGGAAGGCCCTTTCGGAGGGCGAAAGAACTTTCAAGCAAATTGCAGTCGTGACCTCCAGCGAGCCTCCTGCCTCACCCTGCGGCGCATGCCGGCAGCTCCTTTGGGAATACTGCGGCGACATTGAAGTCATTCTCGCCAACCTCCAAGGTTTCCGGAAAACCCTCCGGCTCTCAGAAATCTTTCCCCGTCCGTTTGATCAAAGCTCTCTGTGAGGCGGCGCGGCAATGATCAGAAGGGCTTTCCGGCGACGGAGCTGACGAGGAGGCGAAAGAATGTTCATTACTGTCATCCTGAGTCCTTGGCTGTCATTCTGAGCGTTGACAGCCTCAAGGGGTCTTTCCACAACTTGTAAAGCCCCGCCCTTGCAAACACTTTGTAATAAATCGCGGCTAAACCCCGCTGACAGTCGGCAGATTTTCGGGGTAACGGATTCCGGCGTAGCCTGGTTTAATGGCGGTATAGATGATGCGGATGCGCTCCGCGTAAGGGAGGAAGGAGCTCTTCATGGCATTGATGGTAATTTTTTCGAAGTCATCCAAACCCAGCCCGAACGTGTCCATTGCCACCTGAAATTCGTTGCTCATGCTGGTGCGGCTCATCAGCCGATTGTCAGTGTTGAGGGTAACACGGAACTGTTGTTGATAAAGAACCTTGAAGGGATGTTCGGCAAGAGTAGGAATCGCGCCGGTATGAACATTGCTGGATAGACAGATTTCCAGCGGGATGCGTTTGTCGAGGACGAACTGAGCCAACCCCCCCAACTTCACGCCTTTTCCGTCTGTTACTACGATGTCATCAATCAGCCGCGTCCCGTGACCGATGCGATGCGCCCCGCAATACTGGATGGCCTGCCAGATGGATTCCTTTCCATAGCCCTCACCCGCGTGGACGGTAATATTGAAATTCTGGCGCTGGATGTAATGGAACGCGTCGACATGCTTTTTGGGAGGGTAGCCGCCCTCTTCACCCGCCAGATCAAATCCCACCACTCCACGGTCGCGGAAATCCACGGCGAGTTCCGCCACCTCGAGCGATATTTTCATATTGCGCATGGCACAGACGATCAATCCCGCAGGGATTTTGAAGGCTCTTCGTCCCCTTTCCAAGCCTTTGAGCACGGCCGAGACCACGTCCATGTTGGTCAGTCCCTTCTTGGTGTGGAAGATGGGAGCAAACCGCGTCTCAAAGTAGACCACGCCGTCGTTCTTCAGATCCTCCGCCTGCTCGTAGGCGACCCTCTCCAACGCCTCAGCCGTCTGGGTAACCGCGATGGTGTGGGCAAAGCCCTCCAGGTAGCCGGCCAAGTCCCCCCGATAGGCTCCCTGATAGAACCAATCCGCCAGCGCCGCCGGATCGGCCGTCGGCAGTTTAGTGTATTTGGCGTCCTTGGCCAATTCAATGATGGTCTGCGGACGCATGGAGCCGTCCATATGCTCATGCAATAAAACTTTAGGAAGAGCCTGTATTGTGGACTTGTCCAAAAACATGAAAGGTTACCTCCACAGCCCTGTGAGGCAATGCCCATTATATGTAATTGCACCCGAGATGGGGCGGAATTCATTCCGCAGATGTCGCCGTGGAACTCATGCTGAAGAATTCTACCCTCGTCCCCTTGGGGGAGAGGGGAAAAGAATTCTTGGTTTTGGCGCTGTATTAATGAGTCTCTCTACACCAATCCCATTTGCGTTGGCTTCCAACATAAACGGGCGTAACCTATGTTTTTGACCGAAGGGGATCTCAAAGTGGAATTCGTAACGGGACTCAAATGCGTTTTTTGCGGCGCGATATATTCGACTCGAGTTCCCTACACGTGCCCGGCGTGCGGAATCACCGGGACGCTTGACGTTCAATACGACTACGCGGCGATTGCCAAGCACCTGACTCGCCGCAGCCTGGCCAAGCGCGCCGAGTACTCGCACTGGCGATACCGTGAGCTGTTGCCCATCCGCAAGGATGCTGTGCTGCCGGGCCTTCAAGTTGGATGGACGCCTCTTGTACAGGCCCCGCCCCTGGCACGGACCATGGGCTTGAAAACTCTCTACCTCAAAGATGACGGACGCAATCCGAGCGGATCGTTGAAGGACCGCGCCAGTTCGGTTGGTGTGGTCAAAGCGCGCGAGAAACGGCAGAAGATTATCGCCTGCGCCAGCACCGGGAACGCGGCCTCCTCGCTGGCGGGCATGGCGGCGTCGATGGGACTTCGGGGTGTCATTTTTGTGCCTGAGCGCGCGCCCGAACCCAAGGTTACCCAACTATTGATTTTCGGCGCCACCGTCCTGCGCGTGCGTGGCAGTTATGAAGACGCATTTCAAATGTGCCAGGGCGCCTGCGAACGTTGGGGTTGGTACAATCGCAACAGCGCCATCAATCCCTACCTGGTCGAAGGTAAGAAGACCGTG
>Ga0182030_10015185_pt1 | contig 15113 bp, 6 predicted proteins | sample 812S3MmetaG_FD_121299 | JGI IMG/M metagenome (GOLD analysis project Ga0182030, IMG submission 121299) | Permafrost microbial communities from Stordalen Mire, Sweden - 812S3M metaG (Illumina Assembly) | ecosystem: Environmental > Terrestrial > Soil > Wetlands > Permafrost | place: Sweden... | reverse complement strand
TTTTGGGTACCGGAATTATAAGCGTTATGTTTTACTCTAAATACCCCGATAACTATTTTCTCAGTTCTTTGTATATTTTTTGTGCCCTGTTTGATATTTATTACTTGTATCTTTTGTATAAGGTTAATCCGCCACAGGTATGAATAAATTTGATGAGTGGATTTCGTGGTTTGTCCCCGGTTCGGCCTATTCAGGCCCGGAAAGACTGAGGTTCCACCGGCTTTTTATTAATTCCTGCTTTGTTACAGCTTTGTTTGCCCTGGGTTATTGCCTGATGAGCATTTATATGAGCGGCTATTATTTTGCCGCGGCCATGGTTATTTCAATAGTGGTTTTTCTTATTCTTCCCTTTCTTTTAAAATCTGGAACAGACCTTATTATACTGGCAAATGTTTATACCGGCTTTATTGCTGCAATTTACATTTGCCTGGTATACTGGGATGGTGGAATAAGAACAGCCAATGTTGCACCCTGGATAATTATGCTGCCGGCTATGGCCATGATGATGCAGGGAATACGGGCCAGCGTGGCCTGGCTGGTTATTGCGCTGATTATAGTGGCCGGTTTTTCTTACTTCAATTTTCAGGGAATCAGGTTTGCAGTCAGGTTTGATACCTCCAGGGACCCGGTGTTTAACCTGCTTTCGTTAAGCGGCCTGGTTGCTATTATTTCACTTATCATTTTTATTTCGGAAAACGGGAAAAGAAAGGCCCAGAAAATGCTTGAGGAACAAAACAGGGCACTTGAAAGACTGAACGAAGAAAAGAACAGCTTCCTGAACATTGTGGCGCACGAACTTAAAAATCCTTTGGCCAGTGTAAGGGCTTTTGCCGAGATATCTGCCAATGATAAGACCACTGCTGAAAAGCGCGTTATTTACCTGCAGCACATTGCTGTTTCGGCCGACCGCATGTTTGAGTTGATTAAAAACCTGTTGGACGTTAATATGATTGAGTCGGGTAAAATGGGTTTAAAACCAATTGATTTATGCCTGAACGACCTTATTCGTAATTACCTGCTTCAGGCTGAGTTGGTGGCCATGGCTAAACAAATTATTTTAGTAGCGCAACTGCCGGGTAACAGGATTTATATGAAAACCGATAAAGCAAGGTTAGAGCAAATCCTTGAAAATTTTATTTCAAACGGAATGAAATATAGCCCGGCAGGCAGTAAAGTTTACGTGCAACTTTGCGATAACCCCGCTTATATTGAAATTTGCGTAAAAGACGAAGGCCCGGGAATAGCAGCGGGTGAATTGGATAAACTCTTTAAACAATACGGTGTAGCTTCGTCAGTGCCAAGAGATGGGGAGGACTCGATGGGTTTGGGGCTGGCTATAGTTAAAAAAATATCAGATGCTTTTGGGGCCGAAGTAGGCTGCGCGTCGGAGAAAGGAAAGGGATGTAATTTTTACATCCGGTTTCCGAAATATGTGTGATAACATTCAATAAATTAATAAAGTAGAAATTACGGAAGGACGAAAGGCTTTTGTATATTAGCCGAATATATTTCTTGACACAGTTAATTCAAAAATGCCAGGTTCTTCAACGATCCAGATTATTATAGCCGACGACCAGATTATTGTGGCCGAAGGCATAGGAATAATGCTGGAGCAGCAGGAGGATTTTAAGCTGATGGGCATTGCGCCTAACGGAGAGTTGCTGATGCAGATGTTAAACACCGTGCAGCCGCATCTGATATTAATGGATTTAAATATGCCGGTGGTAGATGGTTTTAAGGCATGTGCTATGGTAAGAGAGAAGTACCCCGATATTGTGGTGGTAGCACTTACTACTTACGATGATGATAAAATGCGCCAACGCATTAAAGCAGCCGGCGCTGCAGCTATGCTGCTTAAATATACTTCTTCGGTTGAGCTGGCCAAAAAATTACGGCTTATAATGGCCAAAGGAAATAATGGCTCGTTTATAAGTGATGGTGGCGTTATTAAAACCGAAATTGACGAACAAACCAATAAGGACGATGTATTTCTGCTAAAACAAAAAATATCGGAACGCGAAATGGAGGTTGTTAAACTGATTGCCCAAGGCCTTAACTCGGAGGACATTGCCAAAAAGCTATTTTTAAGCGAACATACTGTTAAAACGCACCGGAAAAACATTCTTGAAAAGCTGAACCTGAATAATACAATTGAGCTTATAAACTTCGTACATAAGCATAAGTTGCTGTAAATCAATTTAGTAGCTTATTATCGCCTCCCCGATCCTAAAGATCAATCTATCCGCTGGATGAAGAAATACCTCTTTGTAGGTATTGTCCATGAACATCCTGTTAGCGACCTTCGTACAACTTATTACAATGAGGCTTTCCTTTGCTGACACTAAGGAATATTTTAGTCTTTCTCGTTTTTATCCCCCCACCCCCTTGGGGGGATAAAACGGGGAGGGCTAAAAAAGGAGTTCACCCACATATTTGTATATAACCCAACCCAACACTATAGAGAGTTTCTTCAGGCAAAATTTGTGCTTGATGGACTTTTTACCGTTGCCTGTTTTATTGGCTTGCTAATAAATTCTGATTTACACTTGTGTTTGGCTTAATTTTACGATTCAGTGAAGTTGAACGACACCTTTAATTTTTTATCAAAGTTAAGCCCAGCCAAGGTAGCTAATGCTTCAGCGGTATTGTCATCTTATTACCTGGCAAAACAGAGTGGCAGGCCGGTTCAATGGGGTATGCCTTTTAACGTTTCAGTTGAGCCCACTACCAGTTGCAATTTAGGTTGCCCCGAATGTCCCAGCGGTTTAAAATCATTTACCCGGCCTACCGGAAACCTGGAATACGATTTTTATAAGCGGTTGATAGATGAAACGGGGGAGAAACTTATTTACCTCTATCTCTATTTTCAGGGCGAGCCTTATATGCATCCGGGTTTTCCTGAACTGGTAAAATACGCAGCGCAAAAGAAAATATATACGGTAACCTCAACCAACGCTCATTTTTTAACGGAGCGAAAAGCCAGGGAAACAGTTGAATCGGGCCTTGACCGTATTATTATTTCCATAGATGGAACCACGCAGGAAACGTACCAGCAATACCGGGTAGGCGGCAGCCTGGAAAAAGTAATTGAAGGAACTAAAAACCTGGTGCGCATGCGCCGCGAGCTTAAATCTAAAACGCCGCATATTATTTTTCAGTTCCTGGTAGTAAAACCCAACCAGCACCAGGTAGAAGATGTAAAACGCCTTGCAAAAGAATTAGGTGTTGATGAGGTAAAACTGAAAACCGCACAACTTTATGATTTTAAAGATGGCAATAACCTGATGCCAACTATTGAAGAATACTCGCGCTATAAAAAAAACAGCAACGGCACCTATCAGATAAAAAATGAGTTACTGAACCACTGCTGGAAACTATGGCATAGCTGTGTGATAACCTGGGACGGCAAAATAGTGCCCTGCTGTTTTGATAAAGATGCGCAGCACCAGTTAGGCGACCTGCATACCAAATCATTTGCACAAATATGGCAAAGCGATTTATACCGCTCATTCCGCTCGCGTGTGCTTAAAAGCCGGGCGGAGATTGATATTTGCACTAATTGCAGCGAGGGGACCAGGGTTTGGTATGATGTGGGATAGGAGGAGCAACTATCGGGCGTGGGACAAATTGGTTCTATTTACTCTTTTCCTTTGGAAGGGAAAATTCAACAAGTTTAGAGAGTGGGATATTAAGTGCTTTAGAAAGCGAAATCAAAACATCAATAGTGACGCGGAATTTGGCGTTTTCGATACGCTGCACGGTGATTTTAGCTAAATCTGCCAAATCTGCTAATTCCTGTTGACTTAGGTTTTGCCCCTCTCGAAGTATGCGTAGGTGAGTACCAAATGCTTTAACGCCAATAGGGTTTTTCATCATTTCAAAGGTCGGGTGCAAGAAAAATTGCGCGGATACATAGATGTATCCAAATTTATTTACCTTTACGGACACAAACCATGTATTACCAGGCGGCGTTTATACGCTTTATGCAGAGCCTGACACCTGAAAAGACGAGATTGTTACGGAAAACCGGGTGTTTAAAATAATATACAATAATATTTTTAGAAAAAATTTTTGTAATTAGTTTATTTATTTTTAGGTTTGGTTATTGTTTATAAAAGCAATAACCCAAACCCAAACCCTTATACAACAAAATCTGCTATGAAGAACTTCCTCCCTTTCTTTATTTTAGGCTTTCTTTTTATTGAAACCGCAAGCGCCCAGGCTCCCCAGTTTATTGCGTGGCAGGGTGTTATACGCGATACTGCGTGGAACCCGCTGCCTAACCAACATGTTTCTTTTCGCTTTACGGTGCATAGCGGCAGTAGTACTGGTACTACAGTTTACAGCGAAACCCAAAGCGACACTACCGATAAGCTGGGCCTGGTAAACCTTCAAATAGGGGCAGGCACCGTGGTTACAGGCGCGTTTAACACTATAAACTGGAGTGGCGGAAGCCAATTTCTGCAGGTAGAATTAGACCCCAGCGGCGGAAGCAGTTATACCACCATGGGTAGCCCGCAAATGATGAGCGTTCCCTTTGCGTTATACGCCGCATCGGCAGCTATGGCTAAAAGTACTCCTGCTGCTGTAGGTTCATGGCAAAACGATTCAACGTTTAAAGCCAATAACAATCTTAGCTTTTTACATGATTCAACTACCCTAACGGTATTAGATTCAACTAACCACGGGCAGGTGGTTAGCAACCAGTTAAAGCTGGTAGCAACCGATGGTAAAACAGCAAGCATCAATATGGCAACGGGTGCAGCAGCCAATGCCGCTTATACATTTCCAAACGGGCATGGGGCTGCCGGTTCGGTGCTTACCGACACGGCAGGCAATGGTAAGTTAAGCTGGGGAAGCGGGGGAGCAGTGAAGTTGTTGGGTATTTTAACGGGCGCTAATTTGAACCTTGGCACCTCGGCTTCATTTACAATAAGCGGAGTATCGGGTTCCTTTTCAGTTGGCGACCCGGTTTCCGATTCGCAGGGAAATGGCGGAACAGTGGCAAGTGTAAGCGGAACGTCCTTAACAATATCAACACCATCGGGCGTGTTTCCTAATGGAGATACTTTGTATGATAACTATTCGGCCATTGCTTATGATTCACTGGCAAGTACATTTATGGCCGGGGAATGGTTTAATGACTATACATCCGGGGCTTACGGTATAATAGTAACTGATGATGGGTCGGCGAATATGGCCATTGATTTATATTACGGGACGGTATTGCCTGGGGATTTAATAGTTGGCGATAATTCAGGGACCAGCGTGGTTGTAACCCATACACCACCGGCTATAGCCGTGGTATCGGCTGCTTCCTATTCGGGCGACCAGGTGGTTACCCTATCGGGTGGCACCGCATTTATTTTAACCGATATTCTGTTAACCAACGGCTCTGCATCATTAGTAGGACTGGGCAGTTCGTTTTGTACCGGACCCGACAGGAGCGGTTATAATATTGGGACCGCTTATGGCACCGGCACCCTTCCCAATACGCCCAATATAGTTCTACGTGCAATAGGTATTCTCGGTGGCACGACTATCTGTCAAGTAGTAGGTAATTCCCTCTATTTTTCCATACAGACCCCACCCGCCTCCACCGCTACCGCCGATATTTATATATACGGTTATATTTTACATTAATGCAGTTCTCATAATTTTTTAACCTATGTAAATTGCAGATAATGAAACTGAAAATAAAATTATGTATCCATGTTTTATTATGGGTATTTGCCCTACAGGCACAACAAATAAACCCTACTGTGCTGCCCACCCAGGGCGGCACCCTGCAGGGCGGCAACAATGTAGTTAACTATAGCATGGGCCAGGCTTTTAGCAGCGTATTGCAGGGCGGCAGCAATATTATAACAGTGGGCTTTGAACAACCCGGCAATGTAATAACAGTTGGCAATGTTACCGGCGGCCCTTTTTGTGTAGGTTCCACAATAAACATACCCTTCAATGCACAGGGCATCTATGGCTCCGGCAATATTTTTACTGCGCAGTTAGCCGACTCATCGGGCAGTTTCGCCAGTCCGGTAACTATTGGTGTTGATTCTATCTTGGGCTACGATACAATAAAATCCACTAAATCTTTAACTGTTACTGGTGGTAAACATTACCGAATAAGGGTAGTTTCATCCTATCCTGTGTTTACCGGTGCCCCTTCTTCCTTTTTACTGATAGGCCCACCAATATACGGCCTCACTCCCACGCAACAGGATTCTATTGTTTGCCGGGGCAGCAGCAGCAATATTTATGTCTCTACTTCTCAAATGGGTATTCTATATAATCTTATTGTTAACAGTACGGTTATCAGCAGCGGCTACGGTAATGATAGCGCGCTTGCATTAAGCACCGGCGCTATTGATAGCAACACAACTTTTATTGTAACGGCAACCGATACTACCACCGGCTGTAATATTCAGTTAATACCCTACTTAACCATATATACTTACAAAATAGGTACCCCGGCTAACGTTGCTCCCCAGGCTGTTCTTACTGACACCACTTACACTTTTACATTTAATAACGTTACTGCCGGCATTGGCGGCAACCAAATAATATGGGCACTTGATAGCAACTTTACTATTGCACATACAGACACCAGCCCGGCTACTATTGCAGTAACTATTCCTCCCGGCAGCGATACTTTAATATGGCTCAAAAGCCGCGATAGCGTTAGTGGTTGTACCAGCTATGCCATAACCACAATAGCTATAGCCAATACTATATCTGTTATAGACACCATACCTGACACCATACAGGTTATTTGCGCGGGCAATGCTACCATTGCTTCCGTTCAAAACTCGCTTCCAGGTGTATTATATAAACTGGTTTTAGCCAGTACCACAGTTGATAGCAGCATGGGCAACGATAGCACCCTTATACTTAATACCGGATTTATTGACACCAGCACCGCCTTTAACATAATTGGTACCGACACTGCAACACACAGTATTGTTTACATAGATACCAGCATATATGTAGTAGCTATTCAGCCGGTTGATACCCCCGTTTTTGTTACCGGCGATGCCTTAATCAGTGCGCACGATACCTCATGGGCGCCCTATTATGCGTATGCCGCCAACAGCACCCAAACCACTTACAGCATTGTAAGCGGCACTGCTGTTATTGACAGCCTTACCGGTGCGTTGGATAGTATAGCCGGTAATAGCTTTACCATTAAAGCTACCGCCTGCGGCCTGCCGGGTTGCGATACCACCACGGCTTATTTAACCGTTAACATAACTTATATTGATGCCCCCGTTGCCCCTGCCCCGCAAAGAATTGCCGTTGACAGCCCCCAACAGGTAACCTTTAATTTTGGTAGCATTTATGCCGGAACAGGGGCCGATGAAATTGAATGGTCTTTTAACCCCGATTTTTCCGCCTCAACCGTTTTGGCCTCACCAGCCACCATCAGTTTTACTTTGCCAACCCCCGCCGATACCGTATTTTATTTGCGCAGTAAAGATGCCAAAAGCGGCAACGTAAGCCGTGGTGCAAGCAGCAGCGCAAGCACCGCCTACAAATTACTTGTCACCGGCTTGTTAGATAAAAGGAATTGGGTATATAATAGAATCTGGAGCGACGAGTTTGAATATCAGAAGCCTTTGCCTGGTGACAATCCAGCATTTGGAAGACAATGGTCGTTAGCCCATTGCCTGGGCTGGCCGGGTTCGGCGATTATCGGGCAACAGGGCGTTACCGGTGCATACGATGATTATTCGGGAGTTTGTACCAACAATAAGAATATTGGTTGCGATCACGTGCAAGGCAACTTTCTGGCCGATGTAGATGGCTTTATGTTGCAAAACGGAATATCGCCGCCTGATGGCGGTACCCGCCCCGGCGACCACGGGGAGGTAACATTTGCCAATGGGACTGTCCAGTTACTCGCTAAACAGGACCTCAACTGCCGAACCTGTACAACAGGGAACTATTACACCTTTAATCATAATTTAACACCCGGAGCCTGCGATGCTGATTCATTACTTATCAGCAACGGTATGTTTTATTCCAATATCCCTATGGACCTCACTAAGCCCGGTATTATTGAAATGCGCGCACTATTGCCTGCGGCCCATTTTTTATATACAGATACTCCAAATATTATCATCCCCTTTCGCCCCAACATGGAATTTTGGAACAATAATGTGCCCAGTTGTTCTAACAATCACGATTCCCTTACCGCCCCCAGGTTTGTAAGCCCTAACGGCTATAACGAACTTGACATAATGGATGGGCCTTTATGGGCACCAGGCGGCGGTGACCCCACCACCGGTTATGGTACTAACGCCAGGGGCGGGGTAGCCAAATGGGATTGTAATACCGAATATGGTTGCAATAATGGGATTGGAACTGGTGTAGCCCCTAATGGTTCAAGTAATGGCTGTGCTTACAACGTTGAAAAACAAACCCCATGTGGGTATGGCAGCAACTGGCGTACTTGGACCGCCGAATGGGCTAAGGGCCAGATTACCTATTTTATTGATGGTAAGGCCTTTTGGATTTATAATTATGGCGCCCTAAATACAGCTAATGGCCATTCCGATTGGACAGCATACCAAATGAACGATAGTGCGTTTTGGACGATTGAGATGTCGGCCCTGAGTTACCTCGGCACAATTTCCATGCATATAGATTATCTCAGGTATTACACTCCTGCAAGTACCAATACTACTGCACAATGTTTCCAAAACCTTCGGGGCACTGCAAGCCCTTATACGCTCGAAACCCCCGGCCAGGTTGGCGTGGTAGCAATGAACAATATACCTGCCCTGGTAGTAAACAACCCTTCTCAAACATCATCTTCTATAACACCAGGTTGTAATATAGGTATTTTGAACACCGTGTATAACACTCAATTATTTTATAATGTTAATGGCAGGGTTTATACTTATAACCGTAATACGTCTGTTGAACAACGTATATACGCTTCTTACGTTTATTATACCAGTACCGTTAACGAATACCGGCAGGTAATCTGGACCCGGCACTTAATAACAGCGCCTAACGATGTAAAAGGTTTTATTACTCCCGTATTCTCAACCCAGTTAAATGCTAATGTTATTTACTATCAGAATACGCTTAACGGAATTAGCTATTACGTTAACTTGGGTAGTAATTGGCAAGAATTTCGTGCATTTAAAAGCGGCAACGTTTTTAATGCCGGCCAGCAAATTAATTTTTGCGCCGGCTATATTAGTGTTGATAATCTGGGCAGGGTGTGGTTTAAAGGCACTGATAATAATATCTGGTGCTGGGATCCTTATAATGGCAACCTGGGTCAGATTACAACCGATGGCACCGCAACCGGCGAGGTAGTAATGGATCCCTGCGGCTGCTGGTGTTTTTATAATAATACCACCAACCATACCCTGCACCAGCTATGTTGGTGGGGCACAAACCCCGGCAACGGTTGGAAAGAAACTGCAATAAATTCCGGTGTACAGATTGTAAAAAACTCGCTTGCGTGGGACGATGTAAACCAACGCCTGTATTTTATTGATGTAAATAACGCCGTACGCTATTATTCGGCCCAATATAACGCTTCAAATCCTAACGACCTTACCTATACTATACTGGGTCATTTAAGTACTGAGGCAGCCAATAGCGATAATGTACTTAGCAGCAACACGCCAATTTCAGTCGGCAACAACACCATTTTCTGCGATTCGGTAAACAATGCAGCATCATGCCTTACATTAAGCTACGATAAAAGCACCCTTTATTACGTTGGTACCGATAACAATATATGGTATTATTTTAACGACCACGACCCTTTTTCACGGTTCAGTACAGGCGGCAACTGGAATAAAACTGCATTAAATTATAATGTGACTGTAAACGGGCCACTGGTGCTTGAGCAGGATACTATTCCCGGCAGGCTGTATTATGCAGGCAGCAACGCAAAGCTGTACGAGGTAGACTGGACTCCTGCCAATAATGATGCACCATGCCAACTCTGTGGGAATACCGACCCGCCCCCACTTAATAATGTCAATACGCAAACTAAAGCGCTGGTTGTCGATAGCACTACCGATAGTATTCCTGTTTCAAAGCAAAGTACAAATAGTATTGTTCAAATCAGGGTATTCCCAAACCCATCTGAAAATACTTTTACAATAACCATTAGCAATATAACCGCTGGTAGTAACGTCGAATTGAAGGTTGAAGATTTAAGTGGAAGGCCGGTATATACCAACAACAGCCAGGTACCTTATGGCAGCACCAGTCATCAGTTGGTTTGGGATGCCACGCCTGTTAACAGCGGCATATACATTTACAGGCTAAAACTAAACGGCAGATTTTATACCGGTAAAATGGCTAAACTTTAAACCGCTCTGCAATAAAATAGTTATCTTTAGTAACATGAAAACGCTGAATTTCATACTTATACTATCAATGGTTATTAAAGTGGGATATTCACAAGCTCCCACTATTGAAACCTGGGATAAACGTTTCGGAGGAACCAACGATGATGAGTTTTTTTCATTTCAGCAAACGACTGACCGAGGATATATATTAGGCGGCCAGTCAGAATCTCCAATTAGTGGAGATAAAACACAGAATTGCAGGGGGGGATATGATTATTGGATAGTAAAAATTGACTCTACAAGCAATAAACAATGGGATGTCAGATTTGGTACTTCCGGCGATGATCTTATATGGATAGTTCAACAAACTTCTGATGAGGGATATATTATAAGTGGCTTTACCGGCTCTGACACCAGTTATGATAAAACCTCATTAGGTTGGGGTGGCGGTGATTTCTGGATTGTTAAGACAGATGCCTTAGGTAATAAGCAATGGGATAAAGACTATGGGGGGACTATGGACGAATACCTTTATGCGTTCCAACAAACTAATGACGGAGGTTTTATCATGGGCGGCCCATCATGGTCAGATACCGGTGGCGATAAAACGCAGCCTAATTGGGATCCCTCGCTGCAAACTTCCGATTATTGGGTTATAAAGATTGATAGTGTCGGAAATAAGCAATGGGATAAAAGATTTGGCGGAACAGGCCTTGACCAACTCGTTTCTCTTATACAAACAGCCGATGGGGGATATCTTCTGGGAGGAGCAACCGAGTCTGATAGCGGAGGTGACATTTCTCAACCGCCCAGTGGTTTCATTGACTATTGGGTAGTAAAAATTGATAGTGCCGGAAATAAGCAATGGGATAAAAGATTTGGGGCAGGTACAGGTACCTCATGCGAGTTTTTTGCCCTGCAACAAGCTACTGATGGCGGCTATATTTTAGGTGGGTATACGGCGGCTGATCGCGGCGGCGATAAAACCCAAAATACGTTTGGCGATGAAGATTATTGGATAATAAAGTTAGACACAGTGGGTAACAAGCTATGGGATAAGGATTATGGTGGCCCGGGTGCTGACGACCTAACAAACATATCGCTTACCACTGATGGCGGCTATTTGTTTTCCGGCAATACAACCGGCGGCCTTAATGCTGGCGGCTCAGCTGGGGGAGATAAATCTGAAAATAATATGGCAGAGGTTCAAACCTGGATTATTAAAACAGATGCCATGGGTAATGTACAATGGGATAAAACCATTTTAACCCCTGGCAATAATGATGGTTACGCAATTCAAACGAATGACAATTGCTACGCTGTTGCGGCAGAAACCGTTTCGGGTATTGGTGGCTACAAAACACAACCAAACTGGGATACTACTGAGCAAACAAATGATTACTGGATTGTAAAATTTTGCTTTACCGGTTATGGTGAAGGCATTAAAAATATTACCACCAACCTGCAATTAAACGTTTACCCCAACCCATTTACAAACGAATTAGATATTACCGTTGCCCAAGCCAACCTAACCACCGCCGATTTAAGCATCTGCAACATGCTTGGCCAAACCGTTTACACCCAACACGAAACCAACCTAAGCCCCACCTACACCAAAATGCTTGATTTAAGCTACCTGGCCAATGGTGGTTATCTGGTGGAGGTGGTGGTTAATGGGGAGGTAAGTGTTAGGGAGGTGGTAAAGCAATAGTTGGGGTTAGGAAGTTTGTAAAGGAGTAAAATATTGCATTTAATATTTAACAATACAAGCCAAATTTTAACAAAGGGTTGACACAAAATTTGGTGATAGTTAGCTGATAATGAACTAACTGAGTTTTCTTAAGTACTGAAATGGGTTGACACTTTTGGGGTGTAAAGGCAGCCTCCCGTCCCCGAAGGGAAGACTAAAACTGCAATGCCGAGGCTGGCTGTTCGCGTGAGTGATAGCAGCGGAAACCCCGCAGCGATGCTTTGGGAGCGAGGAGTTGTAGCGGATAGCACGACCCGCGGCTTTGCGAGGGGCACGCCCAGATTGTAAACGCCAGTTGCGGCAATCATCGCTTTTCAGTTTGTAGCTAATCAACAAATCTTTTCTATTACTTTTCAGCCATGAAAATGTTCAATACAGTTAAAAGCGGTGCCCTATTGCTGTTTGGTTTTTGTTTCCTCCAAAATGTAATCTTTGCGCAAACATTTGATAGCACCTACTACCATAATTTAAAATGGCGGATGATAGGCCCTTACCGGGGTGGAAGAACGGTGGGTGCCTCGGGTATAGCTAAACAACCCAACGTTTTTTATATCGGTGTTAACAATGGCGGGGTTTGGAAAACCAATGACTTTGGCCGCACCTGGAACCCTGTTTTTGATGACCAGCCCACCGGTTCAACCGGTGATGTTGCCGTAGCGCCTTCAAACCCCAATGTAGTTTATGCGGCCAGTGGTGAGGGACTTCAGCGGCCCGACCTTTCGGTTGGCGATGGGGTTTACCGGTCAGATGATGCGGGGAAAACCTGGCAAAACACAGGGCTTAATGAGGCGCAGCAAATAGGTGGTTTGTGTATTGATGCCAAAAACGAAAACAGGGTGTTTGCAGCGGTGCTGGGGCATCCTTATGGCCCTAACGAACAAAGAGGCGTTTTCAGAACAACTGACGGTGGCAAAACCTGGAAGAGAGTATTATACTTTGACGAGAACACCGGTGCTGTGCAGGTTGAAATTGACCTGGTAAACCCACAGATAATTTATGCCGATTTATGGGCGGCGCGCCAGGCCCCATGGGAAAACGGAAAATGGCAGGGCCCTAAAAGTGGTTTATACAAATCGGTGGATGGCGGTAATACCTGGAAACAGCTTACCACGGGTTTGCCAACTTACAAGCAGGGATTGAGCCGCATTGGATTTTGCATTGCAGCAAGTAACCACAATATTTTATATGCTACTGTAAATGCCGATGCCGGGTCAGCTGGTATTTACCGGAGTAATGATGCCGGTGAGACATGGACAAAACTAAGCGGAGATAAAAGACTGTGGGAACGGGGCGATGATTTTGCTGAAATAAAAGCCGACCCCAAAAATATTGACATTGTTTATGATGTAAACGTGGTAGTGTGGAAATCAGTAGATGGAGGTAAAACCTGGACCGGTATTAAAGGCGCACCGGGTGGTGATGATTACCACCGGTTATGGATAAACCCTGATAATACAGATATTATGCTTTTAGCCGGCGACCAGGGCGTTGCGGTTACGGTAAATGCCGGGCAAACCTGGAGCTCGTGGTACAATCAGCCAACTGCACAATTATATCATGTGAGTGCCGATAATGCATTTCCCTACAACGTGTATGGAGGCCAGCAGGAAAGCGGCTCAGTAGGTATTTCTTCACGCGGTAATGATGGGGCTATTACCTTTCGCGACTGGCACCCGGTAGGGGCAGAGGAATATGGTTATGTAGTTGCCGACCCCCTGGATCCCAATATTATTTATGGAGGCAAGTTATCGCGTTATGATAAACGCACTGGTCAGGTTCAGGATATTTCACCGGCGCCGGTTAATAAAGAGCATTACCGTTTTTTGCGCACAGCGCCGGTTGTTTTTTCGCCCATCAATCCCCGGCTGATGTTTTATGCGGGGAATGTGCTTTTCAAAACTTATGATGAAGGACATTCATGGTCGGTAATCAGCCCGGACCTTACACGCAGTACTTATGATGTACCGGCCAGCGTAGGTGTATACAAAACGGAGGATATGAAAACCATGGCCCCGCGCGGGGTTATTTATACGATTGCCCCTTCGCCGGTTGACAGCAATATTATATGGGTGGGTACGGACGATGGCCTGATACAGGTTACTAGTAACAGTGGCCAAACCTGGAGTAATGTTACACCACCTCAGATTACATCATGGAGTAAAATATCAATGATAGATGCCAGCCATACGGATGCTAATACCGTTTATGTTGCAGTTAACCGCATCAGGTGCGATGATATGCACCCGCATATTTTTAAAACCAATGATGGCGGAAAAACATGGCAGGAAATAACTAACGGCTTGCCTGATGACCCCATTAATGTGGTGCGCGAAGATGTGGTAAGGAAAGGGCTTTTATTTGCCGGTTCTGAAAGAGCTGTTTACTTTTCAGTTGACGAGGGAGGCCACTGGCAATCGCTGCGGTTAAATATGCCTGCGACCTCTATCCGCGATTTGGTGATTAAGGATAACGACCTTATTGTGGCTACACACGGCCGCTCGTTCTGGATATTGGATGATATAAGCCCACTGCGGCAACTGACCCCGGAGCTAATGAAAAAGAGCGTTATTTTATATGGCCCTTCGCCCGCTTACCGGGTCAGATGGAACATGAACCCCGATACGCCACTTCCGCCTGATGAGCCAACCGGGCAAAACCCTCCGGATGGTGCTGTGATTGATTACTACCTGAAAGATAAAGTAAACATGATAGCGCTGGATATTTTTGACGCTGATGGAAAGCTGGTGAGGCACTTTTACAATTACGATACGGTATATAAAATTCCGGATGTAAATATTCCTTTGTACTGGGTAAGGCCGCAGCAGATACTTTCGGCTGAACCGGGGGCGCACAGGTTTATATGGGATTTACATTACGAGCCTACCAACGAACCAGCATCATATCCTATTTCAGCAGTATATAAAAATACCGCACCGGAGCCTACTTCGCCATGGATGGTGCCGGGTATTTATACTGTTAGGTTAAGGGCAGGAAATACCGAAGAGGTGCAGGCTTTTTACCTGGTAATGGACCCCAGGGTA
>Ga0182030_10015184_pt1 | contig 15113 bp, 9 predicted proteins | sample 812S3MmetaG_FD_121299 | JGI IMG/M metagenome (GOLD analysis project Ga0182030, IMG submission 121299) | Permafrost microbial communities from Stordalen Mire, Sweden - 812S3M metaG (Illumina Assembly) | ecosystem: Environmental > Terrestrial > Soil > Wetlands > Permafrost | place: Sweden... | reverse complement strand
TCGCCTCGCTCGTGGCGGGCGACGCGAGACAAAATTCACCCAGCGTCGTCATGGATTGCGCCGCGGTGGGTGGGAAGAGAGGTTCTCTCGACGCCGGCAGTTCGCCGTAGACGTGGTCGGGCTGCCTCACGGCCGACAGGAGGATGGGCGGCTGCGGTGTGAACAACTCGTCGAGGTCGAGGTCGGGGTCGAAGACGGTGATAGTCGCCGGGCCACGGTAGACGCCGAAGAGCGGATGCTGCGGGCCGTATATGTGCGCCAACGCGTATTGTTGCGAAAACAGCATCGACACCCTCCGCTCGAATGCGAGTTCGGCCAGGATGCGAAACTGACGCATGCACGCGCATTTTGGACTCACGGCGTGGTTAGGGCACACTTGGATCTTCGGCGTGCACTCGGCGTCCCTGATCGTGTTGAGAAACGCTACGCGCGCTCGCACGCGCCTATATTTGAGGCCGTCTGGTCCAGCATCGCCGCCTGTCTCCTTCGGCAGAGCATCGCGACGCTCGAGAACCTGAGCGGCCAGAAAGCGGTCGAGGAGCGAGTCGGAGATCATCGCGTGTGCAAAGTGCGCTAGGCGCTTTATTTGGAGCGGCGCTCTCTGTCGGCGGGCGACACGCGCACATAAGTTGCCCGCGCGCACCAAACGAGATGAGTGCAATACCGCCGGCCGCACCCGCGCCGACTCCCGTGTTGACACCCGAGGCGATTGTAAACGCGCGCCTTCGCGACCTCCTGCGGAACGACGGCCGGCCGCCGCCTGTGACCGACGTGTTGCACTTGGCACAGTTCACGGACGAAGCGAGGCGTCTGCTAGAGCGGCCGATCAATCCGCAGCTGGCCGCTCTGCTTGGAACGCCGCCTGCTGGCGATATGGAGTGGATGGATGCGGCGCTGCGCGAAGACCGCGAGGAGCGCCGCAACCCGCAGCCAGAGATCGACTCCCGACTGTCGAGTGTCCGATTCGAGCTGCTGCGGCACGATTTTGAGCGCTCTCTAGCAAAGTAAACGTTCATTCGCTCACTGCGCTCCAATCTGCGCCACGATGTCCTCGGGCGTCACGGCGTTTACGAGCGCGTCGACGATCGCCCAAAAGTTGATCTCCGAGTTTGGGTAGGCCTTCTCGTCGCGCAAGACGCCGATCGGCCGCCAGCGCAGCAGCTTCGACGCCTCGAGCAGCAGTTCGTTCTTGTCCGGATAGACGTCGCGCAGCGCGAGCAGGTCGGGCATCGACTCGACCGACGGCTCGCATTCGTAGATGAGCGGCACATTGGCCGGTCCGCCGTCGGCCAGTCGCTTTACCTCGCGCTGCAGCGCGTCGGCGGCCACCTGCCGCTCGTCATCGGTGTCGCCGAGCCAGAGGCGTTCGGAGATGCAGCGCGCCTTGCGATTGGCGGTGAGCACATGCAGCCGGTAGCCTTCGCCCGCGCGCGTGATGACAAAGTCGCCCGTGTTGTCGCGCCACGCCTTGTACTTTAGCAGCGCCGGATTCGTCTCGCCGACGCAGTAGGCGCCGCTGCCGGGCGCAAAGACGAGGCCGTCGCGCGGCACGCCGTGCAGGCACGCAGGCAGCGAGCGCAGCGCCGTCCGCACGCTCATCGCCAGGTACGGCTCCTTGTACACGAACCGCACGGCGAGCGGCGCGCCAGCCAGCTCGTTCACAGCGGCCGCCAGCGCCGCCTCTGTCGCCGCGTCGGCCACTGGCGATGCCTGCAGCAGCCGCTTGAGCCGCGACAGACGCTCGAGCGGCTGCAGCACGGCAGCGGCGTCGCTGGTGCGTGCGCGGGCGCCCGACGAAGTGACGTCGTCGTCGACGAGCAGGTCGTGCGCCATAAAGCAGAGCTCGTACGCCGCATCGCTCGCCGGCTCGCCGTCGTCGGGCTCCATGTACTCGAAGCCGACGACGCACGGGATCGGCGCGTGCAGATGCGCGCTCTCGTGGCCGCTGAGCGCGCGCCGCCGCAGGCACAGCTCGCCGTCCATCAGTACGCGGCCCTGGCGCAGCGGTACGACGACGTTGTCGACGGCGAATGTGCCGTTGCGGCGCACAAAGATGACGCGCGTCCGCTTCGCGCCGCCGGTCTTGGCCGGAATGGCAGCGAGCGCGCCAATGCCGTTGACCTTGTGGAAGACGAGGCTCATCTTCGTGAGCTTGGGCAGCGTGTCGCGAGTGAGAGTGAGCGCGTTCATGCCGATGAAGCGCGACTGCGGCGCGTCAAAGGCGCGGTTCGGTGCCGCTCGCCGAAGCAGCGTATCGAGTTCGGTCAGATCCGAAGGCGACGGGTCGGTGCGCACAGCATCTATCATGCGCTTCAGGCGCGCCCGCTGGTTGCGTGCGTTGAGAGCGGTGCTCATTCTGTGTTTCGTGCGGCGGCCGGTGCGAAAGAGGCGATGAGCGGCAGAGCGCGGATGTTTACTTTCGCGTCTGCGTCCTCGTCGTGACAATCGACGGCTCGCCGGGCGCGGGCTCCGAGACGAAACGGTGAACACTCAACACCGTGAGCGACGGCGTCAAATTCATCAGCTCCTCGAGCTGCTCCTCGAGCGCCGCGTTCTTCGCTAGTAGCTGTTCGATGATGAGATGCGCGACCGCGGCGGCGACGCGATGTCGCTCGCAGCATGGGCCGCCGTGTTGGCACGGCTCCAGAGAGCGCTCGTTCTCGTACTTGGCCACGTCGGCGAGTTGCTGCGTGGTGAGACTCATCCTGCGACTAAGAGGGCGGCGCGTGCACGGCTTAACAAGATGAACTGTGCGACCGAGAGCGGCCCGTTTCACATGCAAGTCTTTTGCGGAGAGCGCGTGATGAAACCAGAGTACGATCGGCACAAGTGCGACCTCGGCGGCTGCCCGTTGCACGGACTCGTCGTGCCGAAAGCGCTTGTCATGGAGAAGGGACGCATCGCCGAGCTGCATGAAGTCGTGCAGACCGGCGGCGCGTTTGACCGGCGAACGGCGGCGACGGTCGAATGGGGCCTCGAGCCGACGCGTGCGCTGGCCGCACGGAGCGAGACCCGTGAATGAACGCACCCATATAGCGTCGAAGCGCGTGTCCTGTGAGACGCATGACATACGTGTTCACAGAGCTGTTTCGCGAGCTCGCCATCTGGACGACGCACCACTGCCAGCCATTCGAGCCGACATTCGTTGCGCACCTGCTCACGACGACGCGCTACGAGGGCTTCCTGACGACGGTGCTCATCTACGCGGCGAGCTTCCGCTACTGCGACATCTACCTCTTCTTCTTCGGTGTCGGCACGACGGTCAACGGCCTGCTGAACGTGCTGCTGCGCGTCCTGGTGCACGACGAGCGCCGCGCGTCGCCGCTCTGCTTCGACGTCTACAACACGTCGGGCAACTGGCCGTCCTACCAGACGCAAGACTCGACATTCATCGTCGTCTTCCTGTGCACCTACGCGGTGCTCTACCGCGCGCGCGTCGACCCGATCGCGGTCGCGCTCCTGCTCATCTGCTACGCCGGCATCGTGGCCGGCGACCTGCTGCTCAATTACCACACCGGCTCGCAGGTGGCCGGCGCGGTGGGCGCGGGCACGCTGTGTGCGCTAGCGTGGCAGTTTGTCATCCGCTTCGCGCTGCTGCCGTACGTGCCGTGGCTGCTGCGCCTGCCGGTGGTGGCGTATTTCGAGTACACCGACGCGATGATCGCGATGCCGGGCGTGCCGAAGCTAGAGTAGGTGCGCGTTTATTGGTCGTGCGAGTGCCGCTCACTGCGCCGAGCCCAGGCCGGCAGAAAGTTGAGCATCGGCAGCCAGACGAGTGTGGTCGCCGCACAGGCCAATGCCAGCAACCAGCGCTCCGGCGTCGCATCGAGCGCATTAGTGACGATGACTGCGCACATGAGCGCGACTATGCACAGCATCAGCAGGAAGCTGAGCGCAATGTCGTCGAGCAGATGGACGTCAGGCCGGCTCGCGACGCGCACCGCCGCCATGAGGAAGCACAGCCACAACGCGACGACGCCTAGATACAGACTGAGCAGGAGCACCGTGCCCCGGCTCAGCGCGCTCTCGATGTAGGAGATCGCCACGACCGTGACGGTAGCGACACCGACTTGGAAGACTGCTGAAATGAAGCTCTTCCACATCGTTCTGCGCACCGCGAGCACCTGTTCAAACGGCATGTGCGCGTTGTCGATCGCGCCTTCGCGCTCTTCGCCGACGTCGGGCATCTTGTGCCGTGAGCGGGTGCGCCCCGAATCTATCGGCGTCTCTCCGCACAAGCGGCCCATAAGGACGCCGACGCGGCTCCTGGTAACACCGCGATGAGCAGCGCAGTCACAGTCGACATCGTGCACGTGGTCGGCGGCATCGCCGTCGGCAAGTCGTCGTTGATGGAGCGCGTCGAACGCGACCCGATCGCGTTCGTCGCCGCGCTCTCCAGCGCGCCTGGCTTTGCCTGGCTGGCCGATGTCGATCATGCGTCGCTCGATCTCGTCGTTGTTCCCGAGGTGCCCGAGCGCTGGCTCGACAAGGACGACGGCAAGCCGCTGCTCGATCGCATGTACGCCGAGCCGGCCAAGTACGCCGCGCGCTTCCAGCACGCCGTGCTGAACGAGCGGTGGAGCGCCATGATCATCAAGATCTGCGACACGCTGCGCGAGCACGACGCGCTGCCGGCGGCCAAGCACTGTCCGCTCACGCACCTGCTCCTCGTGACCGACGGCAGCATCGTGACCGATCACGGCGTCTTTGCGCGCGCCTGCGCCGACAACGGGTTCATGAGCGCCGACGAGTGGGAGGCATACGACACGCGCTACTCGCAGCTGGCCGCCTGCTGGCCGGCCAAGTTTGAGGCGATGGCGCGCGAGCTCAAGCTGAACATCCGCGTCGTGCTGCGCGGCACGCTGCACCTGACGACACCGCTCGCCGAGACGCAGACGCGCATTCGGCAGCGCGGTCGCGACTGCGAGCAGACGCTGCCGGCGACGTACCTCGACGACATCCTGGAGAGGCACGCGCGTCTCCTCGCGCAGCCCGACTATTCTGCGCCGCCCGTTGTAGCGATCCGCGACACGCTGCCGAGCGATCCGACACCGTTTGCAGTGCAGTAAACGCGCTTTATTACTCCTCGTCCTCGCTCGGCGCGAGCGGCAGACCGCCGATGCTGAGCGCGCCATTTGGTTGTGCCACCGCCGCGCGCAACGCGTCGCCCACCGAGTAGGCGCTCGTGCCGCCGTCGGGCAGGAAGCGCATGAGCGTCGAGCTGGCGGCCGGTGCGCCGTCGGCCGGTTTGACGTAGCGATGTTCGTGCAGCACGGCGACGCGGCGCAGGTCGGCGAGCGGCAGTTGTTGTGCAGCGATGAGCGACGCGGCCGGCTCGTAGGTCGACGAGTAGAAGCCGGTCCATTTGCCGCCGCTCGCCTTGCCCAGCGGCAGGAGCGCGGTGTAGCTCGACGCCATGCCCGTCTCGGTGTCGCGGCGTTCGCTTGTCTCGAGCGTGACGCACGCGAAACCGAGCGCCGCCGTCGCCAGCGCCGGCCAGAGCGGGTAGCGCGCGTTGCCGAGCGCGAGATGCTCGGTGCCGCGCTTGTCGGGACGCGAGAAGTAGAAGAGCAGCGTCTCGTAGATCGGCACGCACTGCTCGACGTCGAGCGCTGTCGGACGGCCGCCGGTGATCAGAGCGCGCACGTGCACGAGCACGCCGCTCGTCTCGCGGGCGTGGCGTTCGGCATAGGCTGTGAGCGCCGGCTTGGGTGTCGAGTCGACGGCGAGAGCGTCGAGCAGGAGCACGTGCCACGGCTGGTAGGCACCCGGCACGGCGTCGATGAGTGCCAGCGACTGGCGGCCGGTCGTGAGCAGATCGCCGGTGGCGGCAAACTGCCAGCGCGAGCGGCGGTGCCATTCGGCGCGCAGCAACAGCTCGCCGAGTCCCAGCCGGCCGCCCTCGGCCGAGTAGGTGGGCAGCAGCTCAAACAGCTGCAGCTGCTCGGGATGGCGCGTGTAGAACGCTGCCACAGAGTCGATGGCCGGACGCAGCTCGCCGGTCCAGAGATCGAGCGGCGACATTTCGACACCGAGCAGCGAGTGCGTGATTGAGAGGCGCGGCACGCGCTTGACGCTCGCCACTGGCCACGGATTGCGCGGGTCGGTGCCGCTGCGGAGCGCGCCGCCGTACGGCATCGCAAACAGCGAGCGGACGGCGGCGACCAGTGAGACGAGCCAGACGCGCACCGTCGGACGCTCGACGAGTGGCGCTTGTATCACGGGCGCAGCGCCCTCGGGACGCACCGTCAGCTCGAGCGTCGGTGCAACTTCGGCCTCTGGCTCGGCGTCGAGCGGCGCGATCGGTCGCTCGTTTAGCGCCATCTGCGCAGCGCCCGAGACGCTCGAATCGTCGCGCAGCATGTGTCGAGCGTCGTCGGTGAGCAGCAGGACGCGCTCGAGCGTCTCGAGGAGGCGCGTGCGCATCGACGTGCGCAGTTCGGAGCGACCGGGCAGCATGGGCGCGGGCGCCTGGTCGAGCGCGCGCAGCACGAGCAGACCGAGGAGGGCGGCGCGCGGTATGAGCAGCCACTCGTGGTCGGTGATGACGGGCCGCAGCTGAGCGGCAAACGGGCCGACTGCGACGGCGGCCGAGACGAGCGCCGTGGTGACGACGGCGCGCGTCTCCTTGCTCAGCAGGTCGACGAGCTTGTAGCCGATCTCGGGGAACTGGCGCGTGCGCGTGCTCAGCTGCACTTCGGGCGCCGCCGTTGTCCACTTGTCAAAGAGGTGCGTCTGCAGCGCCGACCGCAGCTCGCGCTCGTTCAGCTGTGCGGCCATCATGTAGCCGCTCGCTGTTGCGGTCGGGCGAGCGGCACCGGCGCGCACGTACTGCAACTGGCCGGCAGCGCGCACTTGCGGCGTCAGCTGACTCGTTATCTCGGCGGCGCGCATCGGCAGTGCGGCGATAAAGTAGACGTCGACCTGACCCGGCGCGACGCCGGCCGGCATCTGGGCGGCCGGCGGCGCCTTGGCAAACAGCAGCTCGAGCTCGTTCTCGTAGACCGCCGAAGCGAGCAGCAGCTTGGCCGTGTGCCCGCGGCTGTAGGCGTACGTCGTGCTCATCGCCGCGTCGGTCGGGTCCTCGTTGCGGTCGGCGGCGCGCGGCGAGTAGTCGAAGCCGAGCACGACGAGCACGAGCAGACGCAAGTCGATCGGCCGCATGTGCTCCCACACGGGCAGCGAGAGGGCGGCGCCGGCGATCGGCGAGTCGGCCGGCGCCAGCGTGCCGCGGCGGGCGTAGAACATGAGCAAGTGGCACCAGAGGCGGACGCGGACCAGCGGCAGCTCAGAGACGCGCCGGGTCAGCTCGATCTGCGCGCTCTCGAGCTGCGTCTGCGACCAGAGTTCGGCCATCGTCGGTGTCTGACCGCCGGCGCGCGCGTTGTGCATCGAGCCGTAGACGCGCATCAGCTGCGCGCAGAGAGCCGACGCAAACAGGTCGGTCGCCGACGGCTGGCCGGCGTGCAGGCCGTTACCGAATGAGAGGCGCTGCTCGGTCAGCCCAAAGCCGTGTAGCGCGCGCGCCCGGTCGGGGAAGTAGCGCAGGCGGCCGGTGGCGGCGAGCGTCGGCTTGGCGCGCGTGCGGATTTCGTCGTACTGCGTGTACGGCGATGCGAGCGCTGCGCTGGCGGCCGACGGCAGCGGGATGCGGCCAGTCTGTGCGAATCGACCGACGATCTCGGCGATGCGCCACGACTGCGGAGCGTCGCGCCGATTGGCCACCGCCCAATTGGGCGCATCGGTCGCCTCGACGGCGGCCTGCAGCGACAGCTTGGCGCGCTCGATCGCCGCTGGCAGCAACAGCAAGATGAGGATGCGCGGCACCGACGACGCGATGGCCGACGTGTCGCTGCGTTTCAGCGATACGGTGCCGAGTTCGCCGAGCATGGCGTTGGCCTCGCGCGTTCGCTCGTACGACGCGTAGTGATCGCCGACGAGCTTGAGAGCGGCGACGTCGATGCGGCGCAGAGGGCGCCCCTGCAGCGCCGCCTGGCCGACGCGCGTTTCGAGCTGCACGCGCTTCGCCACCTCGGCAGTGAGCGCCGCCTCGCTGATGTTGGCGGCGAGCGGGTCGCCGGCTTTCAGTGCCGCCTGCAGCCGGAGGCGTGCGCGGCCCGTGACGGCGTCGCGGATCACCTGATCGACGTGCGTGCGGAGAATAAACTCGTACGTCGGCTCGCCGGTGCGTCGCGGCGTCTGCTTCACGAGCGCGTCGATGTACGCGACCGCCCACGCAATGTACGCGCTGTTTTGCTCGGGCGGCAGCGAGAGGCCGGCGAGCGTGATCGCCACGTTCTCGGGGTCGTTGGCCGCCGCGACCAGCAGGTTCGCCGCCAGCGCCGCCTCGGCTGTCGACGGCTTGAGATTGGCGAGCGGTGCGTCGTAGAAGCCGCCACGTACTCGCGCGCCCTCTTCCGGCACCCGGCGCGTCGCGGGCAGATCGAGGCGCGCGTCTACGTTTGTCGCGATCAGGCCATCGATGAGGTCCTCGAGCGCCTCGTCGGTCGCCTCGCGCTTCGCGTTGGCGGGCACCGTCGCTGGCACGGCCGGCTTCGCAAACACCTGTCGACGCAGGCGCTGCTCGGTTGGCGAGTAGAGCGCGCTGCGCAGCGCGAGCAACTGCGTCTCGTCGATGACCCGCTGGGCGGCCGCTCGCGTTTCGGCGAGCGACGGCTTCGTGACATTCTCGGCGACGTTGGCAGTGATGCGGCGCCAGTAGTCGGCGCGGCGCGACTCGTACGCCGGCGCGCTGGCCATGGCGGCAGAGCGTTCGGCCAAGATCGCTTCGAGTCGCTGCGCATCGCCGTCGGCAGCGCGCGGCAGTCGAGCGAGTCGGGCCTGTGCCGCCTTGAGCGCATTCTCGGCCAGCACGCGTTCGCCATCGTTCGTTGCCGTCTCGAGCCGCAAACGCGCCTCGTCGACGGCATCGACAGCCTGGCGCGCCGCAGCTTCGTTGGCCAGGCGACCGCGAACGGCGCGCTCCTCGTCGTCGAGCAGCTCGGGTGCGAGCAGGTTGCGCAGTATCACGCTGTCGCGCACCACTGTCTGCAGCTGTTCGGTGCTCAGGTCCTCGTCGTCCTCGCCGCCAGCGGCACGCACGCGTAAGACGGCGTCGTACGTGGCGGCGATGTCGGTCAGGTCGGCGGCCACCGCGTAGCGCTCGCGCTGCTCGGCCGTCTTGCGCGTCTGATCGCGCAGCGCCTGCACCTCGGCGTACAACTCGCGATCCAGCTCCGAGCGCTCGTCGGCGTAGAGCGAGGCGCGCAGCTCGATGCGTGCGTCGCGATACGCCGTGACCGGGTCGTCGATGTCGAACCGCGGCTTTGGCTGGCCGCTGTTGTTGCGCCGACGCTTGAGCTGTTCGAGAGCGGTGACGCGCAGTTGGGCGACGCGCGCACGGCGCTCCTCGGTGCTGTTGTACTGTCGCACCACGGCGCGGTTGAGGCGCACAATCGTCGCTTCGACGGCGGCCGAGCGCGCCTCGAGCGAGCGCCGCTGTGCAGTGGCGGCCACGGCGTCGATCTTGCCGTCGTCGATGGCTTCGGTGAGCCGTCCCAGTTCGGCTTCGACGGCCTCGTCTTCGCGCTCGCTCTGCGCCAGCTCTTCGACGAGCCGCACCGTGCGGCTGGCCTCGGCGCCGCCGGTGGGTGCCGCGGCGAGATCGAGTTCGCGCTGAGCGGCCGCCGCACGCACAGCGGCCAGTTGGCGCTGCTTGTACTCGCGGCGCTCGGCGGCCTGCTCGGCGCCCAGTGTCTCGGCGACCACGGGCGCGCCGAGCACGTTGTAAAACGCGTCATCGATCAGCGTCTCGAGCGTCGACTCGTCGTCGGCCGTTGCGTAGCGGCGATTGTAGATGTCGGCGAGCCGACGCTGCGCCAGGCGCTCCTCGTTGGCGGTGCCAAAGTCGACCCAGTAGCGATTGATGATCGTCTCTGCGCGCGGGTCGATGGCCACCGGTCGACGGCCAGTCTTGTAGCGGCGGCGGTCGCTGGCGAGCAGCGAGATGGCGGCGAGCGGTTTGCCCGACTGTATGGCGCCGTACAGCGTCAGCAGCTCGCCGCGCACCGCGAGCGCAAACGCGGCACTCTGGGCGCCGACGAGGTGCAGGTCGAACCAGAGCGCGTGCGCCGCCTGCGTCGCCTGCGTCTCGCTCTCGAGCGCGCGCATCAGCGCCTCTAGCTGCAGTCGGCCGCTGCGTCGTTCGAGCTCGGTCACAGCCGCGAGCTCGCTCTCGCCGTCGTCTTCGGCGTCGCTGTCGCCTTCGTCGCGCTCGACATCGGCGAGGCGGCCGCGTCGGCGTCGGAGCGCGTCGCGCAGCGCGAGGTAGAGGAGCTGGTAGTTCTCAAACGCCGGCAGAGCGGCGTCGACGCGTGGCAGCAGGATCGAGTGCGAGCTGTTGAACGGCGCGTCGAGGTAGCCGAGTCGCGCCCAGCCGTAGAGCGAGCTGACGCGGTGCCAGGCCGACATGAGCTGGTCGCGAATGTCCTTGCGCGCCTCGGTCGTGGCGAGTTCGAGCGCCGCGAGACACGAGAACGGCTGCGTCGTGACGGCATCGGGCCGCGACTCCTCCTCGCGCAGCGCCAGAATGCGCGGCGTGAAACCGTGCGCCAACGCGGCGATGGCGGCCGCCGACATGACGTCGAGCGACGTATCGCTCGGTTCGTACAGCTTGTACTGCGTCGTCGAGCCCGAGTGAGCGCTGATGGCGAGCTGCAGCGCCGTCTCGAGCGCCGTCAGCTGGCGCCGGTACTCGTTGAATGTGTGCCGCGTCGCGCTCGCGTCGCGCAGAGCTCGGGCGGCCGGCGACTGCGTGAACCACTGCAGATATGCGCGCAGCGCCGCCTCGATCGACGGCAGCGGACGCGCCTCGATGACGCGGTGCGCGATCACGGCCAGCGTCTGCGGCGAGATGAAGAAGAAGAACGGCGCGACGTTGAGCACAGCCGAGTTGGCTGGCAGCGCCTTGATCTGCGCTTCGAGATCGGCGGCGCGTGCGAGCGCCTCGGTGCGTTGCGCGCGCAACGGGTCGGCCGCCTCGTCGTCGGCCGGGACGCCGAGGAGCGCCGTGTCGAGCGACGCCACGAGCTGCCGCTGCGCACGCCATTCGGCATCGAGGCCCGCGAAGCCGCCGGCTGTGCGTTGTGGCGCGACGCCGATCGACGAGACGACGACGCGCCCGCGGCCGAGCAGAGCGTCGGACATGAGGTAGGCCAGCGTCGCCTCGCGATTCACGCTCACGTGGCCGCCGGCCGCCGCAAAGACGCCCACCGGGCGACTGGCCTCGGGATCGTGGAGGCGAAAGTTCACGTCGACGAGCGCCGCCTCGTCGAGCGCCGCCTGCGAGGGCGCGAAGAACTCGTTGGCGTCGAGCTGCGCCGCGTTGGCCAGCTTGCGCTCCGAGCCGGCGACAAAGTTGTCCTCGATGTCGGTCGTGCGCGCCGCGTGCAGATCGGCGACGGCGCGCACCGAGAAGTCGCCAGCCTCGGTGTGCGCGAGCGCAAACATGCCGACCGCGGCGGCGCGAGAAGCGGCGTCGGTCGCCGTCGGCGGCTGGAGCAGGTAGATCGACTTGATCTCGTTGTGCGCCGGCAGCAGCGGCTCGATGGCGTCGGCGAGTGCAAGTTCGACGCTCCTGGCCTGCTCCGGATCGGCGACGAGTTCGCGATAAAGCGTCTCGAGGTAGACGCCCGTCTGACTCGGATCGAGCGTCGCCGCCTCGCGCGCCAGACGTGGAACCACATTGAGAGCGGCCGCGAACCGAAACACCGCTTCGGTGCCCTTGATGCCGGCGTTCAAGAGGAGCGTCGTCAGGAAGCCGGGCCGTGCGTAGCTGAGCGAAGCGGGGTAGAAATGCTCGCGCGGATCGGCCGGACGCAGCGGACGGACGGCGAACAGGTCGCGCGCGCTGCGAGGCTCCACGCCATTGGCCGCGTAGATGAGCGCCAGCGCCTTGCGTTCGGGCGCACTGAATAGCAGTTCGGGCGCCTCGATGTCGCCGAGCGTCGCGATGTAGTTGCTGCGCGTGGGCTCACGCAGCGCCAACACGGCGGGCACGGTAGCGGCCGGCACTTTGCTCGGCAGCGGCGCGGTCTCGAGTTCGGCAATGTCGGCCGTCAGTCGCGCACGCTGTTCGTCGTCGGTCGCCGCCGCCAGTTCGGCTCGACGCGCAGCGACTCGGTCGCGCAACTGCAGCGCCTCGATGCGCGTTCGGAGCTCAAACGCGCGTACGGCGCTGTCGTGGTAGATGACTTCGTGCGAGACGCGCAGTGCGAGCAGCTCGAGCGTGTCGACAAGCGCCTGCCGCGCCTCGGCCGGAAAGTAGTCGTCATCGCGCAGGCGCGGCACGAGCTTGGCGTAGGCGGCCAGGCGCACGATCGAGCTCCACGCGCGCTGCCAGACCGTGCCTCGGTCGGCGACAGACGACGACTGCGCCACCCCTGCGACTATCATCAGCTCGGTGACTGCCGACCAGCCGAGCGGCACGACGAGCGCCGGCCGCTTGTAATCTTGCAGGTAGCCGAGCGCGCTCAGGTCGGTGTCGCGACGCGCCGGCAGTTTCTCGAGCCCTTCGTCGCGCAGTCGACGACGCAGCGCCGCGAGGTCTTCGTCGTTGTCCTCCTCGTCCAACTCGATGCCGGCCGGTTCGGGCACGTCGCGATCAAGTGCCTCGATGACGTCTTCGCCTTCGCGCCCGCGCTTGGCGCGCGTCTCGACCGTCTCTTCGCGCCGACGCAGCCGGCGACGCTTTGGCTCGTCAGCCGCGTCTGGCACTGCGGCGGGGTGTGTAGCGGCGGCGTCTCGCTCCGCGCGGAGTTGCGCACTTGCGAGCACTGCCGCCGCCCGGTGACGTCGCGGCACAGTCTCGAGCGATTCGCTCTCGTCGTAGGAGCGCGCAATGCTCTCGAGCTCGGCGTGCTCGTCGTCGTCTTGCTCTTCGACGCGCGCAACGCCCAGGCGGCTCTCGATATCGCGCAGCCGGCGCGTCCAGATGAGCTCGGGCTTGCCGCGCGTGCCGCTCTCCTCGCGCCGACTGATCGCCACACGCAGCGCCGACCAGTCCGAGAGCGGTTCGCCGGCACCGCCAAAGACGCTGCCGCCCAAGCTGTCGCTGCCCTCGGCTATGGCGTGCATCAGCGAGCTGGCCGGCGCGAGCATCTCGTACTCGAGCACCGGCCCGGTGACGGTGAACATGCCGCCGACGACGTCGCAGCGCAGCATATTCGGCAGCTGCGCGCCTTGCTCGGCCAGCGAGTTCTCGATCGCCGACAGCGCCTCGTAGCGCGGCAGCTCGTTGCGCAGCCGTTCATTGCGCGCCGCCGAGCGCGAGACAACGGCGACAACGCGGTTCGATTCGTCGGCTTCGGGACGCGCCGTGTCGACGACTTGACCGAGCGCCGCGGCTTGGACGAGCGGCGTGCGCAGGCGGCGCGCCACCCACTCGCCGTTGGCGCGTCGGACGAGCTGGTCGTAGTCGGCGCGGTTGCGCACCATGACGCCCGAGAGCGCATTGAAGAGCGTCGGTACGCCGGTGCGCGTACGCCCGAGCGCCTTGACGGCGTTGCGCTGCGTGTGGTTGACGCGCGCGTGTGCGTCGAGCTGCACGAGCATCGCGTCGATCTCGCTTTCAGTGGGCACGAGCGCGGCGAGCGCGGGCACAGGCAGCAGCGTGTCGTAGCGATTCGTCGAGAGGCCAAATGTGTGCTGGTAGGCGGCCGCCTCGAGCGTCGTGTCGCTCAGGTCGTCGTCGTCGGCCGTCGACTGGCGCTTCGGCGGCACGGCGCCGCTCACTGCGCGGCCGTCTGAGAAGAGCGGCGTGTCGGAGAAGCCGTACTCGTCGCCGGCCTCGTAGTGCGTGTTCAGGTCGCAGACAAACGGCGAGACGTACTCGAGCGCCAGGCTCGCATCGGCCGTGTCGGCATTCTCAAAGAGCTGGCGCGGCGCGGTGCCGGCTGCGAGCAGCGCGACCGGTCGCACCGTGACGACTTCGGTCGGCGCATCGACCGGCTCGCCGCCTTCGATGCGCGCCAATCGGTCGGCTGCGGCAGAGACGCGACGCACCGCATACGCCTCGTTCAGGTAGTGGCGCCGATCGCGACTCTCGGCGGCCAACGGCGGCCGCAGTTCGGTGGTCGCAGACGGCTCGACAACGTAGCTCGGCGCCGCGTCGGCGTCGACGGGCTCGGATTCGTCGTCCTCGCTGTAGTCGGTGCGGCGCGGGGCCGTGCCGGTGAGTCGCGGCAGCTGCGCGGTGGGCGGCGGCGTATCGAGCGGTTGCGTCAAGCGCGCCTCTGCGCCGGTGCCGGGCAGCGTAGGAGGCGGTGGTGGTCGTTCGTCGTCGTCCATTTTGCCATGTGCCGCGCGTCGCGCTGTATAGGGGCGCGGTTCGGCAAGCTGCTAAGAGCGGCGCGCACCGCGACCGAACAAGATGACGACACCGTTTGGCACCGAACTGTCGCCGGCGCGCAAGAAGATGCTCGCGTTCCTCGTCAAGCCGCGCCAGTGCGTGCGCTGCCGTCGCGCGTATCGCGAGGTCGACAACCTGGGCCTCTGGGCGTGCCCGCTCTACCATCCGCTCGCATCGGCGCCGCGCACCTCGAGCGGCGCGTACGCCTGCTGCAACCGGTTTGATGCCGGCTGCGTGCGCGCCGATCACACCGACGGTGACGGCGACAAGCTAATGACAAAGGACAGTGGGCACTACGTCGACGTCACGGCCGACGACACGCTGTTCATGGCCTCGGTGCTCAAGGTGCCGGTGCTCGAGGTGAAGCGCGAGACGTGGCGCTTCGACAACAAGGCGTCGCTGTACCGCGTGCCGCGACTGCACATCGCCGATCTCCGACGCGCACTCGTCCGCCAGTTTGATGAGTAAAGTGTGTCGAAGCGACTGTCCAGCGTTCGCCGCGCATGAACCACCGCCATTGGACAGGTTCGAGTTTGGCAGGGCGCTGAGAAACGTGCACGACAAGTCGGCCGGATGTCGGGACTTGTCGGCCGATGACCGCCATTGGACAGGTTTGAGTTTGGCAGGGGCGCTGAAAAACGTGCACGACAAGTCCGGTCACTTGGCGACTTGTCGGCATCTGTCGGCCCATTGGACAGGTTTGAGT
>Ga0182030_10015182_pt1 | contig 15114 bp, 11 predicted proteins | sample 812S3MmetaG_FD_121299 | JGI IMG/M metagenome (GOLD analysis project Ga0182030, IMG submission 121299) | Permafrost microbial communities from Stordalen Mire, Sweden - 812S3M metaG (Illumina Assembly) | ecosystem: Environmental > Terrestrial > Soil > Wetlands > Permafrost | place: Sweden... | reverse complement strand
ATACCAACAGGGTAAGCGTGCCGACTGGTATAAAGACCTTGAAGAGGCGAATCATCGCAGGGCCGGGTGCGCGAACGGCGGCAAGGTTAATTATACTCGGGATTGCGGGGCATCCCAACTACCGGAGAGCGGCGCGCCCGGTACGGCGGTCGCCGGGATACAATCAAGGCCTTGAGGCGGAGGTCGAAAATGCGATTCATCTTTCTAACCATGCTGGGCGCGGGCGCCCTGTTCGGCCAGGGATTCCACGATTTTGTGCCGCCGCCGGCCACCGGAAAGCCCGTCATGGCGTGCGGCGAATTGCGCAGCCTGACCAGCTTCGACCTCTCGGTGATCGGCGCGACCGTGATGGCGGCTTCCGCCAGCGCTCCGGAACATTGCCGGGTGAGCGTGATGGTGCCGCCGGAAGTCAACATCGAAGTGAACCTGCCGGCGGCGTGGAACGGGCGGCTCTACATGTTCGGCAATGGCGGCTGGGCGGGAGAATCGTTTGAAACGGCGGGGCGGGCGGCGAACCGGGCGCGCGGCCTGAAGGCCGGATTCCTGACGGCGGCCACCGACACGGGACATTCGGCCGCGAACGAACCGGGGGCCAGCTTTGCCCTCAACCGGCAAAAGCTGCTCGATTTCGGCTTCCGGTCGCTGCACGTGACGGTGGAAGCCGCGAAAATGATGGCGCGGACATACTATGGAACCGGCCCCACCAAATCGTACTACGAGGGCTGCTCGCAGGGTGGGCGGCAAGGGCTGACCCTGGCGCAGCGGTTTCCCAACGATTTCGACGGGATCGTGGCGGGAGCGCCCGCCCTGTATCAAACCGGAACCCATCTGGCGCGGGCGTACTGGATGCAAGGGCTGGCGGCCAATCCGTTCCCGGCGGCGAAACTGGGGCTCTTGGCAGCACGCGTCTACCAGCAGTGCGATGCCAAGGATGGCCTGAAGGATGGGCTGATCGACGATCCGCGCCGCTGCGATTTCCAACCTTCGCGCGATCTGCCGCATTGCGCCGAGGGGACGGACCAGGCCGACTGCTTCACGGCCGGCCAGATAAAAGCGCTGGAACGAATTTACGGCGATGTGATGAGCCAGGGGAAGCGATTCTTCCCCGGCTGGCCGGTGGGAGCCGAAGTCGCCGGACCGAACGGACAGAGCGGCTGGATGGGGCAAGAGATCGACGGGCCCAACGGCCCCGGTGCCTGGACCACGTACGGCTCGAATTTTCTGCGCTTCATAGCGCCCGGCGCCAAGGCGGGAAACGCCGCCGAGATCGATGCGAATGCGCTCTTCGCCAGGTTCGATATCGACAAAGATCCGGCGCGAATGGAGGAATTGCGGCAGATTCTGGACGCCACGGACACCGATCTTTCGGCATTCCGGCGGCACGGCGGAAAGTTGTTGATGTACTTCGGCTGGGCCGACCCGCAACTGAACCCGAAGATGGGCGTGGAGTATTACGAACAGGTGGTGGACAAAATGGGTGCGTCGACCGGGGACTTCTTCCGGCTGTTTATGGTGCCCGGAATGTTCCATTGCGGCGGAGGGGTGGGGACGAGCCAGTTCGACGCCGCGACGCCGATGGTGAAGTGGGCGGAAGCGGGGACAGCCCCGGAGCGCATCGAGGCCAGCCGCGTGGTGGCCGGCAAGGTGGTGCGAACCCGGCCGCTGTGCGCCTATCCGCTGGTAGCCAGGTACCGGGGCAGCGGGAGCATCGACGAAGCGGCCAATTTCGCTTGCGTGAAGCCTTGAGCTGTAATGAGACGCCTGTCGCTGGTGGTGGCCGCTGCCCTGGCCTGCTTTTCCTCCGCCGCTCCGCCGCCGCGCGCGGACGGATGGCGCATTATCGGACCCGGCGGCGGGGGCTCGCTGTTCCACCCCACGGTCAGCCCGCACGATAGCCGCACGGTACTGGTGGCCTGCGATATGACCGGCGCCTACCTGACGCGCGATGGCGGCGCCACGTGGCGCATTTTCAACCTGGGCGAGACCGTGCGGTTTTTCCTCTTCGACCCCATCGACGCGCGCGTGATGTACGCCGCGGGCTTGGGCGTTTTCCGCAGCGACGATGCGGGCGAGACGTGGAAGCGCTTCTTCCCGCCCGATGCGCGGATCTCCACGGGGGACGACCACGCATCGGGGAGTCTGGTGGCCGCCGGCCGGCCCATCGCGGACGTCACCGCGCTAGCGATCGACCCCGCCGACTCGCGCTCGCTCTACCTGGCGCAGGGGGCCGCGCTGTGGACTTCTTACGACGCCGGCGGCACCTGGCAGAAGTCCGCAGACCTGGCCGGCCCGGTGCGCCGGATCTGGATCGACGAGCATTCGCTGCCCGGCGACCGCACGCTCTACGCCGCCGGTGGGGACGCGCTTTACATTCGCCGTGAGGGGCGCTGGCACACCGCGCCGCTTCCCGGGACCGCCGCGGAGATCGCCGGCGCGCCGAGCGTGTTCTATGCCACGGTCCAAGGGAAAATCTATGTCTCCACCGATGGCGGCGCGACGTGGCGCGATTCCGCCCTGCCGGGATTTCAGGGACAGGCCGGCGCCATCGCCGCCTGTGCCCCGCATCCCGAGATCGCCTATGTCTCCTACAGCGGACTGCGCGCGCCGGTGCGGCCCACCTGGGGCGTGGCCAAAACCACCGATTCCGGCCGCCACTGGGAACCGGTGTACGACCACGTGAACGACGCCTGGCTGAGCGAACGCTTCGGCGCCGGATGGGCAGGGCCTCCGATCGGCCTCGGCGTAGCGCCCCTCGACGCCGGCATTGTCTACGCCACCGATTCGGGCCGCGTCGTGCGCACCACCGATGGCGGCAGGATTTGGAACCAAGTCTACTCCTACCCCACGCTGGACGGCAACTGGACCACCGCCGGGATCGACGTGACCACCTGCTACGGCGTCCACTTCGACCCGTTCGACGCGCGCCACATGTTCATCGGCTACACCGATATCGGCCTGTGGGCCAGCGATACGGCGGGCGCAAGCTGGTACAGCGCCACGCGCGCCGGCGTGCCGCATCAATGGGTCAACACGACCTACTGGATGGAGTTCGACCCCGCGGTGCGCGGGCGTATGTGGGCGGCGATGAGCGGCACGCACGACCTGCCGCGCGCCAAGATGTGGCGGCACGCCTCGCCGGATTCCTACACCGGCGGGGTGGTGCGCAGTGACGATGGCGGGCGCACGTGGCGGGTGCAGAACAACGGCATGCCGCAGACCGCCGCCACCCACATTCTGCGCGATCCGGCGGCCGCGCTCTACGTGACCGGCTTCGGCCGCGGCGTTTTCAAATCGACGGACGGCGGCGAACACTGGTCGCTGAAAAATGCCGGGATCGCGGGCGAGCAGCCCTTCGCCTGGCGCACGGTGCGCGATTCGGGGGGCGCGCTCTACCTGATTGTGGCGCGGCGCAGCGACGACGGCACGTTCGGCAATGCGGGCGACGGCGCGCTGTACCGCTCCACCGATGGCGCGGAACATTGGTCGCGCGTGGCGCTGCCAGCCGGCGTGAACGGGCCGAACGGCCTGGCCATCGACCCGCGCGACGCGGCGCGCCTCTACCTGGCGGCGTGGGGACGCAGCACGCACGAAGGCGCGGCCGATGGCGGCATCTACCTTTCCACCAACGGCGGCACAAGCTGGCGCCGCGTGCTGGAGCAGGATCAGCACGTCTACGACGTGACCATCGATGCGAAGGACGCGCGCGTGCTCTACGCCACGGGCTTCGAGGCCAGCGCTTGGCGCAGCGCCGATCGCGGGCTGAGTTGGAAGCGCATCGCGGGCTACGATTTCAAATGGGGCCACCGCGTGACGGTGGACCCGCGGGATCGCGGCATGATCTACATCACGACGTTCGGCGGCAGCGTGTGGCACGGGAGGGCGGAGCAGACGCACTGACCCCGCGGCGCATTGTCACCGCGGCGCGCGTACCCTAAAGGTATGGAGTGGTTCGAGGACGAGGCGCTGTGGCGCGAGTTGTATCCTTATGTGTTCCCGTTGGAGCGGATGGCGGCGGCCGAGGGACAGGTGAGCGGGATATTGGCGCTGACCGGGGTGAACGGGGGCGCGGTGCTGGATCTGTGCTGCGGTCCGGGGCGCCATGCGGTGGAGTTCGCGCGCCGCGGCTTTGCGGTGACGGGCGTGGACCGCTCCGGCTTTCTGCTGGAGCGCGCGCGGGAAAGGGCGGACGCGGCGGCGGTAGAGGTGGAGTGGGTGCTGGACGACATGCGCGAGTTCGCCCGGCCGGCAGCGTTCGGTCTGGCATGCAATCTGTTCACCTCGTTCGGCTATTTTCAGCGGGAAGAGGACAACCTGCGCGTGTTGCGCAACATCCGGCAGAGCCTGCAAGAGGGCGGCACGCTGGTCATGGACATGGTGGGCAGAGAGCGCATGGAGCGGCAGGGGGTGGAGCCTCGCCATACCCATTTCGCCGATGGCGCGGTGCTCATCCAGCAGCCCCACGTGAACCAGGACTGGACCCGGCTGGATAACGACTGGACGCTGGTGAGAGGCGGGCAATCGCGGAGCTACCGGTTCGAGCATTACCTCTACTCGGGACCAGGGCTGGAGGAGCGTTTGCTGAGTTCGGGCTTCGCCAGCGTCAGGTTGTATGGGGATCTCGAGGGCTCTGGGTATGGTCCCGAAGCGTTGCGGCTGGTGGCGGTGGCGCGCAAGGCGTAGCGCGATCGGCAGGCGGACCCAGGGTACCCGGCCTGCCCCACCCAAGCCGACATCGCACCGGCTGGTACACTGGCAGGGAGCATGGCTGCCAATACGGCCTTACCGGGGACCCTCCTGAGCGCACTCGCCGGCCACGCGGGAGTCCGCGAATGCCTGCAGTTCTTCACGCGCGAGAAGCAGTGGATCAACGAAATCCATTTGCAGCTTTGCCGCGTGCCGGCGCCCACCTTCCTGGAGCAGGAACGGGCGGCGTGGTTTCTGGAGCAGTTCCGGTCCTATGGATGCGATGCCTCGATCGATCGCGCCGGCAACGTGGTGGCGGCGCTGGGCCCACCGCCGTACGTGACGTTGACCGGGCACCTCGACACGGTGCTGGCACCGCGCAATAAAGAGGACATTTCGGTGGACGCCGAGGGCCGTTTCCGCGGTCCCGGAGTCTCGGACAACGGCGCCGGACTGGCCGCCCTGCTGGCCATCGCGCGGGCGTGGAAGAGTTCGGCCAGGCTGCCGGAATTCGATTCCGGGCTGCTCGTGGTGGCCAACGTGGGCGAAGAAGGCGAGGGCAATCTACTGGGCATGCGCCACCTGTGCGGACCGTCTCCGCTGGCCAAACAGATTGCCAGCTACGTGGTCGTGGACGGGGCCAACACCGACCACATCACCACGCGCGCGCTGGGCAGCCGGCGCTTCGAGGTGACGTTCAGCGGTCCGGGCGGCCATAGCTGGAGCGATTACGGGGTGGGCAATCCGATCCACGCGCTCTGCCGGGCGGTAGCCCTGTTCGCCGAGACGCGCATGGATGCGGCGCCGAAATCGTCGGTCAACGTGGGGCTGATCGAAGGCGGCAGCGGGGTCAACGCCATCGCCCAGGCGGCGCGCTGCAAGGTGGATATCCGCTCCGAGAGCAACGCGCGGATGGAGCAGTTGGTGGAGCTGCTGGCGAGCGCGGTGGAACGGGCGCGCGACCTGGAGAACCAGCGGCAGAGCGGCGGGCGGGTGACGGTGAAGACGCGCGAGATCGGCTCGCGTCCGGCGGCCGTGCTGCCGGAGCAGGCGCCGATCCTGCGGTACGCCCGCGCGGTGGACGCGCACCTGGGGATCCGGTCGTACCTGGACTGCTCGTCCACGGACGCCAACCTGCCGCTCTCCCTGGGCATTCCGGCCATCGCCATCGGCGCCGGCGGGGCGGGCGGCGGCGCGCACACTTCCGGGGAATGGTTCAATCCGGACGGGCGGGATCTGGGACTGAAGCGCATTTTGCTGACGCTCATGATGCTCCTGCGCATGACGCCTGGGAGCGGGCGCGAGTGAGCCGCGGGAAGGCGGAGGCGGCGCTCGTGTTCAACGTCGTCATCTGGGGCGCCACGTTCGTGCTGATCAAGAGCGCGCTAGGGGAAATCTCGCCGGTGCTGTTTCTGGCCATGCGGTTTTCGCTGGCGGCGGTGGCGCTGGCGGTGATTTTCGGGCGGAAGACGTTGGCCTCTGTGATTTGGCAGGCGGACCCAGTGGGCACCCCGCCTGCCCCACTGACCGGGAAGATGGTGGCCGCCGGGGGGATGATCGGCGTCTTCCTGTTCGCCGGATTCCTGCTGCAGACGGTGGGGTTAAAATCTACCACGGCGCCGAAATCGGCGTTCTTGACCGGTCTGGCGACGGTGATGGTACCTTTGCTCGCGGCGCTCGTCTATAGGATCAAGCCGCGGGTATCGGAAGTGGCCGGGGTAGTGGCTGCCACGGCCGGAATGGGCCTCATGACGCTGGATGGCCCGCTCGGTTCCATCTCTCGCGGCGACCTGCTGACGTTTGGCGGGGCAATCGCGTTTGCGGCTCACATCGTGGCAACCGGTCATTTCGCCGAGCGGATCGGCTATGAAGTTTTGAGTCTCGCGCAGGTTGGCGCGGCCGCTTTGTCGGCTCTATCCCTGTTCTGGTGGGTGGAGACGCCGCGTGTCCATTGGCAGCCGCTGGTGGTCTGGGCGATACTGATAACAGGGTTGCTGTGTACCGCCCTGGCGTTTACCATTCAGGCGTGGGCCCAGCATTACACCACGTCGACGCGCACCGCGTTGATCTATGCGCTGGAGCCGGTGGTGGCGTGGATTACGTCGTTTTGCCTGGCGGGCGAAGGCCTGTCGAGGCAAGCCGCGGCGGGGGCGGCTCTCATCTTGAGCGGAGTGCTCCTGGTGGAGATGAAACCGTTCCGCGCGCGGCAACATCTATAAGGATAGTAGTTGCGGCACGGCGGCGAACGCCGGCTGCGGCCAACAGAGGAGCAAGAAGTTTCCATGAGTTTATTTGACAGATTACGCGCACAGAAGGTGCTTTCGTTTACCTTGATTCTGTTCACGCTGAGCATAGGCATTGTCATCGGGACGCTGGTGAACCAGGGCGTCAAGGCAGCCAAGAGTGAAGGTCAGATGGCGCCGGGGGCGACCCCGCTGGTGATTCCCAACCCGGTGGAACTGTCGAATACGTTTAGCCAGATCGCCAAGCAGGTGGAGCCCTCGGTAGTCAAAATCTCCACCGAATATTTGCCCAAACCGCAGACCCGCACCCGCGGCAATGGGCGGCGGCAGGCCGTTCCCTCACCCGACGAGGATCAGCAGGACGGCGGCAGCATGGAAGACTTATTCAACCGCTTCTTCGGCGGCGGTGGCGGTGGTTTCGACATGCCCCAGCAGCGCGGGGGGCAGGCGCTCGGTTCGGGCGTGGTGGTGGACCGTGCCGGATACATTCTGACCAACAACCACGTGGTGGACAAGGCGGACCGCATCCGCGTGAAGTTCACCCACGATCCGGTGGAATATGACGCCACGGTCGTAGGCGTGGACGCGGCGACGGACCTGGCGGTGATCCGGGTGGAAGGAAAGAAGGATCTGACTGTTGCGAAGATCGGCAATTCCGACGCCGTGCAGGTGGGCGATTGGGCGATTGCCATCGGTTCGCCGTTCGGGTATCAGGCCACCGTGACAGCGGGCGTGATCAGCGCCAAGGAGCGCGATATTGACCCCACCATGCAGTTCCAGCATTTCCTGCAAACCGACGCGGCCATCAACCCGGGCAATAGCGGAGGGCCGCTGTTGAACATCCGCGGCGAGGTGATCGGCATCAACACGGCGATTGCCACGCGGAACGGCGGATACCAGGGCATCGGCTTCGCCCTGCCGGTGAACACGGCGGCGCAGGTGTACAACGACATCATCAAGAACGGCAAGGTGACGCGCGGCTCCATCGGCATACGGTTCACGCCGAGCGACACGGACAGGGCGCGGACGAACCTGAAGGTGGCGGGCGTGAAGGAAGGCGTATTTGTGGAGCAGGTGACGGGGGGCGGCCCCAGCGAGAAGGCGGGCATGAAGGAAGGCGACGTGATCGTGGCCATCAACGGTAAGCCGATCGCCGACGGCAACCAACTGATCGGCACGGTCACCTCGACGACGCTGGGCTCCTCGCTGAACGTCACGGTGGACCGCGAAGGGAAGCGCCACGAACTAAAGGTGGTGGTGGCGGACCTGGCGCAGGTCTTCCCCGAGCAATATGGTAACGGCCGCGAGGATTCGGCGAAGAACGGCGAGCCGACCACGGTGAAATTCGGCATGCAGATCCAGGGCCTGACGGAACAGCAGGCCGACCGCCTGGGAATCAAGCAGAAGGGCGGCGTGCAGGTGAAGTCAGTGGAACCCGGTTCCTTCGCCGAGGACATCGGCCTGCAGCCGGGCGACGTGATCGTGGCCATCAACCGGCAGGCGGTGAACTCGACCGACGACATCGCGAAATTCAGCAGCACGCTGAAACCGGGCGACGCGGTGCAGTTCCGGGTGCTGAGCAAGGGAGCGGGCAACGATTGGTCTCCGCGCTACGCGGCCGGCACGCTGCCCAACAGCGCGCGGTAGTGGGACAGGCCTCCTGGCCTGTCCTTTTTGTGTTAGCGAATTGTTACACTAGCCATTGAATCCATGAGGAAGATCTTGAGTTGCGCCGCCATGGCGGCGATGATCGTGCTTGCCTGGAAAGCGGATGGCGCGACGGCGGTCCAGCAGAAGGCGCCCGCCAAGAAGACGGCTGTCCCAAAAAAGGCGTCGCCGGCCAAGAAGTCCTCTGTTGCCTCGTCAAGCAAGAACGGCGCGGCCAAAATGGGGGCCGGCACGGCGTCCTCGCGCAGGCCGGTGACCGCGTCCAAGACGGCTTCCTCGCGCGGCAAGAAGACGCCGGCCAATCGCGGCGTCACCTGGCGCAACCGGCAAACAACTCCATCGCCGGACCGTTACCGCGAGATTCAGGGCGCGCTGGCAGCCAAGGGTTATCTGAAACCGGAAGATGCCACGGGGACGTGGAATCAGAACTCGTCGGACGCTTTGAAGAAGTTTCAGACGGAGCAGAATCTGGAATCCAGCGGCAAGGTCAACTCGCTCTCGCTGATCGCTCTGGGCCTGGGCCCGCACCGCGATCTAGCGCCTCCGGCGCCTCCCAAGACCCCGCCGCAACCCCCGGGCCAGTAATTGAAAATTGCCGTTGCAAGCCGCCCATGCCATGGAATCCCAGCGGTCTTGGGTCAACCCCTTCGGCGTCAAATTCGTCCGAAGACGGCCTGATCGCACCAACCGAGGCGCATCATGGCATTCGGACAAGGATGGCCGCGGCGAGTCTGGGACCGAGAGCGCGGATGTCCGCCTCGTCGTGCAATCGCACCGTGGTCGGGCCCTCAAACGGGCCATGATCGATCACAACTAACCAGCGGTTTGGAGTCAGGCCAATACGTTCCAGGTAGCGCAATATTTCCGGATCGCGATCGGACACACTGCTCACAATCGCCGAACTGCCCGGCGGCACGGCTGCTAACGCCATCGTTTTGCGCTCCGGCAGCGTGCCGTCTTTCCCGGGGATGATGTCGCCATGGGGGTCGAATTCCGGGTTTCCCAATTTTTCGGCAATGCGATCTTCGAGCTTTTCAGAAATGAAGTGCTCCAGCTTTTCAGCCTCTTGGTGAACTTCATCCCAGGAGTAACCAAGCGCCTGGCATAGGAAAAGCTCCACCAGACGGTGTCGGCGAATGGTACGAAGTGCCCGTTTTCGGCCTTCGTTGGTCAGGCGCGCGCCGTGGTGCTTCTGATATGCGATACAGGGCTGTCTCCCAGAGGACAATTTCTGGAGCATCCCGGTTACGGACGGCGCCGAAACGCCCAGGCGCTGCGCAATCGCATTGCTGGTAGCCACTTCTCCCGCCGGACCACTGAGTTCGAAGATCGCCTTCAGGTAGTCGTCCACGGATTCGGATCCGGAATTTGGCACAGATAAATTATGTCCGCATAGACGCAATAAAATCAACTTTTAGGTTGCATCCACGTCCTTCGCAGTGTAGCATTGAAATTTAGGTAGGGCTAAATTTGACCTTGTGGCGCTCGATATCGGTCGTGCGGTTCGCGGGCATCCTCTACGTGGCGCTGGCCGTTTCCGCCAGCACCATCCCATTGTGGGCGCAAGGGGAAACGACCAGTGCTATCACGGGGCAGGTTTCGGATACCAGCGGTGCAGCAGTGGCCCGGGCCACGGTGACCATCACGCACCGCGGAACCGGGCTCAAACGTCAAGTCCGGACGGACGAATCAGGGCGTTTCGCGTTTCCGCAATTGCGTCCCGGCCCGTATTCGATGCGCGTCCAGGCATCGGGTTTCGATGAGCAGGTAAACGAATCGGTTGCCGCCGGCCTGGGCGAGACCCGCACGGTGAGTTTCACTCTCCGGGTTGCCACCGCGAAGCAGGATATCACCGTCACGAGCGAGGCGCCGCTGATCAACGTGGAAAACCCGAACACCACCAGCACCCTGAGCGGGCGCGCCATCCAGGACTTGCCGAACCCCGGTGGCGATCTCACCTACCCGGCGCAGTTTGCGCCCGGCGCGCTGATCAACACGGCCGGCTCGTCGAACGATTTCGTCGGTGGGCAAAACGGGTACGGCAACGTGCAGTTCAATGGATTGCCGGCGCTCTCCAACGCGTATATCGTGGACGGCCTGGAGACGAACGATCCGCTGACGAATCTGAACAGCGGGCTATCGACAAACCTAGTTCTGGGCCTGAACTCGATCGAGGAAGTTACCGTCAACACCACCTCCTATGCGGTCGATCAGGGCCGCTACGGGGCTTCGCAGATCAATTATGTTACCAAGAGCGGAACGAACACGCTCCATGGCAACCTTTATGAGCTCTGGAACGGGTCGCGGCTGAATGCGGCGGACTACTTCACAAACGCGACTCCGGGCGGCCATAAACCGCGTTCCAACGTGAACCACTTTGGGGGCAGTCTCGGCGGCCCCATCGTCCATGACAAGCTGTTTTTCTTCGGCGACTTCGAGCAGATGCGGATCGCCCTGCCCATCGTCAACACCGTGACGCTCCCTTCGGCGGCGTTTCAAAGCTACGTGTTGCAGCAATTGCCCAAAGGGGGGGCCGACCCGGTTTCCGGATCGAGCTATCCCGCCGCCCCGGAGTTGGTGCCGTTCTACCGGAACATGTTCTCGCTGTATCCGAATACCTCCGGAACTCCACTGCCCGTGCTCGGTTGCCCGTTGAGCGCCGATGGCAGCCTGGCGGCAGGCGCCCCGCCAAATGGAAACGGTTGTGCGAACCGGCGGACTACTTCCCAGTCGAGTTATGATCACGAACAGGTCATCACGGCCCGGATCGATCACAACATCGACGTGAATAACATGGTCTGGTACCGCGCCCAGTCCGACACCGGACTCCAGGCAGCCTACACGGACCCGATCAATCCTCTGTTCAACGCCATCTCGTCGCAGCCCCTGTATTCGTTCGCCGCCGGATACACGCACATCTTCAGCCAGAACCTGGTGAACTACTTCAACCCTGCGTTCTCCTGGTACGAGAGCCTGTTTGGGCCGGTGGATGCGGGCAAAACCCTTGCGGCCTTCCCCATCGTTTTGCAGGGCGTGGGGTCGAACGCGCCGTTCACCGCGATGGGAGGCCTGGACTACAACTGGGTGCAGGGGCGCCGCGCCACGCGGTTCCAGGTCAACGATAACCTCGCATGGACAGCGGGCCGCCACCAATTCAAGTTCGGTTTCAGTTCGCGCCGCCTCCGCATTAACGATTACGACTTCAGCACCTACGACACACCGCTGGTTACCTACACCACGCTGGCGCAATTCATCTACGGTGTGGCGTCCACCGCAACCAAGGCGTTTCCCATCGCCGCTTCGCAGCCATTCGACTACCTGAACGTGGATTTGTTCGGGCAAGACACCGTGAAGCTTTCCGCGAAGGTGACCTGGACCTGGGGCGTGCGTACGGCGACGAACACCAATCCGATGAGCCCGCACAGCCTGATCGCGAGCTTACCCGGCTCCTTTGATGGGTCGACCCACAATCCGGATCAGCCCCTCAACCAGGCGATCGTCACCGGCCGGGACAAGCTGTTTGCTTCGACTCCACTCCTCCAGTGGCAGCCGCGTACCGCGATTGCATGGCAGTTCGCGCCGAACACGGTATTGCGCACCGGATTCGGCGTGTTCAGCGATCTGCTGCCCGGCAGCATCGTGGATTCGATTGCCGCCAATCCGCCCTACATCAACACCTTCCAAGGGGGCCTGTTGGGACAGGCGGGCGGACTGGCGATTGCACCCGGCGTGACGAACAGCGCCATTGATGCGACCGTCGCTGCCAATCAGGCGTTCCTCAACGGCTTTCAGCGGGGGGTTCCCTCCTGCGCTGCCGCATCGGCCGACCCGAGAACGTGTCTGCCGCCGGTCTCTCTCACCGCCATTCCCGACGGTCAACTGCGCGCGCCCTATTTCCTGCAATGGAGTTTTGCCATCGAGCGGCGACTCGGCAACACCGGGAGTCTGCGCGCTCAGTACGTCGGCACCCGCGCGGTGAACCAGCCCTACGCAACCCAAGTGAACGGATACCAGACCGTATGCGCCGGTTGCTTCAATCCATTCCCGTACAACGCCCCCACCGACCCCCGCTTCGCCGCGGTGACACAGTTCGCCACCGGGGCCAACAGCCACTACAACGGACTTCAGTTGACGGCGGAGAAGCGCATCGGCCACGGCTTGCAGGTGCGGGCGAACTATACGTGGAGCCATTGTCTGGACACGGTGTCAAACGGCGGATTCCTGGCCTTCTCGGCACTGGGGATCATTTCCCCATTGCCCGGCATGTTGGGCCGACAGTACGGCAATTGCGACTACGACATACGGCACAATGTCAATGCGAACTATGTGTACGAGCTGCCGGTGCACGCACGCAACTCGTTACTGGCCAAGGTCGTCAACGGCTGGCAATTGTCGGGTACGTTCTTCTATCACAGCGGCGTGCCTTTCACGGTGCAGAGCGCGCCATATTCGGCAAACGGCAACGGCATCGTACAGGGCGGCGGTCCGCAGTTCGCCACTGTCCGCACTGGCGTGCCACTCTACCGACACGATCCAATTCCAGGAGTGACGCAACCTGGCGCCATTCAGTGGCTCAATCCGGATGCGTTTGTTTCGACTGTCGATCCGAGCACGGGGGCCTGCGCCGGCGGAGACTCGCCCGAGACGTGTCAGTTCGGCAATCTGGGCCGAAACTCGCTCCGCGGCCCCGGTTTCTTCTGGACCGACCTCTATGTTACGAAGCAATTCCGGTTGAGCGAGCGATTGTCCCTGCGGGTCGATGGACAGTTTTTCAACGTCTTGAATCACCCGAATTTCGGATTGCCGACAGCCATCGCCGGCATACCCGGGAAGCCGGCAACGCAAGTCGGCTTCGGTGCTCTAACCTACACGACGTCCCCGCCCACCGGATTGCTCGGCGCCGGTCTGGGCGGAGACAATTCGCCTCGAATGATCGCCTTCCAAATGCGGCTCGAGTTCTGAATGGAGGAGACGGCAATGCTGCGAAGATTCATGCTGTTCGCGTGGGCGGCCGCGGTGCTCTGCGCGCAGAATGAAAGCCGGCCCGCTATCCGGAAGACGCCAGCCGCGCCAACCTCCGCTTCTTCCGGCAAGGAAATGTACCAGGCATACTGCGCCGCGTGCCACGGCGCCAATGGAAAAGGCGATGGTCCGGCCAGTGCGGCTTTGAAATCCCGATCCTTGGACCTGACCGGTCTCGCCAGGCGGAATGCGGGGAAATTCCCCGAACTCCGCATATTCGGCGCCATCGACGGGGACCTTCGTGTGACCGCACATGGGTCCAAGGAAATGCCCACGTGGGGATCTGTCTTCCGGCAGATGGACGGCGCCAATGTCGCCGGCGTGAAACTGCGCATTCGGAACCTGACAAAGTACATCGAGTCCCTTCAGGTCAAGTAACGCCGGCGGAACGCCTCAAGCCGATGGCACGATCAGCAGCGTGAGGAAGATGAACGGCGGAGCGCCGCCGAGGCTACAGTTGAATTTCTGGTAGCCGGCGGTAGGACCGATGCGGATATCGATCTGGTAGACGCGCTCGACGGCTCCGGGGGCGAGCCCGGCGTAGAGGACCTCGGCGTTGGAGCAGGTGAGCGGGTTGGTGGTGCGCGCCAGCGGTTCGGCCGAGGGCGCGGCGGCGCCTTCGGGGACGTCGGGTGAGACGGGGCCGAAGCCGATGGCGTACACGTGGATGATCTCACCGGTGTTGATGGGCCCCACATAGGTCTGCGTCCAGTCCTGACGGAGGATGGCGCCGGCGCGGGGAGCCATATCGGCGAGGGACGCTTCCGCTTCGGGAAAATAGAACGGCGTGTTGTCGCCAGGAGCTTCGGCCAGCATGCGGATGGATCCGCCATCCGCCTGGATGTCCCACGGGACGATAAAGCTTACGCTGTTGGGTGTGAGCTGTGTCATCGGGATCTTGCGCTCACCGATCCACATGGTGACGTTGCCGAGCCAGTCGTTGAGCGGGGGCGTGCCGTTGAAGACGGCGTCCGACAGGCCGCTGCCGTTCAGTGTAGTGGTAAAGCCCGGGGTCACATACCCGTTGAACGAATTGAGGTATGGCGTGTGGCCGATGAGTTCGATCTGCGAGCCGTCGTCCACGCTGATTTTGAGGAGTCGCGCGCGCGGAAGAGACTTACACCGCCTGCCGTGGCTGCATAGATCTTGCCGTTGAGGGGCTGACCCAAACTTTTCAGGCGAAGCGTGGAGGCGAAGTAGAGCGACGCGCCGTCGGCCGAAGAGGAAAGTCCGGAGAACTGTGCGGAAAGGCCCGATGCGAGTACGGCCGCGAGAAGTGCGATGCGAACGGACACCTAAATGTTACTCTATCAAAGAATGTCCCGACGAATGGGAGGCTCGCTCAGGCTCGGGGCTCAGATCGGAGCCGCTACCGTGAAAAGCTGTGAAATAATTGCTGGGATCGCAGTGTTGACAGGCGAAAGCGCCTGTCCCACGTTGCCAGGCAAGGGCTTGCACCATTGTGGGGCAGGCGCTTTCGCCTGCCAACCCATTTCTT
>Ga0182030_10015181_pt1 | contig 15114 bp, 20 predicted proteins | sample 812S3MmetaG_FD_121299 | JGI IMG/M metagenome (GOLD analysis project Ga0182030, IMG submission 121299) | Permafrost microbial communities from Stordalen Mire, Sweden - 812S3M metaG (Illumina Assembly) | ecosystem: Environmental > Terrestrial > Soil > Wetlands > Permafrost | place: Sweden... | reverse complement strand
TAACCGCGCATCGGAGCCAGGGGAAGTCCGTCGATGCCGTCATCATCTCCGGCGACGGGATGCGTAAGGAACTGTTTTACGTCGCGGCGTCGAGAGGGCGCCAGAGCGTTCAAGTTATTACGAGCGACAAGGAATCGCTGCGCGAATCGGCGGCTCGATCGTCGGCGCGGAAATCGGCGTCCGAACTGGCGCGCAAAGCAGGTACCGTTTTGATGCGCAGTGCGCACCGCGGAATCATCGCGGCGCGGCAGCTGGCGATGCGGTTGAGCATGCGCGAAACAGAATCAGCGCCGGCCGAGATCTATCAACACGAGTTCAGAAGGGAGCAACGCCGTGAACGCGATTTCGGTCGATAGGCCGCGCAACGGCAAAGCAATTGGGTCCGAGCGGCAGACTGGGTTGGAGATTGTTCTCCTGAAACGGACGTACGTGTTCCCCTGGAGCCAGTTTCTCTACGCCGAGGGCGGCAACGACGAAATACGGGCGGTGTTCACCACCCATGACGTGATCGTCAGAGGTGCGGCGCTGACTGGGTTGCTCGCTGAACTTGCGGGTCAACGGATTACTCGGCTGCAGGAACCGGCCCGCACAGATCGGTTCGAGGAATCGTCAGGGCCGATTGTTCGGCAGCTCATCGTTGAACGGGCTCAGGAGGCGCGGGTCTGAACCGCGGCGACGGAACCAGGTACACTGGAGTTGTCATGGCGATACATCTTGAGGCCGTTTACGAGCAGGGTGTATTGCGCCCGCTGGAACCCCTGGCGCTCATAGAGCACCAGCGAGTTCACTTGACCGTCGAAGATCGGAGACGTCCGCTTAGCTGGGAGTCCGCAACACCAATTGATGATGGCAGGGCCGAACTCGAATGGCTTGCGAACGAATCGCGTCACTTCGCGGGCGAATGGGTTGCGCTTGACGGCAACCGGCTGGTCGCACATGGGCCGAAGCTGGCGGCAGTGAAAGCGGCGGCGCAAGCAGCGGGAGTTTCGCAGCCGTTTTTTGCCAGCGTACCCGACAGCGATCTGCCCTTCGGCGGTTGGTAGCTTTGTATCAGATCGCGTTCAGTGCGGTTCATTCGTACAGCAGTGACCGGGAAGGCATCTCGGTTCCGGTTGTATTGAAAGCCGGCGAAAACAGCGTGCGTCTGGCGGCAAGCATTGATACCGGGGCAACCTTCTGCATATTTCGGAACGAACTGGCTGAGGCGCTCGGGCTGGACCCGGCGAACGCGGTACTGAAACAATTCCGCACCGCGAACAGCATCTTTGAGGCGTTCGAGCACGAGGTTGAGATTACGGTTCTCGGCGTGACGACGTTCTCAACCGTCTACTTCTTCGCCGATGCGTCGATCAACAAGAATGTCCTCGGAAGAGTCGGGTGGCTGGATCGTGTACGACTGGGGGTGGTTGACCACGATACGACGATGTACCTCGCGCCGTACGATACCGAATGAAAGCTTGACAGTGCCTTGCGGGCGCCGGGCAGGTTTGGCTCAGAGAAGCGTTGATCCAGCATAATCCTCCGAAGTTGATATAGAGACACCATCCCTAAGCCTTCGGCTTAGGTTTGCGGCAGCCGCGCCGACATATGCACGTCAAGTGTGCTTAAAGGAATAATCGAGTGTCTGTCAAGTATTTGTCAAGTATATGTCGGGCGAGGTCTATAATTCGGATGAGCCCTCTCCGGCTCCAACACCATGGACGCCAACCTGAAAAAAATTCTTGACGAACTGCCGGACAAGCCGCCGCGCTCACGCCTTGAGCCGTACCTTGAATTCATAGAGGAGCTTCGGGTCAAGGGGCGGACGTATCGGGACATCGCCGAGATACTCGCGGAAAAATGTGCCGTTCAGGTCACCGGCAGCGGAGTCCACGATTTCGTGCGAAGCCGGTCACATCGAAAGAAGAACCAAACAGCGAAAATCGCCGAACGGCTGGCAGCAAGAGGTCCGGCGCGGGATACGTTGTCCAAAGCTTCATCCGGTGGCGAGGCTCAGCGCAAGATCGACGAACTCAAGGCGCGGAATTCAAACGCGGAGCCGCATGCAAACAAATTTGAATACAACGCTGATGAGCCGCTCCGTCTCAAGAAACCGATGAACTAAGTGAACAACTGCTGATCCTGGAGCAGTGCGACCGAATCCTGTTTGAGTTCTTCAGTGAGGCCCCGGCAGAAAGCCAACCCAAATGGGTTCAATGCGAGGTTCTGGGAGGGTAGAAGAGCTTGCGCGCGACCTGATTCGGCAGATCTATTGGGATGGGAAGTGGTGAGCGTGTGAGTTGCCGTGTCACCGGACCACATTCATCTTTTTTTGACGGAACCACCGGTATTGGCACCGACGAAGCGGCGCGATACAGAAAGAGCGATCATCGAGGCGCCTTCTAGCGGAATTTCCTGAACTGCGGAAGCGGTACTGGGGTCAGCACGCGAAGGCGAGCGGTACTCTTGTGCGACAGTGCGTGCGGTGCATGAGGTAACGACCAAAGCTGATCTGGAAAGCCAGCAGTTGAAAGCGGGTTAGGCCGGAGCCAAGCAATTCCGCTGGATCTGATCTTGAAGGCTATGGCCCTGCCAACTCATCCGCCTCCGCATCCACCACCATCCGAATCCATGCATCCATGTGCGACTCCGATCCGCCGGTATACAAGCCGGCGATTGGCGACGCCAGGTCGTAATCAAACGCGGCGGCCACGGCGACGTGTTCGTTTGTCACCGCGATCCCGCGAGAAGGATCATACCCGCGCCAACCGATGCCCGGCAAATAAACCTCCGTCCACGCATGCATGTAGGAGTCGGACCGTCCTGCCGACGAGCATTCGTACCCGCTGACGAACCTCGCTGCAATTCCCATCACACGGCAAACGTCGCAAAACAGCACCGCCAAATCGCGACACGATCCCTCCATCTGGCTTAAAGTCTGGGCTGACTGCCAGGGAGCGCCCTGCGGACGGACCACATGACGGAAGCTTCTATAGATCTGGCTGCTTAAACCGGACAAGAAAGTAAGTGCGTTTCGTTGCTCGCTGGCAACCCTTTTCGCATACTGCTGCACACTATCGGCGATGTGCGTGGAGTCCCGGTAAGAAACCAGAGCCGCGCTCAGCGGTCCCCGGTACCAAAGGGGGAGGCTCAGCGATTCGCCTATGATCACATAATCGAACGGGTCCTCCCGAAGCATCTCTACCGTGAACCGGCTAATCACGCTCATTTCAGTGGTGAACGCATCAAACCACGCGTTCAGGGCCAGATTGCCATCCTGATCGAGGCACTCCGTGCTTCCCGTCGGCATCGGCGCGATCTGAATTTCGAACGCATTCAGTCTCTGCGTGTTGGTCATGCGCGGCCGCAGGCGGAACGTCTGCGGCTCCAGATGCACCGGGCTATCGTACCGGTACACCGTAGAGTGTTCAACGGAAATCTTCACGTGGCTGTCCCACGCCCATGCTATCAGGGCTTTTTCGATTCAATGCCGGAAATGCTCTTGCCGCAGGAGCAACTATCCACTCGATGGCAACCGTGCCGTTGCCTCGACCGAATGACCCTTCAGATCCAGAACCTCAATTGCCAGACTCCAACGATATTCACGCTCCGCTCAACGTGATTCCGTGCTGAAGCAGGCGACGCAGCTCAATCAAGGGAGCCTTCGGAGAGCGAATCTGCAATGTACTAACCGGAGCAGGCTGGGAAGCCGCCGGTTATGGTTATGAAGTTGCTTCTTGTCCAGCATGAGTAAACTCGCACAGGCACAACGCGGCCATATCCCGGAATCCCGCTATGCTTTCCCTAACGCGCAAAAGGAACCCCTCAACGACGCCGCGCACGTCCGGAATGCGATCGCCCGGTTCGATCAGGTGAAGGACGTCACCGATACCGAGCGCGACGAAGCGTGGAAGCGGATTCAGAGCGCTGCGAAGACATTCGGCGTTGAAATGAACGAACAGAGTTGGCGCGAGCTTCCACATCACGGGAAGATCTGACGAGCGGGGGGCCCGCGTGAGCCCGGCTGTACCCGGTCCTCCAAGTCTTCGGCGCGGACGTCCGGCAAGCGTTTGCTGCCCTGGCTGGTGGCCGTAGCGTTCTTCATGGAGTCGCTCGACACCACGATTCTCAACACCGCCGTGCCGGCCATTGCAGCCGCCATCCACGTGGCACCCCTGAGTATGAAGGCGGTTCTGGCCAGCTACACGCTGCGCCTCGCAGTCCTCATCCCGATCAGGGGCTGGATGGCGGATCGGTTCGGTACACGCCGGGTCTTTGCGTCCGCTATGAAACGGGCCGCTAACAAACCACAAGGAGGCCAAAGCCTGAATGCTCCATGCGACCCGATCCTGTCGGCAATTACATTCGCACACTCTCGAAAAGTTGTTTCAACTTGCCCTCCACTAACGAGCATTGTGCAGCGCAAATACCCTCTTCCGCGCCGAAGTGTCAGCCGATCAAGAAGGAAGAGGCGAACTGGAGGTCGGCTTCGGCGGAGCAGGGGCAACTATGTCGAGAATTTGGAAGGCTTTTGGGGGAAGACGAGACCGGAGATCAATGTCCGCAACTGCGAGGGGATGAATGGCTTTGCCAGGTAATGCCATCCTTCGTTGAGCACGAGCATTCCGTCGGGGAATCCTGACATCAGCAGGACCTTCAAATCCGGTCGATCCCGAGTCATTTGGGTGGCCAGATCCATACCATTCATTCCGGTCATCTCGAAATCTGACAGGAGAAGGTGTATGTCGTTCTCGAACTCTCTCGATTGTCGAAGTGCGGATGGGCCGTTACTTGCGGTAAGCACTTTATAGTTGCCATCAGCCAGTATCGCGGAGACGGACTTCAAGACAGCTGCGTCGTCGTCAACGACAAGCACGATCTTTTGGTGATTCTGTGGTTCCGGTGTCTTTTCCATTGCGCCTTCTCTCGTTCTCGGCAAAGAGTGGCTTGGCCAACGAAGACCGCGCTCAGTGGGGGGAACTCTTTTGTTCCAGCACGCGCAGCACCACGTTCGCTCCCGTGTGGAACCGCGAGAGTAAGATACTTCAGATTTCGCCCTACCCTCCCGGCCGGGATCCAGTCGCCGACCCAAAAGCATTCTTGCGCGCGAGAACGGCAGATAGACCGCCCTCGACGCCGCAGTGTTTGGCGAAAGGGGCAGGGGGAGGTGTCGGTGTTGTGTTGCTCGTTTTACTCCTGCTCTTTCTTTTTGGCGCAGGCGCATCAGCATCTGACGTGCCCCCCACGGCTGTGAGAAAAAGCGACTCGATTCGGATATCGCCCGAACGATCTGCCCGGATTCGCAAAATCATCCGCTTCGGGTCGTGTTTATTGACGTACGATCCAGCCGCGTCGCGTGTATTATCATCGCAGCGGTCGCAATCGCACCCGCCGCAACGTGGACCGACCCCGTAAGCGCTGCATGCAGAAGCGCCGGGCACCTGGACGGCGCGCCCTGAGCCTGCGGTTGCGCGGCCTGCTCCGCGATTGGCGATTTAAATGAGCCTCTTTACGTCCCCCAGCGCAGGAATGCGCCGACGCCTCCGACGGATTCGAGCAGACGGGAATCCTTAATGAACGTGATGGTTGCGGCCGTGTGCCGGGCCTTCTCCGTCAACTGATCGGAGAGCGACACGGGGCGTGCTTCTCCATTCAGTTCGGGCATCGCCGGAACTGCTTCCTCCAGCGCGCCGCTCAACAGAAGCTCGTCCACCTGGCCGTTTGTCAGCGCCTGGAGTGTTTCGTCCGGACCGAGGACGGCCAGCCTGTGAGCGCGATACTGCTGCATCAACCGCTCAACCTTGTCTATCTCAGATTTCGCGTCGTCTTCCTGTAGCGCCGCGAGGGTTGCCGTCAGGACGTCCTGATCGGAAGCATGGATGTCGAGCTTCAGGACTTTCAACATCGGGAGCATTTCCGCTGGGATTTCGGCCTGAAGCAGCGGAATCGCCATTTGATCTCCGGCCAGGACGATATGGCTGATTCCCTCATCGCGCACGACCTGTAGGAGGCGCTCGATGACCTCTTTTGCATGCTCGTGGTGCGCGTTTCCCACTCTCCGCTGGTAACGGGCCTGCGACCAGCCACCGACCTTGACCCGATGAACCTTCCTGCCTTTCAGATCCTCCTCTGCAGCGGCCTGACCGAGCCCCCGAACACGAAGATCCGCGCGGTGTTCGCATCGGTCAGCACTGCGGCATAGCGGGGAAAGTGCTCATCGAGGCGGGCCAGATGATACAGATGTGGCTGATTGCCAGCCGATATGTAGTTGTCTCCCACCGGAGTCGTCAGTTGGATCGCCTCGAAGAATTCATCGGCACCCCAGCAGGCGAAGATCGCAACCCCGTTGGTCGCGGGCTCGATGTTGTTGGTGGCGTAGGCGATGATTCTCTCGGCGTCCCGTTCAATACTATGGCGTTCCGGAGAACCTGGTGCCCAGGTTCTGGCGAGAGCTTTGAATTCCCGGTGCAGATAGGGCACAGCTTCGGTTGCGCGCCCGTGCTCATCCGGCTGAGTATTCAGGTAGATACTCAAAACCGGAAACGGGCCGGGCTCGAAGGCCTCAAGCCGCGTGAGGTGCTCTCCTATGGCGTTCGTAAGATGTCCGGTGATCGTAGATGACATGCCGAAACAGAGGCACGTAACGAGCCAACAGGACTGGGAGACGGGTCTCGGGGCGGGCTTTGGTCAGGCGGGAACCAATGCCAGGCTGAACGCCAGGGCTAATGCCGTTGCGCCAACGATCACTGGCGCTGCCCACAGCCCAAACGTCACGAACAGTACGGGCCGCACTCCCTCCGGCGCCGTCTGGGGCGTTGGTGAAAGTCCGTCGTATGCCAGTCGAGTGGGAAAACCTGAACTTTGCCCATCAGATCCCTGGCATGATGGGGGACTGTGAGGCGTGCGACGCCTCAATCAGCAATTCCAGGATCGGGCGCGTCAATGCCGAGCGCAGTTGCGAGTGCAATCAGATGGTCTTGCTCCTGGACAAGGATGCCCCGAAGGCTTTCGGCAATTGCAAACTCGTTCAGTTCATCCGCCTGTTTGACGCGGCGACGATAGTTGCGGATTGTTTCCTTCTCACTGGCGAGGTCGAATTGAAGCATTTCTTCCGCCTTCTCCGAGGTCTTCACTGGTTTAGGCGTTACTGACGGCATCCCTCCCAGATAGTCCACGTGATTCGAAATCTGTAAAGCGTGGTCCAGCTCTTCTTTCGCATGCACCGCAAGCTGATCTGCGATGTTCATGTACGCCGCGCCCTTGAGCACCTGCGAATAGTTCACGTAGGATATGATCGCCTGATATTCGCGCGACAGGTCCTCATTCAGGGCATCCGCGAGCTTTTCGCGCGTCATCGTATTTTGATTTTTAGTCATAATTATCCAAAGCTTCCATTGTTGCAAAATCCGCCTCAATACGAGCCGAGGCCAAGCTGCCTGAGGTCCTGCCTTGACGACTGCTTCATCGCTGTATCCGGCTGGGGGAGGCAACCGCAATTGCCATGGTGACTGTTCCAGCCTCCGACAGTTAGACCCTGGTCGAGGAAGTCTCAGTACGCACATCGTGCGAGCCGGCGGCCTTTTCGCCAGCGGATGAGATATCTTCCGCTCCGGTCTGCTTCAACAAATCCTTTGCCCTGGATATCTGGTCGGCTGTTTCGCAATGCACCGATAACAAAACCCCGCCATCTTTGACCCAGCCTTCGTACCGCTTTGCGTCGTATTCCGGAATACCCATGCCAATCAATGCGCCGATACCGGCCAACAGCCCCGGCGTCTTGCCGATGACACCTCCAGCGGTCACGTCGCCGGCGGTTCCTTCGGGAGCTTTGGTGTGTTTTTCGTGTGCAAAATCTTTCGAGCCCTTGGCGTCGGGTAGCAGCACCGAAATGTCTTCATGCGTGAACCCTCCTGCCACTGTTCGGGATTCAACTATCGTATTGACGGCGCTGTCCGCCTTATCGACGGCGCTTTCCGCTTGGGCGCTGTTTTTGTATATACCAAAGACAGCCGTGCTGTTGCTTCTCATGTACAACTCCTACTTAGATCGAAAACGTTCTGTTACTTAACCGAGATCTGATCGGTCACTTGATCGACGCTGCCGTGACCCGTTGACGCCAAATGACCATAGGTGGTCATTTGGAACGAACGGTCAACGAGCCCACCGGGAACTCCATGTCGGGATTACCGGTGAGCCCGGAGATGGCTATTTCTGAGCGCCGGCTGCGACCGGGACCGGCTGCGCCGACTTGTCGAGAGCGACCTTCGATGCCTCATGAGCCTTCGCGGAGTTATCGAGAGCCGTCTTCGCGTGTGCATGGCAGGCGTCGTGATTGCCTTTGCTGCAGTGTTCAGCTGCGGCGCGATGGCTCTTGGCAGTGTTGTCGTGTTCCTGCGCAGCGGCGTTGTGCGCGTCAACTGCATGGGTGTCTTTATTCATAAAACCCTTATTTCGGATTCCCGGGAGGAGCCGGGATCACATTCGGCTATGCACGCCGGCGGCCACTCAGATGGCGTTCTGACCTGAACAGGGCAAATGGCAGTACGCGTGCTGCGTGAGTATTAGCAAGGAGAAATATATGGCACAGAGTACGAAAGACCAGATTAAAGGCAAGTTTCATGAGGTGAAAGGCGGCGTGAAAGAGACAGTAGGCAAGGCGACCAACAGCCCCAATCTGGAAGCCGAAGGCCAGAATGAAAAGCTCGCCGGCAAGGTTCAAAAGAAGGTTGGCGAGATCGAAAAAGTACTTGAGAAGTAAATGGACGGCTGCCCGGGCAGTGCGCGGTACCCGCGCTTGAACGCGCGGACCAATCTGTGCCGCGACATGCCCGGCAACGGTATGAGGAGGGTGCCATGAACAGAGTATTAGGGTTAATCCTCATCGGGCTTGGGCTGCTCGGTCTGGCGTGGGGAGGCTTCACATACACGACAAGACAAAAAGTCGTGGACTTGGGTCCGATTCACGCAACCCGCGACGAGACGCACAGCGTACCGCTCCCTCCCATTGCGGGTGCCGTGGCTGTGATCGGCGGGATTGTACTCCTCGTCAGCGCGAAAAAGGCGTAGCGCAGGCGCGGTTGCTTCAGGAGTGAAAAAGGACGGACCAAAAATGTTGTTACTCATTATCATCCTTTTGCTGCTGTTTGGCGGCGGCGGAGGGTACTACGGCTACGGTCGTTGGGGCGCTGGCGGCGGCTTTGGAATAGGCTTAGGGACGATTCTCGTGATTTTTCTGATTGTCTATATGCTTGGTATGTTCCCCGTCAGGTAGGCAACCGGAGGGTCTGCAAGGGGCAGTGGGTCTGGACCCAGTGCGTGCTCGCGATTTTCCGTCGGCATAACATTCCCACTCACCCCTGTGCAGACGCCGGATACGGCAGGACAGCCGGACATTGCGGGAATGCAAATACAGGCGCGCCGGGGCCGCTCGTCTCAACGCTTCTTGGCGTGGAACAAAAAGGCGTGTTCGTCGGTGCAGACAATCCGCCCATTTACATCCGCCTGTGCATATGCTCTCTGTGCTTAGTCAAAGTTGCTAGCGAAACCAGAATCACATGTGGCTGAACAGTGCAATCAAAATAACGATCGGGATGGGTACACCGAGCACCAACAATAAGATCGAACGCATGGCGAAAGCCTCCTTTAATCAAATCCGGCTCAACATTTCGGTCAAACGCCGCTCTCCCCCACGAGCCCGAGGGTCCAACCCGCCGGCACTTGGTGGCAGGCATACACAGTCGCGCTGAATTGCTAAACCGTCACTACGTGATCTCGTTGTCTTCCCCCGATGGTCGCGGTGAAACTTGCACAAAACGCACCAATCAAGAGAGCAACAAATGTCCAGAGCAATGCATGCGCTACCATCTTGCGGGTGGTATCCGCAGCCTGTTGAGCCTCTGCAAATACGTCGGATACGCGTTTTGGGGCGTCGGTTGTATTGAGGCCCGTTTTGGAAGTCACTAGTTGGGTTAGATAGGTTTTGTCTGCCGGCGGAACATAACCCAGCCGAAGCGCATTCGCAAGAATGCGTCCAGCCTCGCCGCGCACTGACGCCCGATTCAAATCGGACCCTTCATTGTCCGAACGGAATAATGCATCTACAAAATACTCGTTGGGATTGATCTCCCGCTCGGCGCTCGCTGAAGCCGCACCACCCGGTTGCGCCGCTGAACCAACCATGGAGGTGGCAGCGGAGGCCAGAAACGCCGCCGTGATCACTAATGCGACAGACCATGCCAGGAAGCCGTGCGCCGTATCGCGGAAGTAGACCTCATCGGTGTGAATATTAGCCCATTTCGTACGCAGTCGGCCCGCCAGGTAGCCACCGATGGACGAACTCATGACTTGCATAAGAATCAGCCACACAATGGCTGCCGTGCCGAACGTCGACGCGGACGCGCCGACGTTCGACCATGGCGATACAGACGAAAAACCAAGCCCGGCACCCAGCGCAAGCAGGATAAGAGACAGTGCCGCGGTCACAAAAGCGCCGCCGAACACTGCGGCCCACGACACACCCGACGAGTTGGACTCATTTCTGACTACCTTCTCGTTTGTGCTGGCTGGATAGCCGGCACCCGGCAATGAACGTGTTGTCTCTTCCATTTATTTTCCAGTTTTCGTGAATATGATTTCAAACGCTTTCAAACCAAGCCTTTTCAGGCTGGCAAGGGGTCGACTCTTGCTGTGGTGGGCCTTGTTACATGCCGCCGCCGCTCCGGAATGTCTTGCCGTCCGTTTTCGTCTCCCAGTACGGTACTGCTCCGTAGTAGCTGAAGATCTCGTTTCCCCAGGCAGTATCAGCCATGTCCGGCCAATTGTCCTTGTCAAATCCGGGGGCGTTCTCCAGCTTCTGTTTGTCGACATCCAGAACAAAGATCTTCTTGTCTTCGTCCACTCTGAGCGCGCTCCACGGTACAGCGAAGAGCTTGTTACCCATGCCGAGGAATCCGCCGAAGGACAGGACGGCATAGGCGACCTTACCAGCGGGAATGTCGATCATGATTTCGGCTACTTTTCCAAGGTCGTCTCCGGCTGAATTCTGCACTTGATCGCCAGCCAGGGTGCTCGCCGAGAGCACGCGACGATATCGCGTATCCGCATCGGTTTTCGTGATCTTGCCTTCATATTGCATAAACAGTCTCCTCGTGCCGTTGCTCGCACGTATCGGGCCGTTTCCCAGACGCCATGGACTGGGTGGCGTAGGTATCGAGAATACTGGAATTCACCTGAAGGCAGGCGGTGGGGACTGCGACGGGGAAACTCGAATCGAGGGCGACCTGGAATAGTCAGACGTGCGCCCCTTAAGGTGTGGTATCGCGGTTTTCGGCCCGGCTTGTCAGTCCGCTTTCACTCCTGACGCAGCGTGGGCAAGCTTCACAATCTGCTTCGCAATATCTTCGGGTGAAAGAACAAAATCTATGCACCCGCTTGCGATCGCGCTCTCCGGCATGTCCGGCTGTCCCGCCGTGTCCGGCTTCTGCGCGATCGTGATCCCGCCCACATCCTTGATCCCGCACAGAGCTGCGGCCCCGTCGCCGTCAAAGCCCGAGACGATGACCGCGATCAGCCTGCCGTCCCAGTTCCGTGTAAGGGAACGCAGGAAAACCGTAATTACGTCGGGCCATCCTCTGGGCTTGGAGATCGGCTCCAGGAGGAACTCCCCATCGCAAACATGCAAGTCACGCTGCGCCGGGATGATGAAAACACGGTTTGGCTGAATCAGTAGACTTGCGGTGATGAGTTCCACCGGCATCTTTGTGTAGTTCGGGAGAATTTCGTGGAGGTGGGTCGCTACCGTCCGAAGGTGATTAACAATGACGATAGCAACACCCATATCGGCAGGCAGATGCCGAAGTAAACGGATGTAGGCGTCGAGGCCACCGGCCGAACCGCCTACGCAAACAACGGGAAAATTCCTTCCACTCTTTGCAGGTGTCATTTTCATTCGAAGTCCGACCGGCCACCGCTCACAGGGATCTCTGTGATATCCCCAGGTTCTTCATCATGACGTTCAGGGTCGTGCGTGGCAGGCCAAGGCGGTCGGCGGCGACCCTGATTGACCCCCCGGCTTCCTTGACAACGCGTGCGATATGCTCCCGCTCCATGTGCGCGAGCGTTGCATCACCGAAGGCAGTCGTCGCCTGGTCGGCCCGCAACTCAGTCACGGGCGCGCGAAGGCTCGATCCCGGCGACAAGATCACAGACCGCTCGATGAAGTTTTCCAGTTCGCGTACATTGCCGGGCCATGACCAACTAACGAGCTCTTTCATCGTCTCCAGCGGGATGTTGTCAATGGACCGATTCATTTTCGCGGCGTACTTCTTTGTGAAGTGCCGAACGAGCGCGGGTATGTCTTCGGGGCGATCGCGAAGCGGCGGCGTCGTGATCGGAAAGACTTTCAGGCGATAGTAGAGATCGCTGCGGAAGAGTTTGTCCCGCATCATCTCAGTGAGATTCCGGTTGGTTGCCGCCACCAGGCGGACATTGATGAGAATGGTTTTGGTGCCGCCCAACCGCTCAAACGATTTTTCCTGCAAAGCGCGAAGTAATTTCGGCTGCAGATCCAAGGGAATGTCACCCACCTCGTCCAGAAACAGAGTTCCCTGGTTCGCCATCTCAAAGCGGCCGATTTTTTGAGACAAAGCGCCGGTGAACGCTCCCCTTTCGTAGCCGAAGAGTTCGCTTTCCAGCAGACCGGTCGGAATCGCCGCACAGTTCAGCGTGACAAAAGGACGATCTTTGCGCGCACTCATTCGGTGGATAGCGCGCGCTACCAGTTCTTTGCCGGTGCCTGTTTCGCCCAGGATCAACACGGTCGCGTCGGTCGGTGCGACCACTCCGATTTGCCGCGTCACGGCCTTCAGCGCCGCGCTGGCACCGACAATTTCCCCCTGCGGCGTAAGCGTGTCGCCATCCTCTTCGGCAGTACTCTCCAGCCGTTCCCTCTCCCGAAGGTCCGTTACGAACCCGACCCAGCGGAAAGGCATCAGGCTCAGGATGGCCGTAGTAACCGAAACCGGGACGGTTGTTCCGTCCTTGCGGATCAACTCCTTCCTGACCGGGGCGGAGGCACCGAAGCGCAACGCCTCTTCATGCGCGAGTTCGTCTAAAGCCTCGTATTTCTTCGGTGTGAGATTGGACCACTCGATCCTACCGGCCAGCAGTTCCGCACGACTATGGCCGACGAGTTCGAGAAACGCGTCATTCGCCTCCGGAATGCGATCAAACTCTCCCGAAACGACGCCGACGATGGCCGATTCGAAGGGTGCAGGGTGACCTGCGGCCCCGCCACGCCGCAACTGCTCATGCCTTTGCCGCCGGTCGCTAAAGTCACGCACAACCACGGCGAAGCCCTGCAAATCTGCGTTCTTGTCGTGCATTGGTACTGCGATCATGCTTGCCCAAAAGCGCGCTCCATCTTTTCTGAGCTGCCAGCCTTCGGCAATGAGACGGCCTTCCTGAATGGTCCTGCTGAATTCGTCCTGTGCCTCCGTGCCGCGTTTGCCGTGACCGAGAATCGACACATGCCGGCCGACGGTTTCGCCGTTCTTGTACTGGTAGATGGTTTCCGCACCCGGGTACCATACGGCAATTCGAGCTTCCGCATCCAGCAGGAAAAGCGCGCAGTCCTGCTCACGAGCCACAACCCGTTGACCCGACATCCCGTCCCCGGTCACCGAATAACAAGGATTCGTCGGAGTTCCCTGCGAATCCAACAGGTGAAGCGTATCTGGCCCGAGCGCGTGGGGAACCCGGTGTTTACCGGCTCCTCCGCTGGGATCGGTATCCGTTCGATAACCGTCTGTGTGCGGAATGGTGCCAAAAGGCCGGAAAATGGTCACGCGCAAAAGTGACTCGAGTACCTTTGGGCCGTTTTCCATGAGCCAAGTGCTGGCGCTTAGCTGAGTGGCCACGGAGTTCACTATCAATTCCTCCTCTTGCCTCGCTAATCCGGACCACGGACAGCCGAAAAAAACGCATTGTATCCCCCAAAAAATGGGGGAACTGAGACCAACGAACCGCCTTGATGGTAACATTTGGCGCAGCACGCCCGCTCCTGGACTCCTGGTTTGGTCCGTGAAATGCCGCGTAAATTCCTGCTTTCTTCAATAGAAGCGTGCCCCAGGCGAATAGTAATGGAACTGACAGCGATCGGGTCGCTCAGTTCATGACGGTGACGGCGCTCTATAATCAGTTTCGCGGACAAAAACCCGATGTGTCGGATGGCATCATCCGGCTCGGTTCTGCCATTGCGACCTCAGCCCTGAGAAGCTGTTTAGAGTAAAGAAACGCCGAAGGACTAAATCATGGCAGAAGCAGAGTCTACGAACGCGCCGGAAAAATCAGTGAATCCAGAGCAGGTCGGGCCGGCGTCCGAGCCAGCTATCCAGGCGTTCCCGGTTGTCGGCATCGGTGCGTCCGCGGGGGGTATCTCGGCGTTCGAGGCTTTCTTCTCCACCATGCCCCCCAAGAGCGATTCCGGCATGGCTTTTGTTCTGGTTCAGCACCTGGCAAGGGACCACAAGAGCATCCTTTCCGAGTTGATTCGGCGCTACACCAGGATGCAGGTCTTTGAGGTGGAAGACGGCATGGAAGTCAGGCCGAACTGTGCGTATATCATCCCTCCTAATCGCGATATGCAGCTCTCGAACGGCGCGTTGCACCTGCTGGAACCCAGTTTGGCCCGCGGCATCCGGCTCCCTATCGATTTTTTCTTTCGTTCCCTGGCCCAGGACCAGCACGAACGAGCCATCTGTATTGTGCTCTCGGGCACCGGAAGCGATGGCAGCCTGGGCATCCGGGCGGTGAAGGGCGAGGGCGGCATGGTGATGGTGCAAACACCCGAATCCACCGAGTACGATGGCATGCCCCGCAGCGCTATCGCTACGGGGATGGTGGATTTCGTGTTGCCTCCAAACGAAATGCCAGCCCAACTCCTGGCCTATGCCAGCCACGCGTTTGTGGCTTCCCCCCTTCCTGCATCTTCGCCGTCTCATCATCCGGAGGGCACGCTGGAGACAATATTTCTTCTGCTCCGCTCCCAGACCGGCCATGACTTTTCCCAATACAAACGAAGCACCATCCTGCGACGCATCGAGCGGCGTATGGCCGTTCATCAGGTGAATCAGCTGG